>Ga0114129_10014098_pt1 | contig 11387 bp, 8 predicted proteins | sample RhiMetdeltSRZDD1_FD_80071 | JGI IMG/M metagenome (GOLD analysis project Ga0114129, IMG submission 80071) | Populus rhizosphere microbial communities from Tennessee, USA - Rhizosphere MetaG P. deltoides SRZDD1 (version 2) (version 2) | ecosystem: Host-associated > Plants > Roots > Rhizosphere >... | reverse complement strand
GTGCAGAGTCCCACCGGCAATCGCGTCGGCGTCGCCGTGATCGACTCGGGACTGGAACCAGGACCCGAGTTCGGCGATCGCATTGTCACGTTCCGTGACTTCACGCAGCCAGGGGGAAATCAGACGGCCAGCGACGAGTACGGACACGGCACCCACGTCGCCGGCCTGATCGCGGCTGAGGGCACGCTATATCAGAAGCGATACCGTGGCATCGCCCCAAAGGCCCGCTTGATCGTACTGAAGGTGCTCGATGCACACGGAGAAGGGAAGACGAGTGACGTCATCAGCGCAATCGAGTACGCAACGACCAACAAGTCGCGGCTGGGGGTCGACATCATCAACCTATCCCTCGGACATCCCATCTACGAGCCTGCAGCTACCGATCCCCTGGTCCAGGCCGTCGAGGCCGCTGCTCGCGCTGGCATTCACGTCGTCACGTCCGCCGGCAATCATGGCGTGAACCCGGAGACGTCCTGGCCAGGTTACGCTGGCATCCTCTCACCCGCGAACGCTCCGTCAGCCATCGCCGTAGGCGCGGTGATGACATCGGATACGCCGACGCGGAGTGACGATACGGTCACGAGCTACAGCTCGCGTGGGCCGTCCTGGTATGACGCGACGGCGAAGCCGGATCTGGTTGCGCCCGGTCATTCGATGGTGTCTGTTGCGGCGCTGGCGAGCTCGCTGTACTCCAGCAACCCGTCGTCGCAGGTGGGGGAGAGATATCTCAGATTGAGCGGGACGAGCATGGCCGCCGGCGTGGTCAGCGGGACGGTCGCACTCGTCGTCGAAGCGAACCGGACGGCTTTTCCGAACGCCCCTCCGCTCACCCCGATCGCGGTAAAAGCGATTCTGCAGTTCACCGCCCTGAAAGCCCACGATGAGCATGGCGCGGAGTACGACTGGCTGACGCAGGGCGCTGGAGTCGTCAATCCCGCTGGCGCGATCGAGCTGGCGGAGCAGATCGACGCCTCGCGCGACGTCTCGTCCTGGTGGCTGACCGCCAACGTCGCCGCAGAGACGACGATCGAAGGCGAGACGTTCTCCTGGAGTCAGAACATCGTCTGGGGCAACGTCATCGGCTCGGGGCCCATTCTGTACACGAATGAGCCCGCGTTCGCGCAGAACATCGTCTGGGGCAACAACATTGTGTGGGGGAACAACATCGTCTGGGGCAACAACATCGTGTGGGGTAACAACATCGTCTGGGGGAACAACATCGTCTGGGGCAATAACCTCGTTGGAACGACCGATGGAAACACCGTCGCCTGGGGAGTGGTGGCGGCAGATTCGGGTTCAATCGTCTGGCAGAGTCTGGAGGGTTGCTCGGCGTTGACGCCGGAGTGGTGGAGGTGATGCCGTGATGTGCCTGCCTTTGGCGGCCCGCGTGTATGTCTGCGGGGTGATCGCGCTTGCGGTTGGAATTCTCGCCGCGGTGCTGCCCTCGCTCGCGTTCCCGCGCCCGCTGTTGTTCGTCGCTCTGTTCGCACTGTCCGTGATCACCTCCGCCGTGAAGGTGGATCTCCCGGTCGGTGTGGGCAGTTCATGCATCTCGCTGTCGTACGCCGTGGATTTCATGGCGCTGCTGCTACTGGGCCCCGGCCCGACCATCCTGATTGCGCTGGCTAGCGCCTGGAGCCAGTGCACGTTTCGCATGAAGCAGCGAAACGCGGCTCACAAGACGCTTTTCAGCATGGCCGGGCTGACGGTCACCGTCGCGGTCACAGGGGGCGTGTACGTCGCACTTGGTGGCACGTATGGTCAGGTGGCTTCATTGCAGGCGCTGATGGGCGCAGCGATGACCTACTTTTTCGTGAACTCCGCCGCGGTCGCAACCGCATTTGCACTGGCGACCCGTCGGCCGATTTTTCAGGTCTGGCACGACAACTTCCTTTGGAGCATGACCAGCTATGTGGTGGGCGCTGTCGCCGCCGGCATCGCCGTGGAAGTCTGGCACCAGGTCGGACACTGGCAGACCAGCCTCGCGGTGCTTCCTCTCTGTCTGACGTACCGCACCTATCGGATCTATCTCAACCGGATCGCCGACGAACAACGGCGTGTCGCCGAATGGAGCCAGCTTCATCGTGAGAGCACTGAGGTGCTTGCTCGAGCCATTCAGGCAAAAGATGCCGCCGGCAACACGCACATCGACCGGGTGCAGTATTACGCGGCAAACCTTGCCCGCCGCCTCCAGTTGTCCGAGCAGGATACAGAGGCCGTCGAGACGGCGGCGTTGCTGCACGACATTGGAAAGCTTGCGGTTCCTGAACACATCCTCTCCAAGCCAGGTCCACTGACCGAGCACGAGCGCATGAAAATGCAGATGCACGCGCAGGTGGGCGCAGAGATTGTCGGTGCGGTGGCGTTTCCGCGCCCGGTTGCCCCGCTGATTCGAAGCCACCACGAGCGCTGGGACGGCCTGGGCTATCCGGCAGGTCTTCGCGGCAACGACATTCCTATCGGTGCCCGAATCCTCGCTGTCGTGGACACGTTCGATGCGGTAACGTCGGACCGACCGTATCGGCGCGCCCTGTCGCAGGAAGCCGCGCTGACCATTCTTCAGGACGAGGCTGGAAAATCTCTGGACCCCACAGTGGTAAACCATTTCGCAGAGATGCTCCCATTGCTGACGCCACCGTCCGAGGACGACCCGGCAAAGAAACCTGGCCGTCACGAGAGCGATTCCGCCCGAGGCCAGAAGGGTGCCACGCGTCGGGATGGCGCGAATGCCTTCGCTGAAATCGCGCAAGCCAACCGCGAGAGCTACACGCTGTACGAGATCGCCCAGGCCATGGGACGGAGTATCAGCGTCAGCGAGACGATGACCTTGATCAGCTCGAAGTTGAGTACGCTCGTGCCGTTCTCATCCTGTGCGCTGTTCCTTCGAGGCGATGACGACACGCTGCGATGTCGGTTCGCCTCGGGCCTGGCGTCTCATTTGCTCGAGAACGCGGTCATCAAGGACGGTTGCGGTCTCAGTGGATGGGTCACCCGCCATGGCCGGCCGCTTGTCAACGGGGTGGCGGTCGTAGAACTTCAGGCAGCGGGTCACGTGGCAGTCGACACGCCGCTCGAGTCGGCCCTGATCTGTCCCCTGTCTGCAGGCGATCGGGCGATCGGGGCGATTGCGGTCTATCACGTGCAAGCTGGGTGTTACACCGATGACCATCGGCGCGTCGTCGAGGAAATCTCTCGTCAGGCGGCCGCGGTCGTCCAGAACAGCCTGGTCTTCGAGCAAGCCTGCGACGAAGCCATGAAGGACGGTCTCACCGGCCTGGCGAACACCCGGGCGCTGCGGTCGCACGTGGCGCGGGAACTGGACCGCGCTCGACGCACGAACTCGCAATTCTCGCTGGTGCTGCTCGATCTCGACGAGTTCAAAAGCATCAACGACGAGCACGGCCACATCGCCGGCGACCACGCCTTGCAGGAGGTCGCTCGCGCCCTGCGTTCCACCACGCGCCCCTACGACGCGTGTGTGCGCTACGGCGGCGACGAGTTCGTGGTGCTGCTTGCGTCGGGCGGCCGAGAGGAAGCCGAAGAACAGCGTCGTCGCTTGCAGGACGCGGTCGCCGCAATCAAGTTCGAGGGCCAGGACGGCCGGCGAATTCACCTGAACGTCAGCGCCGGTGCGGCGGTCTTTCCTGATGACGGTGAGACGTACGAGCGATTGCTCGCCAGAGCCGATCGGCGGATGTACCGGGACAAGGCGCAACGAAAATTGCCGCGCAGCCGCAGCGTGATCCACATTGCCGCGCACCTCGAGGCTGTGCGAGCTACTTCTTCCCAGGCGTCGCCAGGCTCGTAAGGATCGCTGATTACTACGGGTTCTTACGCTTGACTGCCGCCTCGGCGGAGCTCTGAAGCTCGGTCCGCCACCAGGTCTCCGAATTCGCGCGCTGCGCCTGATTCACACCGATGACGATTTGATCGGTCGCCCCGATCGGCGATCCATCCAGGACCATAGTGGAGTACTTCGTGCCGCGCGCCTCCAAGGTGCGACGACCAGGGGCTACCTGTCGTGCCTTCAATTGTCCCTGAGCATCGAAGACGAAGACGAGGACCGTGAACTGCTCGAGTTCCTGATCGGTCAGATTGGTTGCCGAGTAGAACAGAACGGGCGGTTCGTCAGCGACAATGTTGAGGATCTTCGCACGGTCGAGTCGAACGGGCGAGTCCGGCGCCTGGACAACCGTGGGGTTCATCCCTGCGGGTTGAACGACGAATGAGGCGATACATAACGCGAGCGCGATCATCCACCCATATTACCTGTTTTGATGCCGTCACACTCTTGTCGGCCTACCCTCCATCCTGTAACTCGCCACCGCTCGAATGGCGCACTTGACGACGTATTCGAGGGTGCCTGGCGGTATCGAACTTGCTGTTGCAGCCCGTCAGCCTCATGCACCGATCACTGCTCGTTGCCGTCACCCTGTCTTGTCTGCCTGCGTGTGAACTGTCGCCCACCTCACCGGATCTTATGCCGCCGCAAATCGCGGGCGAATGGAACGGTACGTTCGAATCGAGCTGGGGCGTACTTCCGGTGAGAGCCACCCTGAGGAGTGAGTACTCGCCCTCGATCTCAGGGGAGTTCAGGATCGATGGCCAGCGCGCGAGCGGAACGGTGAGCGGATTTCTCGAGACCAGAGACAGATACAGCGGGACGATGTTCTGGGGATCGCTGACCATTTCGTACCGGACCGCTTCCGGAGAAATGTGTCAGAGCGAAAGTCTGTTCAACGCAACCGGGGGGTCGGCTTCTGAGAAAGCGGTTTCTTTCTCCACCGAAGGGTTTCCCAAGGGGAATTGCCCTGACCTTCCGACCAAGGTCCGCATCACCCTTCGTCGGTAACAATCCAGCCCACGAGCTCTCCAACGCTGCTTCGAGAGCAACGCACCTGCTGTGAAGCGGCTGAGAAACACGCGGGGACCCTTGCCGTTCTGGTTCCAACCTGGCCAGGTTAGGCTCACAATGAAGCCGACGGTATATCTGTGTCTCGCGCGCTTCGCGTTTTGCTCGTGATTCTGACCGTGCCGCTCTCCGTCGCCCCCGCCGGCGTCGAGCCAGTCACATTCAGTCAGGTCATGCGCCGGGTTCACGAGTACGTGACCCTCTACGAGGATCACGAGCTGTCGACGGTCATCGCGCGCGAACACTATCACCAGCAGCTGCTCGACGCCGACGGGAAGATCAAGGGCGATCGGACGCTGCAGTCCGACTACCTGTTGCTTCAGCTGCCGGATGAAGATTGGGTCGCACTGCGTGACGTCCATGAAGTCGACGGCGTCCCTGTTGCCGATCGCGGCGGTCGGTTCAAGGCGCTCTTCTCGGGGCCGCGGGAGCAGCTTGGCGAGCGGATCGCGCAGCTGCTGAAAGACAGCGCGGGCTTCAATCTGGGCGACCTCTACTATCGAACGCTCAACCTGCCCACCTTCGCGCTTCGCATTCTGCGTCCCGCGAACCGGAAGCGAATCAAGTTCGACAAGGCAGGCGAGGAGCACGTGGACGGCACGAGAACCTGGGTTGTCGCCTTCCAGGAGACGAAGGGTCCCACCGCAAGCGCGACGCCCAACGGCTCCGACGTCCCGGCGCATGGGCGTTTCTGGGTCGATCCGGACTCAGGGGCCGTACTCCGGTCGGAGATGATTCTCGGCGGCACCCGGCGCGTGTCCGCTCGTGCGACCATCACCGTCACCTACGCGCACGAGCCGTCACTCGGGTTTCGAATCCCAATCGAGATGCGAGAACGCTACGACAATCCGCGCCGCAAGACCGACGACGTTGTCAACGCTTCCGCGAAGTACTCGGATTTCCGCCGGTTCAACTGGCGGGCCTACGCGCTTGGTAAGTGAGATCACCGGCTCGCGGGGTCGAGCTGCTTGTGACAGTACTCGCAGTCCGCGTTGATCGTGCTGCCGTCCTTCGCCGTGAGAGTGCCGTCGTGGCAACGAGAACAGCCCGACGATGTGACGTGGCCAAGGTTGTCGGGATAGGTGCCGAAAGTGACCTTCATGGTCGGAAAAACGTTGCGCCGATGGATCGACTGCAACGCTGCGACCGCACCCGTGACCTGGGCGTCGACGGCGCGCCCGCGTGACGTGTAGAACTTTCGCAGCTCTTCGTCGATGACACGTGCGGCCTCGTCACTGTTTGGGTAACTCGCCTTCATCAGGCGTACGCCTTCACGCCGGACGAAGGGCAGCGCGCGGTCGATTCGTCCCGCCGCGAGCGCCGCATCCACAGCCTGCTCGGGTGTCGCCGCGACGCGGTGAGCGACGACGTTATGACAGTCGATGCAGTCCATCGTGCGCCAGGTGCCCTTTGCCAGCTGCTCTGGCGTCGTGCCTGGAGCGGCGTACTCGCGAACGCGGCCCTGCGCATCCGTGTATTTGACGAACGGAATGGTCTGGCGCAACTCGTCCGTGAAGATGAATTCGATTCGCACCCGTGGATCGGCGTGCCAGTGGATGGCGCGGCCGCTCCGCGTCGGCGCGCCCGGCCCACCCAGGAACATCTGCAGGAACGTCGACGTCTCCGTATTCGTCTCGTCCTCGGCGTATTCCCGCTTGACGCGGACGATGTCGCCAAATTCCTTGCCCGACCAATGACACGCCCCGCACACCTCCTGTGCGGGACGCGTGTCGGCGACGCCGGGAATCGGTCGAGGGATTTGCCTCGTGACGACGTGGTAGAGCTGCCGCATACCGTTCATCTTGTACTTGACGAACGCGCGACCCCCTTCGCCAATGTGGCATTGAACGCATGCGACCTGCGAGTGCGGGGCGTCCTGCCACGCCGTGAACTGCGGGTGCATCGGCTCGTGGCAGGCCTGGCCGCAGAAAGAAGGGGATTCCATCGAGTGGAGCGCGCCATATCCCGCGACCAGTACGATGACGATATTGACGGCCGTCAACGCAACGACCATCAGGACCCTGCGGCGTGTCGCCGGTGACCCGAAATCGAGGACGAACCACTCCCGCGTCGCAGCTGGTTGCCGCACCAGCCTGCGGTGCTCGAGCCACATCCCGAACGGAATGAGCAGCAGCCCGAGCACGAAGAGCGCCGGCAGCCCGACGAAAACGACGAGTGAGGCGTAGGGGTTGTTGAAGAGACCGAGCAGCAGCGCGATGAGCAGAGCGATGAAACCCACCGCGCTCGCCGTGGTCAACACGACGCCCGCCAAAGCGATCGGATGTCGGACCAGAGTCCCGCTCGGCACCGAAGACGCCCTATTTCTTCAGACTCTGCATGTAGGCGACGAGCGCGTCCAGTTCCGCTGGCGGAAGCTTGTCGTACTTCTTCGGCATCGGCGGTTTCTTGGTGGAACTCGCCTTCTTGGCCATCTCGATCGGCTCGACGATCCACTGACGGATCTCATCAGCCGAGAGCTTCGTTCCAACACCGTCGAGCGGACTCTGCTTGCCGCCCTTGCCGGCGATCGAATGACACACCGAGCACTTCTGGGCCACGTAGACCTGCTCGCCCTTTTTGATCTGCTCCGCATCCTGTGAGCGCGCCAGTCGTGGCGTGCCCACGACAAGCGCGGTGGTGAGTGCTGCCATGAAGAGACCACCGCTAATCGCCACTCTCTGCATCATGCCTCCGATTTGTGTGGGTCCAAAAGCTCACCAATAGTACATCACGCCGAACACGACCGAATGTGTCGTGTATGGGCGGTAAGTGTAGCCGAGGACGAGCGAGCTCGGCTGCACGATGCTGTCGATGACGCTGGGATCGAACGCGAAGTCGAAGATGCGGGACGGCTCGTAGACGTAGGACAAGGTCCCCGCCAGCCGCTGCGACAGCCGATGGCGCACGTCGAACCGGAAATCCTGGAGTTTGTTGAACGTCTCCGGCAATTGATTCGGCGGTGGCAGTGCGGGTCCGACCTCGTAGAAAAAATCCCCGCGGGCGTGCGCGTATTCGTACGCGACACGCACCTCGGTGTTGTCGCCGATCCGGGGCGGATACAGGTAGAGCGAAAAGTAGTGCACCCGTTCCCTCGAATCCGCGGTCCAGTCCCGGTTGGGATCGGTCTCCTGTGGCGGCTGCTGGCCAGGACTCGCCGATCGCGATCGCTGGAGACCCGAGTAGCGTTCGTAGTCGTAGCTGCCGCCCACGCCGAAGCCGTTCGGCGTCATGTAGTCGGCGCTGAGCGTCACGTTGCGGAAACCGGCGTCCTGCAACCCGAAGTAACTGTCGTCGAACTCATCCGAGCCGACCCCGCCACTGACGCTGAACGTCAGCGCTTCGTTCGGCACGACATCGACCTGGCCGACAAACCTGTTGCGCGTGCGATTCGCGAGATCGTAGTGCCGGAGCGCGGGTTGCTCGCCGATCTGGATGAGCGACGCTTCGTCCAGGCCGGAACCGGTGCGATTGCCGTACTCGTACCGTGCGCGGAAGTTCATCCACCCGAAACCGATCGAGTCCGCCTTGAGCTGCAGCACGTTCTCGTTCGTCGACTCGAAGATGCGATGGTCAAATCCGTTGTGATTGTTCGTGTACGCGACGGTGAGGGCCAGCTGACTGAAGCGGGTCCACGTGGCATCGGCATCGAACGTGTTGCGGTCGTGCGCGAAGAGCTCCGGACCGCCCGTCGTGCTGGTCTTGACCGAGGTGTCGTAGTTGATGAACTCGGGAATGGCGGTCTCGGGCATGTCGTTGTTGTAGTCGTACCGGCGGAACCGCGTACTGAACCGCCATACGTTCGCCGGGCGCGAGACCAGGCTGATCGTGGTGGCAATCGTCTGCGCCGAGGCGTCTGCGGTGGCCCGGGGCAACTGGAATTGTGGCAGCGCGCTGTTGATGGTGAACGGTTGCAGTGGCTCGTCGTTGTTCGCCCAGCCGAAAGCGAGCGAGCCGGTGAGCTGCGTCCGCCGCGCAAACTTCGCGTAGCCAGCAGCGCTGAGGGTCTGCAACGAGTTGGACGGCCACAAGGCCATCCGGCCGTGCCCGGGGGCCGTGGTCGAATCGTTCAGCACGAGAGGGTTGTCCCAGGTCAGGGTATCTGCCTCGTTGTTGAACCACGAACCGTTATAGCCGGCGCGAAACATCGCCCGATTGTTCGTCCATTCCACACCCACATCCATGTCGTTCGTGCGGGATCGGTAGGGAAGTGCCACTTCGTTGTCGTTGCTAAACCCGAAGCTCGCGCCCCACGGTAACTCGCCCGAGTGCTTCGTCGTCCTGAAGCCGCCGGTGACGTCGAGCGCGGTTGTCGGTGTGGCGCTGAGGCGAACCGTGCCAATGCTGCGGCGCTCGCGCAGATCGAACTGCGGTGAAATGGGGAGGTACGCGCTGAGGCTAGCCGCCCGTTGCGCGTTGTCGTCCAGCAGGAGCACACCGTCTGCGGCCTCCGTGAACGCGGTGGCCGTATCAACGCTGTAGAACTGCGGGATCTCGTCCCACAGTCCGTTGATCTTGAACAGGCCGATTCGCTCGTAGTTGCCGAAATAGCGCTGGTCGCGCCAGCCGACGTTGTCCGCACCCAGTGTGCCGAGCCAATCTGGGGTTTCGTGCAGCACGCGGCCTTCCGTGAACAGCAGGCCGTCACGAAGGTCCTGATACCGTTGCCATCGCGCCGGGTCCCCAGACACGCTGCTCAAGCGCCCCGAGAGCTGGAACATGTTCCAGCGCGGCGCGAACAGACTTCTCGAGTCTTCGGCCGCCGCATCGGGCGCCGCCGGCGGCTGCGCCGCCTGAGCTGACGGTGGAGGCTTTGTCTGCGCGGGGGGCGGCGTCTGGGCGTTTGGCGACATCGCGACCGTCCCCGCAGGCGGCGTCTGAGGAGCGGCGGAGACCGGTAGCGCCAGGACCAACGCGGCCACGGTCAGCGGACCACCCACACGCGAGAGAAACAGTCGCATACGCGTCGTCCTCAGCGCATGAAGAACTGGCCCGACGGATGATTCGAGCCATGGACGTTCGAGTGGCAGTTCACGCACGACCGTCCGAACATGCGATTACTCTTGTTAGTCGTGATCTCATCCTTGTCGTACACCGACGCCGGGTGCCTGGTCGCCACGTGGCAACGTTGACAGAGCATCGGCATGCGCACGTTCAGCATGCGATCGTTCGATGACCCGTGCGGGTCGTGACAGGTCGTGCAGTTCTCGCGCACCGGCGTGTGTTCCCACAACATCGGCCCGCGCATCTCCGCATGACAGGTCGTGCAACTCTCATTGACGGAACTCCCGACCTTGAGGCCTTTCACGTTGCTGATCGACCCGTGCGGGTTATGGCACGACGAGCACGACATCTTGCCTTCGCGAACGGGCATGTGCGCCACCGCTCGCTCGGTCTTGACCACCTGCACGCGATGGCAGGTGGCGCACACCTGCGTCTCGGTCGGCTTTATCAGCTGGCTCTCCATCGATTGCGGTGCATGCACGCTGTGGCACGTCGTGCACGTGACATTGCGCGCCGCGTGCGCGCTACTCTCCCAGCCCGCATGGGTACCGCGGTTGTGACAGGTGAGACAGGTGTCGCTGACCTCGGCCGGCTTCAGCGCCTTGAATCGCTTGATGTTCCCCTTGGCGTCGTCGTCGACGTGCGCCTGCCCCGGGCCGTGGCAGCTTTCGCATCCGAGCGTGGCTGCGGGCGAGCGGGGATCCTTGATCTGCCCGTGCCGCGAGTGCGTAATGCTCTTTGACTCGGCGTCATGACAGAGGGCACAGGTATCACTGCCGGCGTAGCCTGGCGGTAACGTGGGAGCGGGCGTTTGCGCGGGCGGCGGCTGAGCTGGTGGCTGCTGTGCGGCCGGCTTCGTGGCTGGCGGCTGCGTGGGTGGCGTTTGCGCGGGCGGCGGCTGCGCATCGGGCTGCCGCGCATCGACGAGGCGACCCGCGATCACGCCGAGCCAGACGATCAGCGCTAGTCCGACGAGGACCTTATTCCGATTCACCTCAGCTCCCTGAAACAGTGTGCGGTGAACTTGCGAGCCGCGGCAGGATAGCGTGGGCAGCGACCTCGGTCAACGCGAAATAGTTCACACAACAAGATGGCCACAGCGGATATTGCACGCGTGATACCACATGCAGGCGTCACGGGCCATTAGAGAATCCGCGCGTCGTTCGTTCGTTACCTCCGGTATGTCGTGGAACCTCCGACAGTTCGGCGTTCCCCCGCGCTCCGTCATCAGAATTCGCTTGTAATCCTTGGGGCGCGTCGTCGGAACACTTTTTGCCGCCGGCAGCCCGAGGGATAGGTGCGTACCCGCCTGGAGACATCCTATGGAACAAGGTGAGCGATCCCACCGCCAAGCACCCGAGACAACGTCGGCCGCGACAAGCTTCAACCGCAGGGACTGGTTGAAGGCGACCGTCGGCGGCGGTGTGGGGCTCGCGCTCGACGGTCTGATCGATGTACGTGCGGTGGAAGCCGC
>Ga0114129_10014097_pt1 | contig 11387 bp, 15 predicted proteins | sample RhiMetdeltSRZDD1_FD_80071 | JGI IMG/M metagenome (GOLD analysis project Ga0114129, IMG submission 80071) | Populus rhizosphere microbial communities from Tennessee, USA - Rhizosphere MetaG P. deltoides SRZDD1 (version 2) (version 2) | ecosystem: Host-associated > Plants > Roots > Rhizosphere >... | reverse complement strand
GGATGCCATCGATCAGCTGTTGGCGGGCGAGCTCGATCGCGTCACCGCCCAGCCCGACGGCCAAATGATGCTGTCGGCGCCGCCGCCCTCTGTGCTGTTGCCAGGGTCCTTCAACCCGATGCACGCTGGACATGTGATGCTGGCGCGGGTCGCCGAAGAGCTCAGGCAGCAGCCCTTGGCGTTCGAAATCTCCGTCACGAACGTCGACAAGCCGCCGCTGGCGGGCGAGACGGTGAGAGACCGGCTCGCGCAATTTGCCTGGAAGTCGCCGGTCGAGCTCACCAGAGCGCCCACCTTCCTCGAGAAGGCGCGCGTGTTTCCGAGGACGACGTTCGTGATCGGGGCGGATACGGCGGAGCGGCTGGTCGCACCCAGATACTATGGCGACGACCACCTTCGAATGCACGGCGCGCTCGAGGAAATCGCCAGCTCCGGAGGCAGCTTTCTGGTGGCCGTGCGCGTCGACGCCGCAGGGCGACTGCGGGCGCTGAGCGACATCCCGGTGCCGGGGCGCTATGGCGACCTCTTCACCGAAATCCCGGAGCAGCGTTTCCGCCTCGACACCTCCTCCTCCGAGATCCGCGCTCGGGGACGTGTCGCGACCTAACCCCGATTGCTTCCCTTCGCATCGAACTGCACCCGGGCCTTGACGATCCGGGCGTGGTTCTGGCGCGCCCAGGTGCCGAGCGCGCCGACGGGAGACAGCAGCGAGCGTCCGAGGTCGGTCAGCGCGTAGTCGACGCGCGGCGGGATGGTGGGGAACACCGTGCGTGTGACGAGCCCGTCGCGCTCCAGCCCGCGCAGTGTCAGAGTCAGCATGCGCTGGGAGATGCTGGCGATTGCCCGGCGCAGCTCGTTGAAGCGCTTGGGCCCGTCGCCGAGCGTCACCACCACCAGCACGCTCCACTTGTCGCCGATGCGCTCGAGCACCTCGCTCACCATGCGGCAGTCCTCGGGCACATGCAGGTTACCGGGTAACATCGCTGTGCGTTCTTGCGCTCGCCGGGTGGTCATCTATCTAGCCTCAGTATCTGATGATAACCGAGATGGGGTATAGGATGCCTGAGGTCAATGTCGCCGTCGTAGTGGGCAGCAACCGCCTCCAGTCGATCAACCGCAGGCTGGCCCAGGCGCTGGTCAAGCTCGCGGACGGCAAAATCACGGCGAAGCTTGTCCGCATCGACGATCTGCCGATGTACAACCAGGACGCTGAAAGGCCGCTGCCCGCCAGCGTTGCCCGCTTCAAGGCCGAGATTGGCGCGGCCGACGCGTTGCTTTTCGTCACGCCCGAGCACAGCCGCTCCATTCCCGCCGTTCTCAAGAATGCGATCGATTGGGGTGCGCGGCCCCATGGCCAGAGCGTGTGGATCGGCAAGCCCGCCGCCATCACCGGCACGTCGCCGGGCGCCATCGGCACGGCCGTGGCCCAGCAGCATCTGCGCCAAGTGCTGGGCAGTCTCGGCGCCGTCGTCATGGGCGGCGAGGCCTACATCACGTTCAGGCCGGACCTGGTCGATGCCGGCGGCAACATCACCGATGACGGCACGCGCCAGTTCCTGCAAGCCTTCGTCGATCAGTTTGCGGCGCTTGCGGCGCGATTTGCCGGCAGCGCCACGGCGCGTGCGGCCTGACCCGGCAGGCGCCCTCCTCCATCGAGCAATGGGAGACCCAGATGTCCATCCGTCCTGTGAAGAGCATCATCCAGTCCAAGCCGGCCATCGAAGGGGCCGGCGTGAAGCTGCGCCGCGCCTTCGGCTTCGGCGATACGGCCGCGTTCGATCCGTTCCTGCTGCTCGATGATTTCCGCAACGATCGGCCCGACGACTACCGGGCCGGGTTCCCCTGGCACCCGCATCGGGGCATCGAGACCATCACGTATGTGCTCGCCGGTACGGTCGAGCATCGCGACAGCCTCGGCAACACGGGTGCGCTGGGAGCCGGCGACGTGCAGTGGATGACCGCTGGCAGCGGCATCCTCCACCAGGAGATGCCCGAAGGCGATTCCCGCGGCCGCATGCACGGCTTCCAGCTCTGGGCCAACCTGCCGTCCTCCCTCAAGATGACGGCGCCGCGCTACCAGGACGTCAAGGCCGGCGAGGTGCCCGAGGTGATCGACGACGACGGCACGCGCGTGCGTATCGTCTGCGGCGACTTCTGGGGCCGGCGCGGCCCGGTCGAGGGCGTCGCGGCCGATCCCCGCTACCTCGACGTGTGGGTGCCGCCGGGACTGCGCAAGACCTTGCCCGTCGAGACCGAGCGTCACGCCTTTGCGTACGTGTTCGAGGGCTCGGGCTCGTTCCGCGCGGCGTCCCAGCCCTTCGGCGTCCTCGCCGAGAAGGAGATCGACGGCGCGGAGACGCTGGTGCGCGAGCAGACCGGCAACCGCTCGCTCGTCCTGTTCGACAGCGGCGACGAGGTCACCGTCCAGGCTGGCGAAGAGGGCATGCGCTTCCTGCTGGTGTCGGGCAAGCCGATCCAGGAGCCGGTCGCCTGGTACGGGCCCATCGTCATGAACACGCAGGCCGAGCTGCAGCAGGCGGTGAGCGAGCTGCGCGACGGCACGTTCATCAAGACGCGGTAGCTCCCCTCTCCCCGCAAGGCGGGAGGGGGTCCGGGAGGTGCAGCATAAGGCTGGCGCCCGTCCCTCTTTTCGCCCCTCGCCCTAACCCTCTCCTCACTGAAGAGTGCGGAGAGGGGATCTACCGCCACGCGAACACGGGCTGCTCGAGGTCGGCCACGCGCGTGGCGCGTCCGGCCAGGACCTCGCGGAACTGATAGATCATGGCCGCCGTCGGGGCGTGAACCATGTTGCCGTTGATCCTGACACGCACGACCCGCCGGTCGCTCTCGGGGATCGTGGTGAAGCTTACCGCGTCGGGGCGCATGATGTCGGCGACCGGGATGCGGTGCACGGAGGCGACCTCGTCCGCGTTGAGGCGCAGGTGGGCGCCGGCCCCCGCCCACAGCACAATGGGTGTGATGAGATAGCCCGAGCGGGTCGGATAGTCGTCGAGCAGGCCCAGGACGGCGCCGGCCTCCAGCCGCAGGTCGATCTCCTCGACGAGTTCGCGCAGCGCCGCCTGCACGGGCGTCTCTCCGGCGTCGCAGCGGCCCCCCGGCAACGCCCATTGTCCGCCGTGTGCGCGCAGGCCGTCGATGCGCCGCGTCAGGATGAAAGCCGCGTCTCCATCCGGCCCCACATCGTCAGCCTGCAAAAGCGTGATTGCAACGGCGGCCCGCTTTAGGCCCGCCACGGCGCTGCCCACGCCCTGGCGTGGGAACGCCGCGCAGCGCGCGGCGACCAGCGTCCGGAACCCCTCGTCGAAGGCATAGCTCATGCCTTCTCCCTATCGCATCCCGTCGCATCAGGGAACCGCTGCCGGCGCGTTTGCATGCCCGGCTCGCGCTCTGCGCCGCAACGGCCTAGTCTGGCGGCGAACCGCGCCCGGCACATGTCGCGTGGGACAAACACCATCGGGAGGATTTCCATGAAGCTCGGCATCAGCCTGCCCCTGGTCGACATCCAGGGCGATCCCATTGTCGTGCGCGACTTCGCGCAGGCGGCCGAAGGGCTCGGCTACAACGGCCTCAGCGCTCCTGATCACGTGCTGGGCGTCAACGTCGCCAGCCGTCCCGATTGGGGGGCACGCAATACGAGCAAGGACTTCTTCCACGACCCCTTCGTTCTGTTCGGCTACCTGAGCGCCTGCACCCGCGCCGTCGGATTCTCGACCCAGGTGATGATCCTGCCGCAGCGGCAGACGGCGCTGGTGGCCAAGCAGGCGGCCTCCCTCGACGTCCTTTCCGGCGGCCGCTTCCGCTTCGGCATCGGCGTGGGCTGGAATCCCGTCGAATACGTCGGCCTCAACGAGGACTTCCACAACCGCGGCAAGCGGCAGGAGGAGCAGGTGGAGGTGATGCGCGCGCTCTGGGCGGAGCCGCACGTTACCTTCAAGGGCAAGTGGCACACCATCGAAGACGCCGGCATCAACCCGCTCCCCGTCCGGCGCAAGATTCCGCTCTGGTTCGGCGGCCACGAGGACGTGACGCTCCGGCGCATCGCCAAGTGGGGTGACGGCTGGATCATGCTGGCGCACCCGGCGGGACCCGTTGCCGATGCCGAATTCGCCAAGCTCAGGAGCTACGTGAAGGAGCAGGGCCGCGATCCCAAGTCGGTGGGCATCGAGGTCTGGGTCTCGACCGGCGAGGGCGGTCCCGACGACTGGCGCAAGCAGTTCCTAGCGTGGAAGGAGGCCGGCGTGACGCACGTCACGGTCAACAGCACCTACAACCGCGGGCCCCACAAGCGCATCGCCGGCCGAACCGTCGCCGATCACATGGCGGCGATGAAGCAATACCGCGAGGCCGTCGCCGATCTGCTGTGAGGGAGCGGGTGCTCGCCTCGCGGCAGGTGCAGACACGCCTCGCGGTAAAGCGCGGTGATCACCGGGATCGCCGCCCGCTGCCGAAGCTTCGCGATTGGTCCTTGAAGCCCAGCCCGAGCTCGCGGCGCAGGCGGGCAAGCTCTTCCGCCGTCGCCAGCCGCTCGGCCACCTCGGGTTCTGAGCACGTCGCCTCGCGGTCTTTCTCGTGCGCGGCCGCGCCTTCCCTTCTATCGCCCAGGGAATGCGCGGCGGGGGGCGGCTGGGGAATGGGGAGGAGGCCGAACACGGCCGCGCCGATCAAAGGTTTCATGATGATCCTCCAGCACCTCGCGGGCTCCAGAGGGGTCGGGCCGCGGCGATCAGGGACGTCACGACCCGCCCAAAGCGTCACTGGGTCTGGCGATCGTTCTCTTCCCAGAAGGTCTTGGGATCGAGGGCGTTGGCGGAACCGGCGACGCCGGCCAGCACGGATAGGGCGAGCAAAGCGGACAGAAGGATTTTCATGGCAATTCTCCCTGTATGGGACGGCGACCACACCTGTCGCCGCTCATCGATGAGGAGAGGATGCGCGCCCAGCGCAATTGCAGCGTGAGAGCACTGTGAAGTCGGAACTCCTTGCCCCGCAGGAGTTAACCAAGCTCTGTGTCCGGCCGGGCATGTGTGGCCGGAAGTCCCCGGCCGCGGGCAAGCTTGGGCGGGAGCGGTCGCACCCTGCCGGATTTCAGGCCTTCTTCTCCCAGCGTCCTTCCGGCGACTGCTGCCAGTAGGTGACGTCGCAGCCGGCTTTCCTGGCGCTGGTCCATTGCTCGCGCGCCCTTGCGACCGCGCTCGCGTCCCGCCCCTCGAACATGTAGACGACCCGCGCGTATTGCGTGAAGTCGCCAGCCTCCGCTCCATCGACCAGGAAGCGGACGTTGGCACCGTTGGGGTTGTCGTCCTCCGTCGTCAGGAACACGGGCTGCATGGCGGGGTTGCCGTCGCGCTTGGTGCCGTGCGGCAGGAAGCTCTCCTCGCGATAGGTCCACAGTGCCGTGTCGAGCGCTTCCACGCGCTCTTCCGAGCCCGCCTGCACAACGGCACGCCAGCCGCGCTCGAGCGTCTTCTCGATCAGGCTCGGCAGCACGCGCTCCAACGGCTGGTGCTCCAGCTGGTAGAACAGCACTTCGGTCATCGCGGGATCGCTCTCTCCTGCGGGAACAGCGGCATTTTCGGGGCGTTCACGCTGCAACCAGCTGGAACCACAGGAGCGGACTCATGTCCAGGGGCTCGAAGGAAAAGTACACGGACAAGCAGAAGCGCAGGGCCGAGCATATCGAGGACAGCTACGAGGACCGCGGAGTCCCAGCGCGCGAGGCAGCGCGCCGGGCGTGGGCGACCGTCAACAAGGAGACGGGCGGCGGCAAGAAGAGCGGCTCGGGCCGCGGCACGGCGGAGAACCGCTCGGCCTCGCGCAAGGGTGGCCGCCTCGGCGGACGTGCCGCCGCTTCGCGCTCGGCCGCAGCCAAGTCGGCGTCGGCGCGCAAGGCGGCCGCCACGCGCAAGCGCCGGGCTTCGCGCTGACATGGCCGCACTGCAAGAAGTAGCAGCTTGGGGGGCCGCACGCCGCGGCAGATTCCCTTGGGTTCAGGTGCGCACGGTCGGCCGGTAGCGCTGCTCGGGCAGCCCGTAGGTCCACGCCACAGCCTCGCGCGGCGTGCGCATGTTGGCCGGCACCTGCAGGAAGTAGTGCTTGCGCGTGCCGTCGGGCTCGGCCGTGCCGTTGATCACTTCCACGGCCGACCAGGCCTCCCAGCGCCAGCGCTGCCGCCACAGCACGCCCGTCTCGTCCTGCGCGACGCGATACGCGCCGCCGCCGGCGATGAACTTCTCGGGCGTGAGGATGTCGATCATGCAGCGGCGGACCTGCGGATCGTGGGCTGTGGAGATCGCGCGCACCGTGACGAGTTCGGGCCGCTCGATGATCCAGCGCGGCACCAGCACGCCTTTCCAGGCATAGACGGACCACTGGTCGCGATAGCGGAGCGCCGGGCCAGCCGGCGCATGCAGGCGCCCTCGGGCGTCCTGCTGCAGCACTTCGGGTCGTTCGGCCAGCCAGCACACGTCGCGATGCGGCAGCATCCAGCCGGCATTCCTGGCGACCTGCCACAGTCCCTTCAGCGCCCGGGTCTGGCGCTCGAGGCCGCAGGCATCGTGAAAATACTCGAGTGCGCCGAGCGAGGATGCTGAATGGAAGCCGAGGGCGCTGGATGCGAAGCTGAACCAGACGCGGCCGCCGCGCGCAAGCAGGCTGGCGAGACGCACGCGCAGATAAGGCCGCACCCGTTCGCAGTCGCGCAGCGCGGCCTCGTCGATGCTGGTGCAAAACGCCGGGACACGCGACAGGCCCGGCTCGGCCGCGAGCTTGACCCGGACCGCCAGCCCGACAGCGCGGTCGATGGCAATCTCCGCCTTGCGAACCACCTGGTCGACGACGAGTGCGCGCACGTTGTCGCCGGCCGTGCCGCGCGTGCGCGCCCATGATTGGGCCAGCTCCACGGGCCCGCCGGTCCAGGCGATCTCGCGCGGCGGCGGCAGGCCCGCAGCGGCGTAGGCGTCCACCACACCCAGTTCCGCTGCTATGCGGTCGCTGGGAGCGGTGGAGCTGCGCAGCCGGGACCAGCGCTGCCCGTATTCAGCGAGCTTGTCGGTCTGCTCGCCGGAGAGGCGTGGGATCTCAATCAGAGACAAGCACCGCGTCCTTGGGCTCGAGCTCGCGCTGCCGCCGCACGCGGTAGGTGCCTTCCGTCAGGTTGATCGGCGCGTGCTCCTGGTGATGGATCACGGCGCCGCCGGCGACTTTGACATGGCCGACGTAGAGCCCGGTGGGGATCTCGCGGGCCAGGGCATCGTCGCGGAACATCGTCACGCGATCGTAGATGGCATGGCGATGGCCGGTGAGCTCTCCCTCCGCGAGCACCATGACACCGGAGGTGTCGGCAGTGAGGATGGTCCCGGAGGGTTCGACGTCGGCAACCCGCTCGATCAGCAAGTCGCCCTGGGCAAACATTTCGTTCATGGAGGCGCTCCTGTTCTCTATGACGCACGGCATGTTGCTGGCTAAACCAGACCTGAGCCGATCCAGTTCCCTGCGAGTGCGAGATAGCCGTCGGGCGCGATCAGTGCTGTCATCGGTCGCCGCATCATGCGGCGACGGCAGCTGCGAACGGAATTCTCAGGCCTCGGCGCTCCGTTCCAGCCGCCGGTCGTGCGCGATCGAGTGGCCCTCGCCTCACGCTGTCGAAATTCCCGTCCTGCATTTTGTCAGGATTGTGGTGGCGCAATGCCGTGCGCCGATAGCAGTTGCGCGTTAGCGGCGCGGCATGCATGACGGTGCTCGACGGCGCGGCAAATTCTGCCCGCCCGCGTCTCTGCAGTGCCCATCGCTGGGGCACTCTGCCTCGATCGCGAACCGCTGCCGCATCCGTCCGCACACTGGCTGAGCTCACGCTCCATCGCGCAAACGTGATGCCGGGCGTCGGGAACCACCGAAAGCCCGCGGCGTCGGCACTTTTCTCGCAATCGCGAGGCACCTCATGTTGCGTTGCCGAGGTGCCCGAGCATTGACCCAGAATTTTCTCACGCATATCGTTAACGCAAACGAAGCGCGACGCAGCGAATGCTGCGAATGCGAGATGGGAGAAGCAAGCACCGGAACGACGGTGCCACAGGGAAGAGTCGGGGGAAGTCTTGAAGTTGTGCGTTGCTGCCTGGGTCGCAGGGCTCCTCTGCGCCATAATGGGCTTTTCGGCTGTGGCCGAAGAAGCCCGGATTTTCAAGACCCTTAGGCTGGAGGGTAATGGGGTGCGCTGGAAGGCGCCGGGCGGAGGTGAGCCCCGCACCGTCAGCTATGGCATCGCCACGGGCGATATCGAGTTCCAGGGCGCGCGCAATTGCGGGCGCATGACGGCGCTCGGCCCTCTGTTGCAGGCCTCCAATGTCTCGGCTCAGACGGTGCACGAGGAGGTCGCCGCAGCGTTCGCGATGTGGCAGGACGTTGCCAACATTCGCTTCCGCGAGGCGATTGCGCCCGAGCAACCCGACATCCTGATCGGCGCCCAGGCGGAGCCCGAGGGGTGGGCCTTCGCCAACGTGTTCTATGATGTGCTCTCGCCCGAGCCGATCAAGCCGATCTCTCGCGCTCTGATCTGTCTCAATCCCGAGCGACGCTGGAAGGTCGGCTTCGACGGCAACCTGCGTGCCTACGATCTGCGCTACACCATAGCCCACGAGGTGGGGCACGCCATCGGCCTCGATCATCCGAACAGCGGCGGGCAGATCATGGGGTACCGCTACGAGGAGACGTTCCGCGGCCTGCAGACCGGCGATATCGCCGGTGCCGTCCTGCTTTACGGCAAGAGCCAGCCTCAGGGCGTAGCGGCTGCGTCCCAGCCGCCGACTGCCGGCCCGGCCGAAGCGATAGCTCCTAGCCCGCTTCCCAATATCACGCGTGGGGGGTCCAGGGCCGCGCCGCAGCCCGGCAAGTGAGAGCGACGGGCTGTCGTCCCGGAGAGCGCGGCCCAGCGAAACATCCAAACCCCAGCCTCGCATGATCCTGGGTGCCGGATATTTCGCTTTGCGAAGTTCCGGCATGACAGGGTGGCGGGAGGGGTCCGACGTTCAGTCGCCCTCGGCCTCGTCTGCACCGTCGGCTTGCAGCTGCCCATAATTCTGGACGCCGATCTTGTCCATCAGGTCGAGCTGCGTCTCGAGGAAGTCGATGTGCCCCTCCTCGTCCTTCAGCAGCTCCTCGAACAGCTGCATGGACACGAGGTCCTCGTGCTTGCGGCAGATTTCGCGGGCCCGGGTGTAAAGATCGCGCGCGTTGAACTCGCCCTTGAGGTCGCACTCCAGCACCTCCTTCAGGGTCTGGCCGATCATCAGGGGCGCGATGTACTGCAGGTTGGGCAGGCCTTCCAGGAAGATGATGCGCGCAACCAGCTTGTCGGCGTGCTGCATCTCCTCGATGGATTCCTTGCGCTCCTTCCGGGCAAGCTTGGTGAAGCCCCAGTTCTCGAGCATGCGGTAGTGCAGCCAGTACTGGTTGACGGCGCCGAGCTCGTGCTTGAGCGCCTCGTTCAGGATGTCGATGACCTCTTTCTTGCCTTGCATGCTGCGCTTCCCCTGCCTGGCGATGACTTGGTCCGGTTGCCGCGACCCGGCGCGCGCCAACCCCATGGGGCAGGGCAGCGCGCACGCCCTTCCTTACGACACCTCGGGGCGAGGGGCCAGGGTCGGTTGCCGGCATGGGAAAGGACCGGAGAGCCGTCAGACCGGCTCCAGGACCCTCTTGACGGAGGGAGGCAGGACTGCGGCGGGGCGCCGGACCGGCGGCAGGTCGATGAGCCGTTGAGCGGGCGTCTCGCTGGCACACCGCAGCAGGCGACCTTGCGCGCAGGCGCACGCGTAGGGGCAGACCACACCCGCCTCGGCCAGCTGATCGATCTTCTCGTAGATCGTGCTGACCGCCAGCGGCGCGCAGCCACAGCACACCATCTTCTTGGCGAGCTGGCGGTAGATGACCCCAGGGGTGGGCAGCGGGGCGTCGGGCTGGCTCAGGACCTCGACGAGCGCCTGCTCGATGTCCGCGTCGGTGATGCCGTGGCAGGAACAGACGATCATGGGCGTTGCGGCTTCCTGCGGATCACTGAGGCAAGGTGCTGGCTGGCCGCATTGCCAGCAGTGAGGAGCAATGGGCGAAGGACGGGGGCAGGATCTGATCGGCGCTGCGCATCGTCGCCGCGAAGCTCTCCGCGCCGTGCACGACCTCCTCGATCATCGAGCAGCCGAGCAGCGCGAAGGCGCAGGCGCGCATGGCCGGGCAGGCGTTATGCTGACAGGCCGAGATCATCTCGATGGCAATGCACTCGTCGCGGCAGAAGCTCTCGCAATCGACGAGGGCGACCTCCAGATCGCGCTGCGCGTGCCGGTTGATGGAGCGCACCCAGCAGGAGAGGTCAGTGACCGCACTCCGCGCGGCGGCTTCGCCGAGCGTGCTGGAATACGCGCACCATGCCTTCTCCCAGCAGGATATGTCGCCGGTGCGGAAGCCCTTGAGCCAGTAGCGGAAGCCGAGACCAACGAGGCGCTCGGGCCCGACGAGGCGGCCGATCGTTTGCGACATCCTTGCGCCCGCAGCGTCGTCGCGGAGCCGGCTCATGACCGGGCCTCGGCGAGCGAAAGCAACACGCGGGGGCCGCGGTGAATACGGGGTGCCGGCGCCGTGCCGGTCGGGACTGGCGCGCGGCGGCGCGAGTTCGCCGTATCGATCATGCTCGTCTCCAATGATTGGGGTTCAAGGCCCCGACATCGGCAGCGCGCCAGCATCCCCAATACGTACTGCAGGAAGCTTTCTTGAGACGCGCCGTCAACTTTTTGCGGTGTGCGCAGCGCCTGTCAAGGCCGTGGCTTTACTTTAGAATTCGTCGAAATCCAAACTGGAGCGAAAGGTGCCTGGCGCGTGCTCGCGGAAAGGGATGCGTCAGGTCGCGACCGCGGCGCGATGCACCACGGCGATGTCGAAGGCCGCGGCGAGCAAGGCCTTGGTATAAGGGGCCTGCGGGCTGGTGAAGATCGCGTCCGCCGTGCCCTCCTCGACCACCTTGCCGCTCTTGAGCACAACGACATAGTTGGCGAGCGCGCGCACGACCTTCAGGTCGTGGCTGATGAACAGGTATGCGAGATCGTGACGGCTCTGCAGGTCGCGCAGCAGGTCGACGATCTGCGCCTGCACCGACATGTCGAGCGCGCTGGTGGGCTCGTCGAGCAGCACGAATTTCGGCTCCAGAACCATGGCGCGGGCAATGGCGATGCGCTGGCGCTGGCCGCCGGAGAATTCATGCGGGTAGCGATCCATGGCCGCCGGGTCGAGGCCGACGTCGGTCAACGCCCGCGCCACGATCGCGCGGCGCTCTTCATAGGTCTGGTCCTTGTGCTGGACGAGCAGGCCTTCCTCGACGATCTCCG
>Ga0114129_10014096_pt1 | contig 11387 bp, 9 predicted proteins | sample RhiMetdeltSRZDD1_FD_80071 | JGI IMG/M metagenome (GOLD analysis project Ga0114129, IMG submission 80071) | Populus rhizosphere microbial communities from Tennessee, USA - Rhizosphere MetaG P. deltoides SRZDD1 (version 2) (version 2) | ecosystem: Host-associated > Plants > Roots > Rhizosphere >... | reverse complement strand
GCTGATGGCGTAGTACTGGCCCTGCACCTGGGCCAGCAGGATCTCGATGTCGCCAACGAGCACTGCGACCATGCCCCCTTCGGCCAGCTCATGGGTCTTCGCAACCTTGACAAACATGCTCATTCTCGACATTCCTCCCCATGCCACAGGCTACATATCCGCCGTGACCACCTCCCGGAAGTAGGTCCAGATGCCTCCATGGGGGCGGCCGCCCGGTACGTGCGCCAGACGGGCCTTGATGTGGGGCTCCGCCTCGGGCCGGGCCAGGGCTATCTCCTCGGCCAGGTGCAGCGGGATGGACGGATGGTTGGGGCCGGCCGCGCACATGGCCATGTAGTTCAGCCGCGCCTGGTGTTCCAGGTGCACCATCGCCAGCACCGCGCCTTCCACCCCCGCGCTGGACGCCGTCACCGCCCCGTGGCCCAGTAGCAGGCAGGCTTCGCCGTTGCCCAGCAGGCCAGCCACCTCCTGGCCCTCTTCTTCCGAGGTGATGATCTTGGTGTGAGGGTACACGGGCAGGGGTTTGGTGACCAGTCTGGCCCCCTCCTGGGCCATGGGCTTGAGGCCGTTCTGTAAGACACTCATCAGCACCACGTAATCCGGGTGCACGTGCACCACCGACACCACGTCAGGCCGGTTCTTGTAGATACATGAATGGATCTTCACCTCGCTACACTGGAGCGAGTACGGTGGCCCATCGACCCAGCTGCCCTCCAGATCGCACACCACCATGTCTTCGGGCCGCATGCGCGATAGCACGTCCATGCGGTAGCCGCGGCCTTTGACCACGAACAGGTTTGGGGCACTGGGGACGCGCATGCTCACATGGCCCAGCGAGGCCCGCACGCCCGCCGCCAGGCCAACCTCAGCCAGGATACGGTTGCCGATGGCCGCCTCGACTTTTGCTGCTTCCAGGGAACTCCGGTCCGCCATAGCTCTCTCCTCCCGTAGGCAATGGGGGCACGCCGCCACACGCCGTCCCAGACTTCTCTCGTCGACCGTCCCCATTGTGCGCCAGTACCCCGGCAGTGTCCACACCGCCTGGCAAGGGCTAGTAGGCGTCGCACTGGTGCGACAGCATGATCTCCCGGTGCTCACGGGCCGATTGCATGATCGCCAGCACTACCTCCAGCGTTGCGGTGCCCCAGCGACCATCGTGGCGCACTGGACGGCCAGTGGTGAGGGCCTGGTACATCTCGTCCAGTTCGGCCATGCGCTCGTCGTGGAGACCCTCCACGGGTACCTCCCGCTGGCCGTCGTCGTCGTACACCCACAGGCCATTGGGCGACTGGCGCACGTCACCCCGCGTGCAACTCACGACTACGAGACCCAGGTCGCCCTGGAAGCCGCGGGCCGTGGCCGGCCGGGCGGCCGGCTCGGTGGCACCTGCCTCGCGGGTGCCACCGAAGCGTACCTCATTCTTCATCAGGGCTTCCTGGTCAGCATTGGTCTGCCCCGCCCGGATGGCCCGCCGCAGTTCAGCGCTAGCGGCGCGGTAGCGGGAACTCCCCGCCCACGGCACCAGCTCGTAGGTGGAGAAGTACCCGTAGCCGTTGTGCACAATAGTCGCTGGCACGCCGTTCTCGAACTCCAGAAAGGCTACGTAGTACCCCTCCATGTCTCGACCCGGGAACCACTTGCCCGTCATGGCACGTACGCTGCGCACCCGACCACCACCCAGCAGGCGGACGGTATCCACCTGATGTGGGCCCTGGCGATAGACGATGCCGCCGCCCGTGCGGATGTCCAGCTCCTGCGGCATGCGCGGACGGAATATCCAGTCGGTGTACGACCAGACATTGATCGCCTGTACATCGCCGATTGCGCCCGACGTGATGAGCCGCCGCATGGCCTGGTTGGCGGCCATGAGGCTAGCAGTGTGGCCGCATAGCAACTGCACTCCATGCTTTTCGGCGGCCTCGGTCATGCGCCGGGCTTCGTCCAGCGTCAGAGCCATGGGTTTCTCCACCACCACATGCTTGCCATGCTGGGCTGCGGTGATGGTGTGCTCGCAGTGGAACTGATTGGGCGTGGAGATCCACACCACCTCCACCTCCGGGTCTCGGCACAGTGCCTCCACCGAGGTATAGGTGCGCCCCTGGAAGCGGGCTGTGAACGTCGCCAGGGCTTCCGGACGCACATCCGCAGCGGCCATGAGCTGGATGTAGGGAGCGTTGGCCATGGCCCGGATCACCTGGACAGCGCCGGCTCCCAGACCCGCTATGCCCACCTGCATGCGGCGGGCAGATGGGGAGGGGCCCGGTGCGGGTGCGGTACTGCTCGTCATGGCTGGCCTCCTGTTGCGCCCCTCTTTCCCCTCTCCCTCTGGGAGAGGGAGAAGGCAGCGGTTATGTGCTGACGGCACGTGCCTGGGCGAACAGCGCCTGCACATGCGGTGTGATGGGGCTGTACTTCGCCGCCGGGCCACCGAAGCGCTCGGTCTTATCACGCTCGGTGACGATTTCGATGCAGGCGGCCCCCGCCGGATCGCGGAAGACGTTCATCGGCTCCTGGCCCAGTTGCATCTGTCGCAGGTTATCCTTCAGCATCTTGCGGTACAGGATGATGCCCTCATCAGAGTGCCCCAGGCGCTCTTTGGTGCGGTCGGCGATGGCGCCCTGGGTGACCCAGGCGAAGATGTCCTGGCCGGGAGCGTTGTCCATCAGCGCCCAGGGCGGCTGGCCCTCGGCATTGGGTAGCGGTAAGGGGATATCGAAGACCGGCACCGCGTCCTGATGTAGGGGGCTGACACCCGGCGTGTACACGGTGTAGAAGATGTGCAGCGTGTTGGTGTCGTCCACCGGCACGCGGAACTGGAAATTCAGCGCGTCCTGCGGACCCACCACCAGCGTGTTCGGGAACAGGATGGGATGACCGCGCTGCCAGTCAGGCGAGTCCTCGTCCTCATCACCCCACATGCGCCGCTTGATGATGCCGTGCTGGAATGGGTCGAACCCAATGCGCTTGTGCGCCATCACCACGCGGTCCTGCGGGCGGTCCAGCTGCTCCTGCACGTAATTGGCAAAGTCCTGGTGCAGCCACTCCACGTGCACCGGGTCCAGCGAGTTCTCCATAATCTGCAGCCAGTTGCACGGGATGACTGACACGCCGATATCGCGCATGGAGTCAGGGCGGATGAGCGGCTCCCAGCGGGGCAGCAGCGGCGCCGGCGACGGGCCCAGATAGGCCCAGAGCAGCCCGCCCAGCTCTTGCACCGGGTAGGCCTGCAACTTGATCTTGTCCTTGAAGTGCGCCTCCGGGTCGACCTCTTCCTCATAGGGCTGCTCGATGCAGGCGCCGGTCTCGTTGTAGGCCCAGCCGTGGTATGGGCAGCGCAGGCCGTGCTCCAGGGGCACGCCGTAGAGCAGGTTGATGCGCCGATGGGCACACAGCGGTTCGATGAGCCCGTAGGTCCCGGAGCGGTCCTTGTACAGCACCAGATCCTCACCCAGGAGGCGAACCATCTTCGTGAACTTCTTGCCCGTCAGCTCTGAAGACCCCCCAATGGGGTGCCAGTAGCGCCGCAACAGTTCGCCCATGGGCGTGTCCAGCCCCACTCTGGTGAGCAATTCATTCTCTTCGGTAGAGATCATCGCCGTCTTCCTCCCTCTTCTTGCGCTTTGCAGGCAGTTACCACTGTAGGGTACTACGGAGGCCAAACAATTACCATCGGGTCTCCGAAAAACCCGGGTACTGGGGCATCCAGGCCTCTCGCAGTACGCCAGTACTCACGTCCGCCTTGACACGGCCCGGGATGGCGCGTACCGTGTGCACGGTGTCGGAGTGGCAGCCTGAGGTGGGGAGGCGCGCGTGACATTTGACGAGACGTTGACCCGGGTCCTGGAACTGCTGCAGCGTGACGGTCGAGTGTCGTATCGGGCGCTCAAGCGCCGCTTCGCCCTGGATGAGGACTACCTCGACGACTTGAAGGCCGAAATCATCCAGGCCAAACGGCTGGCGGTGGACGAGGACGGGGCCGTGTTGGTGTGGACGGGGGGCGCGATACCGGCCCCCGTGTCAGCCAGCGCCCCGGCGCGCGCCCCGCTGACGTACACGCCGGCACACCTGGCCGAGAAAATCCGCGCCGCCCGGCCGGCCCTGGAAGGTGAGCGCAAGCAGGTTACGGTGCTTTTTGCCGACCTCAAGGGCTCGACGGAATTGATCGCGGGGCTCGATCCGGAAGCGGCCCAGACACTGCTGGACCCGGCGTTGCACGTCATGATGGACGCGGTGCACCGCTATGAAGGCACCGTGAACCAGGTGCTGGGCGATGGCATTATGGCCCTGTTCGGGGTGCCAGTGGCCCACGAAGACCATGCCGTGCGGGCCTGTTACGCGGCCCTGGCCATGCAAGCGGCGCCAGTACGCCGACGAGGTGCAGCGCGCCCATGGCCACGAGCTCCAGATGCGGGTGGGTCTCAATGCTGGAGAAGTCGTCGTCCGGGCGATTGGCAACGATCTCCATATGGACTACTCAGCAGTGGGTCAGACGACGCATCTGGCGGCCCGCATGGAGCAGCTCGCCCGGCCCGGCGCGGTCCTGATCACCCCGGCGGTGCATCGGCTGGTCGAAGGCTACGTGCAGGTCAAGCCGTTGGACCCGATGCCGATCAAGGGCCTGCGCGACCCGCTAGAGGTCTATGAGGTGGTGGGCGCGGGGCCGGTGCGCACCCGGCTACAAGCGGCCGCGGCGCGGGGCCTGACGCCCTTTGTGGGCCGCCAGACCGAGATAGCGGCCCTGCACCAGGCCCTCGAACAGGCCCGCGCGGGCCACGGCCAGGTGGTGGCGGGCCTCGGCGAGCCCGGCGTGGGCAAATCCCGCCTCTTCTGGGAGTTCCCCCAGTCTCCGCACGTCCACGGCTGGCTTGTGCTCGCCAGCCGCGCGCTCGCCTACGGCACGGCCACGCCGTATCTCCCCGTCATCGACCTGCTCACCGCCTACTTCACAGATCGAGGCGGGCGACGACATGCACCAGCGGCGTGCGAAGATTACCAGCGCACTCCTGACGCTGGGCCGCGCCCTGGAGTCCAGCCTCCCAGCGTTCCTGGCCCTGTTGGATGTGCCAGTCGACGATCCCCAGTGGCAGGCCCTCGAGCCTGGCCAGCGCCGCCAGCGCACCCTTGAGGCCTGGACGCACCTGCTGCTGCGCGAAAGCCAGGTGCAGCCCGTGCTGGTGGTCGTGGAGGATCTGCACTGGAGCGATGCGGAGACGCAGGCGTGTCTCGATCACCTGGTCGAGCGCTTGCCCGCCGCCGGCCTGCTCCTCCTGGTCAACTATCGCCCGGAGTACCAGCACCAGTGGGGGCAGAAGACCTGCTATACTCAGCTCCGGCTCGCCCCGTTGCCGGTGGCGAGCGCTGCAGAAATCCTGCGGGCTCTGCTGGGCGACGATGCCAGCCTGGAGCCCCTCATGCGCCTGCTGATTGACCGCACAGAAGGCAATCCGTTCTTCCTGGAGGAGAGCGTCCGGACCCTGGTGGAGACCGGCGCCCTGGTGGGTGAGCCGGGGGCCTATCATCTGGCGCAGGGCCTGCCGAGCATTCAGGTGCCGGCCACCGTGCAGGCGGTCCTGGCCGCTCGCATTGACCGCCTGCCACCGGAGACGAAGCGCCTGCTCCAGACCGCCGCCGTGATTGGCACCGAGGTGCCCCTGCCACTGCTCCAGGCCATCGCCGAGCTGTCGGAGGACGCTCTGCAACGCGGTCTAGTACACCTGCAGGCCGCCGAGTTCCTCTACGAGACCCGGCTCTTCCCGGAACGCGAGTACACCTTCAAGCACGCCCTCACCCACGAGGTGGCCTACGGCAGTCTGCTCCAGGCGCGGCAGCGTGTCCTGCACGCGCAGGTCGTCGAGGCCCTCGAGGTGCTCGCGCCCGAGCGGGTGGCCGAGCAGGTCGAACGCCTAGCGCACCATGCCCTGCGGGGCGAAGTGTGGGGCAAGGCCGGGACATACTGCCAGCAGGCCGGCGCCAGGGCCCACGACCGCGCCGCGTTCCGCGAGGCGATGGCCTCCTTCGAGCAGGCTCTCCAGGCCCTCGCACACCTGCCCGAGCACGGTGATACCAGGGTACCGGCCATCGAGATCCGCCTCGCTTTAGCATTCTCGCTGGTCCCAGTGGGAGAGCATGGGCGGGGCCTTACCCTGTTGCGCGAGGCTGAAGCTCTGGCTAGGTCGCTCAACGATCGGGTTCGGCTGGGACGGGTGCTGGGCAGGATGGTCCGGGTACTCAGGATCACGGGAGACTCCGACGGTGCCATCACGGCAGGCCAGCAGACCCTCGAGCTGGCGGCCGAGCTCGGCGATAGCACCTTGCAGGGGCAAGCATCGCTTGACCTGGGGCAGACATACTATGACATCGGCGACTTCGGCCGGGCGGCCGAGCTGCTGCGGCGCAACGTGGAGGCCGCGGACCGAGAGTCTAATACGTCCAGTACAGGCTTGCGGATCCAATCCCAGACGTGGCTGGCACAGACCTTGAGCGCGCTTGGGGCCTTCGCCGAGGGCCGGCGTCACGGGGAGGAGGCGCTCCGCCTCGCCACGCTAGAAGGCCGAGGAGCTGTACCGGCCATTGTCCACCGCCACCTCGGCGACTCGTACCTCACTCGGGGGGACCTGGAGCACGCCATCCGGGTGTTCGAGCAGGGCCTAGCCCTCTCTCGTGCCTCTGGCAACCGGAACGTATCGCGACTGATAGCGGCGGGCCTGGGCTCTGCCTATGCGCTCCAGGGGCGCCTTGCGGAGGGGCGTGCGCTGCTGGAGGAGGCGCTCATCGAAAGTATCCGCACGGGTGGGCTGGCAGGTCAGGCTCACCGGGTCGCGCGGCTCAGCGAGGTCTGTCGCCTGGCGGGACGCGGTGAGGAGGCCTGGGAGCACGCGCACCGAGCGCTCGACCTGGCACGGCAGCAGAAGGCACGCGGGGACGAGGCGGTCGCGCTGCACCAGCTTGGCACCGTCCATGCCCACACCGACCCCCCCGATGTCGCGCAGGCCGAAGCCCACTACCAGCAGGCCCTGGCCCTGGCCGAGGATCTCGGTATGCGCCCACTCCAGGCGCACTGCCATCTCGGTCTCGGCACGCTGTATGGCACGAGCGGCCGGCGGGAGGAGGCGCGGACTGAACTCTCCACGGCCATCGAGATGTACCGTGCTATGGGGATGACCTTCTGGCTCCCTGAAGCAGAAGCGGCACTGGCACAGGTGAGCGCGTGAGCAGCGCCAGCCAGCGCCGCCTGAGACGTATAGTCTCATAGCAAGCCCGCCGCATGGTCTGGAGTACGGGCATGGGTGCTTCCCCTATTTTTGTGTTTGACTCTAGCCCCCTGGTGGTCAGCTGCCAGTTTACGGTCGGCGGCGTGTCTGTAGCGGTGCTGGCCATGGCTGGGGCCCAGGTGCAGATTCCTCCCGCGATATATACCGAAGTCATCACGCGGGGCGGGGCACGACCCGATGCGGTAGAAGCTGCCCGCTTGGTCCGCGAGGGCCAGATTCACCTCGCAGACCCGACAAGCCTCGGAGAGGCGCTCGACGATTTGCAGTATTACCGGGTGGGGCAAGGCGAGAAAGAAGCACTGACCCTGACGGCTCGCCTCGCAGACGAGGCTGTGCTCGTCACTGACGACTTCCTGGCACTGATCGTGGCACATCGGCTGGGTCTGGTGTCCCAGTTATTCCTCGATTTTGTCGTTGGACAGGCGCGCCGGAGCGTACTGCGAGTCACGGACGCCCAGCAGATCGTCCAGGCCATCAGCCCCCGCTATCCCGGCGGCTTTGTCCCGCACTCGCTTGCGCTCTTAAGGAGACTCCAGCCATGAGTATGGTATCCATTCCCGTGCCAGCAGACCTGGAACACGTGCTGAAACCTGTCCTCGAGCGCGATCCTGAGAAAGGGGCGGAATGGCTGCGAGCCGGGTTTGAGGCGCGTCTGGCCGAAACTGTATCAGCAGTGGCAGACACTCCGTATCTCAACGGCGCGGTTTGCAGAATTGCTGGGCGTCAGCCCGTGGGAACTGGACGACTTATTACGGGCACGGGGGTTAAAGGTGACCAACCTGCCCGGTTGATCGATCGCTTTACCGCTGCTGTTGTGCAGGCTTGCAGTACTCTCGTCGGGAGAGCAGATGAATTTTTTGATCCAACAGCGCCTCGCCGAGGGGCGTGCGCTGCTGGGTGTTCCAGGGAGACGCACTCCTGCAATTGCAAAGTCACGACTGGATATGCTCCCGTACCCATTGTCGAAACGCCCGCAAGGCTGGAGCAGTCCCTGCCGTGCGGCTCATCTCCACAAACTGCGTCACGCCTTCTACGACTGGGATATGCGGGAAAGTTGGGCTCCCGGGAGAGAGCACGTACGTATCGTCGCGCAGTATAAAAATCTGCAACGTGCGATTGTGGTAGCGCCAGAGTTCAGGGAGCTGCAACGCGGCATACGCCTGCAGGGCGGTGGTGGACGTTACATCAATCTCAATCGCGAGGTCCGGGGGTGGGTCCACCGCTAAGTCGATCCGGTCTTTCCCTACCATCGTAGCCTGATGCTGGATGTAGAAGCAATCATCAGGCTCAATGCCTGCGGCTATCTCCTCGCGTCGAAACGTTGTAGACCCTAGGGATTCCCACAGCATATCCAGTTCGTCCAGGAGGATCTTGAGGAGATCGCTAATGACCACTTTGGCCTTTTCATGTTCGGGCAGCGGTGACCCAATTTCCAATGTTCCCTTGCTATAGGCTATACGGGTACCCCGATGTTCTCCCAACTCCTCGACGATGGCCTCAAACTCGTGCCAGCTTATCGCCTCGAGCCAGATGCGCTGTCCTGGTGGAACACGAATTTGTTGTAGGCGCAGCGTGATCATAGGCCCTCCAGAATGGCCGCGCTGATGGTTCACTGCCGTGTGAAACGGCCGCGCGTGGTGCGTCCGCCCAGCACGTATTCGCCCGACAGCGTCTGCTGATCCTGCGACAGCGTATAAGCGACCTCCGCCCCGTTACCTAACGTGCCTCGGAGCACCCCATCCTCGCCAATGGTGCCGTGCACCCGCTGGAACCCTGGTGTCGTGATGTTCGACGCCGGAGCAACGCCCCAACTGTAAATGAATGTGACGGTCCGCCCATCGATCTTCTCCACTACGAGGACATGATCGAGGGTCTGCCCCCACTGTCCCACCCACCTGCCGGAAAAGGCTGCCATGGCCGACGGCACGTCAGGGGCGGGAACCACGATAGTAACGTCATCGGGTAAGGGGCTAGGCACCGCCTGCGCGACCGCTGCTGCCTGCGCCAGCAGCTCATCCAGCGCCTGGCGGTCGAACAGACGCCCGTTGAGGACAACCGCGCGAATCGCTCGTGTATGGCGGATGTTCTCGAGCGGGTTGGCATCGAGCAACACCACGTCCGCCATTTTGCCCTGCTCCACCGTGCCCCAGGCGGTCTCCTTGCCAAGGAAGCGCGCCGGGTTGCGTGTGGCGGCCTGCAACGCCTCCAGCGGAGTCAGCCCGGCCTGGACCAGCAGCTCGAGTTCGTCATGTAAACTGAAGCCAGGGAAACAATACGGATTCAGGACGTCCGTCCCGGCCAGCATCGCCACCCCGGCGCGGTGCATCATGCCGACGAGTTCCACCTGCTTCTGGTATACCATGCGTCCCAACGCCACATCGTCCTCGGTCCTGGCTTGGGACCGGACATCGGTGGTGGGATCCCACTGGGTGCGGATGTGGGCCGGCATGTACTTGAGGCGGGGATCGTTGCGGAATGTGGGATCATCTAAGAACGCGCCGCTACGCAGCACGGTCAATGTCGGGCACTGCCATGTCTGATGGCGCTTGAAGCGCGCAAACAACGCCGTGGCTTTCTCGGGACTGAAGGTCTCCAGCATCATGCGGACCAGCGGGCGCAGGCGCGCCAGGCTGGGCCGGCGCTGGCCTGGCGCACGACTCATGAAGGCCTCCACGCGCCCTGTGCGGACCTCCTCTTCGCGCGTTGAGCACGCATCGAGGACTCCAGTGAGATGCTCGATGCTGTGCTGTCCTGCTTCTGCTGCTTCCGCCGCCGACACCGCGTACGGGACATGCCCGGCAAAGGGCAGCCCTTGCTGCCGCGCCTCGTCCGCAATGGCAAAGTAGGCGTCTCTGGGCAGCAGGCTGTATACTTTGATGAACTCAGCGCCTGCCTGTTTCAGCTGGGTGACCGCCTGCCGACCTTCGGCCGCATTCCGGACCACTATCGACCCGGGCCAGATAGGGTTCGGCCCATCCACAATCGGGCTGGCGATGCTCATACGCGGGCCGAGCAGGGTGCCATGCGCGATGTCCTGGCGCCAGGTGTGGTGCAGGGGCATACCCCACATCTGCCGCACACCCGTGACGCCGTTGGCAATAAAAAGCGGGAGGAAATCTCTAAGATACCAGTGGACGTGCATGTCCCAGAGGCCGGGGATCAGAAACTTGCCCGTCGCATCTACCACATGGGCCTCGTCCGGGACACGCACGTGCGGGGTGAGGCCGATCTCAACGATACGATCCCCGGTGATCACCACGGTCATATCGGGCTGGGGAGGCGCGCCGGTCGCATCAATCACCGTGACGTGCGTGAAGACAAGCGGCGGTGCTGATTGCTGCGGTGGCAGCTCGGCGCGCCCTACAGTGGACAGCCCCACAAGGATCAGGAACCAGAGAGTTATGCACCAGTTGCGAGCTTGAGACACTGCAGAACTCCTGCCAATTGATCAAGGGGTACGCTATCACTATGATCGATGGAGTGCTATACATTCACATCTGCCGTGACTGGAAGTCGTCTGCACTTGCAAGTAGTATGCGAGAAGAGTAAAGAATAGCCAGCCAAATCACAAGCGAAAGGAGGAGCCATGCTCACGGTCAAAGAAAATGAGCGGTTGACTAGAGTAGGCCCTGGGACACCCATGGGAGAGTTGCTGCGCCGCTACTGGCAGCCCATTGGCGCCGCTGTGGAGCTGGATGATAACCCGGTCAAGCCCGTCAAAATCCTGGGTGAATCACTGGTGCTGTACCGCGATCGGAAGGGCCGCTTGGGGCTGATTGGGGATACGTGTCCCCACCGGCGGACGTCCATGCTCTATGGCATTCCAGAGGAGGAGGGCTTGCGGTGCCCGTACCACGGGTGGATGTTTAATGGCACGGGGCAGTGCATTGAGATGCCGGCGGAGGCGCCGGACAGCACCTTTCCCAGCCGCGTGAAAATGTCGGGCTATCCGGTCGAGGAACTCTATGGTCTGGTCTTCGCGTACCTGGGCCCGGAACCAGTGCCCCTGCTGCCGCGCTGGGACATGTTCGTGTGGGACAATGTCTTGCGGGATATTGGCGCGACGATTATTCCCTGTAACTGGTTGCAGATCATGGAGAACTCCCTGGATCCGGT
>Ga0114129_10014094_pt1 | contig 11387 bp, 8 predicted proteins | sample RhiMetdeltSRZDD1_FD_80071 | JGI IMG/M metagenome (GOLD analysis project Ga0114129, IMG submission 80071) | Populus rhizosphere microbial communities from Tennessee, USA - Rhizosphere MetaG P. deltoides SRZDD1 (version 2) (version 2) | ecosystem: Host-associated > Plants > Roots > Rhizosphere >... | reverse complement strand
GAGCGGGTCCGCGCGGAGGACGGGGCCGAGGTCGAGGTGGTCGACCTCCTGTCGATCTCGCCCATGGACACGGAGACGATCGCCGTCTCCGCCCGCAAGACGGGTCGCGTGGTCGTGGCCCACGAGGCGCAGCGCAGCTTCGGCGTCGGGGCCGAGGTCATGGCGCGGGTCGTGGAGACCGCCTTTCTCCAGCTCGAGGCGCCCGTCCGGCGCGTCACCGCGTTCGACATCGTCTACCCGGGCTTCGCGCGCGAGCGCGGTTGGCTGCCGGGGCCGGACCGCGTGCTGCGCGCCGTCCGGGAGACGCTCGCCTTCTAGCCGGCGCCCGGACCGCGCCGCCCCTCGCGTCCGATGGCGAGAGAGTTCAAGCTGCCCGACCTCGGGGAAGGTCTCACCGAGGCGGAGATCGTCCGCGTCCTCGTCGCCGAGGGCGACGAGATCAAGGAGGATCAGGCCGTCCTCCTGGTGGAAACCGAGAAGGCTCAGGTCGAGCTGCCCTCGCCGTTCGGCGGACGCGTCGCTACGGTGCACGTCCAGGCCGGCCAGCGTGTGAAAGTCGGCGCGGTGTTGCTGAGCTTCGCCGACGCGGGGGGCGCCGTCCGGAGCGTGACGCCGCCGTCAGGAGCGCCCGCGCGCCCCGCCGCTCCCCCGCCAGGCGCCCCGGCATCGGCCGCCGCGCCCCCGACCGGCCTTCCATCCGCGGCCACTCCGGCGACCCGCCGGCTCGCGCGCGAGCTGGGCGTGGACCTTGCCCGGGTCCCCGGGACGGGTCCGGGCGGCCGAATCTCGGACGAGGACGTTCGAGCCGCAGCGGGCGCCCGCGGCGCGGCGCCTGCCGCAGCCAAGCCGGGCGCGCCGGCGCCGCCGTCTTCGAGCGTGGCGAGCACCCCGGCTCCCGCCGGTCCCGTGGAAGCCGCCCGGCCCCTCGCTGTCCCCATCGCCCTCCCGCCTCTCCCGCGGTTCGAGCAGTGGGGACCCGTCGAGCGGGAGCCGCTCCGCGGGATCCGGCGGCGCAGCGCCGAGCACCTGTCGCTCGCTTGGGCGGTGATCCCACACGTCACCCAGCACGACCTGGCCGACGTCACCGAGCTCGAGACGATGCGCCGCCGCCACCAGAAGCGGGGTGGTGAGGGAAGCGCCGAGCTGACCCTGACCGTCTTCCTGCTCAAGGCGGCGGCGATTGCCCTCCGGGCACACCCGCGCTTCAACGCGAGCCTCGACCACGCGACGGGCGAGCTGGTCCTCAAGCGCTACTACAACATCGGCGTCGCGGTGGACACGGATCAGGGGCTCGTGGTCCCGGTCGTGCGGGGCGTCGAGGGCAAGGGGATCCGTGACCTGGCGGCCGAGCTCGCGCAGCTGGTCACGCGAACGCGCGAGGGGAAGGCCACGCTGGAAGACCTCCGGGGCGGGACGTTCACGGTGACCAACACGGGAGCCCTCGGGGGCACCGGCGCCACGCCGATCATCAACCACCCCGAGGTCGCGATCCTCGGCGTCGGGCGCGCTCGCCAGACGCCCGTCGTCCGGGACGGCCAGATCGTGCCGCGACTCGTCCTGCCGCTGTCCCTCGCCTTCGACCACCGGGTCATCGACGGCATGGAGGCCGCCCGCTTCTCCACCGAGCTCGTCGGCCTCCTCGAAGCTCCCGAGCGCCTCTTCCTCGAGGGGTAGGGGCCGGCGCCCGTGGTCATGGGCGAGTTGCCCCGCGAGGCCGATGTCGTCGTGCTGGGCGGCGGGCCGGGCGGGTACGCGGCTGCCTTCCGCGCGGCCGACCTCGGGCTCGACACCGTCCTCGTCGAGGCGCGGGGCGCGCTCGGCGGCGAATGCCTCCACGTCGGGTGCATTCCCTCCAAGGCGCTGCTCGGGATCGCCGGTCTGATCCACGACGCGGCCGGAGCGACGGACGCGGGTGTCACGTTCGGCCCGGCCCGTGTCGACGCCGCGAAGCTACGCGCCTGGACCCAGCGCTCGATCGACCGTCTCGCCCAGGGGCTCGCCGCGCTCGCCAAGGCACGCGGCGTGGACGTCGTGGTGGGGCACGGGCGCTTCGAGGGCGACGGGTCGGTCCGCGTGGCGCGGGAGGACGCGCCGCCGGCGACGCTCCGGTTCAAGCACGCGATCGTCGCCACGGGTTCCCGGCCGGCGACGCTCCCGGGGCTCGAGCCCGGCTCGCGCGTGTGGGACTCGACCGCGGCGCTGACGCTGCCGGCCACCCCGGCGCGGCTCCTGGTGGTGGGTGGCGGCTACATCGGGCTCGAGCTCGGCAGCGTCTACGCGGCGCTCGGGAGCGAGGTCACGGTCGTGGAGCTGCTCGACGGAATCTTGCCGGGGGTCGACCGGGACCTGGTGGCGCCGCTCGCCCGCCGGCTCGGGAAGCGGTTCAAGCAGATCCTGCTCGGGACCAAGCTCACGGCGATGCGCGAGGCGGGGAGCGCGCTGGCCGTGGAGCTGGTCGGGGAAGGGGCGCCGGCGCACGTCGAGGTCGACCAGCTGCTGCTGGCGGTGGGGCGACGCCCCCTCACGGACGATCTCGGCCTGGAGCACACTCGCGCGGCGCGGGACACCCGCGGCTTCATCGTGGTGGACGCTCAGCGCCGCACCGCGGACCCTCGGATCTTCGCCATCGGGGACGCCGCCGGTGAGCCGATGCTTGCCCACAAGGCGATGGCGGAAGGCCTGGTCGCGGCGGAGACCATCGCCGGCCACCCGGCGGCGTTCGAACCGCTGGCCATTCCCGCCGTCGTCTTCACGGATCCCGAGATCGCGTGGTGCGGTCTCACCGAGGCCGAGGCCCGGACGCGAGGCGTGGAGGCGCGGGCGGTGAAGGTGCCGTGGACCGCGTCGGGACGCGCCGTCGCCATGGGCCGACCCGACGGGCTCACCAAGCTCGTGTTCGAGGCGGCCTCCGGGCGGTTGCTCGGAGTCGGCTTGGTCGGCCCGCACGCCGGCGACCTTCTCGCCGAGGGCGCGCTGGCCGTCGAGATGGGCGCCGTGGCCGAGGACCTGGCCGGCACGATCCACACTCACCCCACGCTGTCCGAGACGCTCGGCGAGGCGGCCGAGCTTTTCCTGGGACACCCGATCCACCTTCCACCACCACGCGGTTGACTGGCGTCCGCCTCCGACCGGGCTGACGCTCTCGCTCGCGCTCGCGCCGCCCCGGTCGATGCCTCGCGCGGTTCTCGTCGCGGCGCTGGGCGTGCTGACGGTGGCGCTGGACGCCGCCGTCAACATCGCCTTCCCGGCAATCTCCGCCGCGTTCCACGTGCCAGCCACATCGATCCAGTGGATCGTCCTCACCTACATGGCCACCTTCGCCGTCGCGCTGATTCCTGCGGGCCGGCTCGCGGACCGGGCGGGACACGCGCGCATCTTTCGGGGAGGACTCGCGCTCTCGGGTGGGGCCCACGTGCTCTGCGGGCTGGCACCTGCGTGGACGTGGCTGCTCGGCGCGCGCGTCGTGCAGGGGCTGGGGGCGGCGCTGCTGATGGGGAGCGCCCCCGCCCTGGTCACGCTGTCGACCCACCCTGTCCGGCACGGCCGAGCCCTGGGCCGGCTCGGCCTGGCGGCGAGCCTCGGCGCCGTCGTGGGTCCCCTCGGAGGGGGCCTCCTCGTCGGCGCCTTCGGGTGGCGCGTCGTGTACCTGGGGCGGCTCCCGCTCGTCATACTGGCGCTCGGGCTCGCGTGGGCGCTCCCCGGGAAGAGCGTGTCGCCCGGATCGACCCGGGCTGATATCGGCGCGCCCGCGGGTGTCCCGAGGGACATCCCGCCTGCGGGGAGCGCCGCCGGCCTCACCGACCTCCGGGCCTTCGTGATCCCGAACGCGGCGCATCTGCTGGCGTTCGTGGCGCTCTTCGCCGTCTGGCTCCTCGTGCCCTACTACCTGATCGACCGGCGGGGCTTCCCGGCGGGCTTCGGGGGCCTCCTCTTCACGACCGGCCCGCTCGCGCAGGCGTGCGCGGCCCCGCTCGGGGGACGGCTGGCCGATCGGGGTGCCGGCCGCTGGCTCGCGCCGCTGGCCCTCGCCCTCGAGGGCGTCGGCCTCTGGCTCACGGGACGCCTCGATGACGTCGCGACCCCTGCGCGCATCGTCTTGGCCCTCGGGATCGGTGGCTTCGGCTCCGGGCTCTTCCTCGTCGCCAACATGCACTACGTCATGGCCGCGCTGTCGCCGTCGCGCCAGGGCATGGCCGGGAGCCTGGTCGCGCTCATGCGGACGGCGGGGGTCGTCGTGGGGGCGAACGTGACGACCGCAGTCTACGCCGCGCGCCTGTCCGCCCACGCGCATCTCGGGGAGCGCGGAGCCGCCTCGTCGGCCTTCACCGACGCCTTCAGCGTGGCAGCGGCGATCGCCGGCGCTGCGGCTCTCTTGAGCCTGGTGCCACCGCGCCGGCGCGATGCGGTAGGCACCTCCACGCCTTGACACGGTTCGCGCGAGCGGTGTATACGTCGTCGCGACGGCGCCGCGGTCCGGACGCCGGAGCTCCCTGAGCCCATGACGCGCGTCCCCGAACCGACCCGAGACCAGCTGAGCGCCGACGGGCGTGTCGTCTACGATCGCATCGCCGAGACTCGGGGCGCCTTACGGGGACCGTACGGTGTCCTGCTCCACCACCCGGCCCTGTGCGAGCGCGTCGCCGCGCTTGGCGAGCTGCTCCGGTTCCGCTCGAGGCTGCCGGGCGCGGACCGCGAGCTCGCGATCCTCACCGCTGGCCGCGAGGCCGAGGCTCCGTACGAGTGGGCGGCCCACGAGCCGATCGCGCTCCGGGAAGGCACTCGCCCCGAGGCCGTCGCGGTCGTCCGCGACGGGCGCCCGACCCACGAGCTCCGGCCGCGAGAGGCCGTGATCGTCGACACCGTGCGCGCGATCTACCGGGCCCACCGCCTCACCGCCGACGAGTTCGCCCGCGCCGACGCCGAGTTCGGGCGCCAGGGACTGGTCGAGCTCGTGACGCTGGCGGGCTACTATGGGATGATCGCGGCTGTCCTCAACGCGTTCGACGTCGATCTCCCCGTCGGTGCGCCCCTGCCCTTCCATCACGGGGCCGACGCTCCCAGCGCGCCGGAGAGGCGGTAGCTCCCCTCCGACCGGATCCAACGGTCCCCCGTTAAGCGGGCCGTCCGCCGGGCTCTGGCCGACTCCCTCGCTCACCGCCCATCGACGAGCGCGCGGATCCAGTCGTGGTGCGCCTCGTAGTGCTCCCACGTGTTGCCGGCGATCCAGGGTGCCGCCGGGTCACCACCACCTTCGGATGCCCCGGGTGGCAGGACGTCCGCCATTGCGCCGGCGACGGCGTGGTCGCCGAGGGTGGCCAGACGTGCGCGCGCCGCACGGTGACTCGCTCGGACGGTACCGAGCACCTCGGGCACGGACAGGCTGCGATGGCGCTCGAAGATCGCGGCGTTCACGGTGTCCTCGTCCTGAGCCAGGATGCCCTCGTCGAGGCCGAGCGCCTCGTGAGTGGGCCGCCCCGTGAGCCGCGCCAGGAAGGCGTTCTCCCAGGCGGCCAGGTGCATGAGGTGGTCCTTCACCGCCCACCCGGCTGGATCGCGTAAGTCGGTAAGCTGTGCCGGGGTCAGCCGCCCCACCGTGTCCTCGAGGGCCTCCCAGGCGCGATCCACCCGGGACAGGAGCTCCGCGGTCGTCTTCGGGGCCGAGTCGCTCATCCTCCACCTCCAGAGAGAGTGATGTCCTCGATCAGCCAAGACCCCGGAACGTGTCGCGCGTGAAATCCGGCCGGCCGCCTGGACGCCGCGCGGCCCAGCCCACGCCTTCCTGGCTCGCGGGGGACGGGCTATCCTCTCAGGCGGATGGCGACGTTCGGGCTCGTCCACGGCGCGGGGCACGGGGCCTGGTGCTGGGAGCGACTGATCCCGATCCTCGAGGCGCTCGGTCACCGGGCCTTCGCCATGGACCTGCCGAGCGAGGACCTCACGGCCGGTGCCGCGCGCTGCGCCGAGGTCGTCGATCGGGCGATCCCCCCGGCGAACGACCTCGTGCTCGTCGGCCACTCCCTTGCCGGCTTGACCGTTCCCCTGGTGGCGGCGCGCCGCCCGGTGTGGCGGCTCGTCTTCCTGTGCGCCCTGATCCCCGAGTTCGGGCGAAGCCTGGCGGATCAGGTCGCCGCCGACCCCGAGCTCTACGATCTGGTGCTGCGCACGCACCCCGGCCGCGTGACCGGCCCGGACGGGACCGTCGGGTTCCGCGACGAGGCCGCAGCGCGTGACGTCTTCTACCACGATTGCACGCCCGAGGACGTCCACTGGGCATTCTCGCGCCTGCGTCCCCAGGCCGCCGCGCCTCGGCGTGAGCCGTGCCCGCTGTCGGCCTGGGCTCCGGGCGAGAAGGCCTACATTCTCTGCCGGGAGGACCGGGCCGTCTCGCCGGCCTGGTCGCGCCGCGTCGCCCGCGAACGCCTCGGTGTCGAGCCGATCGAGCTCGACGGGAGCCACTCGCCCTTCATCTCGCGGCCCTCGGCTCTCGCCGACATACTGGATCGCCTGGCGCGCTGACCCGCGCGCGGCCGGGCGATCTCGCGATGCTAAGATGCTCGTGCTCGGCCCCCGGCTGGCGTGATCCGAGACATCTGACACGGAGGCGCGTGCATGGCGTCCGACGAGCTCTGCTGGCTGTCTGCCACCGACCTGGCGACCCTCATCCGCCGCCGCAAGGTCTCGCCCGTCGAGGTCATCGACGCGGTGCTGGACCGCATCGGACGACTGAACCCGCAGATCAACGCGTACGTCACGGTGACCGGGGAGGAAGCCCGTCGGGCGGCGCGCGCGGCCGAGCGGGCGCTCGGCCGGCGCCGGGCCACGCTCGGGCCCCTCCACGGGGTGCCGTTCTCGGTCAAGGACCTCGTGTTCACCAAGGGCGTTCGGACGACGTTCGGCACCCGGCTCTTCGCCGACCACGTTCCGACCGAGGACGCCCCCATGGTCGCGCGCCTGAAGGGGGCCGGCGCCATCATGGTCGGCAAGACCAACACGCCCACGCTGGGCTGGCTGGGAGCGACCCACAATCTGCTCTTTGGGGCGACCCGGAACCCGTGGCGCACGGACCGGACCCCGGGCGGATCGAGCGGTGGCGCTTCCGCGGCGGTGGCGGCCGGCCTCGCCCCGATCGCCGTGGGGACGGACGGAGGCGGCTCGATCCGGATCCCGGCTTCGTTCGCGGGCATCTTCGGGCACAAGCCCTCCTATGGCCGGATCCCGACGTATCCCGCGAGCGCGGCGTGGAGCGTCTCGCACATCGGGCCGATGACGCGGACCGTGGCCGACGCCGCCCTGGTCATGCAGGTCTGCGTCGGGCCCGACGAGCGCGACCAGTACTCGCTCGCCCGGGACGGGGCGGACTACGTCCGCGCGATCCGCGGTGGCATCAAGGGGCTCCGGGTCGCCTACGCCGAGGACCTGGGCAACCTGACGGCGCTGGATCCCGAGGTGCGACAGGCCGTCGCCCGGGCCGCGCGGGCGTTCCGCGAGCTGGGGTGCCGGGTGGAGACGGTGGCTCCGCGCTGGCCGTCACCCGCCGAGTGCTGGTACGAAATCTTCTGTGGGGGGCTCGCGACGCGGCTCCTCCCGTACCGGGACCGCCGCGACGACATCGAGCCCGGGCTCCAGACGATCATCGACACGACCGCCGCGGGCCCGCCGAGCCGGTACGTACAGGCCTGGTTCGATCGGCTGGCCTGGTGGCAGCATCCGCGGGCCTTCTTCGAGCGCTACGACCTCCTGCTGACGCCGACGGTCGCGTGCGCGGCCTTCGGGCTCGGCCTCGACTATCCGGCGGAGATCGCGGGCAAGGCGGTGAAGCCGTACGGGTGGATCCCCTACACGTATCCCTTCAACCTCACGGGCCAGCCCGCCGCGTCGGTCCCGTGCGGCTTCACGCGGGACGGGCTGCCGATCGGTCTCCAGGTCGTGGGGCGCCGCTTTGACGACGCGACGGTGCTCCGCGCGGCGGCGGCCTTCGAGCGGGTGCGACCCTGGACGAATGCCCGCCCTGGGCTCTAGGAGGGAGCGGCTGGCGGCCCTCCCGATCCTGGTGCCAGATCGGCGCGTCGCGACTAATTCCAGTCGTGATCGCACGAATCGTGACGGAGGACGGGCTCGGTCGGGGCCGGGGGTCCCCTCCGTGCAGGACCGCGTTCTTCGGCCTGGCGGCCTTCGCCCGCCCGACCGCGACGCTGTTCGCCCTGCTGGCGGCGGTGGGGTGATCGAGCCAATGCTCCGTGTGTTCCTGGCCGCGGCCGTGTGTTGGTGATCGCCTGCTGCTGCGGCCGTGGTCAGGGGTGCCCTTGACGGGCCTGCGTGAACTGACTGAGGATGTTCTGCGCGCGCTGGCGGTGCCGCTGGCCCGCTCCGCATACCTGCCGGACGGCACTGCGAGTTGTCCTCCCTAGTGAACGGTGGCCGATGTGCGGCCACGCGGAGGTGGCACATGTGGCTTCTGCGCAAGCTGAGTATCCTCGGCGTCGCTATCCTCCCCGTGCTCGTCCTCGGGCTCTGGGCCGAGGCTCAGGCGCCCCGGAAGGGTGGTGTGCTCCGGGTCGGCATCCTCGGCGAGCCGCCGGCCCTCGACGCCCACTGGTCGACGACCGCGCTCGTCGAGACGCTGACCAACCACGTCTACGAGGGGCTCTACACTCTCGACCAGGATAACCGTCCGATCCCGATGCTGGCCGAGGGGATGCCGACCGTATCGCGGGACGGCCTCGTCTACACGTTCAAGCTCCGACGGGGTGTCAAGTTCCACAACGGCAAGGAGATGGTGGCCGAGGACGTGGTCGCCTCGCTGAAGCGGTGGGGACAGCAGGCGAACACGGGCAAGGTGCTGTTCAAGCAGGTTGCCGACCTCAAGGTCGTTGATCCTCACACCGTCGAGCTGCGTCTCACCGAACGCTCACCCATCACGGTCCTCGCTCTTGCCATCCCGAACAACTTCGCCGCAATCTATCCGAAGGAGATCGCGGAGAAGTTCCCGCCCCAGCAGAAGATCACCGAGTTTGTGGGGACCGGGCCGTTCAAAGTTGCGGAGTGGAAGCCCGATCAGCATCTCCGGATGGTGCGCTTCGACGACTACCGACCCCTGACCGAGAAGCCCAACGGCTACGGCGGCGCGAAGGTCGCGTATCTCGACGAGGTGCGCTGGATCCCGGTGCCGGAGGTCGCGACACGCGCAGCCCAGGTGGAAACGGGCGAGCTTGACTTCGCCGACGACCTGTCACTGGACCAGTATGACCGGCTCGCGCGGAGTGCGACCGCCAGGCCTCTCGTCGCAAAGCCATACTTCTGGCTCATCGCGGTCTTCAACAAGAAGGAAGGCCTGATGACGAACCAGAAGCTTCGCCAGGCGTGGCAGGCCGCCGTCGACATCGAGCCGATCATGAAGGTGGTGGCGGCGGGGAAGCCTGAGTTCTACCGGCTGGACGCGAGCCTCATGTTCCAGGAGGTCGCGGAGTGGCACACGAAGCTCCCCGGCCTCGCGTACAACGAGCGGAACGTCGAAAAGGCCAAGCGGCTCATGAAGGAGGCGGGTTACAAGGGGGAGCCCATCCGTTTCATCGCGACGAAGGAGTACAAATGGATGTACGACTTCGCCGTGATGATGAAGCAGCAAATGGAGGACATCGGGTTCGTCATCGACCTTCAGGTTGTCGATTGGGCGACCCTGTCGACCCGCCGGTTCAACCCCAAGGAGTACGAGGTGTTCACGACCGGCATCGGTATCGGTGCCCAGTTCGACCCCCTGTTCCAGGCGATCCTGTCCTGCACGTGGGCCGGCTGGACCTGCGACGAGGAGATCGCGAAGAACACCCAGGAGCTGGGGCGCGAAACCGACCCGAAGAAGCGGCGCGCCCTCTGGGAGCAGCAGACACGCCTCTGGTACGACAAGGTTCCGTCGATCCGTCTGGGCGACCTCCACGGCCTTCGCGCCGTGCAGAAGACGGTCAAGGGGCTGAACGAGGGCACGGAGCGCCCGCGCTTCTACAACGTGTGGCTCGAGCGTTAGGGACTCGAGCGTGACCGCACACTTCGAGACGAGGGGAGCGACCATGACGAGACCGACACGGTGTTGGACCTGGGCCGGCGTCGCGCTGCTGGCGGCGGCGACCCTGTCGCTCGGAGCGACCGACGCGCTCGCGCAGAAGAAGGGCGGTGTGGTGCGGATCGGCAATCTCGGCGAGCCGCCGACGCTCGACGCCCACTGGACGACGGCGACTCTGACCGAGGTCCTGACCAACCACCTCTACGAGGGGTTGTACGCGCTCGACGAGGGATACCGACCGATCCCGATGCTGGCGGACGGGATGCCCGCGGTCTCGGCGGACGGTCTGACCTACTCGATCAAGCTGCGCCAGGGAATCAAGTTCCACAACGGCAAGGAGATGACGTCGGACGACGTCGTGGCCTCGCTCAAGCGCTGGATGCAGCAGGGGCAGTACGGGCGCGCACTCGCCACCGTCACGGCCGACGTGCGGGCGACCGGCAAGTACGCGATCGAGATCAAGCTCAAGCAGAAGTACGCGGCGGTCGAGGTGTGCCTCGCGGCGCCCAACAACTTCGGCGCTATCTACCCGAAGGAGATCGCCGACAAGTTCCCGCCGGCCGAGAAGGTGACCGAGTTCGTCGGGACGGGTCCCTACAAGCTCGCCGAGTGGAAGCCGGACCAGCACATCCGGATGGTCCGCTTCGACGACTACAAGTCCCTTTCCGGGAAGGCCAACGGCTACGGCGGCGCCAAGACGGTCTGGGTCGACGAGATCCGCTGGATCCCGGTGCCTGACGTCGCGACCCGCGTGGCCCAGATGGAGACGGGGGAGCTGGAGTTTGCCGACGACCTGAACATCGACGCGTTCGACCGCCTGCAGAAGAGCGCGAACGCGCGCCCGGTGGTCGCGAAGCCGTACTACTGGCTGGTCGCGGTCCTCAACAAGAAGGAGGGCCTGATGACCAACCAGAAGCTCCGCCAGGCCTGGCAGGCGGCCATCGACATCGAGCCGATCATGAAGGCGGTGGCGGGCGGGCGCAGCGAGTTCTACCGGATGGGGGAGCCGGGCCTCGCCTTCGTCGAGAACGCGCCGTGGTACGTGAAGCCGAATCCAGCCTGGGGCTGGAACGAGCGCAACAAGGAGAAGGCCAAGAAGCTCATGCAGGAGGCGGGTTACAAGGGCGAGCCGGTCCGCTTCGTGACGACCCAGGAGTACAAGTGGATGTACGACTTCGCCCTCGTCACCAAGCAGCAGCTCGAGGACGTGGGGTTCAACATCGACCTCCAGGTGGTGGACTGGGCGACGCTCGTCAAGCGCCGCAACAACCCGAAGGAGTACGAGGCCTTCACCACCGGCACCGGCAACATCTTCGAGCCGACGGCGTACACG
>Ga0114129_10014093_pt1 | contig 11388 bp, 8 predicted proteins | sample RhiMetdeltSRZDD1_FD_80071 | JGI IMG/M metagenome (GOLD analysis project Ga0114129, IMG submission 80071) | Populus rhizosphere microbial communities from Tennessee, USA - Rhizosphere MetaG P. deltoides SRZDD1 (version 2) (version 2) | ecosystem: Host-associated > Plants > Roots > Rhizosphere >... | reverse complement strand
GGCGTGCTGCGGCTAGTGCTGGAGCTCTCGGGTGAGACGGTTATTTCCGCTGACACCACGATCGGATTCCTTCACACGGGCATCGAGAAGACAGCCGAGCAGAAGAAGTGGCAGCAGGTGATTCCGCTCGTCGAGCGGATGGACTACCTTGGCGCGCAGTCGAACAGCTTGGCCTTCGTTCTGGCGGTCGAGAAGCTGCTCGGCATCGAGGTCCCGGAGCGCGTCCGCAACATCCGTGTGCTCATCGCCGAGCTCCAGCGTCTCGCCAGTCATCTGGTATGGCTCGCGACTCACGCGCTCGAAATCGGCGCCGTCTCGGTGATGATGTACTGCTTCCGCGAGCGCGAGCAGCTCCTCAACGTCAACGAAATGCTCGCCGGCTTCCGGATGTTTCCCAGCTATCTGCGCATCGGCGGCCTGCGTGAGGATTTGCCAACCGGATTCCATCCCACCGTCAAGAAGTGGCTGGACGACTTCCCGTCGAAGCTTGCGGAATACGAAGACCTGCTGACCAAGAATCAAATCTGGCTCAAGCGCACGCGGACCGTCGGCGTCGTGACGGCGGACGATGCGATGAGTTACGGTCTCGTGGGTCCGATGGCGCGCGCGAGCGGTGTGCCATACGACGTCCGCAAGGCGTTTCCGTACCTCGGCTACGAAACATTTGATTTCAACGTCCCGACGGAGACAGCCGGCGACGTCTACGCGAGATATCTGGTGCGCATCGCTGAAATGCGCGAGAGCACGAAGATCGCGCATCAAGCACTGGCGCGCATTTCGCCGCGCGGCGTGTTCGACATCCAGGACTACAAGATCGTGCCGCCGCCAAAGGACAAGGTGTACAGCGAGATGGAAGCGCTCATCCAGCACTTCCTGATTTACTCGCAGGGGTTCAACGTTCCTGCCGGTGAAGCGTACGTGCCGGTCGAAGGTCCGCGTGGCGAGCACGGCTTCAGCATCGTCTCGGATGGCACGAACCGTCCGTATCGGATCAAGCTGCGGGCGCCGTCGTTCTATGCGTGCCAGGGGCTGCCGAAGATGCTCATCGGCGGGATGATCGCGGACGTGATCGCCGTCATCGGCTCCACGGACGTCGTTATGGGAGACGTGGATCGATGAGCTTTCATCCACTGATGGTGTACGACCGGCAGCACTTCCAGAAATCGGAGCGCGACGTCGTCGAGGACGGGCCGGCTTTCACGTTTACGCCGGAGCGCCGCGCTGAACTGGACGAGATCGTCACGAAGTACCCCGCGGACCAGAAGCGCTCGGCGATCCTTGCCGCGTTGTATCTGGTGCAGGACCAGGTGGGACACCTCACCGGCAACGGTATGCGGCACGTGGCCGAGATCCTCGACATGACACCTGCCGAAGTCGAGGACGTCGCGAGCTACTACGTGATGTTCTACAGGGAGCCGGTCGGCAAGTACGTCCTGCAGGTCTGCCGCACGCTGTCGTGCGCGCTGATGGGGGCGGAACGCGTGACCGAAGCGCTCTCCGAGAAGCTTGGATTGAAGGTGGGCGAGACCGACAAGTCGGGGATGTTCACCCTGCTCGAGTTCGAGTGCCTCGGCGCCTGCGATCGCGCGCCGATCGTGATGGTCAACAACGAGCACTGGCACGAGAAGGTGAAGCCCGAGGACGTTGGCACGTTGGTCGATGACATCAAGGCGAAGGGCGAGAAAGTTTTCACTGGCTGCCATCTGGACATTGAACGATAGACGGTAGGCCGCCGCGAAGCGCCGGCGAGGCCAAAGGCCGTCGCGCGCAGCGCGTAAAAGCGCTTGGGGGTGGGGCCCAAGCGCATTGAAAAGATAATGGACCCAATCCTTACTAAGTACGTCAGAGAGCCGAACAGCTACACCCTGGACTTCTTCCTGAAGCACCAGGGCTACGATGGGCTGCGCAAGGCGCTCGCGATGAAGCCGGGCGAGGTGACCGATCTCGTCAAGGCGTCCGGGCTGCGTGGCCGTGGCGGCGCCGGCTTTCCGACCGGATTGAAGTGGCAGTTCGTTCTTAAGGACACGCCGCTCCCGAAGTACATCTGCTGCAACGCCGACGAGAGCGAGCCGGGCACGTTCAAGGATCACGTCCTGATGGAGCGCAATCCGCACTTGCTCTTCGAGGGTTGCCTTATCGGATGCTGGGCGATCGGCGCCAAAGTCGCCTACATCTATATTCGCGGCGAGTTCTACCACGTGCAGAAATTGATGGAAGCGGAGCTCGCCAAGGCCTACGCGCAAGGCTACGTGGGCAAGAACATCCTCGGCACCGGTTTCGACTGCGACATCGTCATTCACCGCGGCGCTGGTGCCTATGAGGCAGGCGAAGAGACCGCGCTCATCGAGTCGCTCGAAGGGAAGCGCGCGCAGCCGCGCATCAAGCCGCCATTCCCGGCCGTGTCCGGCCTGTATAACTGCCCGACGGCTGTCAACAACGTTGAAACGCTCTGCAACCTGCCGAGCATCCTGCTCAACGGCGTGGAGTGGTTTACCTCGTTCGGGCCCGAGAAGAACGGCGGGCCGAAGTTGTATTGCGTCAGCGGTCACGTCAAGAAGCCGGGCGTCTACGAAGCCGGCATGAAGACGACGCTGCGGGACTTGATCTACAACTACGCTGGCGGGCCGTTCGACGGGCGGAAGATCAAAGCCGTGATTCCTGGCGGTTCGTCGGTGCCAATCCTGCTCGACGATCAATTGGACATTCCGGCGAGCTTCGACGATGTCGCGAAGGCCGGCTCGATGCTGGGCTCGGCAGGCATCATCGTGATGGACGACACGACCTGCATGGTCTGGGCGGCCAAGAATCTTCTCTATTTCTACAAACACGAGTCGTGCGGCAAGTGCACGCCGTGCCGCGAGGGTGGCGACTGGCTTTATAAAATCCTGACCCGGATCGACAACGGGGAAGGGGACCTGCAGGACATCGATTTGCTCGTGAGCATCGGCAACAACATCGCCGGCAAGACGCTCTGTGCGTTTGGCGACGCGGCGGCAACGCCGGCGCTGACGACGGTGAAGCACTTCCGCGCCGAGTTCGAGGCGCACATCCGTGAAGGGCGCTGCACGGTGCCCGCTCCGTGGCGCGCGTCGAAGGCACCGGTGGGAGCGCACTGACGTGTCGAGCTGGATTCCGTCAGCGCCGCTCATCGCTCATTTCGGCCTGATCTTCGTCATCTTCAACCTGCTCGTTCTCTCGGCGGCCTTCATGGTGTGGATGGAGCGTAAAGTCTGCGCGTACATCCAGGATCGCGTGGGCCCGAATCGTGTCGGCGCCGCCGGCTGGCTGCAGCCGTTCGCCGACGTGTTGAAGCTGCTGACGAAGGAGGAGCTCAGGCCCAAGGCCGCGGACGCGTTGCTCTTCGTGATCGCACCCGTCATTTCCGCCGGCGCCGCGTTTGCGGCGTTCTCGGTCGTGCCGTTTGGTACCGAAACGACGCTGTTCGGCCTGCTCGACGAGCCCATTCCGCTCCAGATCACCGACGTCAACGTCGCCGTGCTGGTGGTCTTCGCCATCACGTCGATGGGCATCTACGGCATCGTCCTGGCGGGTTGGAGCTCGAACAGCAAGTACTCGCTGCTTGGGGGCCTGCGCTCGGCGGCACAGATGATCAGCTACGAGCTGTCGTACGGCCTCGCGCTGGCGGCCGTGATCATGCTGGCTGGCTCGCTCTCGCTGCGCGAGATCGTGCTCAACCAGGAGGGCTATTGGCTGGGGTTCATCCCGCGCTGGTACGTTTTCCTGCAGCCGCTCGGCTTCTTCATTTATATGTGCGCCGGCGTCGCGGAAACCAACCGCGCGCCGTTCGACTTCCCCGAGGCCGAGCAGGAGCTCGTCGCCGGCTACCACACCGAGTACAGCTCGATGAGCTTCGCGATGTTCTTCCTCGCCGAGTACGTGAACATGGTGACCGTCTCGGCGGTCGCGACGAACCTGTATCTCGGCGGCTGGCTTGGGCCGATCCTTCCCGACTGGCTGGGGTGGATTTGGTTCCTGGTGAAGGTGTTCCTGTTGCTGTTCTTCTACGTGTGGATGCGCTGGACACTGCCACGATACCGCTACGACCAGCTGATGGAGTTCGGTTGGAAGTATTTGTTGCCACTGGCAGTGCTGAACCTGTTGGTTACAGCGGCGTTGGTTGTATGGCTCGGATAAAAAGGCAAAAGGCAAAAGGCAGAAGGCAGAGATGGAAGTAGCTGCGTTCTACATCTTCGCCGCCATCACCATCGTCGCTTCGCTGCTCGTCGTCGGGCAGCGCAACCCGATGTACAGCGTGATGCTGCTGATCACGTCGTTCGGCGGGTTGGCAGGTCTCTACATCCTGCTCGACGCGCCGTTCACGGCCGTGACGCAGATCATCATCTACGCCGGCGCGATCATGGTGCTCTTCCTGTTCGTGGTCATGCTCCTGAACGTGCCACGGGAGGAGCCGCTGCCGGCGGCAGCCGCGCAGCTGATTGGGCCAACCGGACTGAAGATTGGGGTCGTCCTTTCGGTGCTGATTGCGGCACAACTCGTCTGGGCGCTCATGCAGATTGGCACCCGGTCATTCACGGCACCACCCACCGATATCAGCGACGTCGGAAACATTGGGCGCGCGTTGTTCACCGATCATGCGTTCGCGTTCGAGGTCACCTCGGTGTTGATCCTGGTGGCCATGGTCGGCGCCATCGTACTGGCGCGGAAGGAACACTGAGTTGATCACGCTGAATCACTACATGGTGCTCTCGGGCATCCTCTTCTCGATTGGCACCGCCGGCGTGTTCCTGCGCCGCAACCTGATTATCGTGCTGCTGTCGATTGAAATCATGCTGAACGCCGTGAACTTGATGTTCGTCGCGGTCGGCCGCTATCGCGGCGTCGTGGACGGCCAGATCATCACGTTCTTCGTCATGACGGTCGCCGCGGCCGAGGCGGCAGTCGGACTCGCGATCGTCATCGCGCTCTTCCGCCATCGCGAGACGCTGGTGCCCGACGCGTTCACGTCGCTGAAGTGGTGACATGCTGCTGCTGATTCCGCTCCTGCCCTTCGTCGGCTTCTTGATAAACGCGTCGCTGGGCCGGCGCCTGCCGAAGGCCGTGTCCGGTGGTGTGGCGTGCCTGGCGATGATCGTGGCGTTCCTGGTGTCGGTGTCGGTGTCGTGGCCGCTCCTCTTCGGAGACGGTCACGCGGTCGAGCAGACCGTGTTCACGTGGCTCGCCTCCGGCAACTTGCAGGTGCCGTTCGCGCTGAGGCTGGACCAGCTCTCAGTGCTCATGATCCTGGTCGTCACCGGGATCGGTTCGCTGATCCACATCTATTCGGTCGGGTACATGCACGAGGAGACCGATAGCGAATACGCGCGGTACTTTTCGTACCTGAACCTGTTCGCGTCGTTCATGCTCGTGCTGGTGCTGGGCTCGAACTTCCCGGTGATGTTCGTCGGGTGGGAAGGTGTGGGCCTCTGCTCGTACCTGCTGATCGGGTTCTATTTCACCAAGCAGTCCGCGTCGGACGCTGGCAAGAAGGCGTTCGTGGTCAATCGCGTTGGCGACTTCGGCTTCATCCTCGGGATGCTGCTGATCTTTGCCACGTTTGGCACGCTCGACTTTCAGGGCGTCGCGGCAGCCGCCGCCGAACGTGCGCCCGAAACGGTCGGCATGGGCGTGATGACGGTGGCCACGCTGCTGTTGTTCGTCGGCGCGACGGGCAAGTCGGCGCAGATACCACTGCACATCTGGTTGCCGGACGCGATGGAAGGCCCAACGCCCGTCTCCGCGCTCATCCACGCCGCCACGATGGTCACGGCCGGTGTGTACATGATCGGCCGCAACGCGGTGCTCTTCTCGCACGCACCCATGACGCTCGAGATCGTGGCGGCAATCGGTGTCGCGACCGCGCTCATGGCCGGCACGATCGGCCTCGTCCAGAACGACATCAAGCGCGTGCTGGCGTATTCGACGGTTTCGCAGCTCGGCTACATGTTTCTGGCGATGGGCATGGGGGCGTATGCGGCGGGGATCTTCCATCTCTACACGCACGCGTTTTTCAAGGCGCTCCTCTTCCTCGGTTCAGGCGCCGTGATCCACGCGCTCGCGGGAGAGCAGGACATCCGCCACATGGGCGGCTTGAAGAAATACCTGCCGGTCACTTACTGGACGTTCCTGATCGGCGCGATGGCGATTGCCGGCGTGCCGCTGCTCTCGGGCTTCTTCTCGAAGGACGAGATTCTCTTCAGGGCGTTCGTTGGAACGGAGCATCTCCACGGCAGCCAACTGCTGTGGATGGTCGGCATGATGACGGCGCTTCTGACCGCCGTCTACATGTTCCGGCTCGTCTTCCTGACGTTCCATGGTGCGCGCCGCGAAGCCACACACGCGCCGGCGGCCCACGCAACGCACGTGGTCGACGCCCACGCGCACGATAGCTCGCATCATCATCACGGGGCGCCGCACGATGCGCCGCCGTCGATGGCGATTCCGCTCATCGTCCTGGCGATCGGGTCGGTGTTCGCCGGATACGTGGGCGTGCCGCATGCGCTCGGCGGACACAACCGGATCGAGGGATTCCTCGAGCCAGTGTTCGAGGTGCACGGGCCGGCAACGGCTGGCGAACCGGCGGGTGCCGCCGCGGCGCACGCGCCGGAAGAGGACCTGGTCAACGTCGAGCGTTTGCTGATGTTCATCTCGACGGCAGTGGCGCTCGCCGGCATTGGACTCGCGTTCTACTTCTGGTTGCGGCGGCCAGAAATTCCCGCGCGGGTGGCGCAAAGCGCCGGCGGGTTGTACCGCCTGCTGCTGAACAAGTACTACATCGACGAAATCTATGACGCCCTGATCGTCCAGCCGATGAAACGGGTCTCGGAGGGCGCGCTGTGGAAGAGCATGGACGCGGGCTTGATCGACGGCACCGTGAACGGCGTTGGCACGGTGGTGCAGAACTCGAGCGCGACGCTGCGCCGGCTGCAGACGGGATCGGTGAGGACGTACGCGGCATCCCTTTTTCTGGGCGTCGTGATGATTCTTGGATGGTATCTGTGGACGTAAATCCGTGCTCTCACTGATCGTTTTTCTTCCGCTCGTGGGCGCCGTGCTGGCGCTGTTGGCTGGCGGGCGCGGCGATCGGCCTGACCGCGAGCCGCTCGTGCGCTACATCGCGCTTGCGACGTCGCTCGTCGTCTTTGCTGCGACTTTGTACATGTGGTGGCGCTTCGATCCGTCCAGTGCCGACTATCAGTTCGTCGAGGATCGGCAGTGGATGCCGGCGTTTGGCATCAAATACCTGATCGGCGTTGATGGCATCAGCTTGCTGCTGGTCGTGCTGACCGGATTCCTGACGCCGCTTGCGCTGCTCTCGTCGTGGGACTCGGTCCACAAGAACGTCAAGGTGTTTTCGTTCTTCATCCTGGCGCTCGAGGCCGCGATGATCGGCGTCTTCGTCTCGATCGACCTGTTTCTGTTCTACGTGTTCTGGGACGCGATGCTGATCCCGATGTATTTCCTCATCGGGATTTGGGGATACGAGCGCCGGATCTACGCGGCGGTCAAGTTCATCCTCTACACGATGGCCGGCAGCGTGCTGATGCTCATCGCGATCATCGGCCTGGCCTGGGCGCACGCCAGCGCCACGAATGGTCCGCCGAGCTTCAACCTGCTCGACCTGCAGGCGTTGACGTTGTCGCCCCAGCTCGAGGGGTGGTTCTTCCTCGCGTTCACGCTGGCGTTCGCGATCAAGGTCCCGCTGTTCCCGTTCCACACGTGGTTGCCTGACGCGCACGTCGAAGCGCCAACGGCGGGGTCGGTCATCCTGGCTGGCGTCCTGCTGAAGATGGGCACCTACGGGCTGCTGCGATTCTCGTTCCCGCTCTTCCCTGAAGCCGCCACGGCCTTCGCTCCTGTGCTGGCGATCCTTGCCGTGATCGGGATCGTCTACGGCGCGCTGGTCGCCATGGTGCAGCCAGATATGAAGAAGCTGGTCGCGTACTCGAGCGTCAGCCACCTGGGCTTCGTGGTGCTCGGCTTGTGCGCGATGAACATGCAGGGCGTCCAGGGCTCGCTCTACCAGATGCTCGCGCACGGCGTCAGCACGGGCGGCTTGTTCATGATTGTCGGCATGTTGTCGGATCGTCGCCACACGCGCCTCATCTCGGAGTACGGCGGTTTGAAGGGTGTCGCGCCGAGGTTCGTCGCCGCGTTCCTGCTCGTGACGCTCTCCTCGATTGCGTTGCCCGGATTGAACGGGTTCGTCGGCGAGTTCCTGATCCTGATCGGCGCATTTCAGTGGAGCCCGAAGCTCACGACGCTGGCGGCGACCGGTGTGATCCTGTCAGCGGTCTACATGCTGTGGATGTTCCAGCGTGTCAACTACGGACCGGTCACCAACGAGAAGAACACATCCTTGCGCGACATCAGCGCCCGCGAGTGGGCCCTGCTGGTCCCGACGATTGCGATGGCGATTCTCATGGGCGTGATGCCGGGCATCTTCCTTCGGCCGATGGAGCCCGCGGTAGCGCGTGTCATCGAGCGCGTCACGGGATCACTGCCGACGCGCGTGGCGGCTGAAACGCCGGCAGGCCCTTCGACTTCGCTCAGGGCAGGCCAGCCGGCGGACAGCGGCCAGCGGACAGCGGACTTAAGTAAATGAGCGACTTCACCGCCATCATCCCGATCGTCATCATTGTCTTGTCGGCCTGCGCCGCCATGATCGCGGAAGCGTTCCGGCAGCCGGGCGAGCGAATGCCCATCGCCGGGTTCGGGCTGATTGGCCTGGCGGGTGCCGCGGCTGCATCGATCTTCCTGTGGGGCAGCGATGCGCAGAGTTTCGGCGTCGTTCGCTCCGACAACTTCGCGCTCTTCATCAACCTGATCCTCTGCGTCGTCGGCGTGTTGACGATGTTGTTTTCGGATGAGGTGGTGGAGCGGGAGCACCTTCCGCCTGGCGAGTACTACGCGCTGACGCTCTTTGCGATCAGCGGCATGATGCTGATGGCGGCGGCCACCGATCTGCTGGTGATCTTTCTCGCGCTCGAGGTGCTGTCTCTGTCGGTCTACGTGCTGACCGGTATTCGTCGCGCGAGCCTCGCGGGTGCGGAAGCGGCGTTCAAGTACTTCCTGCTGGGTGCGTTTTCGAGCGCGTTCTTCCTCTACGGCGTGGCGTTCGCGTTTGCGATGTCGGGCTCGACCCGCCTCGACCGGCTGGCCTCGGTGCTTGCCGCCGACGGCGCTCGTGAGCCGCAGATGCTCGCGATCCTTGCGCTCGGGTTGTTGATCGTTGGGTTCGCGTTCAAGATTTCCGCCGTGCCGTTCCACATGTGGACGCCAGACGCCTACGAGGGTGCGCCGACGATTGTGACGGCCTTCATGTCAACCGGCGTCAAGGCGGCCGCATTCGCCGCGTTCGTCCGCGTCTTTTTGTCGACGCTCGAGCCGCTGAAGGATCAGTGGATCCCGGTGCTATCGATCATCGCCGCGGCTACGATGATTCTCGGAACGGTCGTCGGCGTCGTACAGAGCAACATCAAGCGCATGCTGGCCTATTCGAGCATCGCGCACGCGGGCTACATCATGCTCGGCATCATCGCGACGACGAGCACCGGCAAGGCGGCCGTGCTGTTCTATCTGCTGGCCTACGCCGTGTCGAATCTCGGTGCGCTCGGCATCGTGGCTTTGCTCGGAACGGCGCAGAACCCGCACGACGAATTGCGCGACTTCGCCGGACTGTGGAAGTCGCGTCCCGGGATGGCGGGGCTGATGACGATCTTTTTATTGTCGCTGGGAGGATTCCCGCCGCTCGCGGGCTTCATCGGCAAGTGGTACATCTTCAGCGCCGCGGTCGAGCAGGGGTACTTTTGGCTCGCGATCATCGGCGTGCTCACGAGCGTCATCTCGGTCTTCTTCTACCTGCGCATCGTCGTGATGATGTACATGACCGAAGGCTCGGATGTCGCGCGCCCGCGCGTGCCGCTGCCCGCCGCCGCCGGTCTCGCGCTGGCCACGGCTGCGGTCTTCTATCTCGGCATTTACCCGACCGACATCATCGATCTCGCGGTGGAGTCTATCGGTACTATCTTCTGAGGTTCTCGGGTTCAAGGTTCCCGGTTCCCTGGTTCTTGGTTCCTGGTTCTTGGTTCTTTGGTTCAAGTTCTCACGTTAGCAAGCGAACACTGAAACCCGTGAACCGCGAACCTGGGAACTGGGAACGAGGGAACCCGGGAACGACGCGCGTGTCTCTACGGAAGCAGCATCGCGGAGGCGGCGATGACCTTCGCAAGCACCTCGTCATCCTTTTCTGGTCGAACCGTCCGCAGATCGATCAGTACACGACCTTGTTCGATGCGCGCGATGACGGGCGGACGCTGTGCGCGCAGCCTGGCTTCGAGACGCTCTGCCGGGAGCGCGATGGCGACGAGCCGCGTAGGGATCCGTGATTCCGGAGCGCTGCCGCCGCCAATCGTCGAGAACCCGTCGATGACGTCCGCTCGTATGCCTGCCGCGTTCAAGCGCTCTGCCAGCGTCTCGGCTCGACGGTTAATCTCGCTGGCGGTCAGCGCAATCATCCGGGGCACCGGCACCGTCTCGACGGCCCGGCCGGCCGCATATTCCTCCAACGTGGCTTCGAGCGCGGCGTAGGTCATCTTGTCGGCGCGGAGCGCGCGCATCAGCGGGTGCGTGCGAATGCGCCCAATCGCCTCAAGGGTGCCGGCGATGATGCCGGCCTGCGGGCCGCCGAGCAGCTTGTCGCCGCTGAACATCACGACGTCGGCGCCCGATGCGAGGCTCGATGTGACGCGAGGCTCGTCGCGGAGCGCCGGTGACTCAGGCACGCCGAAGTAGCCGCTGCCGAGATCTTCAGCCACGAGAACGTTGAAGCGTCTGCCCAGCGCGACGAGGCTCTCGAGCGTTGGCCGTTCGGTGAAGCCATCGATCCGAAAGTTCGACGGATGTACGCGAAGGATCATCGCCGTGCGATCGGTGATGGCGGCGGCGTAGTCAGCGGCGCGCGTGCGGTTCGTGGTGCCCACTTCGCGCAAGATTGCTCCGGATTGCGCCATCACGTCCGGCACGCGAAAGCCACCGCCAATCTCGACGAGCTCGCCGCGCGAGATAATCACCTCGCGGCCGGACGCGAGCGCCGCGAGCGCGATCAAGGTCGCGGCGGCGTTGTTGTTGACGATCACGGCCGCTTCCGCACCACTGAGGCGGACGAGCAGACGCTCGGCATGCGTGTCGCGACGGCCGCGCTTCCCCTGTTCGAGGTCGTATTCGAGATTGCTATACCCCGCGGCAATGGCCGCCGCGCGATCCGCCGCGGGTTCAGCGAGCGGCGCCCGTCCGAGGTTGGTGTGGACGATCACGCCGGTGGCGTTGATGGTTTCGACGAGCGACGGGGCGTGCAAGCGCTCCAGGCGC
>Ga0114129_10014092_pt1 | contig 11389 bp, 8 predicted proteins | sample RhiMetdeltSRZDD1_FD_80071 | JGI IMG/M metagenome (GOLD analysis project Ga0114129, IMG submission 80071) | Populus rhizosphere microbial communities from Tennessee, USA - Rhizosphere MetaG P. deltoides SRZDD1 (version 2) (version 2) | ecosystem: Host-associated > Plants > Roots > Rhizosphere >... | reverse complement strand
TCGCTGACGGCGTCGCTGCTGTTCGAGGCGGCGGCGAGAGATTCGTACGAAAACAACACGATGCCGGCGCCGAGCCTGGTGGCCGTGGCAATGTGGCGCAGCGTCTGTGACGGCGACAGCTGATAGGCGCCGATGCCGGCCCACACCGGACGCGATCCCGCGTACGCCAGGGCCGCGGTGATCTGGCGCTGGAACAGGTCGCTCTCGGTGGTGTAGGCCATCGGGCAGATCACGTCGAGCAGCGACTGGTCGATCCAGCCGCGCCAATCCTGCAGGCGCTCGTCGAAGGCCTGCTGCGCATCCGGAGCGACGGCGGCGCTGAAGATGGCGTCGGGCCGGACGGCTTTCACCGCGGTGCGGATCTTGATGACGAGAGACGTCAACCGCGAGCGGCGGAACTCGCTCCACTTGTCGGGAAACATGTTCGGATACGCGGCCGGGTCGAGCACTTCGCGCGCCGCGGCCTCCTGGCGCTCGCGCTCGCTCAGATCCGGCAGCATCGCGTTCTTGAACTGCTCGATGGCGGCGGGGCTGTAGTCGAACTCGTCGTTGGGATAGCGGACGTAGTCGAGATGCACGCCATCGATCGCGTAACGAGCGGCGATCTCGCGAATCACCGCGGTGGTGTAGTCCTGCGCGGCCGGATGGAGCGGCGACGTGTACAGACCTTCGACCTTCGTCGACTGCGCGCGCGTCCACCGCGCCAGGCGCCCCACATAGGCCGGGCTGCGCAGGTCGATCTTCTTCATCTCCGCGGCCAGCTCGCGCGGCACCATCAGCCATTCGGGCGCGCGATACACGACATGATCGCGTGACGCCGGCAGGCTGACGGAACTCGAGACCAGGTTGACCGCCACCCACGCATGCACCTTCAACCCGGCGGCGTGCGCGTGCTCGATGACGGTGGCCAGCGGATCGAATTCGGGGCGGGCCGCCAGCTCCGACGCGCGCGGCTCGACGGTGCCCGCGTAATAGGCGTCGCCGCGGCCCCGGACCTGGACCAGCAGGGTGTTGAAGCCGCCCGCTTCCGCGGCGGCGACCATTTTTTTGATCGATTCCGGAGACGTCAGGGTCGTGCGCGTGACCCACAGCGCACGCGTTTGCGCTGCGTTTGGTTGAAATGCCGCCGTGATCGTCGTGATGCACACGACGGCACACAGCGCCACCAGGGGGATCCGGATTCGCGACATGAAGAGCGCATCAATGTAGCATGTCTCCGAGCCAAGGAGATGTACGTACTCGGAATCGATGCCGGCGGCACGAAGACGGTGGCGCTCCTCGCCGACGCCGACGGCCGCATTGTCGGCGAAGGCCGCGCCGGTGGCGCCAACCTGCAGACGGAAGGCGAGCTGCAGGTCGAGAAGGTGTTGCACTCGGTGATCGAGCAGGCGACACGAAGTCACGAGTCGTGGCCCGAGGCGGTCTGCCTGGGGATTGCCGGCGTCGATCGCGAGAGCGATGCCCGCGTGATTCGCGAGATCATGCGGCGCCTCGGGTTCCGCACCAACATGCTGATCGTGAATGACGCCTTGATTGCGCTGGTGGCGGGCGCGGGCGCAAGCCCGGGCGTGGTCGTGATTTCAGGCACGGGCTCGATTGCCTATGGCGTCAGCCATCGCGGCCTCGCTGCCCGCGCCGGTGGATGGGGTCCCACCCTGGGCGACGAGGGGTCGGGCTACTGGATCGGCCGGCGGGCGCTGGAGGCCGTGGTGCGCGATGCCGATGGCCGCGGATCGAGAACGCAGCTCACGCCAAGGGTCCTCGAGTACTTCTCGTTGGCCCGGCCCGAGCTGCTGGTGTCGGAGATTTACCATCAGCCGCAGGGGCGCCGCGCCATTGCCTCGCTGGCGCCGGTGGTGGACCAGGCGCGCGCTGACGGCGATCTCGTCGCGGCGGAAATCATGGTCGACGCCGCGGACGAGCTGGCCAAGGCCGCCTCGTCCGTGATCTCCCGGCTCGAGATGCGCGGCGAGCGGTTTCCAATTCTGCTCGCCGGCGGTATGTTGAAGCGAAGCGACTGGCTGGCCGCGGAAGTGGAGCGGCGCATGGCCGAAGTGGCGCCGCGCAGCGAAGTGCTGCCGCTCACGAACGAGCCGGTGATTGGCGCGGTCCGGCTCGCCGTCGCCGAAGCCGAAGGCCAGGTGCGCGTGCCGCCCTATGTCGACTCCTATCGCGCGACACCTCAGTGATCATTCAACGTTTCGATGATGAAGACGCCCTCGCGTCGGCGCTGGCCACGCGTGTGCGCGAATGCCTGCTCGCCAATCCCACGCTGGTGCTCGGCCTGCCCACCGGACGCACGCCGCTGGCGTTCTATCGGGAGTTGCGCGAGCGACACGCGGACATCCCCTGGTCCGGCGTCCGCGCCTTCAACCTCGACGAGTTCGTCGGCATCGACAAGACGCATCCAGGCGCGTATCACGCCTACATGTGCAGAGAGTTGTTCGACCACGTGTCGATCGATCCCGCCAACATTCATATTCCGAACGGCCGCGCCGAGGATTTGAAAGCGGAATGCCGGCGCTATGAAGCCGCCATTGCCGCCGCGGGCGGGATCGACCTGCAGATCCTCGGGATCGGCACCAACGGTCACATTGGATTCAACGAACCCGCGGACGGTCTGTGCGCGCACACACACATCGCCGAATTGGAGCAGAAGAGCCGTGAGTCGAACGCGCAACTCTTCGGCGGTGACTGGCAGGCGGTCCCGGAGCGCGCGATCTCGATGGGCATGGCCACGATTCTTGGCGCGCGCAGCGTGGTGCTGGTAGCGACCGGACGGAAAAAGGCTGATGCGGTCTATGGACTCGTCGAAGGATTGATCACGCCGCAGTTGCCGGCGTCATTTCTGCAGGTGCACCCGAGAGTGACGGTGATGCTCGATGCGCAGGCAGCCATCAGGCTGAAGCCGGACACCACCCGCTAGCCGTCGATCAATGCCCTGAGGCGCGGCTCGATATCTTCACCGATCGCTTCGCGGATCAAATCATCAGACTTCTTGAGACGCGCGATGGCCTTGGAATACGCCAGGCCCGTCTTCTGCATCACGATGGCGACCTTCACGTCCCAGCGAGCTTTCTTGAGCAGCTTGTCAGCCTCGTCGTAATCGAGATCGGTCACGATATGGACGATACGCCTCGCGCGATCGCGCAGCTTCTCCGATCCAAGCGCGTTCACGTCGACCATCAGGTTGCCGTACGTCTTGCCAATCAGGATCATCGCCGACGTCGTCAGCATGTTGAGGACGATCTTCGTGGCGGTGCCGGCCTTCAACCGGGTGGAGCCGGCGATGATTTCCGGACCGACGGCGGGGGCAATCGTCAAATCGACGAACGCCTGCAGCTCGTTGCGCGGATCGCACGTCACGAATACGACGCGTGAGCCGGCCTTGCGCGCCGCGGTCAGCGCGCCGCGGACGAACGGGGTCATGCCGCTGGCCGAGACGCCGATGATGACATCTTTCTTGGTGGGATCCAGGCGCGTGATGGCGCGCGCGCCTTCTTCGAAGTTGTCTTCCGCGCCCTCTTTCGCCCGGACGATGGCGTTCTTCCCGCCGGCCATGATGCCCTGCACCAGCTCCGGGTTGGTGCCGAACGTCGGCGGCATTTCCGCCGACTCGACAATCCCGAGCCGCCCGCTGGTGCCGGCGCCGACGAACACGATGCGGCCGCCCTTGCGAAGAGTCTTCGCGCAGATGTCGGCGCCGAGCGCGATGCGGTCGCGCTCCTTCTGCACCGCGCCGAGCATGCGGCGGTCCTCGGCGAGCATCAGGTCGACGATGCCGCCGGCGTCGAGCTTGTCGATGGCGAGGGACGCGGGGTTGATGGCTTCAGTCGGAAGTGCCTGCCATCGCGAACGGGGTGTGGCCACTATCGTTTCTCTAAGCGTTCCCGGAAAACCCGATGCTACATCAGTGTCCAATCGGTGTCTAATCGGTGGCCTGCTAGACTTTTGAAGGTGCATCCCCTGATCGAGGCGTATCTCGGCCACCTTGCGGTGGAACGCCGGGTATCGCCACACACCGTCGACGCCTACCGCCGCGACTTGTCCCAGCTGTCGGAGGCCGCCGCCGGACTCGGGCGGCCGGTGGACGCGCTCGACCGCCGCGCGCTGGAAGCGATCGTTCGCCAGCTGATGGGCGAGGGCCGCTCGCCGCGGTCGGTGGCCCGCGCCGTGGCGTGCTATCGCGGCTTCTACCGCTTCCTCGTCGTCTCCGGACGCCGGCGCGACAATCCCGCCGACGATCTGCGCGCGCCCCGCGCGTGGAAGACCCTGCCGAAGTTCCTGTCGACCGACGAAGTGGATCGCCTGCTGGAATCGCCCGATACCACCCAACCGCGCGGCGTGCGCGATCGCGCGCTGATCGAGTTGCTCTACGCAACGGGATTGCGGGTGTCTGAGATGGTCAGCCTGCGGCAGCAGGATCTGAATCTTGAAAGCGGCTTCCTGACGTGTACGGGCAAGGGCCGCAAGCAGCGCCTCGTCCCGGTTGGCGATGAGGCCGCGGCGTGGCTGACGCGTTACCTGAAGGAAGCGAGGCCGGCGCTGCTGAAGAAGCGCTCGTCGCCGCGGCTCTTCGTGAACGCGCGCGGCGGAGCGGCGCTGACCCGCGTCGGGTTGTGGAAGATCCTGAAGGGGTACGGCAAGCAGGCCGGCGTCGGGCGCCGGCTCAGTCCACACGTGCTGCGACACTCATTCGCCACGCATCTGCTCGAGCGCGGCGCCGACCTGCGCGCGATCCAGATGATGCTCGGCCATAGCGACCTGTCGACGACGCAGATCTACACGCACGTGCTCGAAGCACGCTTGCGCGCCGTCTACGACAAGTTTCATCCTCGAAACTGATGCGACGGCAGCTCCGCTTCCTCGCGATCGCGGTCCTGATCGCCTCGCTCGTCCTGGTGTTCCTCCTGCCGCGCGCGGCCGGCGACACCCCGGCGCCGCCGCCGAACGTCGTCCGCGGCGCGTACCACATTCACACCACGCGATCCGACGGGAGCGGGACCCCCGACGAGGTTGCGGCCGCCGCGGCGCGCGCGGGCCTCGAGTTCATCATCCTGACCGATCATGGTGACGGTACGCGGACCCCGGATCCGCCGTCGTATCGGAGCGGCGTGTTGACCCTCGACGCCGTGGAGCTCAATACCTCGGGAGGTCATTACGGCGCGATTGGCTTACCGGCGGCGCCGTATCCGCTGGCCGGCACTGCCGACGCGGTCATCGAGGACGTCCGGCGCCTGGGCGGGTTCGGCATCGCCGCGCATCCCGGATCGCCGCGGCCCTCGCTGCGCTGGACGGCATGGGACGCGGCGTTTGACGGCCTCGAGTGGATCAACGGCGACAGCGAATGGCGCGACGAGCCGAGACTGCCGATCGCGCGCGCGTTGTTCACCTACTTGTTCCGCGCGCCGGAGTCGATGGCGCGCCTGCTCGATCGCCCCGGCGAGGTGCTGGAGCGATGGGACGCGCTGAGTGAGACGCGGCGAGTCGTGGCACTCGCCGGCATCGACGCGCATGCGTGGCTGGGGTACGGGCAGAACACGGATCCGGACGGGGGCGGCTGGCACCTCCGCATCCCCGGTTACGAAGCGACGTTCGCCACGTTCTCGAATCATGTCGCCCTCGACGCGCCGTGGTCCGGAGACGCGAGCGCGGACAGCGCCGCGCTGATCGATGCGCTGCGGCGCGGACGGGTGTATTCGGTGATCGATGGGCTGGCGACGCCGGGCGGGCTGTCGTTCAGCGCGTCGAGCGGCTCGCGCCAGGCCGGCATCGGCGACGATCTGCCGATTGACGGCGACGTCCTGATCCACGCCGCTGTGACCGCGCCGCCGCAAACCACGATCGTCCTGTTCAAGAATGGGGAGCGAGTGCATGAAGTCACGGATGCCGCCCTCGAAATGAATGGGGGCCAGGATCCGGCCGCGTACCGCGTGGAGGCGTACGTGCGCAACAGTCCGGGCGGCCCGGCGGTGCCGTGGATCGTCTCCAACCCGATTTATGCCGGCCTCACGCGAGCGTCCCTCGTACCCGCGGTGGAGCAGGCGCCGGGCTTCCGTATCCCCGCTCGCGCGCCCGAAGCAGCCGTTGAGCAGGGGAGGAGCGATACCAGCCGGCTTGACGATCCGCCCGGCGACCCGCTCGCGCGCCGCTTTGCCGGAGAGCCGCCGCTGACGTGGACCTTCGCCTTGTCGGCCGGCACGCCCGCCGGGCAATTCGCCGCTCTTCAGATTCCGATCACCGGCGGGCTCGCCGCGTTCGATCGTGTGCGGTTCAAGGTGACCGCGCCGAGACCGTTGCGGGCATGGGTGCAGTTGCGGGCGCCGGTCGGCAACACCGAACGGTGGGGGAGCACGTTCTACGCCGACGATCAGGAACGCATCATCGATCTGCCGCTGCGATTGTTTGCGCCGATCGGCGTCACGTCGAGCGCACAGCCGCCGCTCGATCGCATCGACTCGCTGTTGTTTGTCGTCGACACGTTGAACTTCCTGCCGGGTTCGAGCGGATCGATGGTGCTGTCGGAGATCGCGTTCGTGCGCTAGTGGCGAATGTTGTGGCGGACGCTGACTTCCCAGATCAGCAGGGAGATTCCGATCGCGAGGAAACCGCCGCCGGCTGCCAGCACCGTGAGCGCGCGATCGACGCTCGACGTGCCGTAGCCGCCGCGCTCGAGGGCGCCCACCATCATCAATCCGCCGCCGAGCAGCGTGACCAATGCGGTGACCAGCGCCACCAGGCCGGAGACGTAACGAACCGACGATCCAGGGTTCATGTGCGCACGGTCAACAGCAGGTACGCCGCGGCCGCGCCGAAGATCAAGTTGGGCGCCCAGGCCGCGAGCATCGGGTCGAGCACGCCGCTGGCGCCGAGCGCGGCGAAGATGCTGATCATCACCCAGTAGACCAGCGCGAGGACGATGCCGACGCCGATGCCGTACATCGCGCCGCGGCGCCCGGTGGTCACCGCGAACGGCACCGCGATCAACGTCATCACCAGCGTCACGAACGGAAACGCAATCTTGCGGTGCAGCCCGACTTCGTGCTCGAGCACGTTGTAGCCGCTGGACCGCAGTTCGTCGATGTACTGGCGCAGCTGCGTGAAGTTCATGAGGTCGGGCTCGCGTGCCTCGGTGACGAAATAGTCGGCCGGCTCGAACTGCGCCGCCTGGTTGGTGAAGGGCGTGAACGGGATGTCTTTCCCCTCGCGCCCAGGTGGGAACTCGCGCAGCCAACCCGTGTCCATCATCCACTGCGGTTCAGATTCGCCGTCGCGCTGGTCGGCGATGTAGAGCGCCTTCTGCACGTAGCGGCGGCTGCGCAGGTGATGGTCCTTGGGATCGAATTCGAAGACCGACAGGGCGTTGAGCTCCTGCCGCCGCGGATCGTAGTACTGATAGTGATAGATCTCGCCGCCGCGGCCGACGATCCATTTGCGGTTCAGCACGCCGAAGGTCTGCGGCGAGCCGGTGCGGATGATGTGCTTCAACTGGTCGGCGCGGCGATTCGACGTCGCCAGCACGAATTCCTGCAGCCCGAGCAGCACACCGCTCGCCAGCAGCGCGAACGCGACCATCGGGACGGCGGTGCGATAGAGGCTGATGCCGCAGGCGCGCATCACGATCAGCTCGCTGTTCTTCGTCAGGAGCCCGATGGTGACCAGGCCGGCGAGCAGCACCGCCAGCGCGATGATGTAGGTCAGGAATTCCGGCGTCGACCAGAACAGGAATTCGAGCATCATCCCGAGCGAGACCTGCCCTTTGAACACCTTGTCCGACAGGTCGAGGAACGTCGAGATGTAGAACAGGCCCAGCATGCCGACGATGGTCATGAGCAGGATGGCGGCGTACTGGCGCGCGACATAGCCGTCGAGGATCGTGGGCCGCGGCAGGTTGTAATGCGGGATCCGGACAACCAGCCGGGGCTTGCCGCCCTGGATCCGGATGCCGGAGTCCGAACGCCGGGATGGTGCGCTACCCGCGCGCGCGCCGAGCCGCGCATACACCCACCGGGGCAGCGTGATGCGAATCGGCTGATCGGCCGACCGGGCGCGATGCACGAGCAGATACAACCCGGCGCCGCCGAGCACGACATCCGGAATCCACATCGCGAGCCAGGCCGGGATCCAGAAGCCCTTGGTCAACTGTTCGGCGCCGGACATCATCACGTAGTAGGCGAAGATCACCGCGATGCCCAGCACGAAGGCGCCGAGCTTGCCGTCCTTGCGGGCGCTGGCGCCGAGCGCCACCCCCAGCAGCGCAAAGACGAAGCAGGAGATCGGCACCGAGAACTTCTTGTGCATCTCCATGATCGGCCGATGCGGCGACTGGCCGTTGGACCGGAGCTCGCCGATCAGGGCCGACAGATCTTCGAGCGACATCTCGCGCTCGCCGCGCTGCGGGCCGTTGCGCGGGAAGACGCTCGACGCGTCGAGGGCCATGATCGTGCTCTCGAACCGCGCGACCTCGTAAGCCGCCGGATCGTCGAGCTTCGTCGTGTGCCGCTCGCCATCCTCGAGCACCATGTGAATGGTCTTGGCCTCGCGATCGATCACCATGCGGCCGCGCCTGGCGAAATAGATCACCGGCGACGAGGTATTCGAGGTGTCGGCGGCGAGCACGTCGAGCCAGCCCCGGCCGTCGAGCGGCACCTCGTGGACGTAGAGGACCATGTTGGGGAAGTCCTCGAAAAAGACGCGCGAGCGCACTTCGCCCTCGGCGCGGTCCATCACGATCTCGTGCGTCAGCTCGCGATAGCGCTGGTTGCCGTCGGGCATCCCCTTCAACATCAGCCAGGAGGTGAGTCCCCAGCACACCACCGCTAAGACGAGCACGGGCTGCAGGAGGCGATACGGGCTGATGCCGCACGCCATCATCACCACCACTTCGCGATCGGCCGACAGCCGCCCGAGGCCGACCAGCAAGCCGATCAACAGCGCCATCGGCACGGTCAGCGCCATCGTCGACGGGAGGAGTGTCGCCATCAGCCGGAGAATCATCCCCGGCGGCACGTTCTTGGCGATCATCTGCTCCGCGATATCGATGATGAAGGGGATAATCAGGACGAAGGTGAAGAGCAGGAGCGCAATGAGGAACGGCGGGATCACCTCCCGAACCACGTACCTGTCGATGATGCGCATCCCCCCCATTTTCGCATGGTGAAGCTCGCGCTGCTCTGGCACATGCACCAGCCGTATTACGAAGATCTCGCCACCGGCGAGCACATCCTGCCGTGGGTGCGGCTGCACGCGATCAAGGACTACTGGGGGATGGTGGCGCTGCTGCGCGAATTCCCGCGCATCCGCGTCACGTTCAACCTGGTGCCGTCACTCATCGCGCAGGTGGAGGCCTTTGCGGCGGATCGCGCGCGGGACCGGCACCTGGCCATGGGGCTGAAACCGGCGGCCGCGCTGACGCCAGACGAGGCGCGCTGGATGGTGGCCAACGGCTTTCATGCGCCGTACGACCAGATGATCCGGCCGTATCCGCGCTACGCCGAGCTGCATGCCTGCCGGATGGAGCGCCGCGCGTTCGGCGCAGGCGACCTGCGCGATCTGCAGGTGTGGCACAAGCTCGCGTGGATGGATCCCGATCTGTTGACCGGCGATCAGCGGCTGTCGGCCCTCATCACAAAAGATCGGGACTACCACGAGGGCGACAAGGCCGCGCTGCGCGAAGTGGAGCTCGAGTTGCTGAAGCGCGTGGTGCCAGAGTACCGCGCGGCGGGCGAGCGCGGCCAGGTTGAACTGGCGACGTCGCCGTTCTACCACCCGATTCTGCCGCTGCTGTGCGACTCCGACGCGCACCTGCGCGCGCATCCGCACGCCGCCCGGCCGCAAGTGCGCTTTCAGCGGCCCGGGGACGCGCGGCTGCAGATCGATCGCGCGCTCGCATTTCACGAACGCCTGTTCGGGAGCCGGCCGAAGGGCATGTGGCCGTCCGAAGGATCGGTGTCGGACGAGGCCGTGCGGTTGATCGGCGATGCGGGGCTCCAGTGGATTGCCACAGACGAAGACATCCTGTCGCGTTCGCTGTCGCAACCCATGCGGCCCGAGTTGCTCTACCGGCCGTACCGCCTCGGCGAGCGTGGCCCGGTGGCGCTGTTCCGCGATCACGGCTTGTCCGATCGCATCGGTTTTCACTACAAGTCGTGGGAGGCCACTGCCGCCGCGGACGACTTCGTCGGACGGGTGCGCGAGGCCGGGCGGCGATTCGCGGAAAATGGCGGCGGGGAAGGCGCCACCGTAACCGTCATCCTCGACGGCGAGAACGCCTGGGAGCATTACCCGGGCGGCGGCCGGCCATTTCTGCGGGCGTTGTATGGTGCGCTCGATCGAGCCGAAGACATCGAGACGGTCACCATGGCCGAGGCCGCGGCCGGCCCCGCCCAGGCGCTGCCGTCGCTGTTTCCCGGCTCCTGGATCAACGCCGACTTCTATATCTGGATCGGCCATCGCGACGACCATCGCGCGTGGGATCAGCTGTCGGCCGCCCGGGCCGCGTTCGACGCGCGCGCCGGCGCCGTAGCGGCCGCGGCCCGCGAGCGCGCGCTGGAAGAGATTCTGATTGCTGAAGGCAGTGACTGGTACTGGTGGTATGGCGACGATCATTCGTCGGACCACGACGCCGACTTCGACGAGCTGTTTCGGCGGCACCTGCGGAACGCCTATGACGCCCTCGGCGTGCCGGCGCCGGAAGAACTGTTCGCCACCAACATCAGTACCGGATCCGGTCCGGATCGGCTCGAGCCGTCGGGGCTTGTGACCATCACCCTCGACGGTCAGGACACCTCTTATCTGGAGTGGGTGGGGGCGGTCGCCCCCACGCTGGCTCGTCCCGGCGGCGCCATGCAGGAAGTGGCGACCGCCTCGCTCGTGACCGAAGTTCGCGTCGCGGTATCGCGCCAGGCGCTGTGCCTCCGGTTGACGGGGTCGGGTCTATTTTCGGAAGTCCAGAACGGCGCGACGCTCGCGTTGATCGTGGCCGGTCCCGAGGTCAGGGTCGTGCCGTTCGAGCGGTCGTGGCTGGGGGTCGGGTCTATTTTCGAGGCCGCCATTCCGTTCGAGGCCCTCGGCGTCCAGCCTGGTGGTGAACTGCAGTTTGGCATCCAGGTCCGCAACGGCGCCAACACCGTCCTCGAGTCCATTCCGCACGGCCGTTGCTGGACGATCGCGGTTCCGAATCCAGAAGCCGCATCAACCAACTGGCAGGTCTAAGGGTCCTAGGGTCTTAGGGCAACAGCCGAAAACTATCCGCAAATCATCCACAGGCAGGTTTTGAACTGTAGATACAGTGAGTCTGATAATATATGTTATGTTAACTTAACGCACCGGGCCGACAGGCGAACAGTGCCGTTGGCCTGTTTGCCCGTTGGCCTATTTCGATTTCTTC
>Ga0114129_10014091_pt1 | contig 11389 bp, 11 predicted proteins | sample RhiMetdeltSRZDD1_FD_80071 | JGI IMG/M metagenome (GOLD analysis project Ga0114129, IMG submission 80071) | Populus rhizosphere microbial communities from Tennessee, USA - Rhizosphere MetaG P. deltoides SRZDD1 (version 2) (version 2) | ecosystem: Host-associated > Plants > Roots > Rhizosphere >... | reverse complement strand
CTGCGTCCGCTGCGATGCGAAACGTCCTGAGCGGCCGGCCGGACACGAGCTGCAGTCTGTGCAGCGTGGCGTCGCCGTCCGCGGCGCTCGCCACCCACAAATCGCCGCGGGCGTCGTCGACCTCGAGGGCGGAGATGTCGTGAAACCCGGCGGAGTCCGCGCGCACGAGATCGAGCGGCTGGTTCGAGCCCTCGCTGACGACGATCAGCTTGCGTCCGAGCCGATCGCCGAACAGGAATCGCCGCGAGACGGTGTCATAGGCCAAGCCGACAACCGTGCGGCGATCGGTCGAGAATCGAGCCGCTTCCAGCATCGGCGCCGTGACAGGCGCGGTAGCGGCCCCGGTCACCGGTGCGTGCTCGGGCGGTGCGGGCGGTGCAGCAACTGGCGCCTTGGGAGCCGCGACCGGCGGCGCTGCAACCCGCTCAGCGGTTGCTGTCGATCCTGGTGGGCGGAGCTTCTCGATCCGAGCCGCGACGTCCGGCCAGCCCGGAAGCTGCCGCGTACGGATGAAGTCGTCGTTCGTCGCGGCGTCCGAGAACACGCCCATCTCCACCAGACGATCGAGCATCACGAGCGCGTCGTGCGGCCGCCCGCTCAGCGCCTGGGCGCGCGCGAGCAGATACATCAGCGCCGGATCTTTCGGTGGACCGGTTTGGACGGTGCGCCAGGCGAGGTCGTGAAACGTCTCGTACTCCCCGCGATCGGCGGCAGCCAGCGCCATCGCGCGGCACGTGTGCCAGTCGTTGCAGCCCGCGTCGCGCGCGGATTGGGACTCTACAGACACCGGATGACCTGAGCTCCAGGCCAGTGTCATCAGGCCGGCGAGGATGGCGACGATCATCTCGTCTGGTGAGCGAGTAAGGATGGAGTAGTCGGTCCGTCGGCTACGTCGACGGCGCCTCGACGGCGACGACCGGATGGCCCTTGGCGACGTACTCGTCGAACCGAGCCATCTCGACGCGCGCGAAACCGTTCGTCTTGAGGAGATCACGCGCGACGATCGATCGAAAGCCCTTCATGCAGGCCGTCACGATCAACGTGTCCTTTGGGAGCTCGCCGAGTCGGCCTTTGAGCTCTTCGAGGGGGATGACCTTCGCCGACGGGAACGTGCGCCAGCCCTGCTTCTCGAAGATCTCGGCGTTGCGAACATCGATGAGGACCATGTCCGCATGGCTGGATATCAGTCGATGCAGTTCATCCGCGTCGATCGTCGACGGCGGCGGCGTTGCGGGTGCCGCGTTGGCTTCACTCATGAGCGGAGTATAGCGCCGGGCGACTGACGAGGTCACGCGGCATATACTCTCTGCAGTCGTTTTCAAGGAGCTCTCCATGAATCGTCGCCAGTTCATCACGTCTTCATCGCTCGGTCTCGCGGGGCTGACCGTCGGACGCTCGGCCTGGGCGCAAGCCCCCGCTCAGGCGCCGCCCGTGACGAAGTTCGAGGAGCTCCGCCGCGGCGTCGGCATCTTCATCGGCAGCGGCGGCACGATCGGGTACCTCGTCAACGGCGCCGGCGCGGTTGCCATCGACAGCCAGTTCATGAACACCGCCGAAATCTGCGTGGCGGGTCTGAAGGAGCGAACGCCGAAAGGCGTCCAGCTCCTGATCAACACGCACCATCACGCCGATCATACGAGCGGCAACAAGGCCTTCCGGCCGTCGGTGAAGCAAATCGTCTGTCAGGAACACTGTCTCGTGTGGCACAAGAAAGTGTCCGAGCAGGCGAACAACGTCGCCGATCAGGCATTCGCCGATACGGTCTTCGGCGGGAGCTGGTCCACGGATTTTGGCGACGAAAAGATCTGGGGCCACTATTTCGGTCCAGGTCATACGAGCGGGGACGCCGTGATCTTCTTCGAGCGCGCGAACGTCGTCCACGGCGGCGATTTGCTCTTCCGCAAGGTTCATCCGCGCATCGACGGCCCGGCGGGCGCGTCGGCGGTCAACTGGATCAAGGTCCTGGATCGCGTGCTCAAGGACCACTCGGCGAACGACACGATCTTCGTCTTCGGCCACGGCGCCGACAACGCGGTGAAAGGCGCGAAAGCCGACGTGGTGTTCTTCCGCGACTACCTGACCGCGTCGGTGGAACATGTGCGGAAAGGCATCTCGGCCCGCCGGTCGAAAGACGAGATCACGAAAGTGCCCGCGGTGAAGGGATTCGAGGACGTGACGACGTTCACGCCGCGGCTGAGCCTCGAGGCTGCGCTGGGGTCAATTTACGACGAGCTGAAAAAATAGCGGGCTTCGTGCCGCCATTTTGCCGCCGCGTTCGTCTAAGCACTGCAGCGTCAGCGGCGACAGCGCATGTGTGGCGCAGGGCTTTAGCCCTGCGTCCGACGCAGCCCTAAAGGGCTGCGCCACTACAGCGTTCCCAGCCACGGAGGCTCACGATGGCATGGTGGCGGAAGCGCGAACCGGGTACCAAGGCCGGCGAGCCGGCGGCCGATCCCAACCAGCCGGTCATTCGCCTGGAACACGTCACCAAGGTCTTTCGGGGCGACGCCGACGAGGAGACTCGCGCGCTCGACGACGTGTCGGTCGAGATCGGCCGGGGCGAGTACGTGTCGGTGTCCGGGCCGTCCGGGTGCGGCAAGACGACGTTCCTGGCGATCCTGGCGCTGCTCGACAGTCCGACGAGCGGCCGGTATTGGTTGAACGGCCGCGCGACCGACCGGCTCTCGGCGTCGGAGCGAGCCCGCGTTCGCAATCTCGACGTCGGCTTGATCTTCCAGAGCTTCAACCTGATTGGCGACATGACGGTGTACGAGAACGTCGAGTACCCGTTGACGCTTCGCGGCGTGTCGCCCGCCGAGCGCCGGTCGCGCGTGGACGCCGCGCTCGAGCGCGTCGGTCTGACCGGGCGCGCGAAGCAGCGCCCCGGATCGCTCTCCGGGGGCCACCAGCAGCTCGTCGCCGTCGCGCGCGCGATTACCGGACGGCCGGCGATTCTGCTGGCCGACGAGCCGACCGGCAATCTCGACTCGAAGGCCGGCGAATCGCTGATGGAGATGTTTGCCGAGCTCCACTCCCACGGCGGCACCGTCTGCATTGCCACGCACGACCCTCGATGGGTGACGCGGGCCGAGCGCCACATCTATCTCTTCGACGGGCGGCGGGTCGACACGCTGCCGGACGAAGACTGATCCGATCCGTTGAACCTTCTCCTGCGGTCGGGATTCCGGGTCGCTGGGTGCACGAGCGGCGAGTCGTCTCAATGCGATGCGCCACCTGGAGATACGACGGACTTCCCGTCGACGGCGATGACACGGTTGGGAAAGATCTTTTCGTGCATCCGCCGCCGCCAGCCCTGCTTCGTCAAGGTCCAGGAATCGCGTACCAAAGCGCCGACGAGAACCTCGTGACGAATTCCCTTCGGGCCGTATTCGCCAGCCGCATCGACGATTTGCGACTTGCCGAACATCCACGCCACTGCTGTCGCCGAGTCTCCCGATTGATTGACCCACAGCAGCTCGATGCTCGGCTGAGAACCTCGCTGACCGGCGAGCGAACGCACGAGTTGTCGTTTCGCGTCGTCGCGAGTCATCCGAGTGCCATCCGCGTCGATACTGATCCAGTCCGGGAGGTCGATCGCGTCGACATTGCGCTCGACGTCGGCTGCTGTCTTGGCCGTTTCCATTGCTGCGAGCGTTCGTTTGTAGAGGCCGAGCAGAGTGCTTTTCAGGTCTGGTTGGGCCAATGCGGGGGAGCCCGAAGCCAGGACCAATGCAACGGCGATCTGGAATCGCGTCATTTCAACGCTCCGTGCCGCTGAATTCTAATCAGCCCGACATGAGTCGGCCCCGAATTGTCAGGACAACGGCAGAACGACGAGCGCCAACCCTGGGATATCCGCAAAGTCTTTCTCGTTCGAGGTCAACAAGCGGAAGCGGCGCTGAACGGCCTGTGATGCCAGCCACAGGTCATTGATGCGGACGTGCGGGTCCTTGCCAGATCGCTTGAGCTTCGCGGCAAGCTCGCCGAACGTTTCCGCCGTTTCGATCGTAATTCTGAGCTGGGGCTTTCGACGCAGCCGACGGAGCGCCGCAGCGGCTCTTTGCTTTTGGGGACCGGGCTTCAGCATTTCAAGACCGTACCGGATTTCCGCGATATTGACCGGTGAGAGGTAGACAGGATCCTGACGGGTCACCACATGAATGTCCGCTGCCGCGAGAGTTCCGCGTTCGACCGCGATCCAGAGGGCCGTGTCGATCAACCAACCCACCGCTGCCTCAGCTCGGAAACACGTCCTTTTCTATTCTTTCGATTGGATCTGATGGCCGCGGTCAGCGCGTCTGCTGTATCGTCATCGAGCGTCCGGTACAGGTCGCCGAAGACGCTGAGTGCGTCCTGCCGCCCGGGCTCAGGAATCAGCCGAGCGATCGCCTGCTGATTGCGAACCAGCACGATCTCCTCCTGTTCGCGCTCGACGCGGTCGAGAACAGCGCTGAAGTTCCGGGCGACCTCTGTGGCAGACAATGTCTTCATTCTGCCAGTCTATCTGATTCAATCTGATTTTGCGAACACGCGTCGTCACCGATCGGTTACGGCGTCGAGCCTGCCTCGACGGCGAAGAAGAATTTCGCATGTCGAGGCCGTTTCCCCCACGTCGTCCAACGCCACCGGCGTGGCCGCAGCACAGAGATGAGTCGCGAGGCCCGCCAGAAGAAATCGACTGTACATGGTCACCGGTAGGCGGCGGCCTGGATGCTGTACAGCTCCGCGTACTGTCCGCGCTTCGCCATCAGCTCTTCGTGCGTGCCGACCTCGATGAGCCGCGCGCCGTCGAGCACGACGATCAGATCCGCCATCCGGACCGTCGAGAACCGATGGGAGACGAGAATCGTGATGCGGCCGCTGTCGTGGCCGCCGCGGACATGTGCCGCGTAGCGCTCGAACAGCGCGTGCTCCGTTTCCGCGTCCAGCGCGGCCGTCGGTTCGTCGAGCACCAGCAGCAGCGGCCGATCCCTCATGAAGCCGCGCGCGAGCGCCAGCTTCTGCCACTGGCCGAACGATAACTCGACGCCACCCGGCCACGTCGGACCGAGCTGTGTCTCGAAGCCCTCGGTCAGCTTGGCGATGACGTCGCCGGCTCCGGCGCGTTCCACGGCCACGACCAGAGCCGGCTCCTCGTTCAGGCGTGGCACATCACCCAGGCCGATCGTGTAGCGCGCGCGGAACTCGAAGCGGAAAAAGTCCTGGAACGCCCCCGCGAGGCGCGTCCGCCACTCCTCGGCCGGCATCCTCGCCAGCGGTGCGCCGTCCACGAGAATCGAACCCGATGTCGGCTCGTACATTTTCGCGAGCAGCTTGACGAGCGTCGTCTTGCCGGCGCCGTTTTCGCCGACGATCGCCACCACGGCGCCCGCCGGGAGCGTCATCGAGACATCGTCCAGCACGACGCGCGACGTGCCGGGATACGCAAACGACACGTGGTCGAGCTGGACGCCGCGGCGCAACGTGGCGGGCACCGGCAAATCGCTCGAAGCCGCCACTGCCGCGGCGTAGTCTTCGAGCCACGCGAGGCGGCGCGAGCCGTCGCTCCAGAAACCGCGCAGGAATCCGATCTCGCCGACCGTGGCGCCGACGTACGCCGAGAGCCGCGCTCCGGCAGCAAGCACCAGCAAGACTTGTCCGGCCGGCGCGCCGAGGCCGTACGACACGAAGACCACGGCGCCGACATAGCCGCTCCCGAACGTGGCCCATGCCAGGGCATGCCACCACGCGGAACCCCATCGCGCCGCCGCAACCGGGCCGTACCAGCGTTCCCATGCGGCGCGCCGCTCCCGGGCGAGACGCTCGCCGATGCCGGCGACCCGGACTTCTTTCCCCGGCGGCGCAGTCGTGGCAATCGTAAACAGATGACGCGCCAGCCGGCTGGCCTGTGCGCCACGCATCTGGGCCGATCGCTCGACGCCCGGCCGCCACGTCGACGTCACGACAGTCGGCAGCGCGAACACCGCGAGCAGAACGAGCGCCGGGTGAATCGACATCAGCAGCGCCATCGTGACGCCCAGACGGAGGATCCATCCGAGCGTGGAGAACAACGACATGTACATGTGGTCGAGGACGAACACCTGGTTGCGCAGCATCGACAGGCGATCGAGAAACTCGGGACGCTCTTGATGCGCGATCGTCGCGACCGAGGCCTGCAGCTTCGCGACGTGCGATTCCAGCGCGATGGTCACCTTGTCGCGGAACCGGCGCTGCACGCGCGTGCTGACGGTGCGAAGAAACCATGTCGCGGCGGCCGAGACGCCAAGGCCGATCGCCGCGCCCTGCATCAGGGCGGGTCTATGCTCGAGGACGCCTTTTCCGAGCAGCATCAGCCAGAGGGCGAGTAGCGCGTCCGGCAGCGCGGCGAGCTGCGACAGCCCGAACGCGGCGAGCATCATCTTCGGCTCGTGGCGGTAGCCAAGCTTGCAAAGCCGCCACATCGACGACAGCGTGGGAGGCAGCGGCCCGATTTCGTCCGCGGCCGCGGTGCGGCGGCGGTCAGTTGAGGACGTCATAGCCCTTTCCGTCCTCGTCCTCCGGAACGCTGAAGCGCTGCGCCTGCAGATCGAACATCGTCCGATAGCGGCCTGCCAGCGCCATCAGTTCATCGTGTGTGCCGAGCTCTACGACGCGCCCATGTTCGAGCACGCAGATCCGATCCGCATGCCGAACGGTCGAGAAGCGATGCGAAATCAGGATCGTCGTGCACTGGCGCGTCGCCTCGAGCAGGCGGTCGAAGATCTCGGCTTCGCCGCGCACGTCGAGCTGCGCCGTTGGTTCGTCGAGCAGCACGACGCCGGCCCCGAGCGCGACGGCGGCCAGCGCCCGAGCGAGCGCGACGCGCTGCCACTGGCCGCCCGATAGATCCGTCCCGCCGTCGTATCCGCGGGCGAGCACTGTATCCAGCGTGGCCAGGTTCACCGCTCCCGCCGACTCCAGCGCGCCGCGGACGACCTCGTCGGGCGCCCCCGCCGGCGCCACGTTGTCGCGCAGCGGCAGCTCGAGGCGGATGAAGTCCTGGAACACGGCCGCGACGCGCGAGCGCCACGCAGTGAGATCGAGATCGCGAAGATCGACGCCGTCGATCTCGATGGCCCCCGCCTGCGGATCGTACAGGCGGCAGAGCAGCTTGGCGATCGTCGTCTTGCCCGCGCCGTTCTGACCGACGATGGCGAGCGACGATCCGGCGGCGATGGTGAGATCGAAGTGGTCGAGGACGGGCGCGCCGGACGGCGGCCGCCCGCCCGGCGTCTGCCAGACCCGACCGTGAATGTCGAACTGCTGGCGGACGGGCGCGCCGGCTGGTCCAGGGTACGCGAACGTGACGTCGCGCAGACGAATCTCACGCGCCGGCGCGCCGTCCACCCGGCGGTTTCCCGAACGCAGCGCACCGGCGGGACGCATCGCCGGTTCGAGTCGGAGCACCGCAGCTACGGGAGCAGCCGCGCCGTCGAGGGCCCAGCTGAATCCGCCGAACGCGATCATCGATATGCCGATGGCGCTTTGCACGTACGTGACGACTTCACCGAGGCTGATGCGCGCGGCGGCCGCGGCACTCGCCAGGGACCAGAACACCAACACGTTCGCGGAGACGACGAGCAGCAGGCTCCAGACAACCGGCCGCTCGCGCAGCCGCGTGGCGGCGTACTGCAGCTCGTGCAAGCGGGCGCGTCGGGCAGCGAACCGTTCGATTGTCCAGCCCGCCAGGCCGAACAACCGCAGTTCCTTGCTGGCGGGCGGATCCACGGCCAGCCGGTACGCGTAGTCCGCATCCCGCTGGGCGGCGCGCACCTCGTCGGTGTTGCGATCGCGCCAGATCGCGCTCTCGCGGAGCAGCCAGTGTGTTGCGAGCCACGCGCCGGCGAGCACGATCGGCGCCCACCAGGCGTACCTGGCGAGGATCGCGGCGGACGCGACGCCTCCAAGCATTTCGACCATGCCGTTGGCGATGAAATCCATCGAGATCGAGAGCGGGGGGCCGGTCATGCCGAGATCGAAGTCGCGCGCGACGGTCAAGTCGCCGGTGAGCTTCGGATCCTCGAGATGGCCGATTCCGGGCGGACGCACGCACGCGTTGGTGAGCCGATCGTAGAGCCAGGCGGCGGCGCGATCGCCCAGGTTCGCGCTGAGTGCCTGATGGATCGGACTGAGTACCTGAAGCAGGACAAAAACCGCTCCCACGAACGCCAGCGGACGCGCGAGCGAACCGCCGTGCTGCACCGCGCCGACGAGCACGCCCATGGCGATCGCGAATGCCGCTGGCAGGATCCCTCTCAGCAGCAGAGCAGTCCACCACGCGACGGCCAGGCCGGCGCCGGCCTTCGGCAGCGCGGCGAAAAAGATCCACTCCTTGCGCTGGGTCAGTCGATGCAGCACAACCGAATTCTGCTTCAGGAGCGCGCGAATCAGTACTGAGCGTAGCCTTCGGTCAGCTCGATGTACACGCCGGTCGGATCGGTGATGTAGGCGATCTTCAGCCCGATGTTCGGCACGTCGCGGTAGGGAATGTCGAACTTGATCCCGCGCGCCTCGAGCATCTTGCAGAACGCTTCCAGATTCTTGACCTCGAACCCGATGTGATCGATCGCGCGGCCCTTGGTGCCGACGGTCGGCGTGGGAGACGTCTGGAAGCTCAGGTTCATCCCCGGCGCGTCGGCTGTAGTGTCGATGGTGCCGCGCTTCCGCGGCGTCAACGAGAACGTCTCCACGTACCAGTCGCGCAGCTTCGCGAAGTCCGGCGTGAGGAAGTGGAGATGGTACGCCGAGGCCTTCACGTCGAGCGTCTTGTCCTCTTGCACCTCGAGCCGGACTTCGTCCGGCCCCATGAGATAGGCGTTCGGGAAACCTTCCGCGCCCGTGAATTCCCGCGTCACCGCGTAGCCGGCCGCGCGCCAGGCTGCCAGGAACTCGGCCATGTTCCGCACCTTGAACCCGAAGTGATCCATCACCGTTCCCATCGATCCGCCGGTGGGCGCCGCCTGGCGAAACGCGATCAACATGCCGGGCAGCTTGACGGCCGTCAGCGGGCCCTTCGACACGACGACGCCCCCGAAGTGCTCGACCCAGAGCTTCTTGTGAACTTCGATGTCGCGCACGTTCAGGTGCACATGTCCGTACGTCACGCCGGCTGCGTTCGGCGGGGCGAGCTGGGCTTCGGCTGGAACGGTCAGCAGGAAGGCGGCCAGAATCATGAACAGGCGTTTCATCACGTTATCTCCTCGACGCGTGCGGGCCTCGTCCGTCACAGCACGCGAGCTTGACGCATCACCGCCTCGGCCTTCTGCTTGATCTCGCGCGCCACCTCGAAGGGATCTCCCTGCTGGAACTTGGGCAGAAACAGTTCGACGGAGAGCGGACCGGCGTAACCCTTCTCGGCCAGCTTGCGCAGAATAGCCGTGAGCGGCGTCACGCCGTCTCCGGGCATGACGCGCGTCGTCGTGTCCAGCAGTTCTCTCGGCATGTCGGGCACGTCCTGGAAATGCACGTGCGCGATCTCGCCCGGCCGAAGTGTATCGAGGTCTTCGAGCTTGTTGAGGCCGGACCAGAAGTGATAGCAGTCGAACAGGATCCCGACGTTGGGATGCGCCGCCGCGCGCGTGATCGACAGCAGCGTCGGCAGCGTGGAGGCGAACGTCGACGTGCGCACGAACTCGAACATGGCGGTCATCTGGAACTGCTTCGCGACGTCGCCCGCTTCGCGCGCGTTGTCCGCCGCGGCCTTGTAGTCGTCCTCCGTCGGCTTCTGCGTGGCCGCGGTCGTGGAATAGGTGCGCGTCAAGCCGAGCGACGCGAACATCTCGCATCGCTTCTTGAGATTGTCGAGCGCGGTTGCCCGTGTGGCGCCTGGCGCGAGCAGGCCCATCACGCCACATGCCGCGGACACGGGCACCAGTCCGAGGTCGGTCAGTACGCGGCGGGCTGCCGCCAGCGAGTCCGTTTTCAGGAAATCGTCGAGCAGGTTGTTGGTGATCTCGACCTGTTGGATGCCCGCGCGAGCCCAGCCTTCCAGCGACGCGCGGTAGCCGGCGCGCGCCGACGTGTTCTGGTGCAGCGCCAGCGTCATCTTGCCGTCGGCAGCCTCGAGACCGCGGGCGGCCAGCAGCGCAGCGGGCGTCACCAGCATCTGTCGTCGGGAAAGCATGGACGTCCCTTTCGAATCGCCCGATTCTAGTCGGCCACGCACCGGAACGCCATGATACCGTTCACGGCGATGTCACCCGCATCGGCATCAGAGGAGAGGCACATGCGTCTCATGGCGACCCTGGTCCTTTGCGTCCCGCTGGCCTTCTGGAGCGGCCTGGCCCGCGCCCAATCCTGGCAACCGCCCACCGATAGCCAACGCTGCCCGTCGAAATGGGGAGCCGATGACCAGCGCGGATCGGGCAACCACATGAAACCTGAGACGGTGCTCCGGGCGGCGCGATTGATTCGCACCGGCGAGGTCTTCGAGCTCGGCCGCGTCCTGTCCGAATCGATGCCGCTGTCGGCCGGCCGCCGCTTCGAGGTGCTCACGAAGCGAAGCCGGATGGATCCCGGGTCGAACCACCGCGGGTCGAACGAAGAGCTCGTCGTCGCCGAAATCGGCCAAGTCGGCACGCAATTCGACATGTTCAGCCATCAGATGATCGGCACCAGTCTGTACAACTGTTTCAAGTTGGACGACATCGCCAGCCGGACCGGGTTCACCAAGCTGGGAGTCGAGAACGTCGGCGCTCTCATGACGCGAGGCGTGATGGTCGATGTCGCCGCGCTGAAGGGCGTCGACATGCTCGCGGAGACGTACGAAATCACTGTTCAGGACCTGCAGCAGGCGCTGGCGCGCCAGAAGCTGACCTTGCAGCCCGGCGACGCCGCGATCATCCACACCGGCTGGGGCAAATTGTGGGGCAAGGACAACGCGCGCTTTCAACGGAGCAGCCCCGGCATCGGCGTGGCCGCCGCGGAGTGGTTGGCGAAGCAGGATCCAATGCTTGTCGGCTCGGACAATTCAGCCGTGGAAATCTCGCCCAATCCCGATCGGCAATTGGCCGGTCCCGTGCACCAGATCCTGATCGTCGTCAACGGCATTCACCTGCTGGAGAACTTGCGCCTCGACGAGCTCTCTGCGAAGCAAGTCCATGAGTTCGCGTTGATCGTCGAACCGCTCAAGATTCAAGGGGGAACGGGATCGACCGTGGCGCCGATTGCGATTCGCTAGCTCGGTTTTTAGTTGGCTGTAGTGGCGCAGCTTTTCAGGGCTGCGGAACTCGCAGGGCTAAAGCCCTGCGCCACACATGAACTCACTCCTGGCGCAACATCACCGCAGGATCGGCGCCGGTCGCCAGGAACGCGGGCACGGCGCACGCGGCGAGCGCCAGCGCGCCCAGCAGGAGCGCGGCCCCGCCGAACG
>Ga0114129_10014090_pt1 | contig 11389 bp, 6 predicted proteins | sample RhiMetdeltSRZDD1_FD_80071 | JGI IMG/M metagenome (GOLD analysis project Ga0114129, IMG submission 80071) | Populus rhizosphere microbial communities from Tennessee, USA - Rhizosphere MetaG P. deltoides SRZDD1 (version 2) (version 2) | ecosystem: Host-associated > Plants > Roots > Rhizosphere >... | reverse complement strand
TGGCGCGGCTGTGGCGGCAGCGCCAGCCGACGTTCAGCGTGAGTCGACCACAGAATGTGATCGCGTCGCTCGCGAAGGCCGACGAGGTGAGGGAGAGACCGCCGTCGGGGAACGGCTCGCGCGAGATCGACTGAAACGGCCGTCCATTGCTGTCGACGAACCCGACGCCGGTCGAGAGAATGGTGGAATGACGATGCTCGCCGCGTTCGAAGGAACCCCCGAACTTCCATTCGTGGTCCGCGTGCGCGAGGCCGGTCCGGTAGTGAGTGAGCGTCGCTTTCGTCGTCGTCCGCAGATAGTGCCGCTCGCCGAACACCTCCGGGGCGCCCGTCCTGATGCCCGTCACGTTGTCCAGATGACTGGCAATCGTCAGAACGCCCGTGCTCGGCGGGCGCTTCTCGGAGACGACGAACCTTCCGACTCGCACGTCCCACACCGTGTTGGGGGACAGCGTGTGCGTCAGATGGCCGAAGGTGATCGCGGGGACTGATGCCTGGTTGCGTGTGGTTGCTTCGAATGGAGTCGCGGTCGTCGGAGGCGGAGGATTGACCCACGACTCCTGGTGAACGCTTTGCAGCAACTGCAGACTCGGAGAGAGCCGCCAGGTGAGCTTCGCGAAACCCTTGTCCTGCTCGTACGTCCTCGGGAACTTCGGGTCGACGCCAGGCTGACTGTCGAAGTCGCGCACGTACTGATATCCGCCGAAGAACCACAGACGGTCGCGCACGGCTGGCCCGCCGACGTTGGTCGTGAAGTCCCGGTATTTGAGTCGCGTGTAGCCGCTGGACGGCTGACTGCCGGCGGTGACCGTGCGCACCACGGGCTGACTTGTCAAGCCGGCTGGCTGTCCATAGTACGAAGCGTCGTACTGAAACCTGTCACTCCCTTGTCGCGTGATCACATTGATCACGGCGCCCTGCAAGTTGCCAAATTCGGCAGACGCGCCGGCAGACTGAACCTGGACTTCCTGAATGAAATCGACGCCAGGTTCCGAGCGCGCGACGCCGCTGCACGGGCAGGTGAAGTTCGTACCGTCGATCAGAAACTGGTTCTCGTTGACGCTCGAACCGAGCGCCGACACGCTGGTGGCGGAGACGGTGGTCGTCGTGCCGCTCGCCGAGGTCGGCGAAATCCCTGGAGCCGTCCTGACCAGATCGAACATGCTGAAACGCCCGGTCGGGATCGCCCTGAGGTCCTCCGATCGCAATCGCGTCTCGAGTCCTGATCCCCGCGCTTCGATGCGCGAGCCCGCGCCTTGTACCGTGAGCGATTCGGCCATCCCGGCCAGCTTCAACACTACCGTCCGCTCGATGGTCGCGCCCGCGCCGATGCTGATATTTTCCTCGTGATACGTCGCGAACCTCGGCATCTCGATGTCGAGTGAGTACGCTCCTGGGGGCAGGGCCGCGAACCTCAGCTGTCCTTTTTCGTTCGTCGTCGTCTTTAGCTCGCGCCCGATCAGGGCCGGCGACGTGATGCGCAGAACGGCACCGGGAAGGACCCCGCCTTCACCGTCCTTGACCGTGCCGATCAGTGCCCCGGTCAGCCCCTGGGCAGCCGCGAGACGAGCGAGCACGACGCATGTCATGAGCACGAACAGGCATGCGACCCGCGATGTGGCGCACGACTTCGACATAACCCGCTCCTTTGGTCCCGCCGGCGGAGCCGCGCCCATCGCGGTTATCGCCATTAGGGCGGCCGCGCGGGCCGCTCAGGAGCACATGCGCAAAGGAGTGGGGTTTTCCCTCACGGTGGTTCGGAAAGGACCGTACTATTCTCCCGGGGCCATGATGTCGCCTCGCGAACCGGACCACGACGTCACCGCGCTTTTGCATCAATGGCAGAAGGGCGACCAAGTTGCGCTCGAGCGGCTGTTGCCGCTGGTGTACGACGAACTGCGGCGCGTGGCACGCGCGCGCCTGCGCGCCGAACGCCAGGGACACACGCTTCAGGCCACCGCGCTCGTCCACGAAGCCTACCTGCGGCTGACCGGCCCTGGCGGCGCATCCCCGCACACCCGCACGCAGCTCTTCGCGATGGCGGCGAGGCTGATGCGCGAGATCCTGGTGGATCACGCGCGGAAGAAGAACGCCCGCAAGCGGGGTGGCGATATCACGATCGTGGCGCTCGACGAGGCCCATCCGGAACCGCAGGAGTCGCCAATCGACGTGCTGGCGCTCGATGAGGCGCTCACGGAATTGACCGCACTGGACCCGCGCCTGTGCCGGGTCGTGGAACTGAAGTTCTTCGCGGGCCTGACCATCGACGAAACGGCCATGGCGCTCGAGGTCTCGCCCGCGACGGTCGAACGCGATTGGACCGTCGCCAAGGCCTGGCTTCATCAGCGGCTGTCGATTTCGTAGTTCCCGCAAACCTGCAGGCGGCTTCATCCGTCTAACGCATTACCCAGAGCGTCTGGGTAATATCTGACCTGATGTCCATGCTGCCCAAGACCCAGAACGCCCTCCTCTACGGCGCGCTAGATGCCTTGATTCTCAAGACTTTAGCGAGGGGACCGCGCCACGGCTACGCGATCGCGAGATCCATCGAAGAGACGAGCGGCGACGCCGTGCTCGTGGAAGAGGGGTCCCTGTACCCGGCCCTCTACCGCCTGGAACGCCGCGGCTGGGTCGAAGCCGAGTGGGGGACTTCCGAGCTTGGCCGGCGCGCCAAGTTGTACCGCCTGACCGACGCCGGCCGCGAGCAACTCGCCGCCGAGATGCTCACCTGGAAGCGGTTCGCCGCCGGCGTCTCGAAGGTCCTGTTCTCCACATGAAGCGGTCGCTCCGGTCGTGGTTGTGGCGTATCCCGATCGATCAGGAGGTCGACGAAGAGCTCGCCCTGCACATCGAGATGCGGACGCGCGAGCTCGTCGACCGTGGCATGGACCCGAAAGCCGCCCACGAGGCCGCGATCGCTCGACTCGGCGACATCGCGAGCCTCAAACGCACGATGACGGACCTTGGCAGAAAGCGAGATCGCGAAATGCGCCTCACCATCTGGCTCGAAGAGCTCCTCGACGATTTGAAGTTCGCGTTCCGGCAGCTGAAGAGCTCGCCGGCCTTCACCCTCGTCGCGACGTTGACGCTCGCGCTCGGCATTGGCGCCAACAGCGCGATCTTCGCTCTCGTCGACGCCACGCTCCTGCGACCGCTGCCGTATCGCGCACCCGATCGCCTCGTCACGATCTGGGAACACAGCGCGAAGACGGCGCGAGGCTACGTGTCGCCGCTCAACATGCTCGACTGGAACACACGCAGCCGCACGTTCGAGAAGATTGCCGGCTTTACGCCCAGTGTCGGCCAGATGGTGATGGCGGGCGCGGACGGCAACGCCGAAACGGTGACGCGCCAGTGGGTCACGGCCGGAATCTTCGACGTCCTCGGCGTCACGGCGATCGCCGGCCGCACGTTTTCCACTGACGACGAGGCGAAGCGCCCGAACGTTGTCGTCATGAGCGAGCCGTTCTGGCGCACGCGATACAACGCCGATCCGTCCGTGATTGGACGCGAGATCCGCCTCGACGGATCGCTGTGGACGGTGATCGGCGTGCTTCCCAAGGATTTTCAACTGCTGGGGCAGACCAGCCTGTGGGCCATGAGGCCCCTGGTCAATCTCCCTCCGAGGGCCCGCGGCTTTTATATGTTCCAGGTGGTCGGGCGTGTGAAGCCTGGCGTCTCGATCACGGCCGCCGAGACGGATCTGGCCGCCGTCGCGGAGAGCCTCGCGCGTGAGTTCCCGCAGACGAACAAGGGCCGCGGCGTGACGCTCGAAGGCATGCACGATTCGATGATCGGCAGCGATCTGCGGCTCACGTCGATGCTGTTTCTCGGCGTCGTCGGATTCGTGCTCCTCATCTGCTGCGCGAATGTCGCCAATCTGGTGCTCGCGCGCGCGACCGTGCGCACACGCGAGCTGGCAGTCCGGTCGGCGCTCGGCGCCGGCCGGCGCCGAATCATCCGGCAGCTGTTGACCGAAAGCGTCGTGCTTTCGCTGTTAGGCGGCGCGATGGGGATCGGCGTTGGCGCGGCCATCCTGAGCGTGGCGCCCTCGCTCATTCCGAGGGGTCTGCTGCCGGCCACCGTCACGCTCGCGTTCGACATGCGCGTCATCAGCTTCTGTGCCGTCGCCGCGCTGGTCGTGGGGCTGGTGTTCGGCGTGATGCCGGCGTGGAAAGCCACGGACTTCTCGTCGGCGCAGGTCATCACCTCCGACAGCCGTACCACGACCGGCGGTGGCACGCTTCGCGGCATTCTCGTCATCGGCGAGGTAGCGACGGCGGTGCTCCTGCTGTTCGGCGCCGGCCTGTTGCTCCGGACGTTGGTCGCCGTCGACGCGTTCGACCGCGGGTTTCGCGCTGAAAGCGTGCTGTCGATGCTCGTCGATCCGCTGGGCTCGAAGTACCCGAATGTGCAATCGTTGCAGCAGTTCTTCGACGAGGTCGAGGCTGAGATTGCTGCCGTTCCGGGCGTGGCCGGTGTCGCGTGGGCCAGCGAGCTGCCGCTCGACTTCTTCGATTCTGGTGGGTGGTCGTTCGAAATCGTCGGCGATCCTCCAGTCGACGAGGGCCAGCGGCCGAGCACGAGCTTGCAGATCGCCAGTGCCACGTACTTTTCGACGCTCGACTTGCCGATTCTGGCCGGACGGGCGTTCGATCGCGGCGATACACGTGCCGGTGTGCCCGTCTGCATCGTCAACGAAGCGTTCGCGCACAGTTTCGGGGGCGGTCGATCGCCGATCGGCCAGCGGGTCGCCTTACGCCCGGCGTCTTCGCCGGAAGCAAAACCGGTCGTGCGCGAGATTGTCGGCGTGGCGCGCCAGGTGAAGGGCCGCCCCGACGAAGCGAAAGACTTCGTGCAGCTCTACGTGCCGATGTCGCAACTTATCGCTGACGACATGTTCGTGGTCGTGCGGCCGAAGTCAGGCCGGGCAGAGGCGCTGGCGCCTGCAGTCCGCGCCGCCATTTCTCGCATCGACAAGGAGCAGCTCGTCGGGGTCACGAACGTCATGACGCTCGAAGACATCGCCTGGGCGGCGACCGGCCGACACCGCTTCCGAGCCGTGATGGTGGTCGCCTTTGCGGCGCTGGCGCTCGTCCTCGCGATGGTCGGCGTCTTCGGCATGCTCGCCTACTCGGTTCAGCAGCGCGTGCGCGACATCGGCGTGCGGCGCGCGCTCGGCGCGACGACGAACGACGTGCTTCGGCTCGTGATCGTGAACGCCGCCCGTGTCATCGCAACCGGCGCGGCGATTGGGCTTGCGCTCTCGGCTGTCTCCGGCCGTCTCATCGAGACGATGCTGTTCGGCGTGCGGCCGCTTGATCTGCCGACGTTCGCGTTCGTGACGGTCGTCCTGGGTGTCACCGCCGCGCTGTCGATCGCGGGGCCCGCATGGCGCGCGGCTCGCATCGATCCGGCGGTGGCCCTGCGAAACAAATGAGTCTTCCGTATCACCGCACTCTGTAACGCGACCCGGACATGTTGCCCATCGCCGCCATCATGTTGATGGTCGAGTTGTACCCCGAGGTCAGCATCGAAGACGTCGCCGCGTAATTCGCGTTCATCTTCGAGATCTGGGCGCTCACGTCGACGGCGCCTTCTGCTTGCGGAGGTGTCGCGGGCGGCTGAGACGAAGTTGACAATACGGGAGCGGCGACCTGGTTCCTCGCCGCGATGAAATCGGACCGTAACGCCTTGACAACGTCCATCTGCGCGTAGGTGGCCTTGACCTGCTCGCGAACCGCCGGCACCATGTCCGACCACACGGCGAGCGTCAGCGCCCACGTCACCGGCATCGCGGCGATCGCCTTCCGTGTTTCGGCGGGGAGCGTCGCCCACGCTCGTGCGAGGTTGCCTGCCCACAGCATCTTTGCGGCTGGGGTTGGCATGGCCTGGACCCCTTCCAGTTGGCCCGCCATGAAGTAAAACAGCTCCAGCGCGGCGTCGGCCTGCTGACGCGTGAGGGCTGGAACGCCGGCGGCAATCGGCGGATGCGCCGAGTCGTATATCTCGAGGAGCAGCGTCGAGACACTGTCCTTTTCCGTTCGCAGCGCGCCGATCAGCTCCACCTCGTTCTGTCTGCGGACAAGGTTCTGCTGTGCCGCTGGCAGCTTGACCACCTGGTTTCGAAAATCGAGGAGTCGTCCGACGGTCGCGATGGTTCCCGCGTCGTGCTTTCGCCAGTCGTCGACGATGCTGGAGCGGATGACCTCGCGCTGCGCGGCGTCGAGCGGAGCGTCGATGAGCCATTGAAGCATGTCGATCGTCTCTTCCACGTCGTAGACCGTGAGGGGCGGCTTGCCGGCGACCAGCACCTGGGTATGAGCCAGCCGGCAGCCGTCGATGAAGGCGGCCATCTGCTGCACCGCCTGCGGCGACTGCGCGTTGGCGGAGACGAACTCGATGACGGCGGCCCGCGTGCCGCTCTTCAGGACGCCCACCAGCACGGATGCGACGCGGCCGTCCGTGCTGCCGAGGAAGAACGTCCGAAGCGCGACGTCGAATCCGCCGGCGTGACGAAACGATGCCGGCATGCTCGCCGGCTGCACGCGGAACGCGGTGGCCAGCCAGCGGGCGTGCATCTCGACCGCGTCGGCGGCGGTCCCCCAGGTCTCGAATGGCGGACGGATGCGGATTTCGTAGCTATCTGAGAATCCGAGCGGCTTCAGGGCGGTGTATCCCATTTCGTCGACGCGTAGGCGGTCGGCGGGAAGGGTAAAGAGAACAATGCCCGCGCGAGAAGTCGGCAGTGGTTCGGCCGCGGTCGGACCGGCCAGCAGGAGACACGCGATAGCAAAAAACGTCGGCTTCATGTCGTCGGTGGAGTAGCAACAGAGATGCCCGAACTCCACCGCCGTCAAACACGCAGCAGCAGCCGATTCAGTGGCCCGACGACCCTTGCCTTCACTATCCGAACGGATAGTCCCTCACACGTTCGGATAGCGCCGGCGACTGACGACCCGGGCGTTTCACTCACCACCTCGGCGCGGCGAGTCGCTGGAACATGTTCGCCGCTCACGACTTCCCCGCGGTCGCTTTCTCGTGCGGCGATCGAACCGCAATGGCACGGCCGGTGCGTGTGCTACATCCGTCGGGTGCCGTATGAACATGCTCAGGATTGTCACAACCGTTGGTACCGTCGCGATGCTCGGGATCGTGAACGCGTCTTCGTCTCGCGCGCAGACGCTTGCAGGTGTGGAAGACCGGGCGGCCGTCGATTACACGCGGGAAGTCCGGCCGATTCTCGCCAATCGGTGTTTCGGCTGCCACGGACCGCGGCAGCAACAGTCGGGCCTGCGGCTCGACCTGCGGCAGAACGCGCTCCGCGGCGGCGACTACGGCGTCGTCATCGTTCCCGGCAAGTCAGGGGAGAGCAAACTGATCCAGCGTTTGATCGGATCCGACGCCGGCCTGCAGATGCCGCCGACAGGCGAGCTGCCGGCCGACGAAATCGCGGTGCTCAGAAAATGGATCGACGCGGGCGCCGACATGCCGGGGCGTGCCGCCGAAGCCGCAGTCGCAGCCGCCGAACGGCCGACCGAGCCGCGCGTGCAGAACTTCTTCGACGCGATTGCCGCGCACGATCTCGCCGCCGTCCGGAAGATGCTGGCGAAGGACAAGTCGCTGGCACGCTCGGCGGACTCGGCTGGATCGACCGCATTGATGCAGAGTGCCTACGCCGGCACGCTCGAGATCATGGAAGCGCTGATCGAGGCAGGCGCCGACGTCAAGGCGAGCAACCGGCGCAAGGCGACCGCGCTCCACTGGGCGATCTCGGATCCCATGAAGGCAAAGCTGCTCCTGCTGCATGGCGCGGACGTCGACGCAAGAACCGTTGACGGCCGGACTGCGCTCCACGCCGCGGCCATGCAGCCGTCGGGTGCGCGCGTCGTCAAACTGCTGCTCGAGGTCGGCGCGGACGTCGATGCGAGGACGATGACCGGCAACACGCCGCTGTTCGGCGCCGCGGCCGCTGGCCTCGACAGCACGCTGCTTCTGCTCGACCATGGTGCGGATCCCAACATCCCGTCCCAAAACGGCACGACGCCGCTGATGGCCGCGCGCAGCCCGGAGGTTGTCTGGGTGCTCGTCGCGAAAGGGGCCCGCGTCAATGCACGATCCAAGCGTGGTGAGACGGCGCTGGCGGCCGCCGCGGGTCGCGGCGACGACGATTCGGTCAAGCTGTTGCTTTCCAAAGGCGCGGAGGTCAACGCGGCCGACTATCGCGGCTACACGCCGCTGATGCACGCGGCGCAGTACGACCGCGATGCAGTGGACGTCGTTCGCCTGCTGCTCGCTTACGGCGCCAATGCGAACGTCATCGCCGAGGGGCAGACGGCCGCGAGCATCGCGGCGCGGCGCGGCGACACCGATCTGACGTGTCTGCTGCGCGAAGCGGCGGCTCAGGCGACGGCTGTGCGGCCATAACCGTAGGAGAATCACCATGCGGCTCGCGGGCATCCTGCTGACGTTCTCTCTGTTGGGTCCGGCGGTCGTGGCAAACGACGACCCGTCCCCTGCCGCGCTGAAGACCGCGGTGACGAAGGGGCTCGATCTGCTCGAGAAGACGAGCCCGACCTTCGTCAAGAAAGGCGGCTGTAACTCGTGTCACAACCAGATGCTGCCGGCCGCCGCGCAGGCGTTTGCGCGGAGCCGCGGAATCACCACCGGCGACACCATCATGCAGCTGCCGCCGGAAGCGTCTGAAGCGACCGCCGAACGGTATGTGGAGTATTCGATCGGCGGTGGCGCCGGAATCGTGGCACTCGGATTCGAGCTCTTTGCCGCCGCGATGGATCACAAGCCGGCGGACGCGCGCATTCGCGCGAAGCTCTACTTCATCAAAGGTATGCAGCAGCCCGAAGGACACTGGGTCGGTGGGGGAAGCCGTCCGCCGCTCACGTTCGACGACTTCACGATCACGGCCTACATGATCCACGCGCTGCGGACCTACGCGACGCCGGCGGAGGCCGCCGATACGAAGGCGCGCATCGATCGCGCGCGGTCGTGGCTGCTGAACAACACACCCGATCGCACGCAGGAGCGGGCATTCCAGGTGCTCGGACTCGCATGGTCGCGCGCAGACGACGCAGCGATTGCCGAGGCCGTCAAAGGGTTGCAGGCGTCGCAGCGGACCGATGGCGGCTGGTCGCAGCTTCCCACCCTCGAGTCGGACGCGTACGCCACCGGCATCGCGCTCTATGCGCTGCACGAGGCGCGGATGGCGCCGACGCATCAGACTTACCGCGCGGGCGTGAAGTACTTGCTGTCGACTCAAGCCGCCGACGGCACGTGGCACGTCAGGACGCGCGCGCTGCCATTTCAGCCGTACTTCGAGAGCGGTTATCCCTACGGGCCCGATCAGTGGATCTCCGCCGCGGGCGCCGCCTACGCGACCCTCGCGCTGGCGTCCGCCGTCGACGTGTCCCAGGTGTCGGAACGCTAGCTGCTAGAAGACCGCTGTTCGCGTCAGCCATCGCTTCGTGGACGCCGAAAGCGCTCTACCGTGGGTTCGACGGTAGAATGCTTTTCGGCTCCTGAAGGCGCGGATCGATTGCTGACATGATTGGGACCACCGTCGGACACTACCGGATTCTCGATCGCCTCGGCGGTGGCGGGATGGGCGTGGTGTACCGCGCCGAGGACACGCGCCTGGGCCGCCAGGTCGCGCTGAAGTTTCTGCCGCCCGGGCTCGCCGCGCATCCCGAAGCCCTCGAACGATTCGGACGCGAGGCGCGACTGGCGTCGTCGCTCAACCACCCGCACATCTGCACGATCCACGATGTCGGTGAATACGCCGGCGAGCACTTCATCGTCATGGAGCTGCTCGACGGCCACACGCTGAAGGAGGAAATCGGCCGCGGGCCGATGTCATTCGAGCGTCTGCTCGATCTGGGGATCGAAATCGCCGACGCGCTCGAGGCGGCCCACGCCACCGGCATCGTTCACCGCGATGTCAAGCCGGCGAACATTTTCGTGACGCGACGCGGTCAGGCCAAAGTGCTCGACTTCGGCCTCGCGAAGCTCGCGGTATCGAAGTCTGGCGGCCGTCCCGCCGATGACGCGACGCGTCTGGTTGACGATCGCGTGACCACGCTCGGCACGACGCTCGGCACGGTCGCCTATATGTCGCCCGAACAGGCGCGCGGCTCCGAAATCGACGGCCGCTCGGATCTGTTTTCGTTCGGCGTCGTGTTGTACGAGATGAGCACTGGCACGGTGCCGTTTTCCGGACAGACGCCCGTCGCCATCTTCGAGGAGCTCCTGACGCGGCAACCCGCCCCGCCGTCGAGCGTCAGGGCCGGCCTGCCCGCGGAGTTCGACCACATCGTCGCGAAGGCGCTGGAGAAGGACCGCGACATCCGCTATCAGACCGCGGCGGATCTCCGAAGCGATCTGACGCGGTTGAAGCGGGCCAGCGGTTCGGTCGCGATCGCGTCCGCGTCCACCACGGGGCAGGTGCGCGCCGCCTCTCCTCGGCGATTCGATTGGCGCATGATGGCGCTCGGGCTGGTCGTCCTTGCAGCCATCGCTGCTATCGTCGTGTACTCGACCTCGAACCGCACGCGCGCCTTCAGCGAGCGCGATTCGGTCGTGCTCGCCGATTTCGCCAACAGCACTGGCGAGCCGGTCTTCGACGAAGCGCTGAAAGAAGCGCTCGAGGTCCAGCTGCGGCAGTCGCCGTTCCTGAGCGTCCTGCCGGAGCAGCGGCTGCAAGGGATGCTGCGGCTGATGGGCCGGCGCGCGGACGAGAAAATCACGCCGCCGATTGCGCGCGAGGTTTGCGAACGGACGGCCAGCAAGGCGATGATCGCCGGCGCGATTTCGCAGCTCGGCCAGAGTTACATCATCTCGCTCGATGCATCGAACTGCAGGACCGGCGACACGATCGAGAAGCAGCAGGTGCAGGCGTCCGGCAAGGACGATGTGCTGAAGGCGCTCGGCACCGCCGCCGGGCAGCTGCGGCGCGGACTCGGCGAGTCGCTGGCCTCGATCGAGAAATACGACGCGCCGATTCAGGGTGCGACCACGGCGTCGCTCGACGCGCTCAAGGCATACAGCCAGGGGATGTCGACGCGGCGTCGGCAAGGGGATACAGCGTCAGTGCCGTTCTTCCGCAAGGCGATCGAGCTTGATCCCGACTTTGCCCTCGCGCATGCGCGCCTGAGTACCGTTTACGGCAACATGGGCGAGCCGGTGCGGTCGCGCGAGCACATCACCAAAGCGTATGCGTTAAAAGATCGCGTCAGCGAACCCGAGCGGCTGTACATACTGGCACGCTACTACCAGACGATCGAAGGTGGAGCCCAGAAGACGATCGAGACGTATCAGCTGTGGACCCAAACCTATCCGAAGGATTTCGTCCCGCATTCGAATCTCGCGGGGATGTA
>Ga0114129_10014089_pt1 | contig 11390 bp, 4 predicted proteins | sample RhiMetdeltSRZDD1_FD_80071 | JGI IMG/M metagenome (GOLD analysis project Ga0114129, IMG submission 80071) | Populus rhizosphere microbial communities from Tennessee, USA - Rhizosphere MetaG P. deltoides SRZDD1 (version 2) (version 2) | ecosystem: Host-associated > Plants > Roots > Rhizosphere >... | reverse complement strand
TCGGCGACCAGGTCGTACAGCTCGGGCTTCGGCGCGCGAACGAGCAGGAAGCGGTCGTTGCGCCATGCGGCGAGCGGACTCCATCCGAACGCGCGGCGCGGATACTCGGTTTCGGCGTAGACGGGACGGTCGCCGGCGTTACCTGTCTTCGTAGTGTCCGCCTTGCCTGTCCCGCCGGAGCCGTTTGGCGGCGAAGGTGGAAAGCGGGCCAACGGGATCAACGACTCTCCCTGCATCGCCTGCGGGACCGGCAATCCCGCGGCCTCCAGCAGCGTCGGCGCGAGATCCGCAAGACGGACGCGCGTGTCGACACGCGTGCCTTCGCGTGTCCCGGGCACGCGAATGACGAGCGGCACACGGAGAACCGCGTCATAGAGGAAGACGCCGTGCGTCTCCTCGCCGTGATCGCCGAGCGCCTCGCCATGATCGGCGGCGATGGCGACAATCGTGTCCGACGGCACCGACTGCACCAGGCGGCCGACCAGTCGATCGACTGCGGCGATCTCGCCGTCGTACGGCGCCGGCGCGAATCGCGCCTTCAGATCGGCCGGCGGATCGTACGGGTCATGAGGCTCGAACAGGTGCACCCATAGGAACGAGGCGCGTCCAGCCGCCGGCTGTTGAGACCAGGCGAGCGCGCGTGCGACGACCTCGTCGCCGCGCCGCTCGACAGAGCGGTAGCGATCGTCGCCCGGGCTGCGAAGCCGAAACCCCGCGTCGTAGGCGTCGAAGCCGCGGTCGAATCCAGGTGCCGTGCCGTTCCGTGGATCGAGGATGAGCGAACCGACGAACGCGCCTGTCCGGTACCCCGCGTCATGGAGCAGCTGCGGCAGGTAAGGGACGCCCGCCGGCAGCGGCGCGCCGAAGTCGGTGACGCGATGCGCCGGCGGGAAGCTGCCGGTCAACAGCGTCGCATGCGACACCGTGGTGACGGGCGCCTGAGAGTACGCGCGGGTGAACACCGTGCCGCCGCGCGCAAAGGCGTCGAGCGCCGGCGTCAGCCCGCGCGTCGATCCCAGAAACCCCATTCGATCCGCGCGCGTCGTGTCTAGCGTGATCAGGAGGATGCTCGAATGTCGAACAGGCTGGGGCCGGGTCTGTCCTGCGAGTACCGGAAGGATGAGGGCCGCCGCGGCAAACCAGATGCGCATGCAAGAAGGGGCGGGCCGCCTCCTGCCGCCCGCCCCCATCGTACCTCTGTCTTCTGGTTTTGCCTTTTAACTTTTGCCTCTCGCCTTTCTCAGAAAAGTACCTTCAACGCCCACTGCATCGCACGCGGTCCGCCGGACGCGATGACCGGGTTCCCTCGATCGACGTCTGGCGTCGATCCGATGGTGCCAAACAGGCCGCTGCGCACGTTGCTGCTCTGCTGCGCCCCCAGGTTGACGCGATTCAGCAGGTTGAAAATCTCGAATCTGGCCTGAACCCTCGCCGAACCTTGCAGCTTGAACGTCCGGAGGATGTTGAGATCCCACGCGGCGAAGATCGGGCGCCGCAGACTGTTGCGGCCGCAGTTGCCGAGCGTGCCGTTGGCCGGCGTCGAGAACAGCAGCGAGCTATCGTTCGTCAGCCGCTGACTCGTCGTCGGCAGGTTGAGGATGAACTGCTCGGATCCGGATGCCGAGCCGGTCGTGAGGAACTGCAAGCCGTACTGAGGGTCGCCGTTGCAGTTTGCCCGCAGGGTCCCGATGTTCTGCCCCGAGTTGTCGCGCGCTCCAACGGTTGGTGTAAACGGCCGACCGGAGAGCGCCGAGAAGACGGTGCCGACTTCCCAGCCACGGCCGACCGGTCCCAGCTTCGACGATTCCGGCAACGCATAGCTGCCGCCGACGTTGAAGTTGTGTCGGATGTCGGCGTTGCACGGGCCCTTGTTGTTCGCCGGATTCCAGGGGTTGACCGCTTGTGGCACGCCGTCGCGATTGCCCGAGTTGTAGTCCTGACAATCGGAGAGCGTGTAGTTGTATTGCGTGTTGATCCCGTGCCAGTTGCTCTGGCGATACGAGAACTGCACGCTGTCGTACCACGACCTGCCGTCGTTCGTCAGCATGTAGATGTGCCGCAGATTCGGGTACTGGCTGTTATACGGGCGCAGCCGATCGATGTTGCCCGTGAACGCCGAACCGAGCGGAGGCGCGTTGATGTCGCGCGGGATGATCTGGTCGTATCCTCGCGAGCCGACGTAGGAAATCGTCACGGCATTGTTCCGGAACAGCTCGTGCTGGAACGTCACGTGGAAATAGTGGTAGAGCGGCGCCTTGATGTCCGTGGGCACACCGAAGACGTCGAACGGCGGCGAGCCGCTCGGTGACGATCCAAACGCCGAGGCGCCGGGCTGCAGACAGACGTAGTCGCCGCCTGCGGTGGAGTTGTTCGGATCGAAGCAGGTTGCGAGCCGGTCGTCCGGCAACCGGTTCAGCGCTCCACTCAGCGTGACGGAGAAGACACCGGTATCGAAATTGGTGAACGAGCCGGCACGGCTCGCACCCGGCGAATGGAGCGTCGCGATCTGCGGCGAGTCGTAGGTCAGCGCGTAGCCTGCGCGCAGGCTGGTCCGTCCACTGCCCGTCACATCCCACGCGAGTCCGGCGCGGGGCCCGAAGTTCTTCTTTTGCGTGTTGTAGAGCGAGTCGAGGCCGCTCGTACCGACTCGCACGAGCCCACGGTCGGGCAGGAAGTTCGAGGCGAGATTGCTGCGCTCCACGACCGGCGAGAAGATTTCGTATCGAAGACCACCGGACAAGGTCAGACGTGCGTTCACGCGCCAATCATCGTTGAAAAACATGCCGTACGAATTCTGATGCATGAAGCGCTCGGTGGATCCGAACGACCGGCCGATGCCGTCGATCCTGCCCAGGAGAAGGCCCACCAACGAATCCACGTCGTCAGACGTGCCGGCGGTGACGTTGAACGTCGGCCGGGAACGGTTCCGGACGCTGCGGTTGTACGCGTAGTCGAAGCTGCCTCCCATTTTGAACGTCTGACTTCCGCGCGTATGAGTGAGCGACGTGGTGACCTGCGTCGTCGTCGTCGGATCCGTCGTGATCGGGTAACCGCCGACGCCTCCGATGTGCCCGAACGAGCCGACCTGGACGGAGGGGACGCCGAAGTCCAGCGAATCGAGCGGCCCGGTATTCACACCCAGACTCTTCGGGTCGATCTTGTTGTTCACATCGATCGTCTGCGAGATCGAGCTGAAGCCGAGTCGGGTTTCGAGGAGCGTGCTCGACGCCAGCGTCGAGTTCCAGACGACGCCGACGAGGTACACGCGTGTCGGGTCCGCCACGGAGTTGAAGAAGTCGTTCGGCTGTCCCGGCGCGACGATCTCGCCAGTATTGAACGCCGGCGCGGACTGGAGGTTCGTCCCCCAGAACAGCCGCTCGTTGATCATGTTCTTGGCGTTGAGGTTGTGATCGACCTTGATCGAGAACGTCGACATGTTCGAGATGTTTGGCGAGCCGACGTTCATGTTCCCGCTCGGATCGGTCGGGAAGAATTTCAGGAGGTTCTCGCCGATCGGATTGACCTGCATGCCGGCTCTGGCGATTCGAAGCCGAGCATCCGCGATTTGGGAAGTCGTCGGGACGTGCACGTTGTAGGTGCTCGGCACGTCCAGGCGCTGGCCTTCGTAGTACCCGAAGAAGAACGCCTTGTCCTTTTTGATCGGCCCGCCGAACGTGCCACCATACTGCTGGTTCTTGACATCTGTCGACTTGACCGCCTGATTGTTCAAAATGGCGTTCTGCTTCGTGAAATAGTTCGGCGAGTCGCTCCATGTGTCGTGGCGGAAGTAGTAGCCGCTGCCGTGCGGAACGTTGCCGCCGCTCTTCATGACGACGTTGATGGCGGCGCCGCCCTTGACACCAAACTCCGCCGACGGTGTCTGCTGCACCGTGAAATCGCCAATCGCGTCCATCGGGACGAGTGTCGCCGGAACCCCGACGACTCCGGTCTGGTTCATGACAGAGTCGCCGTAATAGCGGTCGTTGTTCGAGATGCCGTCGATCATGTAGTTGTTCGACGTCGTCCGCGCGCCGCTCACGTTCACGCCAAGGAACCCGCCGCCCGGCTGGTGCTGCACGCCAGGCGTCACGCTCAGCAGCGAGTTGAAATCGCGGCCGCTCAGCGGAATTGACTCGATGCGCTTTGCGTCGACGCGGTTATTGAGCTTGTCCGAGAATTCGACGACGGCCGAGGAGGCTTCGACGGTGATGGTTTCCGACTGCGCCCCCACTTCCAGCTTGAAGTCGACCTTGGCGACGCCGTTGGCCACGACCGGCGCATCGCGCGCGATGGTCTTGAAGCCGGGAAGCTCCGCGGTCACGCGATAGAGGCACACTGGCAGTTCGGGCACGTTGAAGCCGCCCTGTGTGTCGGTGACCACGACGCGCGTCTGATTCGTCTCCGTGCAGACGGCCGAGACATTGACGCCGGGCAGCACACCACCCGTGCTGTCGGTCACCGTTCCGGAGATGCTTCCCGTGGTCCGCTGCGCGAGCGCCGCGGATGCAGTCGCCAAGAGGGCGACGAGTAGGATCACCATTACACTTCCAGGCCGTCTCTGCCGCATGGGGCTTTACCTTTCTGATGCCCGCGCGATACGGCGCGCGAGTCTCGCGGTTGTAAACCGACTGTGCATGGTTGTCAAGAAATGTCTTTGCAGATCGTAAGGATGCAATCAAGATCGCTGTGCTACGTTACGCGCGAGGAGTACTTCATATGAAGATGCTGGCCGCTCTCGTCTCGTCCGTTGTGCTCGGCGCCTATCTGGTGGCGCAGCAGCCCCCGCAGCCCCCGGCGCAGCAACAGCCGATGTCGTTCTTCGTCACGAGCGTCGGTCTCGGGAACGGCGCCAATCTCGGCGGCCTGGCCGGCGCCGATCGTCATTGTCAGGCGCTCGCGACCGCGGCGGGCGCCGGCGCCAAGACGTGGCATGCGTACTTGAGCGCGAGCGCATCAGGCGGGCAGCCCGCGGTGAACGCGCGCGACCGCATCGGCTCGGGTCCCTGGTACAGCGCCAAAGGCGCGCGCATCGCGCAGAACGTCGGCGACCTGCACGGCGACACGATCGAGCAGGCGCGGCTGGGCAACAACATCAACAAGACGACCGCGATCAGCGAGAAGGGGGAGCCGATCAACGGCGTCGGCGATACGCCGAACCGACACGACATCCTCACCGGGTCGCAGCCTGACGGCCGCGCGTACACCGACGGCGCTGATCACACGTGCGGCAACTGGACGAGCGGCGCGGCAGGGACGGCGCAGCTCGGGCATCACGATCGCACGGGTGGCGGCAACACGTCGTGGAACGCGACGCACCCGAGCCGCGGCTGCAGCCAGGAGAACCTCGTGGCGACGGGAGGCGCAGGACTCCTGTACTGCTTCGCGATCAACTGAAAACGGCCGAAACGGTGGGCAGCCGTGACGATCTTTGACACGGGCCGAGCGGTTGAATCGTTGTAAAATTCACGCTAAGCCCTTGCGTTGTCACCCAATTAGAGCGGCGTTCGTCGGCGGCGTTCTCGTATGGGCGGGCGCCGCCACAATCACCGGCCTCGCCCAGACACCGAGGAACAGTCCACCGCCGAAGGCTGGCGCCAAGCCTGCGACCCCGCGGCCCGCGCCGGTCGCGTCTCATGCGCCGGCGCCCGGCCCGGATCACAACGCGCTCATCCGTCGGTACTGCGTTGGATGTCATAACGAGAAGACCAGCAGCGGCGGCCTGTCGCTCGCCGCGTTCGATGTGGCGGACGCCGCGAAGCGGGCCGAGGTGGCGGAGAAGATGATCCGCAAGCTGCAGGCCGGCTTCATGCCGCCGCCGCTTGCCGCGCGCCCGGATCCGGCGACGTACAGCGCGCTCATCCACGTCCTCGAAAAGAACGTCGATGCCGCGGCGTCGGCGAACCCGAATCCCGGCATGCGGACGTTTCAGCGTCTGAACCGGCCCGAGTACGCGCGTGCGGTGCGCGATCTCCTCGCGCTCGATGTGAATCCGGGGAGCTGGCTGCCGCTCGACACCAAGAGCGCGAACTTCGACAACATCGCCGACGCCCAGGCCTTGTCACCGACGCTGCTCGAGTCCTACCTCAACGCCGCGGCGGCGATCAGCCGGATGGCCCTTGGCGATCGGCATGCACCAACCGTCGACTCGGTGTACGCCAGCGCGGGATACGTCTCGCAGCATCCGTGGAACCACGTCGACGGCGCGCCTTTTGGCACGCGCGGGGGCCTGGTGGTCGACCATGTGTTTCCCGCCGATGGGGAGTACGTCTTCGAGCTGGACCTCGTGTCCGGGTCGAACGCCCGGTTCGAGGACATCGACATCTCCATCAACGGCGAACGGGTCGCGTTGCTCGAATACGAGCCTGGCCCGGCGGGCGGTGCGGACGGACGCGGCGGTCGTTCCATCCGGACCGAGCCTGTGCTCGTCCGCGCGGGACAACAGCGCGTGGCCGCCGCATTCGTTCGGAAAGTCGACGGTCCGTACGAGGACCTGATTCGCCCGCACGACTGGTCGTTCGCTGGCGGCGGGTCGGGTGGTCCCGGCATCACCACGCTCCCGCACGTGCGCGACCTGACGATCAAAGGACCGTCCCGAATCACCGGCCTGTCGGAGACGGCGAGCCGGCAGAAGATTTTCAGTTGCCGTCCGACGCGTCCTGCGGAAGAGCAGCCCTGCGCGCGCCAGATCGTCACGCGCCTCGCCGGCGACGCCTATCGGCGTCCGCTGATCCCGGGCGAGATCGATCGCCTGATGCCGTTCTATGACAAGGGGGCCGGAATGGCAGGACAGGCAGGAAGGGCAGGAGAGCTGGGAGGACCTGCCACGCCGAAGCCCGTCGCCGCTCGTCCGGGTGAAGGCGGGTTTGAAGAGGGCGTTCGTACCGCGCTCGAGGCGATTCTCGCGAGCCCGCACTTCATCTTCCGCCTGGAGAAAGAGCCGCCGACGGCGGTGCCAGGTTCCGCGTATCGCGTCGCCGATGTCGATCTCGCCTCGCGGCTTTCCTTTTTTCTGTGGGGCACGCTGCCGGATCAGGAACTATTGACGCTCGCCGAGCAGAACAAGCTGTCCGGGGCGGGCGCCCTCGAGAAGCAGGCGCGGCGGATGCTGGCCGATCCACGGGCCGATGCGCTCGGTACGCGGTTCGCCGCGCAGTGGCTGCGGCTCCAGGACATCGACAAGGTCCACCCGGATCCGAACAACTACCCGAACTTCGACGACAACCTCGCCGGCGCGATGCGGCGCGAGACGGAGCTCTTTTTCAACAGCCTCGTGCGCGAGGATCGCAGCCTGCTCGATCTGTACCGCGCCGATTACACGTTCGTGAACGAGCGTCTGGCGCGGCACTATGGATTCCCGGGGATCGCCGGCGACGACTTCCGCCGCGTGACGTACCCAGACGACACACGCCGCGGCCTCCTCGGTCAGGGCAGCGTGCTGGTACAGACCTCGCTCGCGAATCGGACGTCGCCGGTGCTGCGGGGCAAGTGGGTGATGGAAGTCCTGATGGGCACGCCGCCGCCTCCGCCGCCGCCGGACATCCCGCTGCTCGACGAGACCGCGTCGGCCAAGGACGGCCGCATGTTGACAACGCGCGAGCGGATGGAGATCCATCGAAGCAATCCCACGTGCAATTCGTGTCACCGCTTCATGGACCCGATTGGGCTGGCGCTCGATAACTTCGATGTGACCGCGAAATGGCGGACCCGCGAGAACGGGATGCCGCTCGACACGAAGGGCGACTATTACGACGGGACGCCGGTCACGACACCGGCCGAGCTCACGCGCGCGCTGGTGAAGCGTCCGGTGCCGCTGGTGCGGACGTTTACGGAGAACCTGCTGGCGTACGCCCTGGGCCGGCGGACCGAGTACTTCGATCAGCCGACGATTCGCGCGATTGCGAAGGCGGCCGAGGCGAACGACTACAAGATGTCGTCGTTCATTCTCGGCGTCATCAAGAGTGATGCGTTTCAGATGAAACGGGCTGAGCCGGAAGGAACCCAGTAGCTCTCAGCTTTCAGCTGTCAGCTCTGAGCTTGGAGCTTTCAGCAAAGAGGGCAGGGGCCGAGCGCAGCTGACTGAACGTTCTGGCTGAAAGCTGAGAGCCGATAGCTGAAAGCTAAAGGAGACGCCGAAGTGGACTTCATCACGAAAAAGCAGATGCCGCGCCGGACGTTCCTGCGCGGCATGGGGGCGACCGTGGCCCTGCCGTTTCTCGATGCCATGGTGCCCGCCGCCCGAACGGTCGCGCACGCCGCGACGTCCGACCGCACGCGGCTCGTCTGCATCGAGGAGGTCCACGGGTTGGCCGGCTGCAACAATTGGGGGGCCAGCAAGCATCTCTTCGCGCCGGAGACGACCGGGCGCGACTTCGCGCTGCTGCCGGACAACCCGTTCAGCAAGCTCGAAAACTTCCGCGATCACATGACGATCGTCAGCAACACCGACGTGCGGAACGCCGAAGCGTTCCTGCTCCCGGAAATCGGCGGCGATCACTTCCGGTCGAGCGCGGTGTTCCTCACCCAGTCGCACCCGAAACAGACCAACGGCTCGGACCTGTGGGCCGGCACGTCCCTGGATCAGCTTTACGCGAAGCGCTACGGCCAGGCGACGCCGATGCCGTCGATGCAGTTCTGCATCGAGAACCTGGATCAGGCCGGCGGCTGCACCTACAACTACTCCTGCGCGTACACGGACACGATCAGCTGGGCGTCGCCGAACGAGCCGCTGCCGATGATCCGCGACCCGCGCGTCGCCTTCGACATGCTGTTCGGATCCGGTGCGACGGCGGAGGATCGCGCGGCGCGGCGCGACACGCGGCGCAGCATCCTCGACTGGATCGGCGACGAGGTCGAGCGCGTGCGCAGGCAGGTGGGCAGCGGCGATCGGACTCGGCTCGATCGGTATCTCGACAACGTCCGCGAGATCGAGCGGCGGATTCAGGCCGTCGAGGCGCAGAACCGCAGCGGCGAGCAGCGCGAGCTGCCCGAGGCGCCCGCCGGCGTGCCCGACTCGTTCACCGAGCACATGAAGCTGATGTTCGACATCCAGGTGCTCGCGCTCCAAACCGACATGACGCGCATCACCTCGTTCAAGACGGGCCGTGACGCGCAGAACCGCGTCTTCCCGGAGTGCGAGTCGAGCCAGCCGTTCCATCCCGCGTCGCATCACGGCAACCGTGAAGAGCGGATCATGGAATTCAACAAGATCTGCAAGTTCCGCGTTGGCCAGATGGCGTACTTCCTCGACCGGATGAAGAGCACAATGGACGGCGACGCGAGTCTGCTCGACAAGACGCTGATCATCTGGGGATCGCCGATGGCGGATCCCAACATTCACAATCACCGGCGCTGCCCGCTGGTGCTGTTTGGTCACGCCAACGGCGGACTGAAAGGCAACCTGCACCTGAAGGCGCCGGACGGCACGCCGATGGCGAACGTGATGCTGACGCTGCTGCATCAGCTCGGACTCGACGACGTGAAGACGTTCGGCGACAGTACGGGGGAGTTCTCGCTGACGGCGCCGGCGGCGACGGCTTAGCTCTCCACCACGGAGGACGCAGAGGAAAGGAGTTTCAATCTTTGTCCAAAAAGGATTGTTCCTCCGTGTCCGCGGTGTCCTCTGTGGTGGAGATTTCTCAGGCGATCTGCGGAGAGTCCCTATGAAACGACGGTTCATCCTCCACTCGTTCTTCGCGCTGTCTATCTCGACTCTGCTCGCGGCAGCACCCTCGAACTCCCCCGTCGCAGACGCGGCGATGAAAGGCGACCGCGAAGCGCTCCGCGTGCTGCTCAAGCAGGGCGCCGACGTCAGCGGCGCGCAGGGCGACGGCATGAGCGCCCTCCATTACGCGGCCGAGCACGGCGACGTCGAGATGACCGAGATGCTCGTCTACGCCGGCGCGAATGTCGGCGCGACGACGCGCATCGGACAGTACACGCCGCTGCACCTCGCCAGTCAGGCCGGCAGTGCGGCGGTCGTCCAGGCGCTCGTGAAGTCGGGCGCGAACGTCGCCGCGCAAACCACGACCACCGGCGTGACGCCGCTGCACCTCGCCGCGGCGACCGGCAACGCCGACGTCGTCACGATCCTGCTCGACAACGGCGCCGCCGCGAACGCGAAAGACGCCGACTGGGGACAGACGCCGCTCATCTATGCAGCGGCGCAGAACCGCGCGGCGGCCATCCGCGTGCTGCTCGCGCGGGCTGCGGACCCGCGCGTCACCACCAAGACCATCGACATCCAGAAGCAGAGCGCCCTGGATCGTGCGGCGACCGAGCGGCAGCGCAAGGTGCTCGAGGCGGCCGTGCCCAAGGGGCAACGTGCGACCGCCAGCCAGATCCAGGCGGCGATGCAGGCGTCGCGCGAGCTCTTCGCCTCGGGAAAAATTCCACCGCCCGATACGAAGGAAGGCGCGGCGGCCAACGATCGCAACGCACCAGGCGCTGCCAACAATTTCGATCCCGAGGAGATCAATCCGCCGGTCGCGACCAAGGGCGGCCTCACGGCGCTGCTACATGCCGCGCGGCAGGGCCACCTCGAAGCCGCCCGCGCGCTGCTCGATGGCGGCGCGCCGATCGATCAGCCCGGCGCCGGCGATGCGACGACGCCGCTGCTGATGGCAGTCATCAACGGCCAGTTCGACATGGCGATGTTCTTCATCCAGCGAGGCGCGAACCCGAACCTCTCCGCCGCCGGCAACGGTGTCACGCCGCTGTGGGCTGCTGTGAACACGCCGTGGCAGCCGAGAACGCGCTTTCCACAGCCGCAGGAGATGGAGCTGCAGAAGGCGACCTATCTGGACGTGATGACGGCGCTGCTCGACGCGGGTGCGGATCCCAACGGCCGCATCCGATCACATCCCTGGTATCTCGTCTACAGCGGGTGTGGCAACCGCAACTGCGGTCTGGCCGATACGGCCGGTTCCACGGCCTTCTGGCGCGCGGCGTATGCCACCGATGTCGCGGCAATGCGTCTGCTCGTGGCGCGCGGCGCCGACCCGAACATTCCGACGATCGCGCCGCCCGTTCCCATCCGTCGCGGCGTCGGCGGCGCGCCTCCGGGCGCGGGTGGGCCGGTCGCACCCACCGCGAGCGCCAACCAGGAGCGCTACACCGCGCTGCCGATTCCGCCCGGTGGACCGGGCGCATACGCTCTGCACGCGGCCGCAGGCGTGGAGTACGGCGAAGGATTCGCCGGGAACGCACACCGCCATGCGCCGGACGGCTGGATGCCGTCGGTGAAGTACCTCGTCGAAGAGCTTGGCGCCGACGTCAACGCGCGCGACAACGACGGCTACACACCGCTGCATCACGCCGCCGCCCGCGGTGACAACGACATGATTCTCTATCTGGTCTCGAAGGGCGCCGACGTGACCGCCGTCGCGCGCAGT
>Ga0114129_10014088_pt1 | contig 11390 bp, 3 predicted proteins | sample RhiMetdeltSRZDD1_FD_80071 | JGI IMG/M metagenome (GOLD analysis project Ga0114129, IMG submission 80071) | Populus rhizosphere microbial communities from Tennessee, USA - Rhizosphere MetaG P. deltoides SRZDD1 (version 2) (version 2) | ecosystem: Host-associated > Plants > Roots > Rhizosphere >... | reverse complement strand
GTTGAAGGTGATGGTCGTCAGCCAGTCGCTCGCCGAAGCGGCGTTCCCGGGCCAGGACCCCATCGGCAAGCGGATCGCCTGCTGCGAGCCCGCCGCGGATGGGAAGAGCCCTGACTACAAGACGATCGTCGGCGTGGTTGGTGACGTGCGCTGGCGCGGCCCCGGCATCGCCGCCACACCAGAGTTCTACCTGCCGTTGGCGCAAGCGCCTCGAGCCTCCTGGGAATGGGTTCAGCGAACCATGTATGTAGTGGTGCGCACATCACTGACGCCTGAGGCCATGACGAACCCCCTTCGCATGGCTGCGGCGGACGTCGCGCCTGGGGTACCACTCTTCGGACTGATGACGATGGAGCAGCGGGTCATGAACTCGCTGGCGACGGCAAAGTTCAACACGCTGCTGTTGACGCTGCTCAGCACGATCGGTCTCGTGCTCTCCGCCGTGGGCATCTACGGCGTCATCGCCTACTTCGTGACCAGAAGGACCCAGGAAATCGGCGTTCGCATGGCGCTCGGCGCGACACGCGGCGATGTGGTCCGGCTCGTCATCGGTCAAGCCGCGAAGCCTGTGGCGCTGGGCATTGTCGCGGGCATGATTGCCTCGGCGTTTCTCACACGGATTCTCTCCAGCCAGTTGTTCGGTGTGACCCCAGGCGATCCCGTCACGTTTGCCATCGTCGCAACAACTCTTGCCGCGGTCGGGCTGCTGGCCAGCCTCGTGCCGGCCACTCGCGCAGCCACAGTGAATCCAACACGGGCGTTACATACGAACTGAATGAACTGACGCTGCCGTGGTTCGTGGTTCGTGGCTCGTGGATCGGTCCGGCTAAAGCCGGACACTACTGACTAGGTCCCGGACTCCAGCCGTTTGTCGATTTCGGCGCGGCTCATCCACCGCCCATTGAGCATCACACCGGCGATCGCCGACGAATTCTCGATCTTCTCGAGCGGGTTCGCATCGAGCAGCACGAGATCCGCACGCTTTCCGTTCGCGATCGTGCCGGTGGTCGGATCGTTGAAGTAGGTTCCGACGTTAACCGTGCCCGTGCGAAGCGCCTGAAAGGGTGTAAGACCTGCGGCTACCAGCGAGCCAAGCTCGCGATGTGCCGAAAAGCCCGGCACGTTCCAGATCTGCGGCGCATCCGATCCGAGTCCGAACGGGACGCCAGCGTCGTACAACGTCTTGATCAGCTTTCGCCGGAGCGCGATGAATTTCTGACGGTCGGCGGCCGGCACCTGAAGAAACTTCTTCTTTTCTTCCACCCAGGCATCGAGCTGCTTGGGATTCTGCACGTATTTCATCTCGGGCCGGCTCCTCAAACTGTCAGGCGGCTCCTCGGACATCAGGTTGTCGAACAGGATCTCGGTGGGCACCTGCCACGTGCCGGCGGCCTTGGTCTTCTGCACGAGATCGGCCAGCCTGCTTTCGTCGACCTCGCCCACCAGATTGAGGCCGAAGAACTGTGACGGAACAGTGCTCTTCGACATCGCTTCCACGTAACCGTCGAGATGATCGATGGACCGATACCGCGTTTCGAGTGCGTGCACAACGCCAACCTCGGCCGGAACGTGACCGGCGAAGTCCATCTTCAGTTCCTGCGCCTTCGCGGCGAGCGCATCGTACGCGGCTCGGGGAATCCCTGGATGGATCTTCAGCAGGTCGTAACCGGCGGCCTTCTGCGCGGTCACGGCTTCGATCGCCGCTTCTTTGGTGGGGACCGTGTTGCCGTTCAGCGAGGGCCCCGACGTGTAGATGCGCGGGCTGACGATCTCTCCCGCTGCCGCGCGCGACCGGTACTTGAGATGCCTCGGGTCGCCAAGCATTCCCCGGATCGTGCCGATGCCGTTGGCCGCGTAGAGGAACAACACTCTCTCGATGGCCGCGTCGGGCGCCTGGCCGCCTGGAATGTGCGCGTGCATCTCGGCCAGCGCCGGCATCAGGAACTTGCCCGCGCCATCGACTCGGACGGCGCCAGCGGGCACCTCGGTCTTTCCGTTCGGTCCGACGCTCACGATGCGGCCCTCGCGTACGACGACGGTTTGATCGCGAAGGACGGTGTCGCGATCCATGGGGATCACGTGGACGCCGACGAATGCCGTCGCCGGACCAGGCTGAGCCGGGGGAAGGGTCGTGATTCCAGCGAAGAGCGTTCCACACGCACAGGCGAACGCCGCGAGGATCTTCATGCTCACAACTCCTTCGCGCGATCCTATCAACTGGGATCGGAAGAGGCGATGGGCTGGTGAGGAAAGGCTGCGCGGCGTCGCGAGCTGCTGTTTCCCCGGCGCGAGGCCGCGCCGCTGAGGGACGGCAGCGTCGTCGCGTCAGCGCACGATGATGGTCGTTTCGGCAGTCCTGCCTGTGCTGTCGCTGACCGCGATGCGATGCAGGCCCACCTTCAGCGGCCAGTGAAGGGCTGACTCAGATGACGACGTGCCGAGTGATTGTCCGTCGATGTGCCACTCGACCTGTCCCGGCCGGGCAGCAACCACGCGCAAGGCAAGCGTTTGGAACTCAGGGCGCAGCGTCGGGTCGATGAGGTAGGTCGTGCCGCTTGGCGGGTTGGCGATCTGCAAGGCTGGTGCGGGCCTGACAGTGTTCGTTGTGGCCCGTTCCATTGGCTGTGCAGCAGCCGGCGTAAGCCGGCGATCGGTGAGTCGCCCGTTCTGCCGGGCCCACTCGCGGTACTCCGCCGGCCACATCACCAGGACGCCTTCGTCGCTCTGGTGATGCCAGCTGCATGGCAGGTCGTTGCTTGAATCGCCTGTTCGGCTGCTTGAATCGCCTGTTCGGCTGCTTGAATCGCCTGTTCGGCGGTTTGGATCGCCTGTCCGGCGGCGCGATGGAACCCACTCGCGCTGGCGGGACGGGCACCACGCGTTGGCAACCATGCCGGATAGCGCGCAGTACTCGCGATCGATCATCCCCTCGGGCCTCGGCACCACCTCGCGGCTGCCGAACCTCGATGCGCTATGAACTCGAGCGGCGGCGGCCAGCATCACGCTGTGAAAGATCGGACCGGCGCCGGTCACGCCCGACGAGTTCCTGAGCGGCGTGCGATCGAAGTTGCCGACCCAGACACCCACGGTGACCTCACGCGTGTAGCCGATTGTCCAGTTGTCGTGATATGCCTGCGACGTACCGGTTTTCACGGCCACCGGGAACGGAAACTCGAGATATCCACCACGTCCGAAGATGTACTCGCGTGCGTCGTGATCCGAAAGAATATCGGTGATCCAGTACGCCGTCATGGGCGACACCAGTCGTCTGCTGGCGCGCGTGTCATCCGATCGGCTCCAGCGAGGTTCGACCCACTCTCCTCCGCGCGCAAACGCGGCGTACGCCGCCACGAGCTCGTCGAGGCGGACCTCGGCATTGCCAAGCGTCATGCCAAGGCCGTAGTACGACGGATTGCGATCGAAGCTGCTGAAACCCGCGCGCGTCAGGAAGCGAAGAAGCTTGGGAACGCCAAGGTTCGAAGCCAGGGCAACCGCTGGGACGTTCTCGGAGCCGGCGAGCGCGCGGCGAGCGAGGAGCGGACCGCGATAGCGGCCGTCGTAGTTCCGCGGACTGTAGAGCACACCCTGTTCCGCCGTTGGAAAGTGAGACGGAATGTCGGGCAGGACAGACGCGGGGGTCAGTCCATCTTCAAACGCAAGCGCATAGGTGAACGGTTTGAGAGTCGAGCCCGGCTGACGAAGGGTCACCGGTCCGTTGATCGCGCCACCGCGTTCACGGTCGAAGTAGTCCCCGGAACCCTCCCACGCGATCCATTCAGCTCGTGCGTTGTCGAGCACGACGACCGCCACGTTAGCGGCGCCGTGCCGCTCGAGCAGCGTCCGCTGGCTGCGGATGATGCCGGCGATGTCGTCCTGCAGCGCTGCGTCGATCGTGGTTTCGATCCGCGCCGGTCGATCGGGTGTCGAGCCCAGCACCATTTCGACTAAATGTGGGGCGCGGAACGGCGAGGCGTGCCGGGTCAGAATCAGCTGCTCGCTCCGCGCTTCCTGCGCAGATGCCGCCGACAGCAGGCCGTATGCTTCCATCCGCCGAATCACAGCCCGCTGCCTCGTGGTCGCTGATTGCTGATTGCGGTACGGATTGAAGCTCGACGGCCGCTGCGGCAATCCAGCCAAGAACGATGACTGCGCAACGGTCAGCATCGAGGCGTCGCAACCGAAATACGCGCGGCTCGCCCGCTCGGCACCGACGAGCTGATTGCCATAGGACGCCAGGTTCAGATACATCGCGAGTATTTCGCGCTTGTCGAATCGATGCTCGAGCCGGAATGCCAATACCGCTTCGCGAACCTTCCCACTCCAGCCGCGCGTCCTTCCAGGCGACCGTCGATTCATCAGGAGCTTGGCAACCTGCTGCGTGATCGTCGAGCCACCCTCGACGATCCTGCCCTCCATCACGTTCTGCCTGAGGGCCCGCACCATCGCCACAGGGTCGAGGCCGACATGCGACCAGAACCGACGATCCTCCGCGGCAATGGTGGCATTGACGAGCGTAAGGGGCAGGTTGTCGGGGCGAAGGCGTATGTTGCGGGTTCCGTCACCCGACAACGCTTCGTACAGTGGCGTGCCGCCGCGATCGACGACGACCGTCGACGCGCTGTCCGACAAGTCGAGCAGATCCGGTGCGATCGGACCGAGGCGAAACCAGAGGCCCCCGGCGAGCGCAACGCATGCGAGCGCAACCCCAAGCCCCCATCGTGGGTGCCGTCTCAACAAGACCCCGATGTACCTAGTGAATGCCATGACTCTCGTGTTACTCCGAAACGAACCACGAGCGACGAACGACGAACTACGGTTGAATCAGCGTTTTATTTCAATGATCGCAGTCGCGGTTCTTCCAAATACCTCGGGCTCATACATCTCTTCCGCGCGCGCCGGGGCGGTACGAAACGTACCGGCCGTTGTGGCGCGGGCGATATAGGTGAACTCGTGCGTACCCTCGCTGAGGCGCGTCGCAAACAACAGCACGCGGTCGTCGTGGCGCTCCACGTGGTCGAAGCCTCCGCGCTGCCACCACGAGAACCAGCTCCGTTCTGCATCGCCTTGATCGTCCTGGCGCTCCGCCAGCGACGCGGCGGTCGTGGCGAACCAGGACTCCACAGGTTCGAAGCCCGCCGGGAGCGGATCGGTGACGGCGACGTAACGGCGCTCTTTGGTCAGCTGGAACGTCAGCGTGACGCGCACGAGGTCACCGGCCTTGTAGGTCGTTGCGCCCGGCCGCATGCCATCCTCAACGTATGGAGCATAGGACCGTTCGATGCGGAAGCCACTGTCGAGGCCGTCCTGATACAGCTCGTCGGCCGCATAGCGCAGCCGCGCGGTGTAAAACAGCGTGCCGGCGCCCTCACGCGCAAACGTCAGCTTCTGCGTCGAACCGGCGACTCCCGAGGCCAGTACCTGATCCATCGGTACGGCGGTCGACGCGGACTCCGTCGAGCGGCCACGGAACTCCTCGCGCGTCAGCTCCTTCTCGCCCATCGTGACCACCGCGCGAAAGTCGGGGACGACGGTCTCGAACTTGCGGTAATAGGCGACAAGCGATTCCATGGCGTAGGCGTTTTCCTGGGTGTTCCCCCAGCGCCCGTCTTTCCGCGCGGCCATCATCCATCTGACCATCGCACGGATTGGCGCGTCCCCCTCACCGTTGCGGACCAGCGTGTTCAGGACAATGGCCGTCGAACGCACGTTCGAGTTCCAGAACCACAGCAAGTAGGGATCGCTGAGCTCCTCGACGTGCGCGCTGCCCCCTTCGGGGAGAATCGCATTCGTCATCCGACGTTTGAGCTCCGCCAGCCGCGCCGGAATGTCCGGCTGCGCCGGACCGCGCCGCGCCTGCATGGCGTCGTGAAGATACGCAAGCGCAAACACCGGCATCCGATCGCGGTATCCATAGAGCCGGTTGACGTGCGAGTCCTGATTGCGTCCGCCTTCGACGAGCACCTTGACCGCGAACGCCTGCCACGCGGTGTAAGCGGGCCACCACCCTTCGTTCGCAGGCGGCGTCGTGGCCAGCTCGCGCTGCAGGTAGCCGGAAGCGCGCGCGCGCATGCCCTGATTGACGTCGTACTTGAGGACGTCGGCAGTCTTGAAGACGTGCAACAGATAGCTCGTGAGGTACGGCGAGACAGTCGAACAGTTGCCTGGCCAATAGGCAAAGCCTCCGTTCGGACACTGGAAGCGTTCGAGCTCTTTCAACGACGCTTGAACAGCCGGGCGCATCTTCCCGGTGTCGACGCCGGGCAGTGTGAACGCGTCGCCCAGATCGGCAGCGAGGAGCATGGCCAGCGTGCGCGATCCACGTTGCTCGGCGCATCCATACGGATACTCGACAAGGTACCGTGCCCCTTCTCCGAGCCCAACCATCGCAGTCGACGACAGCTCCACGTGAACGCCGCCGAACCCTGGCACGACGCCCGACGGCAGGGTCAGCGACTCGGTGGCAGTCATGCTGGTGCCAGCTGCTTCTCCGTAAGCGGCGACGGTTTCGGCCGATGCCAGGATCTCGACGGGAATCACATCCTCGAAGGCATCGGTTTCGTCGCCGAGCTTCACGGTCATCTGAACCCGTGCGCGGCCAATGCGCTTGCCAGTTGCGTCGAAGCGCGTCTCCACCGAGCCCCCGGCTGCAAGTTGCGTCGTCCGCTGTGCCTGGCCGGTGAACTCGAGAATGTCCGGATCCAGGCTCTTGATAGTGACGGTCGCGGTGCCAGCCTGAGGCAACTGACTCGTGACGACCGCGCCGAAGTGCGCCTTGTCCCCCACTGCAAGAAAACGCGGGAACGTCGGCTTCAGGGTCAACGGCTTGTTGACGCGGACCTCGGCGTCGCCGCCGCCGAACCGCGAGTTGCGGTCGCCCGCCACCGCCATGATCCGGTAAGTCGTGAGCGATTCGGGCAGCTTCACATCAACGCTCGCGAGCCCGTTCGCATCGGTGATCACGGAGCCCACCCAGAACGCAAGAACGCGAAAATCCTTTCTCAGTGTTCCGGCCCCCGGATCGGACCCGCCGCCGCCACCCTCAGTCTCTCCCTTGGGCGTCAGCACACGGCGGCTGATGATCCGCTGCCGGCTGTCAGCGGTGAGGACCTGGAGTGACTTCTCGACATAGACCGAACCAAGGATGTCGGGCGTCCGGTATCCCGTGAGGGAGAGCACGCCATAGTCCACGGCCCAGAGCGTCACCTCGCTCCGAGTGCCGGCACCCGTGTGGTCCTTCACGGAGAGGTTGACCTTCGCCATATTCGCGGGTCTGTACTCTTCTTTGTTGGCGTTCACAGTGAGCGTCAGACGTTTTGACGAGTCCTCCACCTTCAGCTCGACGTAGCCCAGTCGAAACGAAGGCTTGCCGGGATCGCTGGTATCCGCAATCGCGTAAGGCCCGCCTGTCGCGGTCTCGCCCGGTTTTGGCTCTTGCGCTTTCGACCGGCCCTTGATCAGCAGTACCGAGACGAACACGTTCGGAATGTCCCGCTCGGACACCGGAATCGAAATGGATTGTTGCGTCGAGGTCAGTGCGAACTGGCGGTGCGAGCGGATGCCTTCGCGTTCCGTCGTGACGAGCGCGGTCGCCTGCTCCCAGGGCGACTGGATCATGATGCGAGCGGTATCGCCTGGCTTGTACGTCTTCTTTTCCGGAACCAGCTCGATCCTGTTGTGATCGAAACGGGCCCACGCGGTGTAACCGTCGCCGAGCGCGTAGAAGGACGTACGGGTCACAGCCGATCGGCCGTTCTCGTCTTTCCCGACCGCCTCGAGCATGAAGTAGCCGCCGTTGGGAATGGGGATCTCCAGCGGCACCGCTTCGCTTGCCGTCGTAACGGTCCACGATCCGGCCGGAACCTCCTTCCGTTCCGTATCCCAGGTGTAGAAACCGTTGCCCTCAGCGCGACGCACGCTCAACCACTGCACTTGCGTCAGCGTCACGGTCACCGGAACACCAGCGACGGTCATGCCCTCCGGCGACACGGCGACGACTTCGGTCTTCAGCCCGGCCCTCTGTTCCACGAAGTACGACGGCTGCCTGATGCCGACATACCACGGCGCGGGATGGACGGTGATGCTCGCGCGGTTGGCGATATGCTGACGCGAGACATCCTCGACGTCTCCCTCGAGCGAGTAGGAGTAAGGAATGCCGGCATTGAGCTTCGTCTCGAGCGTCAGCTCCTGCGTGCCGGCGGCCGTCAACGTGCTGTCGTCGCGGCTGATCTCTCCGGTCTCGCTCATCGGGCGTTCCGACCACCCGACGAACAGCCAGCGGTCTTCGGGAAACTTCTCGCGAACGGCTGCAGGGGCATCGCTCAACGGTCTCTTCGTGAACGACCATTTCAGAGGACGCGCGCCCATCGCTGCGCCGAACAGGTACCTCGCCGTGACAACGCCCTTCAGCTGTGCTCCGGCGATTGGCTCGCCGGACGTCAGCGTGACATCGACGCGAAAATCCGGCCTGCGATAGGCCGCCACCAGGAACGACCCGTTCACCATCTTGGTGTAGGGAACGTATCGATCCGCGTCCGGGCCTGGTGTCTCGCCGGGACGCAGGGCTTCGGCTGGCTTCGGCTTCGGCCGGTCACGCTCCAGCACGACCTGCATCATGTAATTGCCGAGAGCACCATCAGCCGGAAGCGTCACTTTCCATTCCGCGCTGCTCCAGCCGTTTACCTTCACTGTACGTTCATCGACAACGCGGTCCTGGCTGTCACGGAGGGAGACGAAGACAGGCGTGCCTTCCGGCAGCAGTCGAATGCCATCCGCCGTGTTGTGTCTCAGAACCGCCTTGACCGTCACCTCCTCGCCGAGACGGTAGACACCCCGGTCGCTGAACACCGTGCCACGCAACATCGGCGACGCTTCGCTGAGGTTGAACGACAGTCCGAAATCCCACGGCATCACGCCTTCGTTCCAGTCGCTGCCGATGTAAGCGATGTCGCCATCCTTCTCGGCTGTGACGATGAACGAGAACTCGTGCCACTCGTCCTGGTCGCGTAGCGCCGTTTGCGGGGCGATGGCTACGCCATCCGCGCTCGTCGTCCCGGACCAGAAGATCTGGTTGTCCCGCTTGACGATTGACACCCTTGCGCCGGCCACTGGTGCACCCGTGTCGAGACGGGTGACGAAGACGAGCGTGTTCTGCGGGCTGTCCTTGACCGTGATGCCGAGGTTGGTCACCTGGATCACCGACGCGCGGACGCGCGACTCGCCATACGGCCGCGCACGCTCGATCGGATCACCCTCCTCGACGGCCGCCCACACGAGGCCCGTGTTCGATCCTTTGAGGGCCGCGGTGAGGTCAAGCCCGTGCGACTGGATGCGATCGGGGGCTGCACCGAGGCGACGCTCCGCGCCTTCGCCTTCGGGAGTCGCGTTGAAGCGCGGCTGAAGGCGAAGGAGTGTTGGCATCAGCTCACGAACGGCCAGCGCGGCCGACCACTGCCTGACATTGGCGAAGTTCCTCGCGTAGAACGGCAACACGTTTCCACCGCCGGTCTCCCACACACCGTGGCCATCTCCAAAGCTGGTGAAGGCTCGCTGATGCCATGTTTCGATCTGTCCGAGCCATGTGTAGCCGAGGACCTGCCCGTCGGCAGCGTGAAGGTTTGCGTCGACCGTGACGTCGTAGCGCCTCACCGGAGGCTGCGTGGGATACCCCGCGTCTTCGATCGTGAGGAAGCGGCTCTCGTCGAGCACGAAGTCGCGTCGCGCGGGAGCTTTTTCAGCCTTGGCGAGAGGCTTTCCCGCGCCCTGGCCGGTCACGTCGGTGATACGGACAGCATCGGCGAACGCCGCGACCTTCACTTCGCGCCGCAAGTCCATCGGGTTGCGGCGGTCCGGATCGCATTGGTCGGTGCAATCGAAGCCGTTGATGAAGAACGCCGGCTCGACCTGCACCATGTAGCTCTGGTCGGACCCCGGAATCGCGGCGCCCGCGGGCGATGGAAGGCCTCCGTCGAGTACGACTTTGACCCAGCTCTCAGACGGAATGGGCGTGGTGCTTTCGAACACCACGAGATTCGAATCGGGCGGGTAGGCTTTCTTGTCCCAATCGTCGGTGAGCCGAAACGTTACGGCCGATCGTGCCGACGCGACGAGTCTCGTCTGACGGACTTTCGCTTGGAACCGTCCAACCGCCGAGGGATCGACGGCCGTCAGGCGCTGCTGGATTGCCGAGGGTATGGCCGGCTCGACCCAGGTATGAGGCTCGAAGGCGGCAGTCATATGCGCGCCGACATCGGCGGAGCGTACAGGCTGGTTGAACCGGAGCAGCAGGACAACCGCAGCATCCGCGCGGCCGCCACGCCGGTACCAGGTCGTTTGCATCAGCTTCGTCGTCGGCGTCGTAAAAGAGAACGAGTACGGCTCGGTGAGCCGCCGGCCGCTGACGGCGGTTGCGGTGGTGTCGATCGTGACCGTGAAGCGTGTGGCCAGCGGAAGCGGCTGCTTCGGATCCGGTGTGAAGATCAGGATCGTCGTGCCGGACCACCGGAACGTGCCGCGAACGGAGGGGGTGATTCGGAAGAACGGCGGCCGTACCGGATCCGGAATCCGTCCCAGCGTTACCATCGGTTCCGAGAAGACGACGCGAACCTCGTTAGCCTCTGCCAGGTTCGCCACTTCATCCGCCGGTCCCGCGCTGACGACGGTCAGTTGTCCGGCTGTCGGTTGTTGCGCGGCCGGACCGCCTGCGTCGGCAGGACGAACCCCATTCACGCCTGTGACGAGACACACGACGATCCACGCCAACGCGAAACGACAGTGAGTTGTCATTGAGGGCCTTCTGAAAGGTGAGCTCTGAAGCAGCACGCTCGCGCCGGGGCGCAGGTACCCGGCATTTCAATTAGACACCGACTTCGATCGTTTGGATATCAGGCCGTTGCGCGGCGTCGATCCGGCAAGGCGAACAGCGCCGGCATCCGCTGCTGCAATGCCTCGACAACCCGCTGGCCCGGCGTGCGCGCCATCGTCACGATCGCGATGGCGTAGTACAGCGGGCAAATCAGGCCGGTCACACTCCAGAAGGGCACGCTCAGCAGCGCAGCAACCGCCGCCGAGAATCCCAGCGTCGCGCAGGCGTCGATAGTGGCTGACATGCTGCGCGGCGTGAACTTCGCGCGGCGTGGATCTGGTGGCGCTTCGACAGGTGTCCGGCGGTCACCATCGGTCGGCAGAGCTCCGACCTCCGCATAGGAGAGCGAATGCCCGATGAGATCGGCCTGTGCCCGCATCAACCGGGCGGCGCGGCGATCGCCGATTGGGAACAGCCGGCAGAATTCGTTCACGACCTCGTCGGCATCCAGACCGACGGCGCGGGCGTAGTCGCGGACAAAAGCCCGCGCGAAGATCCCGGACGGCCAGCGCGAAAAGTCGTTCCGCTC
>Ga0114129_10014087_pt1 | contig 11390 bp, 3 predicted proteins | sample RhiMetdeltSRZDD1_FD_80071 | JGI IMG/M metagenome (GOLD analysis project Ga0114129, IMG submission 80071) | Populus rhizosphere microbial communities from Tennessee, USA - Rhizosphere MetaG P. deltoides SRZDD1 (version 2) (version 2) | ecosystem: Host-associated > Plants > Roots > Rhizosphere >... | reverse complement strand
GGACATCGACGGGGACGGCGTGTCCAACGCCACCGAGCGCGCGAACGGTACCGACCCGTTCCGCAGCGACACCGACAACGACGCGGTCAGCGACAGTCTCGACTGCTTCCCGCTCGATCCGGCGCGGACGACCTGTCCCGTACCGCAGCCGGGCGACACCACGCCGCCCACCATCACGCTGACCGAGCCCACGAGCGCGGTGCTCGTCCCATGACCACCGAAGCGTCTTTCGCAGGAGAACTCTCTTGACCCTGAGACTGAAGCGACCCGTAGCGGCTGTCCTGATCCCGACGTTGATCGTCTACGGCATTCCCATCAACACGCAGGCCCAGACGGTCACGGCCCCACCGCCTGCGCCCGTGGTCACGGTCAATCGGACCGTGCCCCAAGTGGAGCCGGTGCCTCAGGTGCCGCAGTTCTCCCCCTGGCCGACGACCGAGGAGATCTCGAGCGCGCGCATCTTCGGTGAGCCCGTCCTGCCGATCGGTGGCGGCGAGCCGTCGCTGGAGGAGAACCAGATCCTGGGCGCCGCGCTTCTGCGGTTCCACGAGAGATCCGGTGCCTCCCGGTACGCCGGTCTCGAGAACTTCCTCGCCAGGCGACCGGACAGTCCGTATCGCGCGTCTCTCCTGCTGAACCTCGGCCGGGCGTACGTACGGGACGGCTATTTCACGCGTGCTCTCGTGGCCTTCGAGCAAGCGTGGACTCTCGCGAAGAGTGACACGAGCCGCCAGGGTCGCGCCGTCGCCGACGGCGCGGTGGGCGACCTGCTCCAGTTGAGCCAGAAGTTCGGCCGGCAGCAGCCCATCGAGGCGCTCCTCAACGAGGTAAAGGACCGCGACGTCGTGGGGGCGGCGACGGAGAAGATCACGGCCGGCATCGAGGCGCTGGACCTCTTCAAGAACCACCACGAGATGGCCATCCCCTCGGGTTCGACTGCGCTCTGGCGCGTCAAGGGACACCTGACGGGCGGGTACACGGCCGACGCCGCCATCAAGAATTTTCATGCGTCGCACGAGGGCGCGTCGCTCGAGCAGATGGACACGCTGGCGCGCACCATCGGCCTCAAGCTCACGCCTGTTTATCGCGTGGATCCCAGCGCGCCCGTTCCGATCCCCTCGCTCGCGCATTTTCGCGTGGGACATTTCACGGCGATCGTCGGCGAGACGGCCACTCACTACAAGCTCGACGACATTCCGCTCGGGGATCCCTGGGTGACCAAGGAAGCGCTGGCCGACGAGAGCAGCGGCTACTTCCTGATCTCGGGCCAGCCCGGTCCTGGATGGCGGAAGGCGTCGAAGGCCGAGCTCGCGAAGCAGCGCGGGAAGTGTGCTTCGTGGGCATGGCTCTGGAACGCGTTCTGGGACTGGGTCAAGTTCTGTTCGGGGGATGACATCACGGTTCAGGGCGAACAATCGAACGTGTCGCTCAACGCCGAGCTCACTCCGGTGGACTACGACCCGCCCGTGGGGCCACCGATGGATTTCACGCTCATCTACAACCAGCGCGACCAACTACAGCCGGACACCCCTGACTACTCCAACGTCGGCCCGAAGTGGACGCACAACTGGCTGACCTATGTCGTAGACGATCCCGCGAATCCCGCGTCGCCGCCGTATGTCTATCTGCCGAACGCAAGGTACGAACAGCACACAAGCTCCGACGGAAGCTCGAGCAACCGCTATACGCAAGCGGGGATCGCACGCGTCAGCACCGACCCCATCAGTTACGAGCGACGACTGCCCGACGGCGGCCGCTGGATCTACGGGCAATCAAACGGCGCGACGAGCCCTCGAAAGATCTTCGTGACCCAGATGATCGATCCGCAGGGCGAGAGCCTGACGTTCACGTACGACTCCAACGTGCGTCTGGTCGCCGTGACCAACGCGATCGGCCAGGTCGCCACCCTCGAATATGGCCACAGCGGCGACAAATACAAGATCACGAAGGTCGCGGATCCCTTCGGGCGTGCGGCGCGGCTCGAGTACGACGGCGGCGGCAAGCTCGCCAAGGTCTCGAACGCGATCGGGCACGCGTGGAGCTTCGAATACGGCAAGGGCGACTTCATCCGTGGATTGTCGACGCCGCGTCGCAAGATGGTGTTCAAGGGTGGGAGTGAAGACATCGCCTTCACGTCCCCGCGTTTCCTCGAGGTGCGTACCACGGCGGTTCGTGGCGCTGCGGCGTTCGCCGTGAGCCCGGGCGAGAGCCGGCATCGCCTCGAGTTTCGGTACGCGAATGCGGCCGTCCCCGACTTCGCCGCCATCATGCCGCCAGGCTTTGGTGCGAACTCGGGCCTCAGCTACCGGAGCTCGTACTACTGGAACCCTCGAGCGATCGCCCTCTATGGCGCCGGCGACTACAGCAAGGCACGCGTCACGCAGTGGGCGTGGGAAAAGCACACGCCGAACGGCCTCGGCACGTTGACCAACATCCGCGCCGGCGTTCGTTCTCCCCTGGGCGCCCGCGCGTGGCACGCGTATGCCGGCGGCGACGCGTATCAACTCGGCCCCGTCGCCAAGCCGTCGAAGGTCGGGGCGGCGTTTGCGAGCATGGGCGGGTCGCAGATCCACCGCTATGAGTACAGCCGCGGCGGCTTTGCGACGCGGTATACGAGCCCTATGGGACGCGTGACGGCGTACGACTACGCGCCCAACGGCATCGACCGGGTCAGGGTGAGGCAGAAGCACGGCGCCGCCTTTGCCAGCATGGGCGAGACGACATACAACAACAAGCATCTGCCGACCAGCATCAAGGGAGTGAACGGCAAGACCACGTCGTACAGCTACAACAGCCGCGGCAAGCCACTGACGATCACGAATCCCCAGAACCAGACGGTCAACTTCACGTATGTGAATGACGTCTACCCGGCAACCGTCTCCGGCGCGCCGGGCAGCCCCACCGTGAGCGTGACCCAGGACGGCTACGGCCGGCTGCGGACCATTACCAGCGAGGGACGCACGTTCACGTTCGACTACGACATCATCGACCGACCGACACGTATCACGTATCCGGACGGGACCTACGAGGAGTTCGTCTACAACGGGACGGAGCTGGAACGGTCCCGGGATCGCGCGGGGCGGTGGACCAACCTGGCCTATGACGCCCCCAGCGGCCTCGTGACGTCGCGGGATCCAGCGGGTGTCACGACAAGTCAGCAGTCGTGCGCCTGCGGCGGCGAGGACAAGTTCGTGGACGGCGCCGGCAACGTCACACGGTGGGAGCGCGACGACCTCGGACGCGTCATCAAGGAAATCAAGGCGGACAACTCCACCACCGAGATCACGTACGACGCGGACGCCGGATGGGTGACGCAGGTCAAAGACCCGAAGAACCAGATCATGCACCTCGAGTACTTCCTCGACGGTGCCCTCAAGCAGGTGTCGTTTACCAACGCTGTCAATCCTCCGCCCACCGTGCAGTACACCTACGATGCGTTCGGCCGGATCGCCACGCGGACGGACGGGACGGGGACGACGACGTACACGTACAAGCCGATCGCGGATCCTCCCGCTACCGACGCCGGCGAGTTGGAGAGCGTCGACGGTCCGCTTCCGAACGATACGATCACCTACACGTACGACGACATGAGTCGCGTCACCGGCGAGACCGTCGGAGGCGCTTCTTGGACGCGGGTCTTCGACACTCTGGGCCGCGTCACCGGCGAGACCAACCCGCTTGGGAGCTTCACGTACAACTACGTGGGCTCTACGCAGCGTCTGAACGACATCGCTTACCCGAACGGCCAGACCACGACGTTCGGGTATTACCCGGCGGACCAGAACTTCAGGCTGCAGGAGATCCACCACAAACGACCCGGCGGGACCACGCTGGCGAAGCACAGCTACACGTACGACGCGGTCGCGAACGTCAAGGCCTGGACACAGCAGGTCGATAGCGATCCGGCTAAAGTTTACGAGCACGCGTACGACGCGACGGACCAGCTCGTCGCGGCCACTCTCAAGACAACGGGCGGCAGTCCGACGGTCCTGAAGACGTTTGCGTACGCCTACGATGCCGCGGGCAACCGCACGTCCGAGCAGGTTGAGGACGGTGGGCTTACGGTCGTGCAATCCGCCCACAACAACCTGAACCAGATCACGAGCCAGTCCGGCGGCGGATCCGTCCGGTTCAAAGGCGCCACCAGCGAAGCGGCCACCGTTTCTGTTCAAGCCAAACCGGCGACGACCACCGCGGGGAACGACTTTGAAGGCAAGGCCCAGGTCGGTACCGGCACGGCCACGGTGGCGGTAGTGGCGACGGACGCGGCCGGCAACGCGCGTACCAGCAACTACCAAGTGAACGCCACTGGAGCCTCATCCGCGCTCACCTATGACGCCAACGGCAACCTGGTGAGCGACGGCACGAAGACGTACGAGTGGGACGCGCTCGATCAACTAGTCGCCGTCAATCAGGGCGCGCTGCGGTCGGAGTTCACCTACGACGGCGAAGGCCGCCGCGTCCGGGTTGTGGACAAAGACAGTGGCACTGTCACCTCGGACAAGCGGTTCCTGTGGTGCGGCTTGGAGCTCTGTGAGCAACGCGATGCCTCCGGCAGCGTAGTCCAGAGGCGCTTCTACAGCGAAGGGGTCCAGGATGGGGGCAGCAACTACTTCTATGCGGCGGACCACCTGGGCAGTGTCCGGGAGCTCACGGACGGCTCGGGCGTCCTTCAAACACGCTACGACTACACCCCGTTCGGCAAACGCACGAAGGTATCCGGCACCCTCGACGCCGACATGGGATACACCGGTCACTACACTCACCCGTCAAGCGGCCTCGCCCTGACCCTCTTCCGCGCTTACGACGCGACCAAGGCGCGCTGGTTATCTCCTGACCCCATCGGCCTTGAGGGCGGCAACAACCTCTACGCGTACGTCGGCAACAACCCGATCAATGATTCGGACCCCCTCGGTCTATCTGGGTCAGGTGGCGGGCCGCCGGACTGGTTGATTTGTGGGCTCGTCGGTTTCATCAACGCGCTCCCGGAGATCATCCTCGGATTCATCTTGGGCTTCGTGCTGGGGGCCATGTTGCCGTGGGCACTGACCGCTCTGTGGTTCATTGGCGTCTTCTTGACCGCGTTGTCCGTCCTTTCCCTCATCGACGCGGCGCTCCGTGGCGAGCTGACGGCCAAGCAAATCGCCTTCCTGGTAGGCGGTCTATTGGCGGGCATGCTGGCTGGCAAACTCGCGCGCTCTCCAAAGGCCGGAGTGAAGGTTGGTCTTGACTTCGAGCAAGGCTTCAACGCGAAGGAATTTGCTCGAAAAGTGAATCGTCTTGCTGCGGCAGTGAAGCGGGGGGATGCGACCTCCAGTCGTCCGGTGACAGTGAGCAAGGCTGCACGAAGAGCCCTAACTAGAGCCTATCGAAACGACGTCACAAAGCGCATCGAGTCCTTCTACCAGAACAAGCCGGAGTCCATGCAGCGCGCCCTCGACCGCCTGCGTGCGTCTGACATCGACCACATCCTCGATTTGCAACTCGGGGGAAGGAACGTCCGTGGTAACCTCAAGACGTTGCACAGCGAGACGAACCAAGGTCTTGGGCGACAAATTCAGCCTCAGATTCCGGTCGGCGATCCAGTGCCGATCGACGCGATCCATGTGAACCCGTGAGTGATGCGGCCGACGTAATCGAGCGTGTGTTGATGGCGCGGATTCTCACGCCAAACTTGACGGTCATTCCACCTCGCGGAGCTAGTCAGGCCGATTTCGACGAGGAGGAACGCTCACTGCCGCGACCACTTTCACTTTCGATGAAGCGGCTTCTCTCTATGTGGAATGGACTAGATCTGGACGTAGTGAGGCTTTATGGATGTGGCGCGGTCGTTGCGGGCATCAAGCGGCTGTCCAGTCACCAGGTCCCGTTGGAGCCGGGCATGCTGCGCGAGCTGAGCAAGCCGATCATTATCGGCTCCGACCCCTCGGGCTTCGTATACATCGAAGATGATCGGGGACAAGTCTGGTGCTTGGATACGGACGGCGGTGATCGTAACCGGGTTGCTGACAGCCTTGACGACTTCTTCGGCCGAGTCGTCTTCGGCGCTGACGCAGAGACGTTCGCCGGTAGCGAATGGGCAAAAGTCCTGCGGGATGCTGGTCTCGTGACATAGCTGACAGCTTGAACGATTGGTTGCGGGCGAGCGGCACGCACGCGCGGATAATAGGCGCCAATTCGGGACCTGGACGAGACGTGGAAGTTCTTCGGGCCTGCGACCGAATCGGGCAACGTCCTGATCTTCCGTGCACTGCGTCTCGGCTGGCAATTTGCAGATGACCCTCAATGAACCAGCTGGGCGTGCTAGAGTCGGGCCTCGCGACATGAAGACGTACACGGAGGAGTAATGAGCCCAATGGGTGCTCTGGCGAGGTGCGAGGTCCGCGTTCAAGGCGAGGCTCGTGTCGTCTGCGTTGCGCTGATGGCGCTCCTTTGCGCGTGGCGTGCGGAGGCGCAGATCGTTCGGGGGGCGGTCGCCGGTACCGTTCGAGATGCCACGGGGGCGATGGTGGCCGGTGCGACGATCACAGTGGCGAACGCCGACACGAACATCTCGCGGTCCGCGGTGACCGATGAAGTGGGGTTCTTTCGGATCGCCGCCGTCGAGCCTGGTCGATATTCGTTGCGTGTGGCGAAGGCAGGGTTTGCCACCGTCGAGCACAAGGACATCGTCGTTCGCACCGGCACGGAAGTGACAGTCAACCCCGAGCTGAAGGCTGCCGGTGCCGCAGAGAGCTTGATGGTCATCGGTGAGGCCGAGGGCGCGCAGCTCAATAAGACCGACCCCACGATCGGTCTGACCAGCACGGCCCGACAGGTGGCGGAGCTGCCGCTCAGCGCGGCGCGGGAGATCAATACGCTGATCGGCTTTGCTCCGAATGTGGTGGTGACGACGGACTTCAGCGGGGCGACCGGTGGCGAGGGGACGTGCGCGGTGAACGGGCAGCGCACGCGCAACAACAACTACATGGTCGACGGCGGCGACAACAACGACATCACGGTCACGCTGCCGATGTCGCAGGTGCTGCCCGAGGCGGTGGCCGAGTTCCAGGTGCTGACCAACGCCTACAGCGCGGAGTACGGGCGCAGCAGCGGCGGCCAGATCAACGTGAGCACGAAGTCCGGGACCAACGGCCTGAAGGGCGAGCTCTGGGACTACCATCGCAACAGCAAGCTGTTCTCGCTGACGAACCTCGACAAGGCGAGCGGCCTGACCGAGCTGCCGAAGTTCACGCGCGACCAGCTCGGGGCCGGCCTCGGCGGGCCGATCGTCAGAGACAAGACCTTCTTCTTCCTCGTCTATCAATACGACGCGGAACGGCCGGAGGTCTCGACTGGCGAAACCGTGACCACGCTGACGCCCGCCGGCTACGCGTCGCTCAGCAACGTGCCGCTGCGTCCCGGCCAGACGGCGCCCAGCCGCCAGGCCGTGCTCGATCGGCTGAGCTTCCTGGAGCAGGTCTACGCGCAGAACCCGACGTTCCGCGAGGTGTCGACCACGCTGGTGAACGGTGTGCCCATCGAGACGGGCGACATCAACCTGGACATCAAAGACCCGCACACGTATCACTCGTTCATGGGCCGGCTGGATCACCGGCTGGGCGCGAACGATTCGCTGACGGCGCGATACCACTACAACCGGTACAAAGACGACAACGTCCTCAGCAACTGCGCGTTCGGCACGATCTTTTGCGGAGACGCCGACTCGAAGGACAGCAGCCTGGCGGTAAGCCACGCCCACATCTTCAGCAGTGCGCTGCTCGGGGAGACCCGGCTCTCATGGATGGGGTCGGACCTGAAGTTCCCCGAGCACGACCCCAAGAGCCCGACGGCGATCATCGGAGGCCTGTTCACGATCGGCGGCTTGTCGGCGTTCCCGCAGAGCCGCGCTACGGACTCGTTCCAATTGTCCGAGATGGTGACCTGGACGAAGGCGCGTCACACACTGAAGCTCGGCGCCGATGTTCGTCACTACCGCGTCGACAACGAGTCGGCGTTCGATTCGAAGGGGACGTTCATCTTCGACAGTCTCCAGGACTACATCAACAACCAGGCCTCCTCGTTCGCGCAGGCGCAGCAGACGGCGGGATGGTTCGCCACGCAATGGCACCTCGGCTTCTTCATCCAGGATGACTTCCGCATGACGCCGGACCTCACGCTCAACGCCGGTCTGCGCTACGAGACGGCCAGCGTGCCTCTGGGCATGCTCGGCGCCACGGATCCGGAGAGCCGAGCCGTCGGCGTGCCCGGACCGGCGCGGAGGGACACGAACAATTTCGCGCCGCGCGTGGGATTCGCGTGGTCGCCGCGATCGAAGAGCCGTCTGCTGGGGGACGGGAAGTCAGTAGTGCGCGGCGGCTTCGGAATGGGCTACGACGTGGTCTTCTACAACCTGCTCGCGATCAGCGGATCGAACTATCCGCGCGTGGTGGTGCCGCGGCTGTTCGATGTCCTCGATGTCTACCCGAATCTGTTGCCGGCGTCGGGGAGCGCGGTGTTCAATCCGCTGGCCGGATACCGGAACAGCCCCGAGGATCTGCAGAGCCCGGACGCGAAGTTCTGGAGCCTCTCCGCCGCCCGCGAGATGCGAGACTTCGTCGTGGAGGTCGGGTACGCCGGCAGCACCGCTGGGCACGGCATCAATCAGGTCGAGATGAATCCGGCCGTCCTCACCGCGGCCCAGGCCGCGCAGGTGGCGGCCGACAAGAGCTCGGCCGGCATTCCCGCGCCGCAGGCGCGCCGACTTCATCCGGAGTGGGGACTGCGCATCGCAATCCCTGCCTATGGCGGCCCTGCGGGCAACGACGTGGAGGCGCGGTCGACCTATCACGCCGGCTACGTATCGGTGGCCAAACGCCTCTCGCACGGTCTCCAGTTTCGCGCGCACTACACGGTGAGCCGGTGGATGAGCAACAACGACTACGCGCTGGGCGAGGCGGGCACCGTGAACGGAACGCATCAACGGCCGCAGAGCATGTTCGACTACAACGCGGAGTGGAGCCGCTCGCAGCTCGATCGGCCGCATCGCGTGGCGCTCGACTACATCTGGGAGATCCCGGGGCCGAAAGCCGGCGCGTTGAAGCAGGTCCTCGGCGGCTGGCAGGTGGCCGGCACGACCGTGCTCCAGTCGGGGCGGCCGTTCACGATCGTGACCGGCGTCGATTCGAACGGAGACACGCTCGGCGGCTCGGATCGACCGAACGTCGACACCCGCGGCTCCTTCCAGTGGGACGAGAGCCATCGCAGCTTCACGAACGACGGCTACTACACCGCGCCGCGCGGAACCAACGGCTTGCCACTGGCCAACAGCCTCGGTAACGGCACCGCCCCCCGGAACAGCGAGCGGGGCGCGCGCCACCGCAACACCGACCTCAGCCTCTCGAAACGCTTCTTCATGGGCAAGCGCTACCTGACGGTGCGCGCCGACGTCTTCAACGTCTTCAACGAAGACAGCTACGGCACTCCGACCAACAACATGTCCAGCCCGAGCTTCGGCATCAACGAGAACAATTGGGGCCAGCGCACGGTCACCTTGGGTGTAAAGCTCACCTGGTAGGAGGGCGCACGCGCGTCGCGGCCCGACTGCTATTGTCTTTTGCCGTCCACGTCGTGGTCGCGTCGGGGTTCGTCTCCGCATCGGCGGACGGCGTTGTCGTGGAAGGGCTGGGCCGCGAGCTGCAGCCGGACGTCGTGGGGCTGCGGAGCGGCGACGTCATCGTCCGCTGGATGCGTGGCGACGTCGGCGGTGTCGTTCGGTCGCCGTTCGACCTTCGGCGCCTGGCGGTCGAGCAGCTCCCTCGCGGTGAGCTCATTGTCAACGTCGAGCGAGACGGCCAGCGGCTCACGGTCACGATACCGCCGCGCGCCTGGCCGTTCGAGATCGAGGTCCGGCCGGCGCTCGAGCCGGATGACCTGGCGCGGTACGAGCAGGGACGCGCGCTCGTCGCCGACAAAAAAACAGAAGATGGCGTCCAGCGCTGGCGCGACGCGATCGAGGCCCGCGGAAACGCGGACGGCGTTGCGACCTGCTGGCTGTGGGCGCGCATAGGAACGGCCTGGGCGGATGCCGGTCGCCGGCCCGATTTCGAAGCGGCCTACAAAGACGCCCTTGCGTGTGGCGCCGATCGGGCCGATCCGACTGTTATCGCGGGCCTGCGCGTACAACAGGCCGCACAAGCGCAGGAGCACAACTGGCTCGACCTCGCCGAGTCGGTCTCGCGCACGCTCCTGGAAGACAGCGACGCAGCGCCATTAGCGATGGCGTCGGCGCTCGTCGCCCTCGGCCGTGCCCGTTACTTTCAAGGCCACACCAGCGAGTCCATTGCCCTCTTCCGGCAGGCAGTGCCGATACAGGAATCGGAAGCGCCGGAGAGCCTGGCCCTCGCGCGCACACTCAATGCCCTCGGCCTGTCTCTGACGGTCAACGGAGAACCCGGTGAGGCCGAGAGTTTCTTCGCGCGCGCGGAGGCTCTGAGTGCCCGCCTCGGGCCGGGCACGCGGCCGCACCTCGCGGCGCTGACGGGATTGGGCGGCGCCATCGCCGATCGCGGCGACTGGATCACCACGCAGCGCCTCTGGGAGCGCGCCCTCGACCTGTCTCCGCCCAACGGCCCGGATCAGGCTCTCCTTCAGGTGAACCTCGGCGTGCTGGCCTTCGCACGGGGTGACCTGGAGGCCGCGGAGTCCTGGGGGCGCCAGGCGCTGGCGCTCTCTGAGAGGCTCGGCACGCGCAAGTCGTACGTCGCGCAGCTCGGGAGCCTGGGTGGGCTCGCGATGGCCCGCGGCGATCTCGACCAAGCGGAGCGCCTCCTGCGTCAGGCCCTCGCGGAAGAGGAGGCTGTCGATCCCTACGTCGCGGTCGAGCTGCGCCTCGGCCTGGGGCGAATCCATCTTCTGCGATCGGATCGCGCCGGGGCGAAGGCTTGGTTCGAGCGCGCGCTGGGCCAGAGCGAGAAGGGCTCGATCGGCGGCGTGATCCTCGCCGACTGCCTGCTCGAGCTCGCCGACCTCGCTCGGTTGGAGCGCGATTGGCCGGCCGCGGAGGCGTCTTACCGGCGCGCGCTGTCCGCGGAGACGACCCCGGATCCCATCGGTCCCCAAGCGGCCCGCATCCTCCACGGTCTGGGCACGGTCGAGCGTGCGCGCGGCCGCGATGCGGAGGCGGTCGGCCTTTTTGCTCGTGCCGTAGGAGCGCTGGAAGGCATGCGCGGCCGGACCGGCAACTCCGACGAGGCGCGCTCGTTGTTCGACTCGCAGTACTACGGCGTCTATCACGATCACGCCGAACAGCTCATCCGTCTGGGTCGAGTCGACGAGGCTTACGATGTCCTCGAGCTGTCGCGCGCGCGGTCTTTGCTCGCGCTGCTGTCGGAGCGTGACCTGCTGCGCGC
>Ga0114129_10014086_pt1 | contig 11391 bp, 12 predicted proteins | sample RhiMetdeltSRZDD1_FD_80071 | JGI IMG/M metagenome (GOLD analysis project Ga0114129, IMG submission 80071) | Populus rhizosphere microbial communities from Tennessee, USA - Rhizosphere MetaG P. deltoides SRZDD1 (version 2) (version 2) | ecosystem: Host-associated > Plants > Roots > Rhizosphere >... | reverse complement strand
GGCGATGCCGAACGCCACGAGCGCAACGCGCTCGAGCCGGTGCGCGAGCCGGTGGCGCGCGAGCCGGAGCGGGTATCCGAGCCGGCGCAGCCTTTCCAAGGACTGAAACACTAGTAAAATCGGTTTGCTGGTGCCAAAGAGATTACCGCCCCGCTACGACCTGCCGAAGGCCGCCCCCGAACCGCTGCGGCTCGTCCAGCTGTTCCTGAACACGAAGGACCACGAGCATGGGCGCGAGTGGCTATCGACGCCCGCCGAGGCGCGGGCGTGGCTCTCCGAACGCGGCTTTCGCGCGACCGTGACCGAGGCGGACGTGACGCGCCTGCACAGCGTGCGGTCGGCGCTGCACCGGTTCCTGCTCGGCGAGCTCGACGCCGCCGCGCGGGCGACGCTCGAGCGCGAGACGAAGCGTGCGCCTTTGCGCGTGACGTTCGACGACGTTGGGCTCGCGCCGCTCGAGCGCGGGGTCGACGCCTTCCTCGGGCAGCTCTTCGCGGTCGTCCACGACGCCGTCGTCGACGGCTCGTGGCCGCGGCTGAAGGGCTGCCGGAACTGCCACTGGGTGTTCTACGACGAGTCGAAGAACCGTTCGGCGACCTGGTGCTCGATGGAGCTCTGCGGCAACCGGCTGAAGACGAAGCGCTACCGGCGCCGCCACGCGAGCACCGCGCCGACGACGGCGCCGAACGCGACGTGATCCGCGACCTGCGGCCTGCGCGGTAACGCGCGGATCCGAGGGAACAGCCGCCCGATCAATCCCAGGTCGAGCGCTGCGATCGCGAGGCCGCCCAACGCCCCGGCGCCGACGCTCGCCGGCGCGGAAGCCCAGCGCGGAATGACGCGTGCGAGCACGACGCCCCAGAAGAGCGAAATCGCGACGTGCACGTTCGCTCCCGCGGACAGCAGCGTTTGCTCGTCCTCAGCCCACGGCAGCGCAATCGAGCCCGCGGCACGCGTCGACTCGAGGAGGTCGCCGCCGGTCGCGAGCGCGTGCAGCGTCGAGGGGACGCCGCCGGCGACCGCTGCGACCGAACCGGCCACGAGCCCGTCGCGTACGGCTTCGCGCATGAGGAAGGATCGTACGGTGATCGCTGCGAGCCGCGTGATCCCCGCCCCGCCCGAGCGGGTCTTCGAGTTCCTTTCCGACCTGCACAACCACTGGCGGCTCGAGGCGCACTTCGTGGACGTGGAGCACCTCGATCCGGAGGGCGACGGCGGACGGGTCAGGCTACGCGGGCTCTTCGGCATGGGGCGGACCGCGCACACGCGCGTCGAGGAAGCCGTCCCGAGCTCGCGCCTCCGCGGACGTGCGGACATCGGCGGAGGTACTGTCGGCCGCGTGGCGTGGGACATCGAGCCTGCCGACGGCGGCTCGCGGGTCTCGCTGTCCGCGGTGGTCGAGCGCGCCGGGCCGCTCGACCGTGCGATCCTCGCCCTCGGCGGACGCCTCTATCTGCGCCGGATCTTCACGCGGACGCTCGAGAACCTCGAGCGCGAGCTTGCGGACTAGGATCTGGCCGTGCCCTTCTACGTGAAGCTCGGCGACGTCCCGCGCAAGCGGCACGTGCAGTTCCGTGACAACGGGACGCTGCTCACCGAAGAAGTCATGGGCCTCGAGGGCTTCTCCGGCAACGAGTCGATCCTCTACCACCTCACCTCGCCCTGCCGCGTAAAGGAGCTCGGCGACTTCCAGCCGATCGAGCGGAAGGAGTGGGTTCCCGACGAGCATCGGCCGCTGCACATGTCCACGTGGGGCGTCGAGCCCGGCGGCGACGCGGTCACGGGCCGGCAACTGTTGATGTGGAACAACGACGTCGAGATCTCGCTCTGCCGGCCGACCGAGGCGATGGAAGGGTTCTTCCGCAACGGCGAGGGAGACGAGGTGATCTTCGTCCACGAGGGCACCGGGACGATCGAGTCGATCTTCGGCGAGCTCGCGTACAAGCCGGGCGACTACGTGGTGATCCCGCGCGGTACGACGTATCGCGTCGTCGCGTCCGGCGACGAACAGCGCTACCTCGTCTTCGAGTCACCGGGCCTGATCGAGATCCCGCGCCGCTACCGGAACCACTACGGCCAGCTGCTCGAGCACGCGCCGTACTACCACCGCGACATCCATCCGCCGACCGAGCTCCACACGCATCGCGACCGCGGCGAGTTCCACGTTCGCGTCCGCGTCCGCGGCGGCTACCAGACGTACGTCATCGACTACCACCCGTTCGACGTCGTCGGCTGGGACGGCTACGTCTATCCATGGACGTTCTCGATCCACGACTTCGAGCCGATCACGGGGCGGATCCACATGCCGCCGCCGTCGCACCAGACCTTCCAGGGACAGAACTTCGTCATTTGCTCGTTCTGTCCGCGGAAGCTCGACTTCGACCCGATGTCGATTCCGATCCCCTACCACCACTCGAATCTGAACAGCGAGGAGATGATCTATTACGTCGACGGCAACTTCTCGTCGCGCAAAGGGATCGAGATCGGCTCGGTGACGCTGCACCCGTCGGGCATCCCGCACGGGCCCGCGCCCGGGCTCGCGGAGAAGTCGATCGGGATGACCGAGACGCACGAGCTCGCGGTCATGTGCGACACGTTCCATCCGCTGCGGCTCACGAAGCTCGCCAAGGATCTCGACGACGGGAAGTACTGGCGTTCCTGGTACGAGGATCCGACGCCCGTCGGCACCGCAGACGAGGATCCGGCCGGCATCACCTCGCACTTTTGACCGACGCGCGGCGCGCGCTGCTCGGGCGGTTGTGGGACTACGCGGGGATCTTCCCTCCGGCGGAACTGCCGTTGAGCGAGGCCGTCGCGGAGTGGGAGCGAATTCGCGGCTCGGACGACGCCTGGATGGTCAACTGCTTCGTCACGCGCGCCGACCTCGACCTCGACCTCGAACCGCTCGCGGTCGTCGACGGCCGCGAGGAGCGGCAGCGGGACGTCGTTTTCGTCGAGGGCGAGACGAAGCTGCGCTGCGGCGGCGCGCGGGTGCCCTCCGTCGACGAGGTCGCGGCGTTCATCCGGTCGTGCCGCGTGCGCGGGGAACGGTTCAAGGCAACCGCAGGGCTGCACCACGCGCTGCCGACGAACGGCGAGCACGGCTTCCTCAACCTGCTGGCGGCGTGCGTGTTCGGCGACGAGGAGCAGATGCTGGGGACGCGGGAGATCGAGCTCGACGCGTCGTCGTTCCGCGCGGACGGGCGCATCGCGGACGCGGAAGAGTGCGCGCGCGTCCGTCGCGAGCTCTTCCACTCGATCGGCTCGTGCTCGTTCGCCGAGCCCGTGGGCGAGTTGCGCGAGCTCGGCGTCCTGTGAAGCTCGGAGTCTTCTCACGGGGCGGTGGGGAGAAGCGTTTGGGCCGCGTCGAGGGCGACGTGGTGCTGGATCTCGGCCCGGGCGACTCGTTGAATCCGGTCATGTCCCAGGGACTGTCCCTGGGTCATGGCCGAGAGGTACAGCGCGGCGATGTGCAATGGCACCTCCCGTTCGCCGTCGCGGACTACGTGGACTTCTACTCGTCGCTCGAGCACGCGACCAACATGGGGCGAATGTTCCGGCCGGACGCCGAGCCGCTGCTGCCGAACTGGCGTCGCCTGCCCGTCGGCTACCACGGACGCTCCGGGACCGTCGTCGTATCTGGAACGGACATCCGCCGGCCGCACGGGCAGCGCGGGGCAGACGACTTCGGCCCGTCGCAGAAGCTCGACATCGAGCTCGAGCTCGGCTTCGTGATCGGCAAGCCCGCCGACGGGCCGGTTCCGGTCGACCGCGCGCTCGAGCACGTCTTCGGGGTCGTCCTCGTCAACGACTGGAGCGCGCGCGACATCCAAGCGTGGGAGTACCAGCCGCTCGGGCCGTTTCTCGGCAAGAGCTTCGCCACGTCGATCTCGCCGTGGGTCGTCACGCTCGACGAGCTGCAGCGTGTGGCCGGCGAGCCACAGGAACCAGCGCCGCTCGACTACCTCCGCATCGAGCCGTTCGCGTTCGACATCCCGCTCGAGATCGAGCTGAACGGGGAGGTGGTCTCGCGCACGAATGCGCGGCATCTCTACTGGAACGTCGCGCAGCAGATCGCGCACCTGACATCGAACGGCTCGACGCTCCGCACGGGCGACCTCCTCGCAAGCGGCACGATCTCCGGCCCGGGCGAGCGCGAACGTGGCAGCTTGATCGAGCTGACCTGGAACGAAGGCCCGTTCCTCGCGGACGGGGACGAGGTCGCGCTACGCGGCGAAGGGCTCGGCGAGGTGCGGGGACGGATCGTCCCCGGCGCTTAGCGCGTCAGCGTCACCTTCGTCAGTCCCGCCGGCCGGTCGAGGTCGAGCCCGCGCAGCGTGGCGAGGCGCAGCGCCGTGACCTGTCCGGAGACGACTGCGACGAGCGGCGCGAGCCACTCCGGCACGCCGTGCACGAGCGGCAACGGCGTGTCCACTTGGCGCAACAGCGGCGCGTCGTCGCTGATCGCAAGCACACGCGCTCCGCGCGCACGCACGTGCGACACGATCTCGCGGACGCTCTCGAGGGTGCGCCCCGACGGCGCGACGACGAGAACCGGCCACCCGGGAGCGATGCCCGCGATCGGTCCGTGCAGGAGGTCTGCGGGCGAGTACGCCTCGACGAGCAGGCCCGAGAGCTCGCGGATCTTCAGCGCGATCTCGAACGCCGTGCCGTAGCACATCCCGCGCGCGACGACAGTCGCGCCGGAGACATCGCGGTAGCGGTCGACGCGCTCCACGTCCTCGAACGACCGCTCGAGCTGGTGCCCGACGCGGTCGGGAATGCGTTGGAGCTGCTCGAGCCGGTCGGCGTCGTCCGCGAGCGCCGCGGACAGCAACGCAACTGCGGCGAGCGAGTTGAGATACGTCTTGGTGGCGGCGACCGCGCGCTCGTCGCCCGCTTCGAGCGGCAACACGTGTTCGGCAGCGCGCGCAAGCGGTGAGTCCTCGTTGTTCGTGATCGCGAGCGTCGGGCGGCCCTGCCGGCGCGCCTCCTCGATCACCGACGTGACGTCGGGGGAGCGCCCGGACTGCGAGATGCCGACTGCCAGCGCGCCCTCGAGCCGCGGCGAGCCGTCATAGAGCGTGTAGAGCGAGGGCGCCGCGAACGCGGTCGGCAGACGGTTCGCCTCTCCGAGCAGGTACTGGGCGTAGCGGGCGGCGTTCGACGAGCTGCCGCGGGACGCGATCAACAGGTACCGGACGTCTCCGCGGCCGAGGACGCTCGACGCGAAGGCCCGCGCGTCCTCGCCGCGGCGTTCGAGGAACCTCCGGAGCGCTTCCGGTTGTTCGAGCAGCTCCTCCTCGAGCCACGCCACGACCGAAGTACACCAGACAAACGGCTAGTGGTCAATACCAGAAGTGCGGCTAAGTGGTAACTTCTCGCCTCTGGCGTCCTGGCTCCCGCATAAGTGGCATTGACCACTCGCGGGCGATGTGCTTTGATCCTCCGGTGAAGCTCGGCGTCGCCTCGGCCCTCCTGGATGGCTCGCTCGTCCCCGGCGACGTCGAGGTCGACGACGGCCGGGTCGTCGCACTCGGTCTCAACGGCCGCCCGGGCCGTGGGATCGCGGCACCCGGCTTCGTCGATCTCCAGGTCAACGGCTTCGGCGGAGTCGACTTCCTCGCCGCCGACGACGGGGCATACGACCGGGCGGGAGAAGCCCTGATCGAGACCGGGGTCACCGCCTACCAGCCGACGTTCATCACCTCTCCCGAGAACGAGCTCGTCGACGCGTTGCGCGAGATTCCCAGCAACGGCGCCGGACCACGCGTGCTCGGCGCGCACCTCGAGGGCCCGTTCATCGCACCCGAGCGCCTCGGCAGCCATCCGGCCGACTCGCGGCGCGACCCCGACTGCGATCTCCTCGCGCGCCTTCTCGCCGCAGGCCCGGTCAGGCACGTCACGCTGGCTCCCGAGCTCCCGGGTGCACTCGACCTCGTCGACCTGCTCCACGAGCGCGGCGTGACCGTCTCGTGCGGACATTCGAACGCGACGGCGGACGAGGCGCGGACTGCGTTCGCGCGCGGCGCGCGAACGGTGACGCACCTCTTCAACGCGATGCGTCCGCTGGCGCCGCGCGAGCCCGGGCTCGCCGGGGCTGCGCTCGCGTCGCAGGACGTCGTCGTCCAGGTCATCCTGGACGGTGTCCACCTCGCGGACGACATCGTGCGGCTGATCTGGCAGTCCGCCGCGGGACGCGTCGCTCTCGTGACCGACGCAGTCGCGGCGGCCGGTGCAGGAGACGGGACGTACACGCTCGGCGGCGTGGCCCTTGCCGTCGAGAACGGCGTCGCACGCCGGGCAGACGGCGTGCTCGCCGGCAGCACGCTGACCATGATCGAGGCCGTCCGCAACCTCGTCCAGCTAGGGGCTCCGCTGCCCGCGGCGCTTTCGGCGGCGTCCGAGGTTCCCGCGCGGCTCGCGTGCCGCCCGGAGCTGGCGACGCTCTCGCCCGGCACGCCTGCGGACATCGTCGTGCTCGACGACGGGCTCGAGATCGAGCGCGTCCTCGTCCGCGGCGTCGACGCCGTCTAAGACACCACGACGACGGCCTGCGACACGGCGTCGGCCGTGATCCGGCGCGAAGTCTCCAGATCGAAGAAGTGCAGCCGCGACTTCTCCGGGACGAGCTCGATCGTCTCGCCGGGCCGCGCGACAGCCGACGGATCCAGGCGCGCGACGACCGTGGCCCGACTGCCCTCGCGCTGGAGGAACGCCGCCGAATCCTCGTCCTCGATCGCCGCCTCGACGACGTCGTGCGTCGTGACCGCGCTCGCGGGAACGTCGACGTGGACGAGCAGCTCCGACCCGAGGGCTTCGGCGAGCAAAACGGTGCCGCGCAGCCCCGCGCCGGCGCCGCCGACCTTGAGGTGCTCGGGACGGACGCCGACGGCGATGCGACGTCCCTCGTACGCGCGCAGGTGGGGCGCGTCGAGCGTGAGGTCGAGCTCGCCGATCCGCAAAGTCGTCCCACTCACCGTCGCCTCCAGCAGGTTCATCGCGGGTGAGCCGATGAAGCTGGCGACGAACAGGTTCGCCGGTGCCTCGTACAGACGCTGAGGCGCGTCGACCTGCTGAAGCTGGCCGCGGCGCATGACGGCGACGCGATCTCCCATCGTCATCGCCTCGACCTGATCGTGGGTGACGTAGAGCGTCGTCACGCTCAGCTCCTGTTGCAGCCGGCTGATCTCGGCGCGCATCTGGACGCGCAGCTTGGCGTCGAGGTTGGAGAGCGGCTCGTCCATCAGGTAGGCCTGCGGGTTGCGCACGATTGCGCGGCCCATCGCCACGCGCTGGCGCTGCCCGCCGGAGAGCGCCCGCGGGCGCTTGTCGAGGTACTCGCTGAGGCCGAGCAGCCGCGCGGCGTCCTCGACGCGACGCCGCTGCTCCTCCTTCGACACCTTTCGCATTCGCAGGCCGAACGCGATGTTCTGGAAGACGGTCATGTGCGGATAGAGCGCGTAGTTCTGGAAGACCATCGCGATGTCGCGCTCCCGGGGCGCCAGGTCGTTCACGACCCGGTCGCCGATGCGGATGTCTCCCGCCGAGATCTCCTCGAGGCCGGCGACCATGCGCAGCGCCGAGGTCTTGCCGCATCCGGACGGCCCGACGAGGACGATCAGCTCGCCGTCCTCCGCCACGAGCGTCAGATCGTTGACCGCGACCGTGCCGTCGTCGTAGACCTTGGTCACCCGCTCGAGCTCGATCCGCGCCACCTATGCCTCCTTCACCAATGCGGGCTCGCGCGCGGGCGCGAGAGCCTCTGCCGCCGCCTCGAGATTGACACGTCCAGCGCCGTGCGTCACGACGTACGCGCCGGAGTGCGGCGGTCGCCAGACGGGAAGCCCCGTCTCGACGACCACCGCGTCCGGCCGGCGCGCCAGGAGCTCCTCCGCCGCAACGCGCTGCCAGGAATGGCGATGCGCATCGCGGAGGACGAGCACGAGCGGTGCCTCGGGGGGTCCGAGGGGGGCAGATCGCAACCGCTCGGCGCGCACGACATCGACGACGCTCCCGCGAACGCGGAGCGCGTCGCCCAGCCCGAACCGCTGCTCGCCCGCTGCGACGAGCGGTTCCGGATGAAACTCGATCACCGTCGCCGGCTCGGCCAGACGCGGATCGCCCTCGATCCGAATGGCCCGGCGGGCGGCTTCCTTGCCGAACCGCTCTCCGGGCAGCCGTTCGTGCCGAACCGGATAGCGCGATGCGAGCGCTGAGACCCGCCCGGCGGCCTCGCCGAGCCGCTCTTCCGCGAGCTCGCCGCGACGTACGGCGCTGACGATCGCCTCCCGGATCGAATCGACGTTGCGGTCGCCGCACGACGTCCCGAGGCAGAGTGCGTCTGCGCCGGCGGCGAGCGCGCGCACGGCCGCCTCCTCGAAGCCGCAGAGGTTGCTGATGGCGCCCATCTCGAGGGCGTCCGTGATCACGACACCGTCGAAGCGGAGCTCTTGGCGCAGCAGGTCGTGGAGCAGGACATGGCACAGCGTCGCCGGCGCGTCCGAAAGAGCGGGCACGCAGATATGGGCCGTCATGATGGCCGCGACGCCTGCCTCGATCGCCGCGACGAACGGCCGCAGCGGCTCGGCGAGGTCGAGATCGAGCGTCGGCATTTCCTTGTGTGAGTCCTCGCGCGTGTGTCCGTGCCCGGGGAAGTGCTTCGCGCACGCAGCGACGCCTTCGCGTTGCGTGCCGCGAACGTAGGCAGCCGTGTGTCGCGCGACGAGATCGACGTCCGCGCCGAACGAGCGCACGCCGATCGCAGCGTTCTGGTCGTCCACGTTCACGTCGGCGACCGGCGCGAGGTTGACGTTGACGCCGGCCGACGCGCAGTCCCGCGCGATCTCGGCAGCGATCTCTTCGGTCAGCTCCACGTCGTCGAGGACGCCGAGCACGAGGTTGCCGGGCGTGGCGATGCCGAGCCGCGTGACGTCTCCGCCTTCCTCGTCGATCGCGACGACGATCCCGTCGAGCTCGCCGCGCAGCGGGACGTTGTCGGCGAACAGCACGACTCCGCCCAGCCCGTCGTCGATCCGCCGACGGATCCAGTCAGGGACATCGGGACCATGAAAGCTCGGCAGGAGCGTGCCGAGCGCGAGGCGGTCGAGGTCGCTCATCCGCGTACCGCTCCTGCGGTCAGGCCGAAGGCGACGCGGCGCTGCACGAAGAGGAAGAAGATCACGACCGGCAGCGCGGTCAGTGTCGCGCCGGCCATCAGCGGGCCCCACTCCGTGCCACGAACGGTCGTGAACCCGGCGAGCCAGACCGTGAGCGTCTGCTTCTCGGGGCTGTTCAGCATCACGTAGGCGATCAAGTACTCGTTCCACGCCTGGATGAAGGCGAAGATCGCCGTCGCCACGAGGCCGGGAGCGACGAGCGGGACGAGGATCCGCAGGAACGCGCCGAACCGCGTGCAGCCGTCGACCATCGCCGCTTCCTCGAGCTCCTTCGGCACGCCGAGGACGAAGCCGCGAAGCGTCCAGATCGCGAACGGCAGGACGAACGTGAGGTAGGTGATGATCACGCCGCTCAACTTGTCCACCTGGTGCGCGCTGCTGAGCAGGATGTAGAGCGGAATGATCAGCGCGTTGAGCGGCACCATCTGCACGCCGATGATCATCACGATGAACGCGCTGCGTCCGTAGAAACGGAACTTCGCGAGCGCCAGCGCCGCGAGAAACGCGAGCACGAGCGAGAAGGCGACGACCGTGGAGGTGACGATCAAGCTGTTCTTGACGCCGTCCCAGAAGTACGGACGGTTGATCGCGTCCGTGAAGTTCGCGAGTGTCGCCGGCGAGGGGAACCACACCGGCGAGAGCGTGAGGATGTCCTTGCCCTGCTTGAACGCCGTCGAGACCATCCAGTAGACCGGGAACAGCATCACGACGAGGATCACCGCGGCCGTGATGTTCAGCGCCGCCCGGTGCGCCAGGCGCTTCCGCGAGCGTCGGCGCCGCGGGATGTTCACGGCGACGCCGGGGGCAAGCTGCGACGTGGAGCTCAATCCGTCTCTCCGATCCTGATCATCTCGCGCACGTAGACGAACGTGACGCTCATCATGATCAGGACCATCACGACGGCGATCGCGGAGCCGAGGCCGTACTCGCTGATCTTGAACGACTGAACGAAGGAGTAGACGCTCATCAAGTAGTAGTCCTCGCTCGGCGTCGTCCCGAGCATCAGCCACACCTGGATGAACACCTGGAAGTCCCAGATGATCGAGAGGCTGGTGAGGATGACGAAGATCGGCTTCAGCACCGGCACGGTGATGTTCCAGAAGACGCGCCACGCGTTCGCGCCGTCCACCTCGGCAGCCTCGACGAGCTCGCGCGGGAGCTGGGCGAGGCCGGCGTAGAGCGTGATCGCAACGAATGGGATCGCGCCCCAGACGATGAGCGCCGTGATCACTGCGAATCCCTGCATCGGGTTCGTGAACCAGTTGTGGTGCTGGTAGTCGACGATGTGCAGCTGCGTGAGGAGCCAGTTCACGACGCCGAACTGGAAGTCGACCATCCACTGGAAGACAGCCACGGAGACGACGACCGGGATCGCCCACACGCAGACGAGACCAGTCGTCAACAGCACGCGCATGGTCTTGCCGAGGCGCTCGAGCAGGAGCGCGATCAGCGTCCCGAACACCATCGTCAGCGTTACGTTGACGACTGCGAAAACGACGGTCCGCGCGACGACGCGCCAGAACAGCGCGTCGTGGAAGATGTGCGAGTAGTTGGCGAGCCCGATGTAGACGCCCTCGTGGCGGACGAGCTCGAAGAGCCCGTACTTCTGAAACGAGAGGGCGACGAGCTTGTAGAGCGGGTACGCGAGCACGCCCGCGATGACGACGGCGGCGGGCGCGAGGAGCGTGTACGGCGCCGCCCAATGAAGGGCCCGGCGCCGAAACGCGGGGCGGCGCCTCGGGAGAGGCGCCGCCAAACCGCTTCCGTTTACGGCGGTCAGCAGATCAGTGCCGGCCGCCTCGCGGGTCACGTTCCGTTGAGGATGCTGGTGATCTGCTTGCTTGCGGACTTCGTCGCCGCGGCGACGCTCTTCCGTCCGGTGAAGATCGCGACGAGCATGTTCTGCAGCACCTTCGCGTTCTCGACCTGTACCCAGTTGGGCGAGTTGGGGATGAACCAGCTGCGCGCTGCGGCCGCCGCGAACGGAGCCAGCTGAGGCTTCGACGCGTTGACACTCGCGAGGATCGTCGTGTTCGCGATCACGCCGGCGCCGCTGGCGAGCTGACGCATCGAGCTCGTGCTCGTGAACGCCTTGAGCCAGTCGACCGCGAGCTGCTTGTCAGACGAGGTGACCGGCACTGCGAGGTTGGAGCCGCCGAGGAACGTCGGCATGACCTTGCCCGGGATGTGGCTCGGCATCGGATACGCGCCG
>Ga0114129_10014084_pt1 | contig 11392 bp, 11 predicted proteins | sample RhiMetdeltSRZDD1_FD_80071 | JGI IMG/M metagenome (GOLD analysis project Ga0114129, IMG submission 80071) | Populus rhizosphere microbial communities from Tennessee, USA - Rhizosphere MetaG P. deltoides SRZDD1 (version 2) (version 2) | ecosystem: Host-associated > Plants > Roots > Rhizosphere >... | reverse complement strand
GAAAGTAAGTTGCCTGCCCGGTTATTTCCCTGTAAAGCTAGGCACTATGGCGCAACAAGAGCTCAAACGACAAATTGGTTTATTCGATGCCGTGATGTTGATCTGCGGCGACATGATTGGCAGCGGTATCTTCCTTGCAACGGGCGCTATCGCGGAAACCCTGCAAACTCCCGGCGGCGTCTTGCTGGTGTGGCTTTTTGGGGGCCTTCTAGCGCTGACCGGGGCGCTCACTTGCGCCGAGCTGTCGGCGAGTATGCCGCACGCCGGCGGCGATTACATCTACATCCGTGAAGCCTACGGCAAACTCATGGGGTTTTTGTCCGGTTGGTCGTCGTTCCTGGTTACCTTTTCCGGCGCCATTGCTTTTCTCTCGGTGAGTTTGGCCGGATTCGCGTCTTTCTTCTTTCCGGTTCTCGGCTCCGAAGAAGCGATATTCTTGATTGCACTACCGCTGATCCCGATCAAAGCAACGGTGGGAACCCTGTTCTCGATTGCCGTCGTTTTGATGCTATCGGGGCTCCACTGTTTGGGCGTCAGGCAGGGGACGGTGGTGCAAAATATTCTCACCACACTCAAGATCGGCGCCCTGTTGGCAATCATCATATTCGGAGTTCTTTTCGGCAACGGCAGCACGTCGCATTTCGAGCCATTGTTCGACTGGCAGAAGATCACCAACTTCAGCGTTTTTGCCGCGGCGTTTATTCCAGTGATCTTCGCTTACTCAGGGTGGAACGCGGTAACCTACATTGCGGGCGAAGTGAAAGATCCGGAAAGAAATCTGCCCCGGGCGTTGCTGTGGGCGACGGTCATCGTGACGTTGCTCTACCTGGCGGTCAACGCCGTTTACATCTACGCGGTTCCCGTGACCGAGATGAAAGGCGCAGCGCGCACGTCCGAAGTGGCAACGACGGCGTTATTCGGTCATACGACCTCCGCGTGGATCACCGCGATTATTACCATATCCATTCTAGGGGCACTCAACGTGGTGACGATGATCGGCCCAAGAATTTACTACGCTATGTCCCGGGATGGCGCCTTCTTTAAGGGCCTGACTTATATCCACCCGACATTTGGTACGCCGACGAACGCGATCCTACTCCAGGCAGTTTGGACCTGTTTGCTTCTCCTTACTAATACTTGGGGAACGTTGTTTACTTATGTTAGCGTAGTTATTACGCTCTTCTCGGCGTTCACTGTTGGCTCGGTCATCGTGCTTCGCTACAAGAGGCCGGAACTCAAGAGGCCGTACAAGCTGTGGGGCTACCCGGTCGTGCCGATTCTATTTGTTGCGATTCATTTGTGGATCGTCTGGGGATCGGTGACGGAAAAACCGTTCGAATCGCTGGTCGGACTTTTCATCGTTTGTTTGGGAATTCCTGCTTACTTGATTTGGCAAATCCGGGCGGGAAAACGGATCGTTTCATGGTAACGGTCAGAATTCAGGAGTCACGCCGGAGTCAGAATTTAGAAGTCAGAATTCAGAATTATTTCTGACTCCTCTCACAGTATGGTGCGGATTACCAAAGTCTACACGCGCGGCGGCGATAAGGGTGAAACCAGCCTGGTTGGCGGCAAACGGGTGCCGAAGGATTCGCTCCGGATCGACGCCTACGGCACTATCGATGAATTGAACTCTATCGTTGGTCTGGCGCGGGTCTTCAATGAAGAGAACCTCGATGCCGGCGAGGCGCACCAGTTTTTGGACGGGGTGCTGTGCCAAGTTCAAGACGAGCTTTTCGATCTGGGCAGCGAACTGGCAACGCCGCCGGAGTTTTTTCAAGAGGGCATGTACCGAGTCAGCGAAAAGGAAATCGAGAGAATCGAGAAGCTCATCGACCGATGTCAGAAAGATCTGGAACCGCTCAAATCTTTTATCTTGCCTGGGGGCGGGCGCGTCGGCGCGTATTTGCACCAGTGCCGGACCGTCTGCCGGCGAGCGGAGCGTGAAATTCTGCGGCTATCGCGCGCAGAAGAGATCAATCACAGCGTGATCAAATACACGAACCGGCTCAGCGATCTCTTTTTCGTGCTATCGCGCTGGATTAGCAAACAAACCGGCGAGCAAGAATATCTGTGGCAGCGGGGACTGGCGGAAAAGCCGAGGGCAAAGAAGTAGGCGGGAGGTTTCATGGGTCTTTTGGCGGGGAAAAAAACCGCGATTTTCGGGGTCGCGAACGAGCGCAGCATCGCCTGGGCGATCTCGGAGGCGTTTCACGCTGAAGGCGCGGAGCTGGCATTTACTTACGCTGGGGAAATGTTGGAGAAGCGCGTGCGGCCGCTAGCGGAAGGCATCGGCGCGAGAATTATTTTGCCGTGCGACGTCACAAAAGACGAGGATATCGAAAAAGTTTTTGCCACTCTCAAGCAGGAATGGGGTGAAGTGGATATCCTCATTCACGCAATCGCCTTCGCCAATAAAGAAGACCTGTCCAATCCCTACGCGCAAACCAGTCGGGCCGGCTTTCATCTCGCCATGGATGTGAGCGCTTATTCGTTGGTCGCGTTGGCGCAACGGGCGGCGCCGCTGATGGAAGGGCGCAACGGCTCGATCGTGACATTGACCTACATGGGTTCGGAGAAAGTCATTCCCAACTACAATGTCATGGGTGTTGCCAAGGCAGCGTTGGAAGCGAGCGTGCGCTACCTGGCTCATGACCTGGGTCCGAAAGGCATCCGCGTCAACGCGATATCCGCGGGACCGATCAGAACGCTGGCCGCGTCGGGGATTTCCGACTTCAAAAGCATGCTGCATCATGTCGCCGAGCGCGCTCCGCTCAAACGCAACATCGATGCCGCTGAGGTCGGCAAGACGGCGCTTTATCTTTGCAGCGATTGGGGCAGCGCGGTCACCGGCGAAGTGCTGCACGTGGACGCGGGCTATAATATTATGGGGATGTAAAAATGGAATGATGGAGTGATGGAGTACTGGAGTGATGGTCCGATTCAACCAATACTCCACCACTCCAGTACTGCAATTCCTTAATCGCCTTGAAGTTTGGAGGTTCGTATGGCTGTTAAAGAGATTACGCCTCAACAGGCCCACGATATTCTGACGAAAGATCCTTCGGTTGTTTATATCGATGTTCGCACCGAGCGCGAGTTTGCCAACGGGCATCCGCAGGGTGCGGTAAACATACCTGTGGCTTTTTCCGATCCGGCCCGCGGCATGGTCGTGAATGAAGATTTTGTCCGTGTCGTCGAGGCGCATTTCCCGCACGAGAAGAACATTATCGTGGGGTGTCAGGCCGGGCCGCGCTCCAACGCTGCCGCGGGAATGTTGCAGCAGGCAGGTTATCAGGACGTCTCCAACATGCTTGGCGGCTTCGGCGGCATGCGCGATCAGATGGGCACGGTGGTCGCCCCGGGCTGGGCGAGCTCGGGACTGCCGGTGAGCAATGATAACGGCGAGGGTGTGAGCTACGCGTCGCTTTCAGCGAAGGCTCGCTGAAAGCGAATTTGAAATTTCAGATTCCAGATTCCAACCAGTACCCGCCGTGAATAGTTCTCTTTACTTCAAACAACTCGAGATCGGGCCGATGCAGAACTACGTCTACCTGCTTGGTTCACTGCAGACACGCAAAGTCGCAGTCGTCGACGCCGCATGGGAGATCGACACGATTCTCAAGGTCGCTGTCAAAGACGACGTTGAGATTACTCATGCGTTTGTTACGCACACGCATCCGGATCACGTCGGCGGGCACTTCGCGGGAGTCGAGATCGCCGGCATAAATGAACTCTTGAGCAAATGCAAAGCGAAAGTTGTTGTGCACAAGGCTGAGGCGGATGCTCTCAAGGGACTTTCGCCGTCCGACGTCATCAAAGCCGAGAGCGGCGACAAGATCGACATTGGCGGAGTCGAGATTCAATTGCTCCACACACCGGGACATACGCCGGGATCTCAGTGTTTTTTGGTCGAAAACCGGATTGTTTCCGGCGACACGCTGTTCATCGACGCTTGCGGACGGGTGGATTTTCCCGGCGGCAACGCCGAGCAGATGTATTACAGCTTGACGCAAAAGTTGATGGCGCTGCCCGACGAGACGATTCTCTTCCCCGGCCACAATTACGCGCCGCTGCCTCAGGCGACACTAGGCGAGCAAAAGAAAACAAATCCTTACCTACGCTTCACGTCGCTGAAACAATTCCTCGCGGCAATGGGATATCGCTAATCGCGAGCGCTTCGCGATGGCAAATCTCAGATTTCGAATTTCAGAAACGACTCGCGTGTTCATTCGAGATTTAGAATCTGAGATCTTGCATGCCGAGCTCAGCGAGGCTAAGGCTTGCCCACGTATTTATTTGTCCAGAGCACGCCTTCTTTGTTCGAAGGGGCTTGTGCCTCTTTGACAATACCCGCGCCCGTTGCAAACTTTATCACCTTTTGCCAGCCTGCCGCGCTCATGGTTCCCCATGCCGGCATGGCGCCCGCGACCATGTTGTGCGAAAGCTCAAAGACGTCGTTGTCCAACTTAACCCCGAGCCGATGACTGCGGAGGGCGGCTTTCGCCTCTTCTGGCTTGCTGCGGAAGAGCGCACCGCCGCGCGAGATAGCGCGCGCCACCGCCATGGCGATCTTCGGATTCGCCTCGACGTAGTCCGGGCGCACCATCAGAACTTCATAGGGATAATCGGTCAATTCCGGTATTTCGCCCTTGCCCAACGGAATCAGGACGTAACCCTTGCCGCTCGGCTCTGTGATTTCAGCCGAGGGGGGAGAGAGCGCGTAGGCGTCGATCACGTCATTCATCAGTGAAGCGGGGAGTTCGGGCGCCCCAATGTAGACGAACTTGAGTATGGTTGCGATCGCGCCCGCTCTTTTTACCAAGAATTTAAAAATCTGCTCGGACGCCGCCCCCGGTCCGGTGGCGCCGATGGTGCCGAGTTGAGTCAGTGCTCTTAATCGGGCATCGATAGGGCTTGCGCGGGTAACGCCAAGCTTGTCGACGATCGCCTTGCGCAAAACGACGCTCAACGTCATTGCCCGGTTGTGCGCTTGAATCGCCATCGCCGGCGCGCCTTCGGCCCGCGCCAGCACGAGTCCCTCTGAGGTCGATGCGCAGAAATTGGTAGAGCGGCCGACCACCGCGTTCAAACAAACAGAGCCGCTGGGCGCTGGTGTGAGTTTGACCCGGACGCCTTCCTGCTCGAAGTACTTGAGCTGCTCCGCCACCCAGATCGCCGCGAAGGCGAAGTTGGGCACGGCGGTCAACATGGTGACCTCCGGAAGCTCTTTTTGCTGAGCTCTGATCTCGGAGGTGATCCCCGCCAGCAGCAAAAAACCAGCTAAAGCGATGGTTCCGATAGTGACTTCGAATCGTTTTTGCATCCCGGATCTCCTTTTTGCTTAAGCTTGGATTTGAATGTGCTCGGTCTGATTTTGCCAGCGCAGCGCGCGTTTCTCGATGATCGCCGCAATTTTATCCAGGATGATCACCATGATCATCAATATGATGATGCCGACGAAGACATCGGCGGTCTTGAAGATCCCCGCTGACATGCGGATAAAGAATCCGACTCCTTCGGTGGCGGCGACGAATTCACCGACGATGGCGCCGATCACCGCGAAAGGAATGCTGGTGCGAATGCCGGTAAAAACATAGGGCGAAATCGCGGGGAATATGACTTTGAACGTCAACTTCCAACCCTTGACGCCCATGAGGTTCGCCAGGTCCACGTATTCCTGATCCATCTGCCGCATGCCCGTGTAGGTATTAAAAAAGTTCAAAAAGAATGTGAGCAGAAAAACCACGCCGACTTTCGACCACAGGCCGATGCCGAGCCAGACGATGAAGAGCGGCGCCAACGCGGTCCGAGGAATGCCGTTCAACGCGATGATGATCGGTTCAAAAATTTCGGCGAGCACGCGGCTGCGTCCAAAAGCGTAGCCGAGGCCGATCCCTGCGATCGCTCCCACGGGAAATCCGATGGCGATCTCCACGAAGGTCACCCAACTATGCTGCCACAGGTCACCATCGCGAAAACCATTGATCAACGAAGTGAAGATCCGGCTCGGGCTGCTGACCAGAAAGGGCTCGATCCAGCGTCCCGAAGCGAGCTCCCAGAGCGAAAAGAAACCGATGATTATAGCTAAGCGGACGAGCGTGACCCCCATCGAACCCATCAATCGGGCGGCGGGTCTGGGCGCTGCGCGAGTCTGTTCCTGGCTCACCTGATCGGCCATAGCGTTAGTTCCTCAATGCGCGCCGATATTGAGCTCGTGGCGGAAAATATTCCACAGCCGGCCGTAGGCATCGTTAAAGCCTTCCTGGCGGTGTATTTCGAAGATGTTCCGCGGCCGGCTCATTGGAACATCAATGACGTCCTTGATCTTCCCCGGACGATGGGTCATGACTACCACGCGGTCGGCCAACGCCACCGCTTCGACCAAGTCGTGGGTCACAAAAACAATTGTCTGACGCTTTTGTTCCCAGATTTTTAACAGCTCGTCTTGAAGTACCATCCGGGTTTGAGCATCCAAGGGACCAAAAGGTTCGTCCATCAAAATCACCGGCGGCTCGTAGGCGAGCGCGCGAACGATGGATGCTCGTTTACTCATGCCGCCTGAAAGCTGCGCCGGATAATATTTTTCAAATCCGGCAAGTCCCGCGAGCTTGATAAATTGGTTTACCTGCCGTTCCCTGTCGGGTCGAGAATAACGCTTCGGGTCGAGGCCGAAGCCGACATTTTCCTCCACGGTGAGCCAGGGAAATAGCTTGCTCTCCTGGGGGACGTAACCGACCCTGGTATTGAGTCCGTTCACCTCTTCCCCCTGAAACAAGATTCGCCCGGCGGAGACCGCTAAGAAACCGGCGATGAGCTTGAGCAAGGTGGACTTGCCGCAACCGCTGGGCCCGACTACCGTGACGAATTCACCTTGCCGGACGTCCAGAGCGATCTTCTCAAGCGCCCGTAAGTTTGCCTGGCTGGGAGTTTGAAAAACCTTGGAAACGCCTTCAACCCTAATAACGAAATCGTTATGATTTTGCGCTGATGTCGAAGGCGCATGTGCGATATCGGCCATCCAGTGCTTGCTCACCTAGCAGCGGTATATATCCATGTGCAAAGTTGACTGTCAACCAAGGTACGACTTTTGGTCGACCAAGCGGTGACTGCGGCTTGACTTGGCGGGTTCAAGAAAGCTAGGCTGACGCACTATTTTACTGTGCAAATGCTTGATGATGTTTCGACCATGAAGCTGATGTTGAAGGAAGCGAGCGAGAGGCCGAATGGGTTCACAAAGTAGACGGTTGGGAACTTCCGGGCGCCCGTTTCTTCAAATTCCCGGTCCGACTTTGGTCCCCGAACGAATTGTTCGAGCCATGTCGCAGCCCCTGATCGATCATCGGGGACCTGAGTTTGCCTCACTGTTAAAGGATGTGCTCGAAGGCTTAAAGGGTGTCTTCCAAACCACGGATGGACGCATAGCCATTTTTCCGGGCTCAGGCACCGCGGCGTGGGAGGCGTGTATCGTCAACACGCTGTCGCCGGGCGATCGGGTGTTGGGCTGCGTCAATGGTCATTTCAGCGCGCTCTTCTGCCGTACCGCCGAATCCTTTGGCGTCCAGGTAGAATTATTAGAGGTTCCGTACGGCACCGGTGTTTCCGCTACGCAGGTAGCAGAGCGGCTCAAGAAGGACACTCAACACGCCATCAAAGCCGTGCTTGTCGTCCACAATGAGACCTCGACGGGTGTCACCAGCGATATTGCTGCGATTCGTCAAGCGCTGGACCGCGCTCGTCACCCAGCGCTTTTCTTGGTGGACGCGGTCAGCTCGGTAGGCTCAATCGACTTTCGCTTCGACGACTGGAGAGTGGATGTCGCTCTCGCCGGCGCACAGAAGGGGCTGATGTTGCCGCCGGGTCTGGCGATTCTGACCATTGGCGAGCGCGGCCTGGAAGCGAGCAAATCTGCGCGCTGCCCGCGATCGTTTTGGGACTGGAGGCCGATCTTAGAGCGCAATCGTCTCGGTGAGTTTCCGTCGACTCCGGCGACAGTTCACTTCTTCGGCCTGAAGGAAAGTCTCGCCATACTCAGCGAAGAAGGTCTGCCAAATGTCTTTCGCCGTCATGCTCGACTTGCGGAAAGCTGCCGGCGCGCAGTGCAGGCCATGGGTTTAGAGCTCCTCGCCCGCGATCCGGATGAATATTCAAACACACTGACCGCCGTCTGCCTGCCCGAAGGATTCGATTCCGACGCATTTGTGGCCCACGCGCACGACAGGGTCAATTTATCGTTGGGCATCGGACTGGGTAAGGTCAAAGGCAAAATTTTTCGCATCGGCCACCTGGGAAGCCTGAATGAGCTCGAGCTCCTCGGCGCGCTCGCCGGGGTCGAGATGGCGCTGAAAAGTTTTGGTGTTAAAATTCCCGTGGGCGCTGGCCTGGCTGCAGCGGAAAATTATCTGCTGGAGACCGGGGTCGACCGCTAAGCTGGAAGAGATGAAAATCGATCCCGACAAATGCGTGGCCTGTGGCAACTGCGTGCCGATCTGCCCCATGGGAGCGATCTCCATCGAACCGTCGATCGGACGGGCAACCATCAACGCCGACGAGTGCGTGGAATGTTTCACCTGTTATCGCGGCATGTCCAAGGAGCATCTGAACCCGCTGATGGTTCGCACAGTGCGCCGGGTCGCCAAGCTCTTCCGTTTCAGATTCGACCCCGAGCCCGATATCTGCCCGACCGATGCGATCGTTCCGGAAGAACTCGCCTGGCCTAGAATCGTCCGCCGCGCTTTCTCCGACCCGCAGGTGCCGCACGAGTCCACGGGAATCCACGGCCGTGGGACCGCAGAAGTCAAAACCAACGACGTGACCCATCGCGTGAAGGAAGGCGAGGCGGGATTCGTCGTCGAATTCGGCCGTCCCGGCGTTGGGGCTCGGTTCCGGGATATCCAGCGCGTCACTACCGCTCTGGCCAAGCTCGGCGTCGAATTTGAAGAGAATAACCCGGTTGCTTCCCTAATGACGGACCGTTCGCACGGCCTGATCCGAGAGGATATCCTCAACGAAAAGATTCTTTCGGCCATCGTAGAAATCAAAGCGCCTACCGAGAGAGTACCTGCGGTACTTCAAAGCATTCGGGATCTTGCGCGCGAAGTCGATACTGTGATCAGCGTCGGTGTCTCCGCCCGCTGCGACTCGAAGGGGAATGACTTGCTTGGCAAGGTTTTGGAGCAGGAGGGATATCCAGCCTATCGAGGAAAAACCAATTTAGGTCTTGGGCATGCCACCGCGACTGGAAATTCACAAAATGCGGAAGTCAGAAAATAGATGACCAACACACTGCACCGCTACAGCGAACACTACGCTGTTGCAGCCCCACCGCATCCAGAACCGATCCGTGATGACTACATTGTTTTTGCGATGGCGAGCAAGGGAATCAACGACGACAACCTCGTTGAGAAGTACAGGACCTTTCTGCGCCTGGCGCTGAAGCATCGGCCAGTCAATATCGGCGACGCCACCAAGGGGGGAAACATCCGGCCGCGCCAAGACTTAAACCCATTGGCCCATTGGCGTCGAGATCACCGCGCCGATCCTGAGCAGGTTATCGCTGAGATCGACGGGCACACCACAGTATCTGCGGTCTTCGATAACTACGAGGCCATGGAGAAATTTATCGAAGAGCTAAAAGACGCCGACCTAGGCATCTCGATAAACATCAGCGCACCCGTCGACGAGGCCAAGCGCTGCTGCGACGACGCCGGTATCGCCCGGCACAGCGTCGAGTACTCGATCGGATTTAGCGGGCGGGTGGATATACTTCCGGAGGCGACGACCTTGGAGCTTTCCACCATGTGCGGCCACGGCATGGTTTCGGCCAATTTCGCAAAGAAGATGTTGGAGTGGGTAAGAGAAAACCGCCGTACGCCCGAGGAAGCAGCGCGCTATATGGCGCGCTTTTGCAGCTGCGGCGTTTTTAATATTACCCGAGCAGAGCGCATCATGAAGCGAGCTTGCAATCTAAAATAGGAATCGAAAGAGGAGGAGCTCATGAAAGGAAAAATCGGTGTCCTAATCGGAATCGTCTCATTGAGCCTAGCGCTCCGGCAGAACCCGGTGCAAGCGCAGCAGCCGGTCTCGATCCGGCTCGGGCACGTGGGCTTTCCGGGGTCACTGTTTGCCATTACGGCGGATGAGTATGCCAAGCGGGTAAACAGCAGCTTGCAGGGCAAGGTGGAGATCAAGGTCTTCCACTCGAGCCAGCTCGGCAGCGACGAGCAGATGAGCCGAGGCGTTAAAGTCGGCGCGCCGGAGATGTTCGCGCCGTCCACCGTAATGAGCACGGTGGAGCAAAAGTTCGGTGTTTTCGAGATGCCCTACATCATTGTCAATCGCGCCCATATGAAAAAAGTGGCCGAAAACAAAGAGGTCCAAAAGCAGCTTTTCGACGGGCTGCCGGCGAAAGGACTGAGAGTCCTCGCCGTTTGGGAGAACGGTTTTCGCCATATCACCAACAATGTCCGGCCGATTGCTAAGCCCGACGATCTAAAAGGGATCAAGCTGCGCGTGCCGGGTGGCGTGTGGCGGGTCAAAATGTTCAAGACCTACGGCGCCAACCCATCGCCCATGCCGCTCGCCGAAGTCTACTCGGCTCTCCAATCGGCCGTGATGGATGGCCAGGAAAATCCCTTTCCGCAAATCTGGTCCGCCAAGTTTCATGAAGTGCAAAAATTTCTCTCGCTGAGCGGCCATGTTTACACTCCTGCGTACCTGGTCGTCAGCGAAGAGGTGTGGAACAAGATTCCAAAGGATACCCAAACCACGCTCGCCAAGATTGCTTGGGAGATAGGAGACTTTGCGCGTTCGGAGGGCGAACGACTGGACAAGGAGCTGATGGGCAAACTTGCTCCACCAATGAAGGCTAACGAGGTCGATAAGGACTCCTTCATTAAGGCGTCTTCGGCCATCTACGATGAGTTCGGCAAAGAGGTCTCGGGCGCGTCGGATTTAGTCAAGCTGATCCAGTCGCTGCGGTGACCCCAGCGTGGCAAAGCCGCAATCAAGGACAGATTGTCTCACGCAAAGGGCAAACACCGCCAAGGAATAAACAGTATATTCGAAGCACGAAATCTGAAGCTCGAAACAATATCAAAAAGCCCCAATGTTCCAAACAACCTCGATTCGGACTTTGGTTTTGGATTTTACTATTTCAACTGTTTCGGGTTTTGAAAGCTTCGGATTTCGATATTCGAATTTCGAATTTAGGACCAGAAGGCTTGGCCCTTCTCAGCATCAACTCACTTAACACCTTTGCATTGCCACAGTGGATAAATATTTTCGCCGACTCGTCGATTTAATCGAGGCCTGGGCGGTGCTTCTCCTCGTGCTTATGGTTTTGCTCGTCAGCCTCGGCGTCTTCTTCCGCTACGTTCTGAACGCGTCGCTT
>Ga0114129_10014082_pt1 | contig 11392 bp, 8 predicted proteins | sample RhiMetdeltSRZDD1_FD_80071 | JGI IMG/M metagenome (GOLD analysis project Ga0114129, IMG submission 80071) | Populus rhizosphere microbial communities from Tennessee, USA - Rhizosphere MetaG P. deltoides SRZDD1 (version 2) (version 2) | ecosystem: Host-associated > Plants > Roots > Rhizosphere >... | reverse complement strand
GTTCTATCCACCGCCAGAAATGCCTGTTCCAAACTGGCCCCCGTTTGACGGCAACTGGCCTCTGTCGCCGACCTTGGCTCCAGCTCCGAAACCGTAGTTCACTGGTTCTGGTTGCCCGGGGGAGGGCCGCCGGCTGCGCCTCGATCCACTCGCGTCGACTTGCCTTCCTTCTCCAATTGGCGAGCAGCTTCAAGCGAATCGAGCATCATGTAGTTGCCTTCATGGCAGGCGTATTCGTAGATGTTGTAGCTGGGATCCAGCCTGTATGGCATATGGATTGTCCAGGATCTCGTCCACGTCTTTGGATCATCGATCGTGAGATCATAGCTCAGCTCGTCTTGAGCAACGCGCGTGAAGCGCTCGGTTACTTTCGCCGCGTCGCTGAAGAAACCACCGCCGGCGCCGGTCTGGTCGTTGAAATTGATGGTCTCGACAACCAGCGTGTTGCCCTCCCAGTGCCCGCGGGGATCCCCCATATACGAACGGATTCCGGATCCGACGTGGGGTCTCCCATCTAAAGGAATCACGCGAGCCTCATGAATCATTTCGTTGCGAATGACGACAAAGCCGGGCGCCTGCACAATCTGATTTCCAAAATTGTAGATGGTTGGGAGCATGCTCGAGACCAGGCCGCGTGTGATGCACCGGCTGTAGATATCGAAGTCTTCCCATGAGTCGACTTTGTCCGGGAAATGCTGCCCCGGACCGAGCCCTCCTCTCAGGCTCTGAACGAACTTCTGTCCTTCCGGAGTCATGGGAGGAATCCTTCCGTTCGGGGGATCGACGACGAGTGACGCCTGGCGGTTCGGCTTCTGGCGCTCCTGCCAATATGAGGGAGGATTGATTGTGACGGACTGGCCATTCTTTGCGAACGCTTCATTATCGGACTCTTGCTGGCGTTGCGCTTGCTGCTCTCTCTGAGTGAGTTCCTCGTCCGTTAGAAACGCTCGTGTACCAAAGCTGGCGGGCCGTTGCATCGGGATGTTCGCGACGGCAGGCCACTGGCCTTGCAGGTCCGGATCGCCCCATGGTGTCTTGGGCGGCGTCCAAGTTGCCTTGGTCTGCGCGGCCAGCGGCATCGCTAACGCAATGGGGATAAGTACTGCAAAGAATCGTCGTGTCATTGCCGGAACTCCGCTGGAATATCAGGGTTCGATCCACCGACGAACAATCGTCGTCCATCTTTAAAGGTGACGCTGCTGCCGTTTGCGCGATTCGACCCGTTCTTCGCGCGGTAACCTTCGACGACGATTTCCGATCCGAACTCGAGTGACTCTTTCGTGAACCCACGTCGCAACATGATGTTCGGACTACCGCACTCGACCATCCAGCTGGTCACTTTTCCGTCGGACTCGGTGACATCAATGTGAATCCATGCGTGCGGGTTGATCCACTCCATCTTCGTGACCTTTCCTACGAGATGAACTGGCTTTTTGTCGTCGAATTCCGCCTGGAAGGCGTGATGAGCCCACAACGGCACGCTCATCGCGAGCGCAGCCGTCAGAACGAGGGCAGCAGGCATTTTTCTCAGCATCCGATCATCTCCTTTAAGTCTCATTTCTGTTCCGCCGCACGGGCGCCGCTCAGGATGTCTTCCATGGCGTAGTTTCCTTCATGGCAGGCGTACTCGAGAACTTGATAATTGTCGTTCCTCTCCAGCTCGATCAGGATAGTCCATGGCCTTGTCCACGTTTTCTCGTCGATTACCGTTGCCCGGTATTCAAGCTTGTTCTCACTGACACGCGTGAACCTCTCGACGATTTTCAATTGTTCACTGTGATAACCGGGATCGCCGGGATAGCCTGCTCCATTGGAACCAATCGCGTCTTTGTCGGTAAAGTTCGTCGTCTCGACGACGAGAGTGTTTCCTTCCCAGTGTCCGCGCGAATCGCCCATGAACATCTTGATCTTTGAATCGACATGACCACGACCGTCGAGTGGAATCACCCGAGACTCGTGAATCATTTCATTGCGAAAAACGACATAGCCGGGCGCCTGAAGAATCTGGTTTCCATTGTTGTAGACGACAGGGATGATGGAACCCAGCAAGCCGCGTGTGATGCATCGGTAATAAATGTTGAGGTCGTCGTAGGAGTCGGCTTCACCGCGCCATTCGCCGGGGAGACCCTTTCCACCACGCGCTTCGTTTCGATACTTCTCCGCTTCAGGCGTCAGCGGAGGAAGTCTTCCATCCGGTGGATCGATTATGAGTGAGGTCTGCCGCGTTGGCTTACCACGCTCGGTCCAATACGACGGGGGACCGATTCCAACTCGCGTATCACTGGCAGCAAAGCTTTGGCCGTCAGCTTCGGCCTGACGTTTTGCTTGAGCAACGCGTTGGGCGAATTCTTCGTCCGTCAGCGCGGTCCTCTCGCCGAGATTCTGCGGTCGCTGCATCGGCACGCCCATGTTGCCGGGCCAGATGCCTTGCAGGTCAGGATCGCCCCATGGAGTTTTAGGCGGGACCCACGTTTTTGGAGCCTGCGCCAGGACGGGAACTGCAAGCGTAATAATGATCGCAATGACACACACGGCGTAACAGCGACGAGTCATGTATGGACCCTCTCAGAAGTTGGTCCTAAATTTACCACTTCACTGGTCCATGATCCATGTTCCATGATCCATGAAAGCAGCCCATGGAACATAGACTGTTTGAAACCGCCTAAAACTCCAGCCGCAACTGCGCCTGGAACGTCCGGGTTCCGGTCTTTGTGCTGATATTACCGAAAGCCTCCGTACCGTTGATGTTCAGGACTGCATTCCCCGGCACTGCGACTCCGCCTGTCGTCATGGGTGTAGCTGGCTGTGGGTGATTGAATAAATTGGCGGCGTCCAGCCGGAACTGCAACTTTTTCGTCTCAGTGATCTTGATACGTTTGGCAAGAGACGTATCGAAGGTCCAAAGTCCGGCCAACTCGATCACATTCTGTCCGAAGTTGCCGCGGGTTCCGGGCTGTGGATTCTGTAAGATGATCTTCCCGCCCTGACCTGCCACAGCACTTAGCGTACAAGCGTTTTGCAGACTCGAGGCAATCGTGAAGCACTGCGGATCCTTCACCTGGTGATAACTCCCACCGAAATAGTTGCCGTTCGTGTCGCCGTCTTTCCAAGACACCCCGCCGTGACGGTCAAAATTACCGACGATATCCGGAACACCATTAGCATAGAGGTTGTTTTGCGCGAGGATACTTGCCGGAGCGCCGCTGCTGAGATCTAGAATCCAGGTCATCTGCCACTCTTCGATAAATCGAGCCACTAACCCAGACGAGTTCCGAGCGAACAGCTTGCCTGGACCGATCGGGAGTTCGAACGAGCCATTGGTCCGGAAGTCGTGCCTGCGATCCCCAGCCTGTAGAGTGTAGTCGATGTTGCGATTGACGGGATCAGTGTACGGGCCCATGGTGCCGAGCAGCTTGCTCCAGGTATACGACGCCTGGAAATCAACACCGGCAATCGAGCGCAACGTTGCCTGAGCCTGTAGCGAGTGGTAGTTCGTGTTGCCCATGTTTGTAAACAGCGTTGCATTGTTGAACTGCGGATTCGTTTTAATGAAATTCTCCGGAAATCCGTTCAGTCGCAGGACGGCCCCCTGGACGTTGGCAGGAATGTCCGGCAGGGTTGAATTGATTCCGTTAGCCTTGCTGTAGTTCAACGTTGATAGCGAGGCTGCCAAGGCGGAGTAGTTCCCGTTGGCGAGGTTATTCCGGATCTGGCTAGCCGTTGCCCCGCGCAACTGCGCTGCTCCACTCAATCCTGTTCCCGCTATGTTGACGTTCTTGAACATCTGATCCAGCAACGTCGACTCACCCCCGGCGCGCGCAGCATCGAAAGCTTCTTTCAATCCGTTGTAAAGAAAGTTGGCAGAGTTCAGATTGATGCTGTCATAGAGCTTGCGGCTGAGTGTTCCGATATAGCGTGCATCGAGCGTCAGGTTGCGTCCGACGTTCCGCGTGAGAGCCATGGTCAGGTTCTGCACGTACGGCGTCGTGTAGTTCGGATCGAAAGCCGACAGACTCACGGAACGATCGGTGGTTCGAATCGGTTCCATCGGCTTCACACCGACCGGGACGGGAACGATGCTGTTCAGCTTTGTCAGATCCAAATACTCGAGGCCGGTCGCTCCCGTAAAAATCGCATTGTAGGAACTGCCCGGCGGATTAGCCAAAGCGGTGTTGATGGTGTTAAGGCGTCCTCCTCCGGACAAGTAACTAATTTGATAACCGCCGCGAAGGGTCGTCTGGCCTTCACCAAACCAGGGAATTTGCCACGCGAAACCGACAGCTGGACCAAAGTTATTTTTGTCCTTCGGCCAAACCGACAACTTGGAGTTGGGAGAATCCGGTCCGACGAATGTGATTTGGGTCAGCAGGTTCGGATCGAACGCTGCTCCGAAAGGCAGCGACTTCATCCAGCTGTCAAAGCCTCGTCCTGACACCCCGAACAAAGCATTACCACCTCCAAGCGGAGCGGCGGTCAAACCGTTTGAAACCCACGGTACGCCGTAATAATCCCATCGCAGGCCAACATTTACCGTCCAGTGCCGGCTCACTTTCCAATCGTCTTTAAAGAAGGCAGACGCTTCGTTCTGGTTGAGCTGACGAATTCTCTGGATGGAAGTCGTGTAGTCCGTGAACTTGTCTAGGCTGCTGGCAGAACTCAGCCAGTTGAGCTGAGTGACTTGCTGGAGCGAACCCGTAAGCAGTGACAGCAGGCTTCGCATGGCAAGGTTGTTGCCTGCCGTGGTTGCACCCTGGAGACCGGGGATGTGGGCTGCGTCAATGTTCTGAATCGGTGCCAAGGACGTTTCACCGCCGAATGCGCGAGCATAGGCGCTCCAATTGTTCCCATCTACATCGTCGCCGAATCGAGAGTGACCAAACCGCAATTCGCCGCCGCCTTTGAATGAGTGCTTGCCTCTGGTCCACGTAACCGAGTCCGTGTACGAATAAAGCGGCGTGCTTTCAGAGATGTTGCCGTTGAAGAGATTACCCGCTTGAGAACTGAGGTTCGGCTGTCCGCCACAGACGCAGATCACTGGCGTGAAGGTGGTGGTGTCCGTCGTCCAAGATGTCGTTTTCATACCCAACTGAGGTAAGACGGGAATCCCGGCAATGTTGGGAATAAATCCGATTGCGTCTTTGCTCGTCGCTGGATTCGCCAAACCGTGCTGGGTATTCGTTCCGGTCCTGCGCATTCCCCATCGCGCTTCATTCAGCAGCGTGGGCGAAATCGCAGAGGTGAAATTGACTGTCAGGACTTGCGGTTCGCGATGCGAAATGCCGTCGAAACCAAACGGCCAGACCCGTTGCGCATAATCCGCTTGGACGCGCTCGTAGCTCCATGTGGCATTAACTTTGTGTTTCGCGCTGAAGTTGTGATCGATTTTGACGTTGAGCTGTTTGCGCACATCTGCGGTGCCAAATCCGAAACGATTTTGTGAACCCCTCTGGCTCCTGACCCAACGGAATCCGGCGGTGTTCAGGCCTTCACCCACTTCATAGTTGTTCGGCTTCGGCATCACGGCGAGCATTTTCTTGACGTATCCGGTGGGATCAAACTGGCTGCGATTGGCGTCCCAGGGAGCGGCCGTAGTATTAATGACGGCATCCGAACAATCAAGCTGCGTTGGGGTATTCAACAGAGGACCAAAGATGCTGGCATATCGGAGAATGCCGTTATGCGCACTGTTATCCGGATTGGTCGCGGGTGGAAGCGGATTTCCGAGCTGACCCACAACGGCTCTGGTAGGCGTCGAGCCGGTAGGGTTTGTCGGTGCAAGCGCATTACCGTTGCTCCAATTATCGTAGTATCGAAAGATTCCATTGCGCGCGCACGGCGTCAGAACAAATGCGTTCACATTATTCCGTGTGGCCGGAAGCAAGCCGTCCCACAGGGCAAAGAAAAACGTTCTGTTCTTGATAATGGGCCCACCCGCGCTGACCGTGTACTGATTGAGATTGGTCCAGTCGCGCGTAGCCGGTGTGGGTTGAATCCGATTGTTGGCCCACGTGTTGGGATCGAACACGCTGTTGCGGATATTCCACACGGCAGCGCCTTTGAATTTGTTTGTCCCGGAGCGCGTTTGAACCTGGATTTGCGCATTACCTCGCCCCAATTCCGCATCGACGGGTGAAAGGATCATACGGATTTCGCCAACAAGGTCGGGATTGATGATCGTCGCCGACTGGATACCGGCCGGCCATCGTCCCGCCGCGCTTGCATCGACACCGTCCCGCTGGATGTTCACATTGGCTGCGCTCACTCCCGCCAGTTTGCTGTCGTTGGCCTGGAGGACCAGATCGTTGGATAGGTTGAGACCCGGCAGCGTGCGAACTTGATTCAGCACATCGTTGCCCATGACGCCGACAACGGGCAGATCTCGCACAGTCTTTTCCGTCAGCACTCCGCCGACCGAGGAGGCCGATTCGAGCAGCAGGCGGTCCGCTGAGATTGTCACTTCAACCGTCGTGTTCAATGTTGCTACCGACAGCGTAAAGTTCAACCGCACCTGGGCCGCATTGCCGAGACGAACGTCGGTAAACGTCTGCGTCTGGAAGCCAGGCAACTCCGCGGTTACTTTGTAGACGCCGGGAAGAAGACTCGGAACGTTGTACGTCCCGCTCTCGTTCGTAATCCCCGTCGAAACAACCCCGGTCTCGACGTTGGTCGTGGTAACGGTCACACCGGGTATCAACGCTTTTGCGGCATCCGAAACCGTTCCACTAAGACTTGCGTTACTGGATTGCGTGAATGCCGGGATCGAGATAAGGAACAAGACCAAGAGAGCGCAGGCAGTGTAAGCCTTCCGCATGTTTTCCTCCCCCCTAAAACAGAGTCCAATTGTTTTGAGAATGGCAGGACTATATGCGGATAGAGAACTGAGGTCAATGGTGGAACGGTCCGTGTCGATAATCCATGATCCATGTTCCATGGTCCATTCCCCGACGTTCATGGATCATGCAACATCGACCCTGGATCATGTGAAGTCCGCGGCTACCTCGATGCGTGTATCAGGTCGTAATAGCTTGGCGGATATCCCTTCGCGACGCCCGTCAATACATCGATCATAGGACTGACGGCCGATACATTCCGGCGCCCAAAACCATTCGGTGAAACCGCATATGCGTAGCGACCGAGCAGGAACCTTATGAACGTACTCGACTGGTCCACCGGCAGTGCCGCAACATTCGTACAGAAGCTTTTCCATTGCGGTGATGCGAGCAGATACATCTCGACGTTGGATAGATAAAACGCGCTAACCATCGCCTGATGGTCCTTCAAATATCGGGCAACGATGCGGATCGCTTTCGGGCCGGCAAAGTCGCCGACCAGCGGTACGATCAGATTCTTGCGTTGCATTTCTTTGACGAACCGGAAGCTTTCTTCCGACGCCAGGAAGCTCCAGTTCTGCCCATGGCCGTCGGTGAGCGTCATCAGATTCGCGTAACTTGGGCCGGCCGGCGCATACGCGTCTGTCGAGGAATAGCTCAGGTCCGGGCCGATGGAAAAGAACACGCGGTAAACCTGCTCAATCGTCTTCTCATCGTTTGCCTGCAATTGAAGCTCCGCCTTAATGCGTCGCAGATTGCTTTCGAAAAATCCCTGCTCCGGCTGCGCAGCGTCGTATGCGTGAAATAAGTCTTCGGCGCTCGAGGTTTCACCAGGTATGCGTGAAGGTCTGCGCGAGAACAACATCGAAACGAATTCTGCGCGATTGGCCGCGATTGCAAATAATGCCTTGTACATGAGGAGCTCCAGCATGTTTTGGCGCCGGATATCAATGATGAAGGCCATGGCGGGCCGAATCGCTGCGATGTATGTAAAGTTCTGCTCCGGACCTACACCCAGGTAAGCGCCGTCGGATCGGGCGATTTTCAGGAGTGAAGGAATCGGCTCCTGGTACGACCTCTCATTCGAGACATAGTTCTCATACATGAAGTAACCGCCGGGCTCGGAGAACTCCTCGATCATCTTGAAAAAAGTGTCACTGCTGAGCTCTTTCGGAAGCGCAGCCGCAACGCCAAACGGGTTCACGATAGGCGAGTTTTGGACGTCGGTGGCGCGTAAAACGGCGGGTGGTGTGGGCCGAGGAGTGAAACTGTCGGGATTCGGGATCAGCAGATCCCATGAGAGAAGGAGTGCCCCGATACCTAACGCGATAGTGGCAGCGATCCACACCCGGTATTTCATGGTTCACAAAGGCCCAACATACCGAAAAACGGCACAAAAAGGCCGTTTCGAACAAAATACATGTATTTTTTACGATTTCTTTTGATGAATTTCCACGTCATTAGTCTATTATTCGGCGAAACACCGTATGTCCACAAAAATTCGGTCCTCGATCCAGGCTCAAGTGATCACACTCCTGGAGGCACTATCGCAAGTGCCGGACCCGCACAGTCGGCGTTTCGCAGAGATTCTCAAGCAAGGTAATCTCTCGGTCGAGCGATTCTCTGCTCATAATGCGGAGTGGCAGTGTCCTCACGCACGCGATGTCGCGTACATGATTGTTCAAGGGAGCGGAGTTTTCATTTGCGGAAATAAGCGAACGAGCTTTGAGATAGGGGACTTCCTGTTCACGCCCGCCAGCATGCATCACCGTTTCGAGCGGCTCAGCGAGGATGCCGTGATCTGGGTGATCTCTTACGGCAGTGAGTCCACGACGAGCTGAAGATCAAACCCAAAAATTGGGCGAAGGCTCAGGCATCAAACTCAATTTTCCGTTTGATGTCGCGGAGAGAAACGGTTGCTGGTTCTTTGGCACGCACCTTGAGCACGGCCATTAAAAGGTCGTGACGGCGTGTAAGCTCAACTTCATGGCTGAAATCGTCGTAACTTGAGCTGAAGCCGGTTGCAGCCTGGCCGTGATAACGAAGATTTACAGGCCCTTGCTGAACCGCGTCGAGAGCTTCCGTACGTTTGCGAAATGGCAATACGTTCATCTTAGAAACGTCTTTCCGACGGCTTCGATCTTCACCGTCCCGGTTTGAATATCAACGTCGTAAAACACTCGAACATCATTGCCCAGCCGAATCTCCCATTCGGCCATTCCATTGGAATGCAACCGCCTGCGGTCTTCATTTTCCATCGCCGCATCCAAGGTCAACTGAGACTCAAGGCCCGCCAGAATTTCTTTTTGTTCCGACCTGGGAAAGATCTCCAGATCTTCGAGTGCGTTATCAGTGAATTTGATTTCGAACATCCTGCTTTTGCCCGTGATGTGGAACGGCCCCCACAGCCGCTCGACTTATTACTGATGAATTACAAATTCGTGGCGAGAAAAACACCATAGGCCAACGGTCGCAAAGTTTATAGAACGAAAGTTTGGGAGTAGGCATTTGATGGACCAAAAAAAAGAGGCCACGGACATGTGGTTCGTCCTATGGCCTCCATGGAGGGTTAAAGTTGTTCCGTTACTCCCACAAATGAGCTGATTTACTTGTGCACGACGATACTGCCACCGCCGAGGATTGTTGTTGGATCGCCGTCATCGCTTAACCCAAGCTGATTGTCATAAACGATGGCGCCGCTCGCATCCCAGATCTTGATCCGGAATTTATCCGTCCCACCACCCCCATTGACCTGTCCGTCGATGGCGGTCAGCATGAAGCCGAAAATGCCATTCATGCCTTTGATTGTTCCCGAACCCTTGTACTGCGCTCGTGCGCCGGCAACCACAAGCCACTCGTAGCTAATGCTGTGGAAGTCAAGATTGGCAGTATTGAACTGGAACTCGGTTTCGCCGGTCGGGATTGTTGCGCCTTTCTGGTACTTTGAAACGAAACCGAAATTGGCTTTGCCGATGAGAGACGGATTTGATGGAAATGCTCCCGCCAGTGAGTTGATCCAGCCGCCGCCTGTCACAAATCCGCCGTTCGGATCATAAATCACAACCTGGGCAGTCAGACCCCCGATCTTGTCGGCGGTACCGGTACCACCATCATCATCGCTAACTTTCAGAACGATCTGGTAAACGCCAGGTACTGAGAACTTGCAACCCAAAGTCACGGAACCAGGAGTGCTGCTTGGCTTGGTCACTGCAACTGCACTCGTTACGCTGGGGCATGGAACACCATCGAATGTCCACATGGCCGTGTAATTGTCAGCTGTTAAACCGGGATCTGTAAACGTAGCGCTGAAAGTAATCGGCGTGTTTACCGGAAAGAGGGAACCCGGATCATTGAGCGAAACTGCAGGCGCTACGTTGTTTACCGTAACGGAGGTTGTGCCATTCCCACTGGTAAAGTTTGGAGGTCCGATGGTCGTCAACGTCACTGTTATCGTATATACGTCGGAAGCAGTGACTGTCGGATTGTCGTCGGTGTACTGGTGATTCGAGGTGAAACTTAAGGTTCCCGCCGGCAAGGTCAGGACGGTGTTCGTTGAACCATCTCCCCAGTTAATGTCGACCTGCTGCTGCGAGATCTCCACATTGCTGAAAGAGCCGTTAAGCGTCGTCGAAGCTCCCTCGTTGATCGTGCTTGGACTTGCCGTGAGAGCTATTGTCGTTGGCGAATCGTCATTCTTGATAGTCCCGACGCCCTCACTATCTGTAATCGTCGCGTATCCAGGATTCGTCAGATTCACGAGAAAGGTCTGATCCAGTTCGACAACGGATTCTCCGCAAACCCGGACTGTGACACTCTTGGTCGCATCGGCCGGCGAAAGTATCACGATATCACCGACCGTCTCGAGGTCGACGCCGGCTACTCCACAAGACGCACCCGCCGTTGCCGGGTTTGTGGATCCGGGTGCAGTAGCATAGTTGGCACTCGCGTTCAGCTCCGTCAATCCCGTCTTGGTCACCGTGAAGTTGAAGTTCTTAATGCCAGAGTCGCCTTCGTAGGCGGTCACATTGTTAATGGCAAGCGTAGGCTTTGCATCGTCGTTCGTGATCGTACCAACACCCTGAGTATCGCCGAGCGTAGCATCCACTGCGCCCGACAGATTCACGAAGAATGTTTGATCCAACTCGAATACCGAATCTCCGCAAACCAGTACCGTCACGCTCTTGGTCGTGTCTGCCGGCAGGAAAGTCAGCGAACCGGTTTGAGAGATGTAGTCCGGTGTACCGCTGGTCGGAACGCACGGTCCCAGGGCACCCGATGCTGCGTTGCTTGTACCATCAGCAGTAGCAAAATTGACCGTCGCATTGACTTCACTTTCTCCAGTCTTCGTTACCGTGAACGCGTAGCTCGACGTGGCGCTGTCGCCTTCCGCGTGCGTTACGTCATTAATCGTGATAACAGGTGCGGCATCGTCGTTGTTAATCGTTCCTATGGCTTGGCCATCACCGATGGTGGCTCGGACCGGGCTAGACAAGTCCACTACAAACGTTTGGTTACGTTCATAGATCGTGTCGCCACAGACCAGAACCGCGACCGTCTTCGTC
>Ga0114129_10014081_pt1 | contig 11392 bp, 9 predicted proteins | sample RhiMetdeltSRZDD1_FD_80071 | JGI IMG/M metagenome (GOLD analysis project Ga0114129, IMG submission 80071) | Populus rhizosphere microbial communities from Tennessee, USA - Rhizosphere MetaG P. deltoides SRZDD1 (version 2) (version 2) | ecosystem: Host-associated > Plants > Roots > Rhizosphere >... | reverse complement strand
GGCCCTACGAACGCCTGGGCATCGAGCTCTCGATGGGTACCCAGGCAGCCGACCGCATGGTCGGCGAGCCGACGACGTACCCGAAGGCCTGGTTCGACGCCTTCCCCGACGCGATCGACGCGACGCCGCTGCTCGTCCAGGCTCGGGCGGTCAAGACCGAGCAGGAGCTCGAGCGCATGCGGCTCGCCAACGAGCTGGCCGCGCTCGCGATGGAGCATGTCCGTGTGCACCTGCGCCCGGGCATGACGGAGGCCGAGGCCGCGGCGCTCTGGGAGGGACACGTGCATGCCGTCGGAGTCGGCTACAAGGGCAAGGTCGGGATGGCCCGCGGCTACTCCCTCGTGTGGTCCGGGCCGGGCATCCGCACCTTCACGGCGACGGGCCACCGGCCCGTCCAGGAGCACGAGCCGACGCTGTTCGAGATCTGGGTCTGCGTCGACGGCTACTGGTGCGACCACACGAAGAATCTCTGCCCGGGAGAGTTGCGGTCGGAGTACGTCGAGCTGCTCGAGATCCTGCTCGCCGTCTTCGACGAGGCTCGGGGCATCGCGGTCGACGGCGCGCCGCTGCCCGAGATCGACCGTGTCATTCGCGCTCGCATTGCCGAGGCCGGCTATCCCGGTCAGCCGACCCATCCGGTCTGTCACGGTGTCGGAGCCCGCGCCCACGAGCCGCCGTATGCCCATCAGGCGGGCGCGGGAACGATCCGCAGCGGCATGGTGCTGGCGCTCGAGCCGGCCATCTTCTGGCCGGGCGGGGGCGGCCTCCGACTCGAGGACAACTTCCTCGTCACCGGCGACGGCAACGAGAAGCTCTGCTCCGTGGCGGACGACTTCCGGCTGCTCGAGGTCGGCCGATGAGCCGGAGCTACGACGTCGTCTTCATCGGCAGCGGCATCAACTCGCTCGCCGGCGCTGCGCTGCTCGCGAAGGCCGGCAAGCGCGTGCTCGTGCTGGAGCGCAACGACTACCTCGGCGGCGCGATCAGGACAGCGGAGATCACCGAGCCGGGGTTTCTGCACGAGGTCTTCGCCGGCTGGCACCCGCTGTTCGTCGGGTCTGCCGCCTACGCGGAGCTCAAGGAGGACCTGCACTCGCGCGGGCTCGAGTACCTCAATACCGAGCTGCCCACGGGAACGCTGTTCCCGGACGGCTCTGCCTGCTTTCTCACAACCTCTCCGGAAGGGAACGTCGAGGAGCTGAACCGGCACGCGGCCGGAGACGGGGACGCCTGGCGACGCGTCGTGACGGAGTTCATGCCGAACGCCGATCTTGCCTTCGGCGTCCTCGGCACAGAGCTCTGGTCACAGGACGGCATGAGGCTCGGCGGCAAGGCCTACCGCCGGCTGGGACGCCAGGGCCTGCTCGAGTTCACGGGCAACGTCCTCTCGACCTGCCGGGACTGGCTCTCGGCCACGTTTGAGTCGCCGCGCGTGCACGGCCTGCTGGCGCCGTGGGTGCTGCACACGGGCCTCGGCCCCGACCAGGCGATGTCCGGATTCATGACGCAGGTCATCGCGGTCGCGATCGAGCTCGGCGGCATGCCGGTGCCGCGCGGCGGCGGCATCAAGCTCGTGGAGGCGCTCGTGTCGCTCGTGGAGGAGGCTGGCGGTGCCTGCGAGACGGACAGGGACGTCGCCGAGATCGTCATCTCCGCCGGTCGCGCCGTCGGCGTGGTCATGACGGACGGCGAGACCGTCTCGGCTCGTGAGGCCGTCGTCGCCAACGTCACCCCGACGCAGCTGTACGGCCGGCTGCTCGAGCGGGCGCCGCTGCCGGCTGTCGCGAAGGAGGCGCCGCGCCGGTTTCGCTACGGGCGTGCGGAGATGCACATCCACATGGCCCTCGCCGAGCGCCCGACCTGGGAGGGCGACGAACGGCTCGGCCGGACGGCGCTCTTCCATGTCACGCCCGGCCTCGACGGAGTCTCGCGGGCGGTCAACGAGGCGGAACGCGGGCTTCTGCCTGCCGAAGGCACGATCGCCTGCGGCCAGCCGATGGCGGTCGACCCTTCACGGGCCCCCGACGGCTCCTGGATCCTCTGGCTGCAGCTCCAGGAGCTGCCCTCGCGGGTCAAGGGCGACGCAGCCGGCGAGATCGACGTCGGAAACGGCACCTGGACGCCGGAGCTGCGCGAGCGCTACGCCGATCGCATCCAGGCGCGGCTCGCCGCCCACATCCCGAATCTCGAGTCGACGCTGCGCAAGCGGGTCGTGTTCTCGCCGGCGGATCTCGAGGCCGCGAACATCAACCTCGTCGGCGGCGACATCTACTCGGGCTCGTGCGCGCTCGACCAGAATCTCGTCTGGCGGCCGCTGCCGAGCTTGCCCGGGCACCGCACTCCGATCACCGCCCTGTACCACATCGGCGCGAGCACGCACCCCGGGCCTGGGCTCGGTGCCGGATCGGGAACGCTCGTCGCCAAGGACCTTCTGCGTCCGAGCCTTCTGCGTCGCGTTCGCGACGCTGCGCCCTTCTGAAAGGAGATCCGCGATGAAGTTCAGCATCTACTCCGAGGTCCAGAACTTCCCGGGAAAGTCGCCCGCGCGGCAGTACCGCGAGGTGATCGAGCAGGTGGTGCACGCGGACCGGGTGGGCTTCGACGCCTACTCGGCCATCGAGCACTTTTTCTTCCCGAAGTTCTCGATCTCGGCGAACCCCTTCGCGCTCTGGTCGGCGTGCGCGCAGCTGACGAAGCGCATCACTTTCCGCACGCTCGGGCACGTGCTCCCGTACCACAACCCGACGGTGCTCGCCTCGCAGATCGCCCAGTTCTCACAGATGTACCCGGGGCGCTACGAGTTCGGTGCGCTGCGCGGGCACGGCTGGATTCCCGCGAAGGCAGGCATCTCGGTGCTCGAGAGCCGGGACCGGTACGAGGAGTCGCTCGACATCCTCTTCAAGGCCCTCGAGGAGGAGCGGTTCTCCTACGACGGGCAGTTCTACAAGATCGACGACGCGCACATCGTCCCGCGTCCGGTCGGCAGCTTTCGCGTGTTCGCCGGCGGCACGAGCGACCGGACCTACGAGCTCGCGGCCGAGCGAGGCTGGGCCATCGTCGTCCCGCCGCTGCTGCCGTACGCGGCGCTGAAGGACCAGCTCGATCTCTACCGGACGAAGTGCGCCGAGCACGGCACGACGCCGGACATCGTCTGGATTCACGCTTGCTATCTGGACGACGATCGCGACACCGCGCGGCGCGAAGCCGAGCAGGGCATGAAGAACTTCCTCGCCGGCAACGCCTCGCCGCTCACGGGCGACGACAAGCTTCCACCCGCGGAGGAGATGAACGCAGCCGGCTACGGGTTTTACCTTGCCGGGATCCTGGAACAGCTCGCCGCGACGCCCTACGAGGAGATGATCGAGGGCGACATCGTGTGGGTCGGCACCCCGGCGGACGTGATCGAGCGCATCGAGGCGGTCCGCGACGTCTGCGAGGGGCTCACCGAAGTCTCGATCACGGTCAATCCCGGTGGGTTCGCCCACTGGCAGGCCATCAAGGCGCAGGAGCTGTTCGCCGACCGGGTCATGCCGCATTTCCGCACGGCGGCGGTCGAAGAGGCCGAGCCAAGCCTGGCCTGACCGGCGCGGATGCCGACTCGTTCAGGCCCGCAACCGGTGAATTTCGTTCCACGCGTTTCGTCATTTCGCGCAGCCGGGCTCAGCCGGGCTGCGCAACATCGCGAGAAACGCGTCAAACGTCAAGGAGGGGGTCCGTGGGGGAACCATCGGCTCCCCCACGATCAATGATCGACCGCGTCTGCATCGTCGGCGCCGGAGTCATCGGCAGCCTCTACGCCGCTCATCTGGCGCGCGTCGCGGACGTGGCTGTCCTGACCCGCCGAGAGGCGCACGCGCGGGCGCTGAACGACGCCGGCTTGCAGGTCTCGGGCAAGCACGAGTTCACGGCCAGAGTGACCGCGAGCGCCGATCCGACGGAGCTCGGCGACGTGGACCTCGCGATCGTGGCCACGAAGGCCACTCAGCTCGAGGAAGCCTCGAAACGGCTCGCGGGGAGCTTTCCCGGCGCGACGGTGATGACGATCCAGAACGGGCTGGGCGCCGAGGAGATCCTGCGCCGGCACGGTGCCTGGCAGCTCGTCTCGGCCGTGACCTTCATGAGCGGCGTGCGACGCTCCGACACGCACGTCGAGTACGAGCTCGACACCGCCACCTGGATGGGCCCCTACGCGGGCACCCAGACCTCGTTCGAGCGGGTCGAGAAGATTCAGCGTCTGCTGGTCGAGTCCGGCCTCAAGGCCGAGGCTTTCCCGGACCTCCTGCCGGCTCAGTGGTCGAAGCTGATCTTCAACGCGACGGTGAACACGGTCGCCGCGGTCACCGGGCTCGCCCACGTCGGCCTGTTCGCCCGCGAGGAGGAGCCGACGGATCTCGGCCATCTCGTGCACGAGCTGATGGACGAGGGGAAGCGCGTCGCCGCTGCGGCCGGGGTCGTTCTCCACGAGGATCCATGGGAGATGAACGTGCTGGCCGTCAGGCGTGGCGAGACGCTCAAGAGCGACTACGCCCACGTTCCGTCGATGCTCGAGGACGTACGCGCGCGGCGTCCGACCGAGGTCGACTTCATCACGGGCGCCCTCGTGCGCGAGGCGGAGCGGCTCGGTGTGCCTGCACCGCTGCACACGGCCATGTACCGGTTGGTGAAGGGATTGGAGGCGTCGTGGGGCGGCTGAGCGGCCGGCTCGGCCGGCCGCGACCCGCCACAGCGGCCGCAAGGCCGAGGTCACAGACGCGTCGCGTGCCGAGCCCTTCCGGGCTCGGCGGTACTCCGCGGTCGGCTTTGCCGACCGCTGCGCGCGTCGCTTGTCGGCGCGGCGCGCTAACTGCGCGCCTTGCTGGGCGTCTCTTTGATCAACGATAAGACCCGGTGGTAAGCTAGCCCGCCCGCATGGGGCGCTGGCTGAGAGGAGGAGAGGGGATGAGAGCCAGAAGGTGGATCGTGTTCGGCGTCCTGGCGCTTGCGCTCGGGCTTCTGACAGCCGCGTGCGGCGGTGGGGACGAGGAAGCTGCGCCCCCTGCTGAGCCCGCACCGGCCGAGCCCGCGCCGCCGCCGGCAGAGTCAGCGCCCGCGGAGCCCCCGGCCGAGACCGCAGAGCCGCCGGCCGACACCGGTGCGGCCGCCGAGCCCACCGGCGAGCCGATCGTGATTGGCGCCGCGATGGACCTCACCGGCGGCATGGCGCCCTTCGACGGCGCCGCGCTCGCGTCGGCCCAGTACGAGGCCGAAAAGCTCAACGCGGAAGGCGGCGTCGACGGCCGGCCGATCCAGATCAGCGTCATCGATACGCAGCTCGATCCCGAGCAGACGAAGTCCGCCGCAATCGACCTGATCGACAACCAGGGCGCGCAGATCCTCTTCGTGACGTGCGACGTCGACTTCGCTGCGCCGGCGATCCAGGAGGCGCTCAACCGCGGCGTGCTCGCGATCGCGCCGTGCATCGGCACGGATCAGATGGGCCCGCAGCGCTTCGGCGAGAAGGGCAAGCTGGCGTTCACCCTCGGCAACGTGGCCCAGGACGAGGGCGCGGCGATGGCCGAGTTCGCCCTCGATCAGGGCTGGGAGAAGGCGATCGTCATCAAGGACAACCTGATCGTGTACTTCCAGGACGTCGTCGACGCCTTCGCGAAGCGGTTTGCCGACAACGGCGGCGAGGTCGTCCAGACCGAGGAGTACCTGAACTCCATCGCCGGAGCCGAGACGGGCGGAACGATCCAGAACGTCATCTCCGCGGTCGCGGATACCGAGGCCGACGTGATTGCGATCTCGACCGCCTACGACGACCTTCCGGCGCTCGTCGGCGGCCTGCGCAGCCTCGGTGTGGAGACGCCGATCATCTGCTCGTGGGCGTGCGACGGCACGTACTGGAATCCCGAGGGGCTGTCGAACTTCTACACGGTGTCGTACGCATCGCTCGTGGGCGACGACCCGGATGATGCGGTGAACACGCTCGTTCAGACGCTCACCGACGAGGGCACTCCGCCCCCGACGAGCAGCTTCGTGACCGGCGCTGCTGCGATCGACGCCGTGGCGGCGGCCGTCCAGGAGACGGGCGGAACGGACGGGACGGCGCTGGCCGACGTCTTCGAGTCGTTCCAGGGAACGCCGACGATCTCCGGCGCGGTCACGTACTCGCCCGAGCTGCACGGCGTGACGGGTCGTGAGATGCGGGTGATGCAGGTGCAGAACGGCCAGCTCAGCTTCCTGGAGCTGCGCACCGCCAGCTCTCCCGCCGAGATCCGCTGAGCCCGGGCCCGGCCACGAGCTTGGCCGGCCGAGCGCGGCCCCTTCGAACCGAGCGGTGGCCCGCAGAGACCCTGCGGGCCACCGGCGTTTCCCGCGCCTACGCGGGCGTCCACGCCCTCGAGGGCGTTTCGATCGAGCTTCACCGCCATGAGGTCGTCGGGCTGATCGGCCCGAACGGCGCCGGGAAGACGACTCTCGTCAACATCGTCACCGGTTTCGACCGCCCGGACAGCGGAACGGTCGCGCTCGACGACCACGACATCACGCCCTGGTCGCCCGATCGCCGCGGGCGCATGGGGCTGGCACGGACGTTTCAGCACACGCACGCGTTCGCGTCCCTCTCGGTGCGCGCGAGCGTCGAGGTGAGCACTCTGGGATCAGGGGCGAGCACGTCGGAAGCACGCCGGCGTGCGGACGAGCTGCTCGAGATCCTGCGGCTCGACGGCTACGCGCACGCACCGGCCGCGGTGCTCCCGCACGGCGAGGAGCGAAAGCTGGGGGTCGCGCGTGCTCTCGCCGTGGAGCCGCAGTTCGTGCTCATGGACGAGCCTGCGGCCGGGCTCCCGGAGGCCGAGGTTCCGGATTTCGCCGAGGTCGTGCGCTCGGTCCGCGACGATCACAGGGCAGGCGTCCTGCTCATCGACCACAACTTCGCCCTGATCATGGCCGTGTGCGACCGGGTTCACGTCCTCGATCAGGGCCGGACGCTCGTCGCAGGCACGCCGCAGGAGATCCGCCGCGACCCGAAGGTCGCGACGGCGTACCTCGGTCACGTCGACGTCGAGGCCGACGATGGCGGCGACTGAGCCGGCGCCCGTCGCGGCGCTCGAGATCGAGAACCTCGAGGTTCGTTACGGGTCGGTGCGCGCCGTGCGAGGCGTCAGCTTCCGCGCGGAGCGCGGATCGGTCGTCGGGCTGATCGGCCCCAACGGTGCGGGCAAGACCACGACGCTCCGATCGATCATGGGCATCGTGCCGTCCCGTTCGGGCGACGTCCGCCTGGCCGGCCGGTCGATCGTGGGAGCGCCGAGCGAGCAGATCGCCCGCCTGGGCATCGCGCTCGTGCCGGAAGGGCGCCACATCTACGGCGAGTTCAGCGTCGAGGAGAATCTGCGGCTGGGGCTGTTCGGCCGCGAGTCGCGCGCCGGCGCAGAGGAGGCGCTCGCGTGGGTCTCCGAGCTGTTCCCGGTCGTGAGCAGGTTCGCCACCCGCCCGGCGGGTGAGCTCTCCGGCGGACAGCAGCAGCAGCTTGCGATCGCCCGGGCGCTCGTCGCGGACCCGACCGTCCTGCTTCTCGACGAGCCGACCCTGGGCCTGGCGCCCAGCGTCGTGCAGTCCCTCTTCGGCACGCTGACGGAGATCCGCGCCCGCGGCGTGACGATCCTGCTCGTCGAGCAGCGGGCGCAGCTCACCGTGGCGTTCGCCGACCGGACGCACGTCATGCGCAACGGCGAGCTCGTCGCGACGCTCGCTCCGAGCGACGCCGAGGACGTCGAGCGGATAACGGCTGCGTACTTCGGACAGTGAGCTGGCTCCAGTCGATCATCGACGCGCTCGCTTTGGGCTCTCAGCTGGCGCTCGTCGCCATGGGGATCGGGCTCGTGTTCGGTGTCCTGCGAGTCATCAACTTCGCCCAGGGCGAGCTGATCACGGCCGGCGCGTATGCGCTGCTGCTGACGAACGACCTGCCGGTCGCCGTGAGCATCATCGTCTGCTTCGCCGTCGTCATCGCCTTTTCGCTGGCGATGGAGTTCGCGTACCGGCCGTTGCGCCGTGTCACGCCGGCGGCGGCGCTCGTGGCTACGTTCGCGGTCAGCTTCACGCTGCAGAGCATCGCGCTGCTCGTGTGGGGCTCACAGGGCGAGGCGATCAACTTCCTGCCGAAGCTCAACCAGGCGGTCGAGGTCGGCGATCTGCGGATTCGCTGGGTCACGATCGCGACGATCGGCGTCGGCGCGCTGCTGCTCGCCGCCATGGCGCTGTTCCTGTCGCGGACCGATCTCGGGCTCGGAATGCGCGCCGCCGCCGCGGACTTCCAGACGGCGCGCGTGCTCGGCGTGCGCGCGAAACGGGTGATCGTGCTCGCGTTCGTGCTCGCCGGGATTCTCACCGCATGCGTCACGCTGCTCGTCGCGGTCCAGAACCCGCTCGCCACGCCGAACTACGGGTTCTTCTTCGTCATACCGGGGCTGGTCGGCGTCGTCGTCGGGGGGATGGACCGGCTCGTAGCCGCGACGGCCGGCGGCTTCGTCGTGGGCTTCGCGACGTCGTTCGTCGCCGACCGGATCCCGCCCGACAGCCGTGCGTTCCTGACCTCCTACATCTTCGGCTTCGTGATCGTGGTTCTCCTCTTGCGGCCGAACGGCCTGTTCGGACGCCGCCGGGGAGCGGAGCGGCTGTGAGGCGGCCGGTCGCGCGCCCGGCGTGGGAGCTGCTCGGGCCCTCGCTGGTGGTGGTCATCGTCGCCGCGGTCGGCACGCTGGCGTCGTCGCCGGTCGAGTTCCAGTTTCGCTCGGTGCTCGTGAATGCGGCGATCGTCGTGGCGCTCTACACGTTCGTCGGCAACTCCGGCGTCATCTCGTTCGGCCACGTGAGCTTCGTCGCCGTGGGCGCCTTCGCGGCCGGTCTCACCGCGGCTCCGGCCGATGTGAAGCCGACGACGTTTCCCGAGCTGTACGGCTTCCTCCAGGACGTCCACGTCGGCAACGCGGCGTCGCTCGCCATCGCCGCCGCTGTGGGCGGCGTGTTCGCGTTCATCGTCGGCATCCCGATCATGCGCCTCTCGGGGCTGGCGGCCGGAATCGCGACGTTCGCAGTGCTCGCGATCACGAACAACATCTTCCGCAACTGGGAGCGGATCGGCCCAGGAGCCAAGACCCTGTCGCTGATCCCGGAGACCACGGGCCTCCTCCAGGCGGCGATCGGGTTGCTCGCGGTGATGGCGATCGCCTTCGCGTACCAGAAGAGCCGGCACGGGCGGATGCTGAGGGCGGCGCGAGACGACCCGCCGGCCGCGCGGGCAAGCGGGGTCAATATCCTCCGCCAGCGACTCTTCGCCTTCACGCTGAGCGGCGCGCTGGCGGGGTTCGCCGGCGGCCTGCTGGTGCATCTGCTGGGCTTCATCAGCACCACCCAGGTCTTCCTCGACCTCACGTTCATCACGCTCGCGATGCTCGTGATCGGCGGCGCCGGTAGCCTCTGGGGCGCCGTGCTGGGAGCGTTGCTCGTCTCCGGCCTCGACTCCCTCCTGGCCGAGGCGGAAAAGGGCATCGGCGACGTCAGCTTCCCCTCGGGTACCCGCCTGCTCACGCTCGGCGTCCTGATGTTCCTCGTGCTCATCCTTCTGCCCCGCGGGATCACGGGCGGGCGCGAGCTGTCGTGGCCGTTCCGGCGTCCTGCGGCGGCCAGGGGTGTCGAGCCGACCGGCTCGCTCGGTGAGGTTCATGCGACGCTTCGCCAGCTGCTGCGGAGGAGGCCGGAGGCGTGAGGGTGGCCGTGATCGGCTGCGGCGCAGTGGGCTCCCTCTTCGCCGCCAATCTCGCGCAGCTCGACGACGTCGAGGTGTGGGCGTTCGACGTCTCGCAGCCGCATGTCGATGCGATCAACGAGAACGGCCTGCGCCTCTCGGGCGCCGGCGACGTGCTCGGCCGGCCTCGCGCCACCACCGATCCCCGGGAGCTGCCGCCGTGCGACTTCGGGATCGTGGCGACGAAGGCGATGCACACAGGCGACGCAGTGGCCGCGGCGGCCGCCGCGTTCGCCGACGGTGCTGTCGCCTCGGTGCAGAACGGGATCGGGAACGAGGAAGCGATCGCGGAGCACGTACCGCGTGTCATCCGGGGAACGACGTTCCCGGCAGGAAAGGTGCTCGAGCCGGGCCACGTGCAGTGGGACGTGAAAGGCGACACGACCCTCGGGCCGTTCGAGCCGCAGCCGGCTTCTCAGGCCGAGGTCGAGCGCCTCGCGGACGCGTGCACGCGGGCCGGCCTGCCCACGCAGGCCGTTCCGGACGCTCGCGGGCCGCAGTGGCGGAAGGTCATCTTCAACTCGGCGACGAACCCGGTGGGAGCGATCACCGGCCTGACGCACGGCCGCGTCTGCGAGGACCCGCCGCTGCGCCGGCTCGTGAGCGTGCTCGTCGACGAGGGCAAGGCGGTGGCGTCGGCGCAGGGAATCGAGCTCGACGCCGATCCGGAGGAGCTGATCGACTACGCCGCCCGGCCGGACGTTGCCTACGGCCACAAGGCGAGCATGCTCCAGGACGTCGAGTCGAAGCGCCAGACGGAGATCGACTATCTGAACGGCGGCATCGTCCGCTTCGGCCGAGAGCACGGGGTGGCGACGCCGACGAACGAAGCAATCTGGGCGCTCGTGAAGGGGCTCGAGCGATCGTGGTCGCAGAGCGGATGACGGGCCGGATGAGATCCGGCCCCTACCTATCCGTTCGGAGCGGTGGCGGAAGGCGGGGTGACGGGCGGTTTGTCGTTGTAGGCGCCGGATCTCTACCGGCCCGCGAACACGAGGAGGACAGGTGACGGATAAGGCGGAGGTCGAGCGGCGGTACGGAAGGATCCGGGAGGCGCTCGCGCGCGACGGGCTCGACGCGGCGATCGTGTCCGGAAACGAGTACACCGGGTTCGAGGGCGCGGTGACGTACCTGTCCGGCTTCGTGATCGTCCACCGCTACGCCTACGTCCTCCTACCGCTCGACGGCGAGCCCGCAATCGTCTTCCCGAGCGAGGCCCGCTACGTCGGCGAGCACGGCACGACCTGGATCGAGGAGCAGGTCTTCGTCGACCGGCCGGGCGAATGGCTCGGCGAGCGCATCCGCGACCGCGGGTGGAAGCGGGTGGGCGTCTTCGGTCTCGACTACATCATGACCGTGCGCGACTACCGAGCCCTGGAGGGCGCGGCCGAGCTCGTGCCCTGGGACGTCGAGTTCGACCACGCCCGCGCCGTCAAGAGCGATGCCGAGCTCGAGTCCGTTCGAGACAGCGTGCGGATCAACGAGGAGGGCTACCGCAAATTCGTCGAGAGCTTCGGCGTGGGGAGGACCGAGGCGGAGATCCTCGCGCCGTGCGAGAAGCTCTTCGTGGAAAACGGCTGCGGCCGGCTGACGATGGACATG
>Ga0114129_10014079_pt1 | contig 11393 bp, 10 predicted proteins | sample RhiMetdeltSRZDD1_FD_80071 | JGI IMG/M metagenome (GOLD analysis project Ga0114129, IMG submission 80071) | Populus rhizosphere microbial communities from Tennessee, USA - Rhizosphere MetaG P. deltoides SRZDD1 (version 2) (version 2) | ecosystem: Host-associated > Plants > Roots > Rhizosphere >... | reverse complement strand
TCTCGCCGAGTCCCTTGAAGCGGCTTATCTGGATTCCCTCCTTGGCCAGCTCGAGCGCGTGCGCACGGAGCGCTTCGAACGTCTCTGCACGCCGCGTCTTCTTCCCGTAGGCCAGCTCGAACGGCGGCGCGCCGACGATGTCGACCAACTTCTGGTACGCCCGCCGGAGCCCCGCATAGACCGGCGACGACAGCAGGTCGAGCGGCACCACAACGTGCGAGGCAGCATTTGTCGCGGTCTCGACCACCTTGATGCGAACTCCGGCGTCGGCACGATCCTCGACCGTCAGCTCGTAGCCGTTTGGCGGGACGGCGGCCAGCGTCGCCTCGACGTCGTCGAGCGCGGTCGCGTCGGTCTCGACCAACCGGTGCTCGACCACGAAGGAAGCGGGAGCAGAGCCGTAGTCGGCGCGCAGCTTCGAGATCCAGCCGTCGAACTCGTGCAGCGCATTGACGAAACGGGCATACCGCGTCGGCGTGAGTGTCTGCGTCTTGCCGTCCCGATCGGTCACTTCCATGTCCTTGATCCGCTCGCGCACGAGCAGATCCTCGAACTGCGAATCCTTTTCGACGTACTGCTCACGGCCGCCGATCTTCACGCGGTACAGCGGCGGGACGGCGATGTACACGTGACCTCGCTCGACCAGCTCCGGCATCTGCCGGTAGAGGAACGTGAGGATGAGTGTGCGGATGTGCGCACCGTCTACGTCGGCGTCGGTCATGACGATGATCCGGTGATAGCGCAGCTTCGAGATGTCGAAGTCGTCGCCGATCCCGGTGCCGATGGCGGTGATCATCGACTGGATCTCCGCGTTCGAGAGCACCTTGTTGATGCGGTTCTTCTCCGAGTTGATCACCTTGCCGCGAAGCGGCAGGATGGCCTGGAACGTACGGTCGCGGCCGTCTACCGCGGAACCGCCGGCGGAGTTGCCCTCGACCAGGAATAGCTCCGCTGACTCTGGATCCTGGATCTGGCAGTCGGCGAGCCTGCCCGGGAGCGAGGCGGAGTCGAGCGCGCCCTTGCGACGCGTCAGCTCGCGGGCTTGGCGCGCAGCCTTGCGCGCACGGGAGGCCTCGATCGCCTTCTTGACGATCTGGTTGCCCTCCGTCGGATGCTCCTCGAGGAACTCGGCCAGCTTCGCGTTCACGGTCTTCTCGACCATGCCGCGCACCCATGGGTTCCCGAGCTTCGTCTTGGTCTGGCCTTCGAACTGCGGCTCACGCAGCTTGACCGAGATCACCGCCGCGAGGCCCTCACGGACGTCCTCGCCCTCGAGGTTGTCCTCCTTCTCCTTCAAGAGGTTCTTGGCCCGCGCGTAGTCGTTCAGCGTCTTCGTCAGGGCAGATTTGAAGCCGGACAGGTGGGAGCCGCCCTCGGTCGTATTGATGTTGTTCGCGAAGGAGAAGACCGACTCGACGTAGAGCCGGTTCCATTGCATCGCCACCTCGACCGCGCCCTCTTCCTCGGTGCCCTCGAAGTAGACGACGTGCTTGTGGATCGGGTCCTTCGTCGAGTTGACGTGCGAGACGAAGTCGCGGATCCCGCCCTCGTACTTGAACTCGACCTGCTCGCCGCCGGCGCGCTCGTCGGTGAAGACGATGCGCAAGCCTGCCGTGAGGAACGCCGTCTCGCGCAGGCGCTGCATCAGCGTCTCGTCCGAGAAGTCGACCTCCTCGAACATCTCAGCATCGGGAAGGAAGCTGATGATCGTGCCGCTCTCCTTGGTGATGCCGACCTTCTTCAGGTCGGTCAACGGCTCGCCGCGCGCGAACTCCTGGCGATAGATCTTGCCGTCAAGGTGCACCTCGGCTGTCAGCCACTCGGACAGCGCGTTTACCACCGAGACGCCGACGCCGTGTAGGCCGCCGGACACCTTGTACCCCGCGCCTCCGAACTTCCCGCCCGCGTGCAGCTTGGTCAGGACGACCGTCAACGCCGGCAGCCCCTGGTCCTTCATGACCTCGATGGGGATGCCGCGGCCGGCGTCCCGCACGGTCACCGAGTTGTCCGGATGGATGGTCACCTCGACCAGGTCGTTGTGTCCGGCAAGGGCCTCGTCGACGGCGTTGTCGACCACCTCGAACACGAGCTGATGGAGCCCGCGAGGGCCCGTCGAGCCGATGTACATGCCGGGCCGGAGCCGGACCGGCTCCAGGCCTTCGAGAACGGTGATGTCTTTCGCTGTATAGGTCGCTTCAGCCACTAAAAAAGCCCTGCAAATTGAACACTTCCGGGCGGAATTAAGTGTATCAGAGCAAGCGGTCGGAAGAAGCCCGCGCCAGGCTTGCCGCAGCCGCCCGGGAAATGAGCTCCCGAAGCTCCGAATCCCCTACCGGAGCGGCAATCTTAGCCGCTTCGGCACGGTCCTCGGCGGAGGGACGTGACGGAAGTTCTTGCTCTTTCCTTACGTTTTCCGCCCCCTTTTCCGGCAGTGGTCCGGGGGCGAAGCGCAGCCGCCGCGGCCGGTCCTCGCCGAGGGCGTGCGCGAGCCTGGCGGAGATCTCGGGCTCGAGTTGCGCCAGCTCGAACGCCCACGGCGATGAGCTGACCGAAACGTGCAGCGTCCCGTCGCGCGCGAGACGGGCCGGCCAGGCGTTCGCGGCGATCGAGTCGCCGACCACCTCGGGCCAAGCGGCCACGATTTCCGCCATCCCGCCCGCCGGTCCGAACCGGGCGAGCTCGTTCCGCACCTCGCCGCCGAGCTGTTCCATCACGGGCTTTTAAGCGGCGCGTGCCACCCCCGGGGACACCTCGATCAACTGGTCCGGTCCGCCCGGCAGCGCTTCGGCCGCTGTCGCCGTGACCAGGCTCTGCCCGCCCTCACGGATGCGCTTGGCCAGCGTCCGACGCCGTCCCTCGTCCAGCTCCGATAGGACGTCGTCGAGGAGCAGCAGGGGCGGAACCGCCCGCTCGCTCAGGAGCTCGGCCTCGCCGAGCAGGAGCGCGAGGACAGCCACGCGCTGCTCCCCCTGGGATCCGAACCTGCGCAGGTCACGGTCGGCGGCCAGGATCGCGGCGTCGTGCAGATGCGGCCCAAGGCTGGTCGTCCCGCGCTCGAGGTCGCGGTCGAGCCGGGCCTCGAGCTCTTCTACCCCCGCTGGATCCCCCTGGTACTCGAGCGCAGCCCCCGCGAGACCGAGCGCCTCGGCGTGCGCGGCAAAAGGAGGGCCGAGCCGGGCCAGTGCCTCAACTCGCGCCTCCATCAGCGCCGCACCGAGCCCCGCCACCTGCTGTGTCCACGGAGAAAGGGCGTCACGTGAGGAGAGGCCCGCTCCGACCCGCCGCAGCGCCGCATTTCGCTGCCCGACCGCCGCCGCGTACTCCACCGGGAGCGCGGCCCGTGCCGGGAAGAGGCGACCCACGGCGCGGTCGAAGTACGCGCGCCGCACGACCGGCGAGCCCTTGACGATCGCGAGTCGGTCGGGTGTGAACACAAGCGCCGCGACCTCACCCCGCAATTGCTCGGCGGCCCGCAGCGGCGCGCCGTTCAGCTTCGCCTTCTTGGCGGCGCGCAGCTGGAGCGTCACGTCCAGCTCCACCGGCGATCCGCCCCGCTCGCCCCTGAGCGCGATCCTGCCCGCCTCTGCACCGATCCGGATCACCTCGGCGTCGCTCCGCGTCCGCGGAGAGAAGCCTTGCGCCCCGACGTGCACCGCCTCGAGCAGGTTCGTCTTTCCCACGCCGTTCGGTCCCACGACCAGGACGAGGCCCGGGTCAAGCCCGAGGTCGAGGCGCTCGTACGAGCGGATGGCGCGGAGCGAGACCTCGCGCAGGAGCATCAAGCACCCCCGCTCGCGGACCCGCTCAGTCCGGCCGGCTGCGAAGCGTCGCCTCGCGGCGTCCTCGCTCGCGAGCCCGTGTTTCGGCTCAGTACGAACGCTCCCTGCGTCCTTGCGAGGCTCGCTTGTTCGCCGGCCGAACAAGCCCGTACCCGCGGGCGGTGGCGCTCAGCCCGCCAGCCTGATGGGCATGATCAGGTACTGGAACTCGTCCTCCTCCGAGCGGATCAGGCCGGGGCGGAGAGGGCTGATGAGCTTGAGTTCGATCTCGTCGGCCTCGACCGACTCGATCCCGTCGCGTAGGAACTCCGCGTTGAACCCGATCTCGAGCGCCTCACCCGCGAAGGGGGCGGGCATCGTTTCGCGGGCCTCCCCGAGGTCTTGCGCCTGCACCGAGATGGTCAGCTCACCCTCGGCGAAGCGCAGCCGCAGCGGAAGGTTGCGCTGCGCCATAACCGCGATCCGGCGGACAACGTCCAGCAGCTCTCCGCGCGGCAGCCGCACCTCGTGCTCGAACCGCTCGGGAACGAGCTGTCGGTAGTCCGGAAACTGGCCGTCGATCCGCCGCGTCGTCAGCAGCACGTCGCCGGCCCGGAAGACCACGTGGTTCTCGTGCACACCGAGGTCGACCGTGTCCTCGCCGCCTGCGATGCGTCCCAACTCGGTGAGCGCGCGCGCCGGCACAATGGCCTCGAGCTCGGGCACCGAGCCCTCGATCGCGGTCTCCTTGACCGCAAGCCGGTAGGAGTCGGTCGCCGCCATCACGAGCTTTCCCTCTCCGAATCGAACGAGGACGCCGGTAAGCACCGGGCGCGACTCGTCGCGAGAAGCCGAGCGGCCCACACGCTGGATCGTTTCGAGCAGGGCCTCCCGGACGACTCCGAACGTCTGCGCGGCGTCCACCTCCGGAAGCCGAGGAAAATCCTCCGCGGCATGCGTGTGCAGCGAATAGCTCGCCGAGCCCGAGACGATCGAGACACGACCTTCCTCCGGCGAGTGGGCGATCTCAACCTCCTCCGCCGGCAGCAACCGCGCGATGTCGACGAAGAGCCTTCCCGGAACGACCACCGTGCCCGGCTCGGAGATGTCCGCCTCGAGCGACGACCGCAGCGAGAGCTCCATGTCGGTCGCCGCAAGCTCGAGCCTGCCGTCACTCGCCTGCAGCCAAACGCCCGACAGGATCTGCACCGTCGGGCGCATCGAGACGGCGCGCGAGACAACGGCGAGCTTCTCCACCAGTTCCTCGCGGGAGCACGTAAGTCTGAGACCCGATCCCACCGTGGTTTCTACTTGATTCATTTAAACCCCTCAGTACTAGTAGTAGGGATTGTGGACACCGGGGAAGACGCCTCTTCTCCGCTCGGTTGACGGGATTCTGCCTGTGTACGAAGCGTGTCGCTTCGTCCACGGGAGGAACAGCCCAAGGTGTGCTCCGGAGTTTTCAACGGGGATGCTTGATTCGCGCGGTGAGCTCTTGCACGAGGTTGTACACAGACCGGTCTTCCTTGATCAGGCGAGCGATCTTGGAGGTTGCGTGGATGACTGTCGTGTGATCGCGACCGCCGAACTCACGCCCGATCTTTGGGAGCGATGCATCCGTGAGCTCGCGTGAGAGGTACATCGCGACCTGGCGCGGATACACGATGTTCTGGGAGCGACGGTCGCCGCACAGCTGCTTCCGGTTGAGCCCGAATCGCTGCGAGACGAGTTCCTGGATCCGGTCGATGGACACCTGGCCGGAATCGCCCTGTGGAAAGACGTCTTGGAGGACGTCCTGGGCGAGCTCGACCGTGATCGGCCGGCCGGTCAGCGATGAGAAGGCAACGACGCGCGTGAGCGCGCCCTCGAGTTCGCGGATGTTCGTCGAGATGCGCCCGGCGATGAAGGTGAGGATCTGTGGATCGGGGATGTGGGTGCCGTCTGTCTTCACCTTTTTGCGCAGGATCGCGATGCGCGTCTCGAGGTCCGGCGGCTGGATGTCGGTGATCAGTCCCCACTCGAACCGCGAGCGCAGGCGCTCCTCCAGCGTCGGGAACGAGCGCGGCGGCCGGTCGGAGGAGATGACGATTTGCCGGCCCGCCTCGTACAGCGAGTTGAAGGTGTGAAAGAACTCCTCCTGGATCGACTCCTTGTGCTCGAAGAACTGGATGTCGTCGATCAGCAGCAGGTCGTAGGTGCGGTAGCGCTGCTTGAACCCCTCGATCCGCTTGTCGCGCAGCGAGTTGATGAAGTTGTTCATGAAGGTCTCGCTGGTGACGTAGTGGACGGAGAGGCCACCGGAGTGCTCCGCGATGTACTGCGAGATCGCCTGAAGCAGGTGCGTTTTCCCCAGGCCGGTCCCTCCGTAGATGAAGAGTGGGTTATAGGCCTGCGCAGGCGCCTCGGCCACCGCGAGCGCCGCCGCATGCGCGAAGCGGTTGGACGACCCGATGACGAACGAGTCGAATGTGTACTTCGGGTTGAGGTCCGTGTAGACGGGCTTCGGCCGCTCCGCCGGAATGCTGGCCGGCTGCAAGCGCGGCCGTCGGCGGACGGTGAGGACGATCTCGTGCTCTTTCCCCGTGGCCTCGCGGGCAGCCGCCTTGATCAGCTCGAGGAAATGGCCGGCGATCCACGCCTTCGCGAAGTCGTTGGGCGCGGCGATCGTGAAGGTGCCGTTCGAGAGCTCGATCCCTCTCGCTTCGGCGAACCAGGTCTGGTAGGTGGTCTCGTTGAGCGCCTGCCTCAGTCGTGCCGCAACTTCACGCCAGAGGCTCTGTGCCGTCAGCTCGGGTTGGCGCTCCATCCCCCTCCGTCGTCTCGTCCTGCCCGCCTGCGAAGCGGCGATAGTACCACCCTCCCGGCCGCCTCTCAATGTCGATATCCGAGCCGGCCGACTCGCCAAAAGCGCCCTATTTGCAGGGGTTTATTCACCTTTCACACTTCTGTCCACAGTCTGTGGACAGACTGGGTACAACTTCGTTTCCGCCGCTCGTTGCGGCAACTTCGTGGCCACTGCTGCTGTGGAAAACGGCCACTTTCACAACTTGTCTATACTGGTTCGGCGCCGCTTACGCGGCGCGTCTTTCTGTCTCCATTCGTCTCTCATGAAGCGGACCTATCAGCCCAACGTGCGCCGTCGGAAGCGCAAGCACGGCTTCCGTTCCCGCATGTCCACGCGCGCAGGCAGGGCGATCCTGAAGCGCCGCCGCGCCAAAGGGCGCAAGCGGCTGTCCGCGTAGGGCCTGGGGCCGTGCAACGCGGGCACCGGCTCTCCCGATCGCGGGACTTCGACGCCGTCTACCGCCACGGCCGCTCCGTCTCGACCCGGTATCTCGTGCTCTACTGGTTCGAGCGTGAGAACGACGACGAGAACGGTCCGCGGCTCGGCGTGGCCGTGCCGAGGAAGGTCGGCGGCTCGGTGGTCCGCAACAAGATGAAGCGCCGGTTGCGCGAGGCGTGGATGCGCCAGTCCCCGACACCGCGGAACGACTACGTCCTGGTCGTGCGGGAGGGACTGCCCGAAGCGGTCGAGTCGCGCGGCTTCGACTGGCTCGAGGAGCGGATCGGCGAGGTGCTCCAGAAGGCACAGGCATGAAGTACCCGGCCATCGCTGTCGTCTACGCCTACCGCTGGCTGATCAGCCCGCTCATCCCCGCCGGCACGTGCAAGTACCACCCGAGCTGCTCGCAGTACGCGATCGACGCGCTGAAGAAGTACGGGCTCGTGCGCGGATCGCTGAAGGCCGCCTGGCGGATCCTGCGCTGCAACCCCTGGAGCCATGGAGGGGTTGACTACGCATGAGCATCTGGGTGATCGCCGGCATCCTCTCCCCGCTCGAGCATCTCTTCCGGAACATCCTCGACTGGTTCCACTCGAGCCTCGGGCTGCCGTGGGCGTGGTCGATCGTCGCGCTGACCGTCGTCGTCCGGATGCTGCTCGTCCCGCTCACGGTCAAGCAGATCCACTCGATGCAGAACCTCCAGCGGCACGCGCCGCAGATGAAGGAGATCCAGAAGAAGTACAAGAACGACAAGCGCAAACAGCAGGAAGAGCTGATGAAGTTCTACAAGGAGAACCAGATCAACCCGGCTGCGTCGTGCCTGCCGCTCCTCGCGCAGTTCCCCGTCTTCATCGCGCTGTACTTCGTTCTCAACACGTTCGCGAAGGAGGCGAGCCAGCCCGGGAGCCCGATCTACGGGGACGACTTCGACTGGCTCGGGCTGATCAACATCACCAAGCACGCGAGCGTCGGGTGGGGGGTGCTCCTGCTCGTGATCTACGCGGGCAGCCAGATCGCGTCCACGTACTTCATGTCCGCGACCATGAGCAAGGGACAGCGCTACCTGATGATGGGGCTGCCGCTCGTGTTCATCACGTTCATCGCTCGCTTCCCAGCCGGCCTCGTCCTCTACTGGGCGACGACGAACCTGTGGACGGTCGGCCAGGGGATCATCACGCGGAGGCTGATGCCGAAGACGCCGGCGCCCTCGCTCTTCCAGCGCCGCACCTCGAAGGCTCCGCCCAAGGAAAAGCCGGAGCCCGCGGAGGACGGCGCAAAGCCCGTGGAGGCACCCGCGCCGGCACCTGCGCCCGCGGCTGCCGCGGCGCCGAAGCAGGCCCAGGTTCGCCGGGTCAAACGTAAGAAGAAACGCGCGCGCAGGTGAGCTCAGGCGAGCTGCAGACCGAGGCAACCGGCGAAACGGTCGGCGAGGCGAAGTGGCAGGCCCTGCGCGAGCTCGAGCGCATGCTCCCCGGTCTGGACAAGTCGCGCGTCCGCTTCCAGGTCGTCTCCGAGGGTGAGCGCGGGCTGCTCGGCGTCGGCTACTCGCCGGCGCGAGTGATCGCGAGCGTCGCGGGGGATATGACCGTGGAGCCGGTGGATGTGGGCGAGGAGAGCGAGGTCGGCGCTCTCGTTCGGGAGGTTCTCGAGCGGATCGCGAATGAGCTGCGCCTCGCGTCCCGCGTGACGATCGCCGAGGACGACGAGTCGGTGCTCGCCTCGTTCTCCGGCAACGATCTCGGGCTGCTGATCGGCCGGCGCGGGACGACAATCGACGCCGTCCAGTATCTCGTGAATGCGATCGTGTTCCGCCGTTTCGGCGAGCAGGCGAAGCACGTGGTCGTGGATGCAGCGCGCTATCGGGAGCGCCGGCGGGCGACGCTCGAGTCGCTCGCGTCGCAGGTGGCGTCGCATGTCCGCGCCAGCGGTGAGCCGGCCGAACTCGAGCCGATGAGCGCGCCGGAGCGCAAGATCGTCCACCTGCGCCTGCAGGACGAGCCGGGTGTCGAGACCGAAAGCGAGGGCGCCGAGCCGCACCGCTACGTCGTCGTGCTTCCGGCGCGTGACTGACGGCGCTGATGGCTCTAGCTGGCGGAGCCTCCCCGTTCGCCCAGACCCCCTCCACCGGTCCGCTGACGCGGACGAGCGGCTTCGCCGCTGGATCTCCTATCTCCTTTCCACACCCGGGCTGACCGGCATCCGCGAACCCGAAGAGGCGTGGCATGTCCACGTCGAGCAGTCGCTCATTGCGCTCCCGGCGGTGCGGGGGGTGGAAGGGCCGATCGTAGACGTCGGCTCGGGCGGGGGCGCGCCGGGGCTGCCGCTGGCCGCCGCTCTGCCCGAGCGCGAGGTGACACTGCTCGAGAGCAACGGCCGCAAGGCCGCGTTCCTCGAGCGGGTCGCGTCCGAGTTCCCCAACGTGCGAGTCGTACGCGGGCGGGCGGAGGAGCAGGAGCTCGAGACCTACGGCGTGGCGGTCGCCAAGGCGCTCGCCCAACCGCCCGTCGCCGCGGAGCTGTGCCTCCCGCTGGTCCGCAGGGGTGGTGCGGCGGTCCTGTACATCGGTCCGTCGGCTGACGCGGCAGCCGCCGGCGTGGTGGCCGCGAAGCTCGGCGGAGGCTCGCCTCAGTACCATTCCGGTCTCCTCGTCATCCCGAAGGTCGGGCCGACGCCGGCCGGCTTCCCCCGGCGGCCCGGGATGGCCGGGAAACGTCCGCTCGCGTAACGAGAATCCATTCCATGCCGGCGACGATCTATGCCGTCGCCAACCAGAAGGGCGGCGTCGGCAAGACGACCACCGCAGTCAACCTCGCAGCCTGTCTGGCGGAGGCCGGCGAGCGCGCGCTCATCGTCGATCTCGACCCGCAGGCGAACGCGACTTCCGGGCTCGGCGCCCGTGCAAACGGCACGTCTACGTACGACCTGCTGGACGGCGCGCCTCTCGCGGGCCTGGCGAAGGAGACGGCGCTTCCGGGGCTCCATCTCGTGCCTGCGCGACCCGAGTTGGCAGGAGCGGCAGTGGAGCTGGCCGGTCGCGACGACGGCGAGACGTATCTCCGCCAGGCGCTCGACAGAGGCCGCGACGAGTACGGTTTCGTCTTCCTCGACTGTCCGCCGTCGCTCGGTCCGCTCACCGTCAATGCGCTCGCCGCTGCCGATCGTGTGCTCGTCCCGGTGCAGGCGGAGTACTACGCGCTCGAGGGGCTGTCCCAGCTCATTCACTCGGTGGAGCTGATCCGTGGACGGCTGAATCCACGGCTGCAGGTCGGCGGCGTGCTGCTGACGATGGTCGACGGCCGGACGAAGCTGTCGGCGGAGGTGGCCGAGGAGGTACGCCGCCACTTCGGCGCGCTCGTGTTCAAGACGACCGTTCCGCGCTCGGTTCGCCTGGCGGAGGCGCCGAGCTACGGGATGCCCGCAATCCGTTACGACCGGCACTCGGCGGGAGCCGAGGCCTACTGGAAGGTGGCGATGGAGCTTGTCGAGCGTAGATAACGGACTGACCGGCCGAGCTCGCCGGAATCTGGCGGCTGCAAAGCGTCGCCGGGCGTCATCCTCAGTCGCGCCCGTAGCCAACGGCTACGCGCGCTCCCTGCGTCCTAGCCCGGCTCGCTTTTCGTGCGCCGGCTACTCGGCGAAATGACCGGCCAGCCCGTTCCTGAGAAGAGACGAGGATTGGGGCGTGGCCTCGAGGTCCTCGTGGGTGGCCTGGGCGACGGCCCTGAGCTCGCGCAGCTGCCAGTGGAGTCGATCCATCCCAACCCGCGGCAGCCACGCCGCCGCTTCGAGCCCGAGGCGGGCTCGGGGCTGGCGAAGTCGATCGAGGCTCAGGGGATGCTCCAGCCCGTGGTCGTTCGCGCGCGGCCGGCTGGCGGCTACGAGCTGATTGCCGGCGAACGGCGTTGGCGGGCGGCCAAGGAGTCCGGCGTCGCGAAGGTGCCGGCGCTCGTCCGCGAGGCGGACGATCAGCAGTCGTTGCTGCTGTCGCTCGTCGAGAACGTGGCCCGCGAGCAGCTCTCGCCGGTCGAGGAGGCCCGCGCCTACGCCATCCTGATCGACGAGTTCGGGCTCGGGGTGGGCGAGATCGCCGACCGCGTCGGCCGCTCGACTCCAGGCGTGTCCAACCGGCTGCGCTTGCTCGAGCTTCCGGACGACGTCCTGTGGATGATCGCCCGCGGTGAGCTGACCGAGGGACATGCGAAGGCCGTGCTCGCCGCGCCGGGTCAGGCGGAACGCCGACGGCTGGCGCGGCGCGTCGTCAAGGAAGGACTGTCCGTGCGCGCCACCGAGCGCGCGGCCCGCGCACGGGGAGCGCGCACGTACCGGACGCGGCCGCGCTCGATCGACCCCGC
>Ga0114129_10014078_pt1 | contig 11395 bp, 3 predicted proteins | sample RhiMetdeltSRZDD1_FD_80071 | JGI IMG/M metagenome (GOLD analysis project Ga0114129, IMG submission 80071) | Populus rhizosphere microbial communities from Tennessee, USA - Rhizosphere MetaG P. deltoides SRZDD1 (version 2) (version 2) | ecosystem: Host-associated > Plants > Roots > Rhizosphere >... | reverse complement strand
CGGTGACGCCGCGAACAGCCAGAAGTACCGATAAGGCGATGTAGATGGTGCGGTGGTTCCCGAGCCCTACCCGCTGCGGCACGATGAGCAGGTGGCCACACCACCCGAGTCGACCAAGACGAGTCTGCGCCAGCGCCTGGCCGCCCACGCCCAGGCACACTGGCCCGAGCTGGCCGATCTAGACATCCGCCACCGCGGCGGCTTCGCCTACCTCACCGGCAAGCTACACGACGGCACCACCATCCCCCTGTGCCGGTTGCGTTACAACGGATCCGCCACCATCTGGGGCTTCGCCATCTACCTGGCCAGCAAAGACGGATACGAAGACTCATTCTTACCCAGCGGGCTACCCGCCGGCACACCGCAAGAAGCTCTCGACTGCGCCTGCGGCCTCTACCTCAACAGACCCACCGCCTGGCAACCACCCCCGACGAATTGACGGGTCTGACCACTAGGCGGTGCAGGCGCTTGTCTTCGGCGGCCTTGCCGGATTGGGGCGTGGGCCGGCGCGCCCTGATGCGATCGGCGACCACCGATCACCGGGCTACATCGGCAGTAGATCGGCAGTAGATCGACGCTACATACACCGCCATTACGATTCCTGGCGTACCGCGCCGCGTCACTGCGGTGCGGTCGTAATGCACGCTGCGCTGGCTATACCCGCCGTGCGTTAACGGGTCTGGCGGTGTACACGCGGTCGCGCTGCCCGCCGCTGTGCTTGCGGGCGTTCTGGGGAGGGAGGCTCCGGTGAGCGTAATGAGGATCGCCGAGTCGTTTGCCGGCCGCCGCGGGACGGCGATGGTCATGGCGCTGGTGCTCGTGGCGAGCGGGCTGGTGGTGCTGCGAGGTGAGCCCGGCGGGCCGGCCGCCGACATCGGTGCGGCCGGCGCGGATCCCAGGAACGGCTGGCGGCCGGCTAGCGAGCGCAGCGGGCACATCGGGGCACCCCCGCCGTCCCGGGTGTTCGCCGGCGACGGGATCCCGCGGCAAGATCCGCCGCCGCGCAGCGTGGCGGCCCGGCCGGCCAAACGGGTGAAGGAGCTGACCGAGCGGCGCTCCGCGCACGGCAAGGTGTACCAGCTCTCCGACGGGCGGCTGGAGCAAGAACTGTCCGCCACCGCGCTGCACTACCGGGCGGGCGACGGCTCGTGGCGTCCCATCGATACGACCGTACGCCCGACCGCCCGGCCCGGCTTCGTGCTGGGCAACGTCGCCAACCGCTTCCGGAGCTTCTTCGGCACCAACCCGCACCGGCTGGTCCTGTTCGCCAGCGACCAGGGTTCGATCACGCTCGGTGCGCCGGACGGGCACCCGAGCCGGCCGAGCGTCGACGGCAACTCTGTCACGTACGCCGACGCCTTCGGTCCGGGCGTGGATCTGTCCTATGAGGTGACCGGCAGCCTGCTCAAGGAGAAGATCGTGCTGACCGCACCGCCCAGCGACCGCGGCGACCTCACTTTCCGCTTCTCGCTGACCGTGGACGGCCTGGTAGGCGACCAGCGGGCGGACGGTTCGATCGCCTTCTCGGCCACGACGGATGCTCCGCCCGCGTTGATGATGCCCAAGCCGTTCATGACCGACTCGGCGCCCGACGCCTCCTCGCCGTACGGGACGGCATACAGCGGCGCCGTCACGCAGTCGCTGTCCGGCACCGGAGCCGACCGGAGCCTGACGCTGACCGTGGACGGCGACTGGCTGGCCGATCCGGCCCGGCGGTACCCGGTGGTAGTCGATCCGACCATCAAGATCGCGCCAGCACCGACCGATTCGGCCGACACGATGATTCTCTCCGACACCCCGAACACCAACTACGACAGCTCCTGGCAGCTGTCGGTGGGCACCACCGGGACCGGCGCCGCCCGGTCGCTGCTCAGATTCGCGCTGCCCGAGGCGCTGATGGGCGCTCGGGTCGATGCCGCGCAGCTGCAGGTCTACTACGACCAGCACCACACGACCAACGCGCAGAATGCGTTCCTTGAGGCGCACCGGATCACCGCCGACTGGTCGGAGACCACCGCCACCTGGGCCAACGCCTCGGCCAACGTGGGCGAGGTCGGCAACAACACCGCCCAGGTCGACGACGGCGACATATTCCAGCACGCGGCCAACGGGAGCTGGCCGTACTCGACCGGTCCTGGCCTGTCGGTCGCGGTCAACGGCGACTTCGCGTACAACCAAAACAGCGTCGCCGGGGATACCTACACGTGGTACCCGGCCGTCACCGAGCCCGGCACTTACCGGGCGCACGTGCACTACGTGACCGGCCCTGACCGCTCGACCTCCGTCCCGTACACGGTCAACTTCCCGGGCGGGTCCAAGACGTACACGCTCTCCCAGGCGGGGAGCACGGGCCCGGTCGGCGTGTGGTCGAGCCTGGGCACCCACGAGTTCACTCCCGGCGGTACCGCCAGCGTCGTGCTCGGCGACTCCGCCGACCCGGCGAAGATGGTGGTGGCCGACGCGATCAAGCTGGTCAAGACCGCTACCGCCACCCGGCCGGCCGGCGACCAGGGCAGCCACTGGCACAGCTACAGCATTCGCAGCCTGGTCCAGGGCTGGCTCGACGGCACCTACCCGAACTACGGCGTGGTGCTTAAGGCGGGCGACGAGACCGTGCTGAACGCGGGTGGCCCTCGCTACGAGGGAAGTGTTAACGCGTACAACGGGGAGACCGCGGTCTACCCTCGGCTGGTCATCACCTACGGCCGGCCGGGCGTGGCGGTCAACCCGCCCCGGACCGTGCACTCCACCGGCGCCGAGCTGTCCTGGCCGGCCTACGTGGACCCGTGCGGGTGGTGCGGCCCCGCCGACGACATCGCCGAGTACCAGGTGCACCGCAGCACGCAGCAGACGTTCACGCCGAGCGCGGCCACGCTCGTCGCGCCGCTGCCGCCGACCACGCTGTCGTATGACGACACCACCGCGATACCCACCGCCGCCGGGAATCCCGACCCCTTCGGCAACGCGTACTACTACATGGTCGCCGTGAAAACCAAGGACGGCGGGCTCACGCCCGGCCCGACCCAGCTCACCCGGGTGCCTAAGGCTGGCCGAGTGACCAAGATCTTCCAGGCGGGCGTGGTCGACACCACGCTGTCGTCGGTCCAGCGTGACGCGAACCTCGACCGGGTGGACGGACAGGCGTGGCTGAGCGTGGGCAACAACTCGGCGACCTACGGGGCCAGCCGGGCGGTGATCAAGTTCCCGGTCAGCGGGATCCCCGCCACCGCGCGGGTGCTTGACGCCCAGATGAAGCTGTGGACCACCGAGGTGATCGGCGATCCGGCCGCGGTCTGGGAGGTGCGCGGCCTCACCCGCGATTTCGCCGAGACGGAAGCCACCTGGAACCGGGCCAGCGCCGCGACCGCGTGGACCGCGCCGGGCGGCGACTTCTCCGCCGCGGTCACCAGCAGCGGTACCAACTTCACCAACGATCCGCAGCGGCGCAACTTCGACGCGACCGCGCTCGTCCGGCAATGGGTCACTACCGCCAACCGCGGCGTACTGGTCAAGCTGGCCAACGAGACCAGCCCCGGATCTCGGGCGGTGTTCCTGTCCAGCGAGGCCGACGAGCCGGAACTCGGCCCGCAGCTGGTGGTGACGTACCTGGAGACCGCGCCGGAGAACACCTACTATGTTCCGGACACGCCGCCGGCGGTGGGGCCGCTGTCCACCACGACGATCGCGGCGACCGTGACCAACACGACCACGCAGACGCTCAGCAAGGCGGACTGGGTGCTGTCGTACCGGTGGACACGCCCGGACGGCACGCCAGTGGCCGCGACGCAGGCGCAGACCCCGCTGCCGGCTGATCTCCTCTCCGGTGCAATAGCCACGGTGACTGCGCCGGTGACCGCGCCGCCCGCGTCGGTCGAGGGCAACAAGCGCGTGGACCACGTACTGTCCTGGGATCTGTACAACAAGACCACCGGCGCGTGGCTGTCCACGGGCGGTGCGGTCGACACGGTCGGCGCGCTGAAGCAATCCCTCGCCGTCGAAGAGTCCACATCGGACCAGGTTGGGCTGGAAGGCTTCTACTCCTACACCGGGAGGAACACGGGCTCGAACTCGACCGTGATGAACAACCTGCACGCCGGCAACGCAGTGTGGTCGTACAACGCGTTCACCAACCCGTCCCGGGGCCTTGCGACGTTCGTGCGGCTGACGTACAACTCCAAGGACACCTCGGACTCGGTGGCCGGCTTCGGCTGGTCGCTGCAGGCCGCCTCGATCATGCGGCTGGGTACGCCGATCGACCCGCACCCCAACACGCAGGGCCGTACCGTGTCGCTGAGCGACGGGGATGGCACCACCCATACCTTCACGCTGGACGACAAGGGTACGCCGGACACCGGGGACGATGAGTACCGCCATCCGGCCGGGGTGCACCTCTACCTGCAGCGCCTGGTCGACTGCAAGCCCAATGACGAGGTCTCCCGGGCCTGGGTGATGACCAAGCCGGACCGCACGCAGTTCTTCTTCGACTGCGCGGGCTACGTATCCTCCACAGTGGACAACAACGGGAACACGATGGAGTTCGTGTACGAGTCGCGGCGGTCCAACAACCAGCCCACCAAGTTCCTGCGCTACCTGGTGGACCCGACCGGCCGGCAGGCGCTGAGCATCGACTACTACGCCAAGGGCCAAAACTACGACTATATCGACGATCTCACGTGGACCCGGAAGTCGGCGACGAATCTGACCAACCCGAACATCATCGACCACGTCAGCCGCATCACCGACATCTCCGGCCGCGTGCTTACGTTCGCGTACACCGACAAGGGCCTGCTCGGCGAGTTCATCGACGGCGCCGGCTCACCGAAACAGAAGGTCTTCTCGTTCGCCTACGACATGACCCAGGGCAACAAGAACGTCAAGTTGATCCGGATCACCGATCCGCGCCGGGTTGCCCCGACGCAGCTGGCCTACTACTCCAACCCGGAGGACGACCCGAAGTTCAAGTGGTCGACGAAGACGATCACCGACCGGCTCGGCGGGATCACCCGGTTCGCGTACACCGACCCGGACGGCACCACCGGTCAGGAGATCGAGACCGTCGTCACGGACGCGGAGAACCACAACACCACCTACCGCATGGACGGCAAGGGGCGCCCGATCCGGGCCACCAACGCCAAGAACCAGCCCATCAAGCTGGGCTGGAACACGGACAATATGGTCACCCGGCTGGAGGAGGCCAACGCCGCCGTCACCACCTGGACCTACGACCAGAAGACCGGCTACCCGACCGAGATGAGGGACGCGGAGGCGAACTCGGCCGGGTACCCGGGCACCCGGCTGAGCTACCAGTTCGGGCTGAACGGCAACATCGCCGACCTGATCGCCAAGACATCGCCGGAAGGCCGCACGTGGACATTCGCGTACACAATGGAGGGTGATCTGGCGTCGGTGACCGACCCGGCCGGGACCGCGAGCGCGACTGTAGGCGACTTCACCGCCACCTACACCTACGACACCTGGGGTCAGCTGCAGACGGCCGAGGACGCCAACGGCAACATCACCCGCTACGGCGACTACACCCCGAGCGGCTACCCTCGCACGATCACCGACCCGGCGCCGCAGCCGAGTGTTACCACGTTCGTATATGACGTACGCGGAAATGTCACCGAGCTGATCGACGCGCTGGGCAAGAAGACGACCCAGGCGTACGACCTGTTCGGCCGGACCCTGCAACGCGTGACGCCTAAGGATCAGAACGCCGGCGTGCTCATTACCACGCCCGCACCCGAATACGACGCGAACGACAACGTCACGAAGGTCACGGCGCCGAACGGTGCCGTCACGACGGCGACCTACGACGACTCCGACCGGATCGCTTACATTATCGAGCCGCAGCATATGGCCGGTTTCCCGCAACGCAAGACCTCGTTCACCTACGACAAGATCGGCAACCTGCTGAGCCGAACCGAACCAATCGGGAACCTGACCACGACGGTCGGCGACTTCGTCACCTCGTACACGTACGACGAGATCTACCAGTTGACCGCGGTGACGAACGCGCTGGGCCACCGGCTCAGCTACACCTACGACGCGGCCGGCAACGTGTCCACAGTGGTCGATCCGAGGAAGAACCTCACGGCGGACACCGGGGACTTCACCACCTGGTTCTGGTACGACCTCAACCATCGGGTGCGGGTCGAGTTCGACGCGCTGGTCAAGGGCAAGGTCACCGAGTACGACCGCGATGGCATGGTCAAGGCCGCCTACGACAAGGCCGGCAACAAGACCGATGTCATCAACGACATCCGGGGCAACCCGGTGGAGATACGGGTCCCCCACCGCAACGACGCCGGCGTGATCACCTACCGGGTCACCCGGTTCGAGTACGACGAGGTCGGCAACCGGACCAAGGAGATCACGCCGCGCGGGGTGGCCACCGGCAGCGTGCCTGACGACTTCGTTCACCAGACCGTCTACGACCAGCTCAACCGGGTCAAGGAGCAGCTGACGCCATACAACCCGGCCGACAGCCGGTACAACAAAGCCGACAAGACGGCATACACGTACGACCCGGTGGGCCGGCTGGCTAGCGTGTCCGCGCCGCCGTCGGAGGGGCAGACGGTGCGCAACACCACCAACCTCACCTACTACGACAACGGCTGGACCAAGACCTCGGTCGACCCGTGGGACATCAACACGTTCTACGACTACACGGAGCTCGGCCAGCAGCGGCTACGCACCGTTAGCGCCGCCGGTGGTGCGACCAGTCGGTCGCTGGCCTGGGAGTACTTCCCGGATGGCAAGCTGAAGTCCCGCACCGACAGCGGCGTCAACGGCCAGGCCGTCCTGCTCGACAACTCCGACTTCCACGCCGTCGCCACCACCGGAACGTGGACCGCGGCCAGCACCGGCAGCGGATTCCAGGGCTACAACTACCACACGCACGTCGCCGGTGCCGGCAGCGACACCTTCCAGTGGGGCCTGAACATCCCCCGCGACGGCACCTACGACGTCTACGTCAAGTACCCGGCGGTGGCCGGCGCGGCCACCACCGCCACCTACCGGGTGACCCACGCCGGCGGCAGCGTCGACAAGCCGGTCAACCAGGCCGCCAACGCTGGCACCTGGGTCAGCCTCGGCAAGTTCTCGTTCACCACGGGCAACTCCGCCAAGGTGACCCTCCTGCAGAACGCCGCCGGCGTCGTGGTCGCCGACGCGATCAGGCTCGTCCACGACGCCACCGGTGAGGTGGACACCGAGTCCGCAACGCACACCTACCTGTACGACCCGAACGGCAACCTCACCTCGATCACCGACAACAGCCCACACCGGCGCGTCGACTCCTACCGGATCAGCCCGACCGAACTCAACCAGCCGGCCAAGGTAGAGGAGATCAAGGCCGGCGTGGTGACCAACACCACCTCCTTCACCTATAACCCCAACGGCGCGCTGGAGGAGACCAAGCACGACAGGAACCTCGCCACCTATGGGTACGACGTTCGCGACCTGGTGTCCACAGTGACCAATGCCACGTCCGCCACCGACCCGGCCCCGAAGGTGACCACCTACACCTACACAGACAAGGGGGAACGGCTGCGCGAGGTCAAGGGCAACGGCAATACCGTCGACTACACCTACTTCCTCGACGGGCTGGTGCGTACGCAGCTGGAGAACAAACCCAACGGCACGCTGGTCGCCCAACACACCATGGCGTACGACCTCAACGGCAACCGGACCAGCGACATCTCCCGGACCATGAACGCCGACAACCACGCGGCGTACCTCGACACCACCTCGACGTTCAGCTACGACCCGCGCGACCGCATCGCCAGCGTCACCAAGACCGGCGCCGGCGCCGGCGCCGAGGCCTACCTCCACGACGCCAACAACAACGTCATCCAGCAGACCGTCGCGAACGTCACGACCACCTTCCATTACGACCGCAACCGGCTGTTCCGCGCGATCAACTGGACCGCCGGCGTGGTGGCCGACTACAACTACGACCCGTTCGGCCGCGTGGACAGCGTCATCGCCGCTGGCCAGATCCTCGAACGGCTCATCTACGACGGCTTCGACCACGTCATCGAACACCGCAAGACGTTCGGTGGCACCACCCGCTACAACTACGACCCGCTGGACCGCACCACCACCAAGACCACCGACGCCGGCACTGCCAACGCGAAGACCACCACCTTCACCTATCTCGGCCTGTCCAAGGAGATCCTCAACGAGGAGGTCGCCGGCGCCCTCACCAAGTCCTACCAGTACTCACCATGGGGCGAGCGGCTCTCGCAGGTTACGCACAATACCGACGGCAGCCGGGAGAACGCCTACTACGGCTACAACCCGCACACCGACGTCGAGACGGTGACCGACCAGGCGGGCAACACCAAGGCCACCTACGGCTACACCGCTTACGGCCGCGACGACGAGACCCGGTTCACCGGCATCGACAAGCCCGAGGCGGCCAATCCGACCAAGGAGCCGTACAACCCGTACCGGTTCAACGCCAAACGGTGGGATCAGAACTCAACCACGTACGACATGGGGTTCCGTGACTACAGCCCCGGCCTCAACCGGTTCCTGTCCCGCGACATGTACAACGGCGCCCTCGCGGACCTCAACCTCGGGGCCAACCCATTCACCGCCAACCGCTACGCGTTCGGGACCGGCAACCCCATCACGAACATCGAGCTCGACGGCCACATCATCGACGACTGCGCCCGGAACGTCAGCTGCTACACCGACGACGACGGCACCTGGAACATCGGGCCGCGGACCACATCGGGGACGTCCGGGTCCACCAGCCAGGAGAGCGACCTTGAGATCCGGCACAACGGTGAGGTGATCGAGGATCGATCGGACCTCGACCGGGTCATCGACGGAGTGGACACGGCGGGCGACATCACCGACCTGACTGAGCTCGGTCTCAAGATCTGCGAGCGCAATTCGGATCGGTGTCTGCGTATCAAGCGGCTGGTCGGCAAGGCCGGCGGAGCCACCGACGTCCTCGAGGTCGTCCTCGAGTGCGCCGAAGGCGACGGCGGTGATTGTGCCTGGGCGGCGGGCAAGGCCATCGCCGAGCACACCTGCGACGCGCTGACCGCGGGCTGGTGCATCCCGGTCCGGCTGTTCGCGGAGGAGGTCGGCCTGCCATTCCTCGCCAGGATGCTGGCCGATCTGCAGGAACAGACGCCACAAGGAAACCAGATGACCCCAGGACCTACGGTCAGCGATCCGGAGGTCAGCGGCGGGCGGCCGACCAATTCCTGGACCGGCAGTGTCTACAATGGAAATAGTTCGACGAACTATCTCGACCAATGCGGGAACCTGCCTGGTGGACCCTCGCCCTACTACTACGAGGACACGACCGGATGCACCAACCCCTGACACCTGATCGACGCCGAGGCTAGCCGCGCGACGGCGCGGCTAGCCGAGGTCCAGCAGGACGGCGACCGAGGCCACCTGGCGCAGGTACTGGATGCCGCCGGCCGGCACCTGGTTTGGGGCAACGGGCCCGCCGGTCCGCCGACCGTGATGACGTCGTCCAAGTGCTGGGTGCGAATCGTCGACGTCACCGATCTGACCGGCGAACACCTGGATCGGCCGGACTGCGTACCCCTGCGTGCGCTGAAGGCGTCACCGGATGAAGGCAAGTTTGCGATCGTCTCCGAGCACAGCAGGTAGTCGAGCGGCACTTCGCCGACATCGGGCATCGCCTCGTTGGCAGGATCGAAAGGACCGGCGTCCGGACAAGATCGAGTCTGTCATGGCACCCGGCTCGGATCAAATGGGACGGGCATTCATGCCGAGCTATGAAAAAAGGGTTTCCGCACGTCTTCGACCTGCGGAAACCCTCTTCGCTGTCGGGCTGGCCGGATTTGAACCGACGACCCCTTGACCCCCAGTTGATGCGAGGGTCAGCGGTGTACTAGGCAACGTTTGCCGAGGTCGCGAGAAGTATAAAGTGCCCCAGTCAAGGGGTCTGTGATTGCACCCCTTGAACGTCGCGTTCGCCCAGCTTGGCCGCATACCCGAACGCATCTCCACTCCGAAGTCGTCCCAAACAGGACTTCATCCGACCTGGCTACTGGTGCGGCTTCGTGGCCGCCGCTTCTGCTGCGGGATGGTCGGCGCCGACGGCCCGACCCCGCCCGTGGACGGCAGCCGACCGGTGACCAGTGCCGCGGCATGGTCGGCGGCCTCACGCCGGCGTACAACGTTGACCCGGGTGTAGTAGCGCATGGGTGTTGCCGGGTCGTGGCCCAGACGTTCGGCGACCTCGTGCACGCCGTAGCCGGAATCGAGTAGGCTCGACACCAGCATGTGCCGGATCTGGTGCGGCCCGATCTGTCGCACACCCGCGGCCGCCGATAGCTTGTTGAACCGGTCGGTGATGTTGTCCGGCCGCAACGGCATGTTCGTCCGTCCCGTGAACATGTAAGCGCTGCCGCCCACGCGCCGCAGCCGGCCGAGCATCGCCGCGGTCTCCTTGTCGAGCATGATCGAACGGATGCTGTTGGACGACTTGGGTCGCTTCTCCCGCACCGCGCTGTCGTCACCTTCGACCCCCCGATGCCGGATGATCCGGATAGTCCCGGTCATCGGATCGAAGTCATCCCACTTGAGACCGGCGAGCTCACCGCGGCGCATGCCCGTCACGAACAGCAGCCGCCACATCGCGTACAGCCGGTCACCGCGCACGAAGGCCAGGAAGATGTTCGCTTCCTCGATCGTCCACACCGGACGCAGCCGATCGGTCAACCGCGGCTCGCGGGCACCAAGCCTGATGCCGCCCTCCTCGATCAGCGCCTTGGCGAACACCCGACCCATGGTCCGCACCGTCGTGTGCGAATAGCCCTCGCCCTCCAGGTCGCGGTCCATGCGCTCCACCATCTGGCGCGACAACCGGGTGACACGCGTGTCGCCTACATGCCTACACGCCAACCCCAGCGCGTAGCTGTGTGTTCGGCTCCAACTGCTGGACACCACAGACCATGCCCGACCGTCACGCAATCCGGGACGGCACGCAGCCGGAGCCCGTTGTCACTCGCGTATCCGTCGCCAGCCCAGTAGATGACGGCGCTGTGGTAATCGAGGAGTTCTCTGGATAGCCGGAGAAGGATTCCCTCAGTCCATCTGGGCGACGACCTGACTCTTCAGGCCATTCATGCTAAGCGGCGGCTCCTTCATTTGTGACTATTTATGTGTTTGAACCGGAAGTGATCGCCTCGTCCACTTTGACCGGGCGACATCAACTGCCTCCGCAGCAGCTGTCCGTCAGGGTTGCTAGTCTGCACGCGCTGCCAGGTACAACTGAAGCGCCCCGGGTTTGATGGAGGCTAGGTTTTCTGCATTCCATCGTCCTCTTCTGGAGGCCGACACTGATCGTAGTAGATGGCTTCGTACTCGGCTGGCGGGATGTTGCCGCACCAGG
>Ga0114129_10014077_pt1 | contig 11395 bp, 9 predicted proteins | sample RhiMetdeltSRZDD1_FD_80071 | JGI IMG/M metagenome (GOLD analysis project Ga0114129, IMG submission 80071) | Populus rhizosphere microbial communities from Tennessee, USA - Rhizosphere MetaG P. deltoides SRZDD1 (version 2) (version 2) | ecosystem: Host-associated > Plants > Roots > Rhizosphere >... | reverse complement strand
TCCGCTCCAGCATGCCGAGTGAGGCGGCCCTGGCGACGGCGTGCGCCCCGCTGCTCACCTCCAGCTTGGCGTAGACGCGGCGCTTGAGGTTCTCCACCGTGAGAGGGCTGATCCCCAGCAATGCCGCGATCTCTGTGACGCTGTGGCCGGAGCCGGTCAACACGACGATCTCGTGCTCCCGGTCCGTCAGGCCGCCACGTTCACGCCGGGCCTCTCGCGCGTGATCGCCCTTTTTCCGCCGGAGCAGCGCGAGCACGGCGACGAGACCGCGCGACTCGGGCACGAGGGAGGAAACGCCTGCCCGGCAGGCGGCAGCGACCTCCTGTTCCGACGCATCGCGGTAGGTCACGATCACATTCAGGTCCGGGAACCGGCGTACCAGGGCACTCACCCGCCCGGCCATCTCACCGAGCCGCTGGCCGGCGTCGAGGATCACAACATCGGGCCGCCGCAATTCGCACAGGGCGAGGATGCCGTCGGATTCTGCCACGCGCCCCACCACAGCCACATCCGGCCGGACGGCAAGACATGCGGCCAAGGTGTCACGGAGCAATCGCCTCGGCGACTGCACTGCCACCCGTACCGTGACGCGAGTATGCATCGCTACCATTGCTGCCAGGGGTTCCGTTATCTCCGCTCCCAGCAGTTGCTGTTTGGACCTGGAGTCTACGGCTATCACGCCACTAACGCCGGTAAATCACGTTTTAGGCTGCTAGCCGCCTTGGCGCGGAGCGGTGCCGACGTGGCCGGCCGTGGATGGCGCCGGCCCGGACGTCCAGCGGAAACGCAGCGTGCTCATGCGAAAACTCCATGCTGTCGCGCGGCGTTGATCACCGCGCGGGCGGCATCATGCCTGCCTGATCTCCGTATGGCGATCACCCCCCAGGCGCCGCCGCGTGCCACACGATCCGGAGACGGACGCAGCCAGCGTGCGCGGCTGGTCAGCGTGACGGTCGTTCGCCGCGCCGCGGTGTGCCGGAAGCGCAAAAGAGCCTCTGTTTTCGGATATTCATGGACGCAAAACGGCCACTAACACGTCTGCGTAATGATCCGCTCTCTCCGTAACCGGCTCGCCGGGAGCCAGCGGTCAGTGCCGGTCAGGCGATTCAGCAAACCGGGATTAGCCGGCAGCGCGCCATTCGGGCCCGCCTGGCCCACTATGACCCGCGGCTGGTGATCTTTTGCGCGGCAGTTCACGATGAAAAGCTGGGGACGGCCTCGCGCCATCACCCGGGCATGCCGCGGTCAGCCGCGAACGGCATCCGCCGACCGGACGGCAGCGCGCCGCGCCGACGGCAAGCCTTGGGCGGGCACGTCCGCCACCCCTGCCACACTGATCGGTTATGTCCACGTGGATCTTTAAGGAGGCCACGCCGGGACCGGGGCTGCGGGTCGCGGTCAAGGACCTCATCGATGTGGCCGGCCTGCCCACAACGGCAGGGAGCCTGGCCGTCGCCGACCTCGCCAGGCCGGCCGCGGCCGACGCCGCGTGCCTGACCGGCCTGCGCGCCGCGATCGCCCGCTGCCAGGCATGCCTGGCCGGCAAGGTCAACCTCCATGAACTGGCCTACGGCATCAGCGGGATCAACACGGCGTTCGGGACGCCGGTCAACCCGCTCGATCCAGCCCTCGTCCCGGGCGGGTCATCCAGCGGGTCAGCGGTCGCGGTGGCCACGGGGGAGGCGGACATCGCCTATGGCTCCGACACCGGCGGGTCGATCCGGATCCCTGCCGCGTGCTGCGGAGTGGCCGGCCTGAAGACCACCTGGGGCAGAGTCCCGCTCGGCGGAGTGTGGCCGCTCGCGCCGAGCCTGGACACCGTGGGGCCGATGGCGCGGGACGTGGCCGGCCTGGTCGCCGGGATGGCACTGCTCGAGCCCGGTTTCACCGTGTCCGCCGGCCCGCCTGCCGCGGTCGGGCGGGTGATGATGGAGACCGACCCAGCCATCGCCATGGCGGTCGATGCGGCGCTCGCGGCCACCGGCTGGCAGATCTCGCCGGTTGTGCTGCGCGGGCTTGACGCCGCGATGACCGCGGCCATGACCCTGCTCGACGCCGAGGCGTGGCAGAGCGACGGCGCCCTGGCTCGGTCCTCACCCGGCAGAATCGGCCGCGATGTGCTCCGCCGGCTGCGTGAGGCCAGCGAGATCACCCCGGCCGCGCTGGGCGGGGCCCGCCGGCAGGCAGAACGGTGGCGGGCAACGCTGTCCAAACTCTGGGACCACATCGACCTGCTCGCCGCGCCCACCCTGCTGGGCTTCCCGCCCGTTCTCGACGACGCCAGGGCCCTCATCCGGCTCCGCGGGCTCACCGCCCCGGTCAACCTGGCGGGACTCCCCGCACTGGCGATGCCGGTGCCGGCCGGCGGACCCGTGCCGGCGAGCGTCCAGCTGATCGGGCCGCCCGGCGGCGAGGAGCGCCTGCTGGCCGCCGGAGCCGTCCTTGAGGAGGCGGTGCGTGGCTAGCCGGGATCCGGCGGCCGCGTCCTCATCCGTTAGGTCCGAATAAGGGAATGCTGCGCGATCGGCCGACCCGGTCAATCGGCCGGCGCGAGCAGCCGCGCGGGCTGCCTGCGGTGACGGCCCTCGACCAGGCGGACGTGATGGAGGAAGCGCCAGCTCTTGCCGGTGAGCAGGAACTCCCCGGCTCCAGCCAAGGCGGCGATCCCGTTGAGCACCGCCTGCGGATCACCCCAGTGACGCTCGCCGCCCAGGTGGGCGTCGACGATGTCCACGACCTCGCCGCTGGCCGGATCGATGCCGGCCAGGTAGGGCCTGGCCAGAATGTTGGCCCAGACCCGGCCGCCGGACCATTCCAGATCGTTGAGCCCGCCGACACGCTGACCCTCGCAGCGCACCCGGACGACGCCGAGCGGTTCCAGGGTCCCCGGGTCCCGCCGCACCAGCTCGCTGCTGCCGTCGCTGGTCAGGATGTCGTCGCCGGTGCTGCAGATGCCCCAGCCCTCGCGGTTGTAGGGAACGGTCGCCAGCAGCGCCAGGGTGTCCGGGTGATAGCGCAGCGCGGTCCGCTCCTGCCAGGTGAGCTGCCAGATGGCCTCGCCTGCCCGGCAGATGCCCTCCGCGAACAGTTCGGGCGGCAGGGGTGTGCAGGCCTCCCACTCCCGCGCGCCGAGCCGGTACCTGCGCAGTGACGACTGCCCGTAGAGGCCGGTGCTCTCCCACACGGTGCCGCCATCGGTGAGCAGGCCCTGAGTAAAGCCACGCCCGGGATGGGGCAGCCGCCGCAGCACCTTCAGCCGGTGGAATCTCATGCCTAACGGCTGCGGGCGGCGGGCGCCCGCACGGCCCACCGGGCCAGGGCCGGGCGCAGGGGACGGTCGGCGTACCCGCCGTCGGTGAGCCCGGCCCGCCGCTCGAAGATGTTGCGGGAGCCGAAGTCGCCGGTCAGCACCCAGGACACGCCCGCCGCCGTGAAATACAGCGGCAGCATCACCAGGCCCGCGCACCAAGCGAACTGTGTCGCATGGCGGGCCTCGTGCGCGAGCAGCGCCTCCTCCCGGACCAGGGCGTCGCGCTCGTTGCGGGTCATGATGACGTTCCCGAGGCAGAACGCGGGCGCCGGGGGCAGCGGCAGCCGGTACCGGTCTCCGATCAGCAGGCCATCACCGCCGCCGGCGAGCCGGGCCCGCCCGGCCGCCGCTACCAGGAGGCCGGCCAGGGTCGACCCGTTGACCAGGTTGACCACAAGCCGCACCCGGTAGGCGGCGCGCATCGCCGGTCAGGGCCCGAACTGGTCCGGCGCCGGCGGCGCGACCGCCGCGTCCTGCGGCACCCATACGGGACTGGGGGCGGCCGGGAGGCTCAGCGGCGCCTTGCTGTGCGAGCGGTGCGCGGCCGCCGCGCCCTGGTGGTACTCCTCGAGCCGCTGCACGAAGGCCGCGTTCCCGTACGGCCTGCCGTCCACGAGCGGGCCCTGCCGGTGCTCGAGCACCGCCAGCACGTCGTCGCCGCTGAGGGTCTTGTGCGACTCCAGCGCGTGTGCTAGGCACAGGACGTTTTCCCGGTTCTGGGTGAGGAGTTCCTCGACCCGCGCCAGCAGCCCGGTGAGGCTGTCCTCAATCCGGTCCGCCAGCGCCCGCCGCAGCTCCGCCTCGGGGTCCTGGCCCTTCTTCTTCCGCCCGCCCTGGCCGCCGCCGGGGGCCCCGACCTCCAGCCGCTTGGCGGTCGAGTACGACGACACGGTGGACCCCATGCCCCAGAAGCCCTCCATGAACGACGCCACCGTGGTGGCCGACTCCAGGTCGCCGGACACGCCGGAGGAGCTGTCCTTGTCGAAGAACATCCGCTCTCCCGCGAGGGAGGCGAGCGACACCAGGATGTCGGTCTCGTACTCGGTGCGCCAGCGGGTGAACTGGTCCTCCGGGGGGATGCTCGCGACCATCCCGAGGTAGTCGCTGCCCTTCTCGATGGTCGCGATGTCGATCTCCATGTGCTGGCGGGTGAGATAGGCGACCAGCGCATGGCAGGCCTCGTGGACCGCCACCGCGTGCCGCTCGCGCTCGATGTACTCCACGTCCTCCGGGGGGCCGAGCTCCTTGAGCTGCTTGGCGCGGATGATATCCCGCCAGGTGATGACGTCCCGCCCGTTGCGGATCGCGGTGATCAGCGCCTCGTTGACCATGTCCTTGATGGTGGCGCCGGTCGCGTACGGGGTGATGATGGCCAGCTTGTCCACCTGCTCGGGGGTCAGCTCGTGACGCACCTTGGCCAGGTACCCCTCGTAGGTCTTCACCCGGCCCGCCTTGGACGGGTAGCCGACCTTGTAGATCCGGTCTATCCGGCCGGGCCGCAGCAGCGCCTCGTCCAGGGCCTCCGGCATGTTGCTCGCCATCATGATGAGGATCCGGTACTTGGGCGGCGGCTTGGGGCGCATGCCGAAGATCCGCCGGACGTGGCGGTTGACGAAGCCGCGCGGCTTCTTCAGCCCGGACATCTCGGTGAGCAGCGCCTGGAGGGTGCCCATGCCGCCGCCGCCGCCTCCGCCGCCCATGCCCGCGCCGATGATCTGCTTGGAGCGCCGGGAGACCGGCTCGTCCTCGATGCCCGCCTGCATCTCGCGCCGCAGCAGCAGCCACTGGACGTCCCGTGACAGGTAGGAGAAGCCGTGGCAGCCCGCCTGGTGCGGCGCGGGCGTCATACCGCGGGGGAAGCCGGGGCCGCCCTGGGCCAGCGCCCCACGGTTGCCGAGCGAGTCGGCCTCGTCGAAGAAGACGATCACCCCGCCGTACCGCAGCGCGAGCCGCCGCAGCTTGCGGAACAGCCCCTTCACCTTGAGCACGCCGACGCCGAAGAACATGTTGATGAACGCGCCGGGGTCCACAAACACGTATGGCTTGCCGGTCTCCCCGGCCACCGCCTCGGCCATCAGCGTCTTGCCGGTGCCGGGCGGGCCCCACAGCAGGATGCCGCCGGGCACGTACCCGCCCCTGTCCTCGACCTGCTCCGGGTGCTCGAGGTAGAGGATGTTCTCCTTCACCCTCGCCAGCACGTGGTCCTGGCCCCAGACATCGGCGAACCGGGTCTTGATGTCGTCGGGGTAGTACACGTCGACCCCGCCGCGCGACAGGAACCAGAACAGGGCCGCGAACTGGAGGATGAGGACGAAGACGAGGACGAAGATCTGGAGCAGGAACGGAAGCGCCTTCCAGATGTAGGTCGGAGCGTGCAGCAGCGCCACGATCGGGTTCGTGTCGGTCACCTTGCCGATGACCACGGCGATCACGGCGATCCAGAACAGCCAGGTCAGCAGACGCCAGACCCGGAACCTGGTCCAGTCGGACAGCTTGGTGTGGGTGGCCCGCTCGAACCCGCCGAACACCGTGTGGGTCCAGAACCGGTGGTAGCCAGCCCAGTGCTCGCTGATGAGGAAATGGAGCTGGCGCAGCGCCTCCAGGGCTAGCAGGACAAACACCCATGAGGCGGCCCTGACCTCGATCCTGGCCGCGTCGGCGAACCCCATCAGCGGGTTGTTCGCCATCGCCGACCAGACCAGGATGAACCAGATCAGGGTGAGGAGTACCAGGAACTTCACCCGATCCCAGAACGAGAGCGGCTTGCGGGTGCTGCGGTCCTCGTCCCGCGGCCGCTCACCGGGTGGGCGCAGTCCCTCGACCGGGCCCACGGGTGCTGTAGTCATCAGTTGCTCCTGACGGTGAATGACGTCATGACGGTGTCGATGTCGTTGTGGTTCTGCTGGTAGCAGGTGGCCAGGCAGTGCAGCACCAGCAGGTAGACCTCGGTGTCGTCGGCATTGGTGAACGCGACCTGATCGAAGGTATCGGTGCTGCCGTCCGGGAACGTGTAGTTGAAGGTAACCCGCACCCCGTGCACGCCCTGCCCGGGGGTGAGCACGCTGTCGCGCAGGAGGCGGAAGCCGGTCAGCGGGAAGCCGCTGGTCTTGGCGCTCTGCCTGGTCGCCGAGGTCACCGGCAGGAAGATGTCACGCAGCTCGTTGTAGGACATCGAAGCGCTCGCGGTCGAGCTGAGCGGCTCGGTCAGCGCGAACGCGAACGGCTTCTGGGCTCCCGAGCCGAATATGTGGGAGGCCGACGGCGCCGGGCTTCCGTCGTAGCCCACGGACCACACACCGCTCGGCTGCCCGGAGCCGCCACTGCCGCCGCGCAGCGCCTTGGCGAGCGCCGCATCGCTTATCTTGTGCCAGCCGCCGGGGACCTTGAAGAAGGCGTGCCCATCGGAGTTCGCGACGTAGGTGAACTGAGGTGCTCCGCATGCGGAAACCATGACCACGATCAAGACCAGCCACAGCCCGGCGAGCCCCTTGCCCATCCACGTTCTCATGCTCGCCAAACGGCGCGACCTCCCGCTTGCCCAGTGTTCCGCCTGTAACGCGAGTATCGCTCGTGGAGACCGCACCGGGATAGTGCCCCGAGCGAACGTGCGCATGCACTTAACACGTAAGCAATCGTATGAGGGTTCCCGGGATGGCGCTGGCCCGCCGTCCCGGCTGGCCCACTGTCCCGGCTGGCTCGCCGTCCCGGCTGGCGCCCGCCCGGCCAGTGGCGGCAGCGTCGACGCTAGCGGACGTCGCGGGGGCGGAACTGCACGCTGATCCGGGGGCCGGTGGCCCTCGTGGTCTTGGGGATGGCATGTTCCCAGGTGCGCTGGCAGCTGCCGCCCATCACCAGCAGGTCGCCGTGGCCGAGGTCGTAGCGGAGCGCGGGACCGCCGCGGCGTGGCCGCAGCAGCAGCGCCCGCGGGGCGCCGAGCGACACAATGGCCACGACCGTGTCCTGCGTCCTGCCGCGGCCCGTCGTGTCCCCATGCCAGGCGACGCTGTCCCGGCCGTCCCGGTACAGGCACAGCCCTGCCGTGCACAGCGGCTCGCCGAGCCTGGGACCGTAGTGCACGTTGAGCGCGTCCCTGGCCTCGGCCAGTGCCGGGTCGGGAAGCGGCTCACCCTCGCCGTAGAAGCACAGCAGGCGCGGGACGTCCACCATCCGGTCATACATCTGCCGCCGTTCGGCCCGCCACGGCACGGCGTGCAGCAGCCGGCCAAACAGCGCGTCGGACCCGGCCAGCCAGCCCGGCCGAACATCCACCCAGGCGCCGCGGGCAAGGTCAGTCCGGCGCACCGACTCCCCCAGCGGGCCGGGCCCAGCCTGGCCCATCAGGTCGAGCAGCGAGCCCTGGAACACACCACCTGCCATGGCATGAGTATAGAGCGTGCTCGAACTGGTATTCGAGAATAGAGCGCCGGTGGCGGCTAAATGACGTTGCGCGCGCCGCCGGACAGCCGGGTGGCCAGTTCGCTGTCTATCTGCCGCGCGCATTCGACGAGGCGGGGAAGGAACTGCTTCTCCAGCGTCCGCATCGGCACCCGCGCCGCGTGCGCGCTTGCGTTGATCGCCGCGACCACCTTGCGCGAGCCGTCGCGGATGGGGACCGCGATCGAGCGGACGCCGGCCTCAAGCTCCTGGTCCACCGCGGCCCAGCCCTGGCGGCGCACGGTCGCCAGCACCGCGCGCAGTTCCATAGGGTCAACGATGGTCTGGTCGGTGAGCTTGCGTAGCTCGGTCCGGCTCAGGTGAGCGTCGAGCTCGGCCTCGGGCATGTGGGCCAGCAGGACCCGGCCCATGGAGGTGGGATACGGCGGCAGGCGGGTGCCCACCGTGAGCGAGATCGTCATGATCCGGTTGGCGGAGGCGCGCGCCACGTACACCAGATCGTCGCCGTCGAGCACGCTGACCGAGCATGACTCGTGGAGTTGCTCCGCCAGGTCCTCAAGGTGCGGCTGGGCGATCTGGGCGACGCTGAACGAGGACAGGTAGGCGTAGCCCAGGGCGAGGACCCGCGGGCGCAGCGAGAACTGGCGCCCGGAACTGCCCACGTAGCCCAGCTCCTGCAGAGTCAGCAGGAAGCGCCGGGCGGCCGCCCTGGTGAGACCCGTCCGCTCCGCGACCTCGGACAAGGTCAGGGACGGGTGCTCGGACGAGAAGCACCGGATCACGGCGAGGCCCCGGTCGAGCGACTGGACGAAGTCCGTGCGCCGCCCCGTGCCCTCACCCGCCCGGTGGGCAGCCCGCCCCCAGGCGCCGTCCGGCCGCTCGCCGTCGTCGCCCGGCGATCCCCCAGCTGCCATGTTCACATTGCGAACGATAGCGTGCTGCGGGCACGATCCGCCATACCGCCGCGGCGGCGTCAGACGGAGGCCGAACGGGGACGTCAGGCAGTTGGCTGCCCGGCGGTGTCAGGCGCGGGCCGCGGGGCGCCGTCAGGCACGGAACGTGGCGGTGTCAGGCGCGGGCCGCACGGCGGCGTGCTACCTCGTGCAGCGCTATCCCGGCTGCCACCCCGGCATTGAGCGATTCAGCGGCGGCCGCCATGGGGATCTGGGCCAGCAGGTCGCAGCGCTGCGCCACCAGGCGCGACAGCCCACGCCCTTCGGACCCGACCACGAGGACCAGTGGCCCGTCTGCCACCTCCAGGTCGCCGACGCCGACCGCTCCCGCAGCGTCCAGGCCGACCACGAACAGGCCCTCTTCCTGGTAGGAGGCGAGCGCCCGGACCAGGTTCGGCGCCTGCGCGACCGGCACCCGGGCAAGCGCCCCGGCCGACGCCTTCCACGCGCCCGCCGTGACCCGCGCCGATCGCCGGGCCGGGATGAGCACGCCGTGGCCGCCGAACGCGGCGGCCGACCGGGCGATCGCACCCAGGTTGCGCGGGTCCGTGACCCCGTCGAGCGCGACGATCAGCGGCGGCTCGCCCCGCGCCGCCGCCCGCGCCGTCAAGTCGGCGGGGTGAGCGTAGTCATAGGGGGCGATGCGCAGCGCCAGGCCCTGGTGGACCGAGCCGACGGTCAGCCGGTCCAGTTCCGCCCGTCCCGCCTCGATCATCGGGATGCCAGCCTGCGCCGCCAGGGCGATCGCCTCGCGCACGCGGTCGTCGACGTCCAGCCGCGGGCCCGCGTACAGGGCGATCGCGGGAACGGCGGCGCGCAGCGCCTCAAGGACCGCGTTGCGGCCGGCGACCACCTCGGGCGCGTCACCGGCCCCTCGCTGCCCCCGCGCGCGCACGCCGGCAACCTCACCCGCTGGGGAGGTGCGCGCCCGGCCGCTGCCATCGGCACCGGCCCCGCGTGAATCACCCCGGGCTGCCGCCGCGGAGGCCCGCCGCTGTGCGGGGTGCCCGGGCCGCAGGTGCGCGGGCGGGGTGGGCCCCTTGCCTTCCAGCCGCCGCTTGCCGCGGCCGCCGGTGCCCGGGCGCGGCTTGCCGGACTTGGTGCGCCCGCCACGCGCCCCACGGCCGGAGCCTGACCGCCCTGAAGACCCCCCGCTCACCGCCGCCGCGCCTTATGCAAGAACAGGTGCCGGATCAGGCGCGCGGACCGGCGCGGGAGTCCGCTGCCTGCGCGGGCAGGGCCACGCGTCATCGTTTGAGCTCCCACCGGGGCCCGTCGGCGGTGTCCTCGATGAGCACGCCTGCCGCTCGCAGCCGGTCCCGGATCGTGTCCGCCATCGCGTAGTCCCCGCGATCCCGGGCCGCCTGCCGCTCGGCGAGCCACGCCTTCACCAGGGCGTCGACGACCTCGTGCAGGTCGTCGTCGGCGCCGCGGCTGGCCCACGGCTGGGCCAGCGGGTCGAGCCCGAGCACGCCCAGCATGGCCCGGACCGAGGCCAGCGCGGCCGCTGTCGTCTCGGCGTCGCCCACGGCCAGCGCGTTGTTGCCGTCATGCAGCTTGTCGTGGACGACCGCGAGCGCCTGGGGCACGGCCAGGTCGTCGTCCAGCGCGGCGGTGAACGCCGCCGGCAGGCCCGTCGGGATATGCGATGCGCCCGACGGCGGCGAGGCCGGGCCTTTGGTCATGTCCGGGCCCGCCGCGAGGCCCTGGCCGCCGGTGCCCTGCGCGCCCGTGAGCTCGGCCGCCCGTGTCACGAACCCTTCGATCCCCCGGTAGGCGGCGACCGCCTCGGCCAGCGCTCCTGGCGAGTACTCCATCTGCGAGCGGTAATGCGCCTGGCCCAGGTAGTAGCGCAGCTCCACCGGCCGCACCTGGGTCACCATCGCGTCCACCAGCAGTGAGTTGCCCAGCGACTTGCTCATCTTCTCGCCCTTCACCCCGAGCAGGCCGTTGTGCATCCAGTAGTGGGCGAACTCGTCACCGGCCGCCCGGGACTGGGCCAGCTCGTTTTCGTGGTGGGGGAACAGCAGGTCCAGCCCGCCGCCGTGGATATCGAAGGCAGACCCGAGGTACTTGGTGGCCATGGCGGAGCATTCGAGGTGCCAGCCGGGCCGGCCCGGGCCCCACGGGGTCTCCCAGACCGGCTCGCCAGGCTTCGAGCCCTTCCAGAGCGCGAAGTCACGCGGGTCTCGTTTGGCATCGGCGGTGTCGGTGTCGTCGGCGGGCCGCATGTGCTCCAGGCGCTGGCCGGACAGCTCACCGTACGGCGGGTAGGAGCTGACATCGAAGTACACGTCACCACCGGCGGCGTACGCGTGACCGCGGTCGAACAGCCGGCGCATGAGCGCGATCATCTCCGGCACGTGGCCGGTCGCGCGGGGCTCGACGTCCGGCGGCAGGCAGCCGAGCGCGTCGTAGGCACGGGTGAACGCGCGCTCGTTCCGTTGCGCCACCGCCCACCACGGGACGCCCTCGTCGGCGGCGACCCGCAGGATCTTGTCCTCGATGTCGGTGACGTTCCGGCAGAACACGACCCGGTAGCCGTATGCCTTCAGCCAGCGGACGAAGATGTCGAAGTTGACGCCGGACCGGATATGCCCGATGTGCGGCGGCGCCTGCACGGTGGCGCCACACAGGTACAACGACACCACCCCGGGCTGGATAGGGGTGAACTCGCGCACCGAGCGCGCGGCGGTGTCGTATAGCCGGAGCGTCACCCCGTAAGGCTACCGGGAGC
>Ga0114129_10014075_pt1 | contig 11397 bp, 11 predicted proteins | sample RhiMetdeltSRZDD1_FD_80071 | JGI IMG/M metagenome (GOLD analysis project Ga0114129, IMG submission 80071) | Populus rhizosphere microbial communities from Tennessee, USA - Rhizosphere MetaG P. deltoides SRZDD1 (version 2) (version 2) | ecosystem: Host-associated > Plants > Roots > Rhizosphere >... | reverse complement strand
CGCGGACGCGTGCCCGGACGCGGCGTCGGGGTCGGAGTTGGCGTGGGTCGCGGGCGTGTGCCGGGCCGCGCGGTCGGCGAGGGCGTCGGCGTCGGGCTGGTGCCCGACTGGAGCTGCCACAACGCCGGCGTGTTCGGCGGCTCCCAGGTCACGATCGACGTGTGAGCCTGCAGGCACTTGTACGTCGGCCCCTGGTAGGTCACGAGTGCACCGACGGAATAGGCCGTGTTGGGCGCCCACTCCGCCGCCTGTGCGAGGGCCGGAATCGCCAGCGCCAACACCACCAACAACGCTACCCGCGAGAGCTGCCGCGCTCGAGTCATTCACGTTCTCCTTGGCCAAGAACGCCCGTTAGGTTTTTGTGTGCGGACGGAGTGAATTGGAGTGGTTATGACATCTTGTCCGGCAGACGTCAAGTAGTTTTCGTCTTGTCGAAATTCTTAGCGCGGCACGGAGCCGGGCGTCTTGAACGTCAGGGCGAGGCGGCAGAGCATGACCTCGTCCCCGTCGCCGATCGGCGTGAGCACGCCGTTGGCGAGCTTCTTTCCATTGAGGAAAGTGCCGTTCATCGTGCCGATCTCTTCCGCGAGGAAGAACTGGCCGTCGCGGATGACGAGCCGCGCGTGCCGCCGCGAGATGTTGCGGCTCTGGTCCTCGCCGGTGAGATCGACCTCGGGGCTCATGCCGGTGACGGAGTCGAACCGGCCGATGAGGTTCTCGCCCTTGAACATCGGGAAGACGTTGCCCGTGGAGGCGGAGACGAAGTAGGCCAGCGCCTCCGTCTGTATCGTCTGGCTCGTCGGCGGCGGCGCGGCGGCCTGAATCTCTTGCGGGCGGGACGGCGCGGCGACGCCCGTTCCGCCATGCGCGAGGATCTGCTCGATCTGCTTGTTCGTCTCGCGCAGGCGTATCGAATATTTGCGGAGCATGCGGACGGCGATCTCGGGGTTGGCCTTGATCATGTCGCCGAACTGCTCGCCATTGATGACGATCAGGTCGCCGGCCTCGACGACTTCCGCCGCCGCCGACCGCGGCATGCGCTCGAGGATCGCCATCTCGCCGAAGAAGTCGCCCTTCTCGAGGACGGCGAGCGTGGCTTCGCCCTCCTTGACCTTCTTCTTGATGGCCACGCGGCCGGACTGGATGATGTACATGTCCTCCCCGTCGTCGCCTTCCTGGAAGAGGACGTGCCCCTGCTCGAAGTGCGTGAGGAATCTCGCGAAGGGGTTCTTCTCGGCCGCCATCGGACTTTCGGCGCAAGTGTAACACCGGCCGGCGTTACTTTGTGGTGACCTCCGACTCGATGCGTACCTGATACCGCCGGAAGTTCTGATAGCGCGCCTTGGCCTCTAGCCGTTCGACAATCGCCCCACGGCCCTCTCCGGGGCTCATCAACGGGCCCGTGTAGGTATCGGTCATCGCCACCGGCATCCAGACCGTCGAGCCTGGCCACGGTCCGAACCGCACGTTGACGTCGACGCGGCGGTCGGCATCACCCACCGTGATCGCGCTTTTCAGGACGCGGCCGTCGGCGGCGAGCCACACGCGGCCGCGGCAGCGAAGGTCGCGTTCGCTCACGGGGTCGCGCACGAACGTCGGCGTGGCTGTCTCTTCGAACGCCACCTCCCACCCGCGTACCGCCTCGACACGCGTGCCGCCCTTGCGCTCGAACGCGAACCGCGGCTGGTTGGACTCGTGGAGGAACACGAGCGCGAGCGTCGGAATGTTCACGTTGCGCATGGGCCCGAGATTGAACCGCGCGCTGGTATCGAGGATCTCGGCGGCACGGGCGACGGCGTTCGGCGCGGGATCGATGAAGAGCCGCTTCAACAGCTTGTGACGGTCCGCCACCGGCTTGCCGTCGACCTCATAGACGTCTCGAAACGCCGTCCAACGGAGCGGCGTGGCCAACGGCACGAACGCGATGTCCGAGCGCATCTCGCGAAGCTGGCGCACCGACACGCCGACGCTGCGCTTCTGCACGTACCGCTCCTCCGCCACGAGGTACGCGAACTCCTTCTCGTACTCCGAGACGTAGCGGGCCGCGTTCGACAGCAGCGATTCGAGCGCGGGCCCCGGCTCGCGCTCGGCGGCGCGAGCCCACGACGTGCACGCGAGCACGAGCGCGGCTACCAGGGTCTTGCCCACGCGCCTAATATAAGGGGGCCTTGACCGCTGCGTGGCCTCTGCTCGCGTTGCTCCTCGCGCCGACGGCGGCGCCCGCGCCAGCGCCGGCCGGCCGCGAAGAGTACCTGGAGCTCATCGCACGCGCGCGCGGCGGCGACGTGCGCGGCGCGCTCGCGCGCCTGCTCGAATGGACTCCTGAGGAAACCGCGGCGGCGAGGCCGGAGTGCATCGGCAACTGCCTGCGCGTCTCGCTCCTCCTGCACACCGAGGCGCAGTTCATCCAGCGCTTCCTCGGCCACAAAGAGCAGGGAAAGGCGCACATCCGCGCCACCGAGAACGTTCGGCACCGGATCCCCAAAGGCGACTTCGACCGGCGATGGCTGCTGGCGATGGGGTACCGCCACCAGGAGTGGGCGATGCTCGGTCGCGCCCGCGGGCTCTTCGAAGAGGCTCTCCGGGACTATCCGAACGACGCGGAGGCGCTGCTCGCCCTCGGATCGCTGCACGAGCAGCTCGCGAGCCTGCCCGCTCCGGACAACCGCACGGTCTACCGGACCGGCGAGCTCACGGACGCTCGCCGCCACTATGAGAGGGCCCTTGCGCAACAGCCCGGCTACGCCGAAGCGAAGCTGCGCCTGGCCCGCGTCGCTCAGATGCTGGGACAGATCGAGCAGGCACAGCGCGAGCTCGGCTCGTTGCTGGCCGCCGAGCCGCCGCCCGCCGTGGCCGGATATGCGCATCTCTTTCTCGGCCGCATTGCGGAGCAAGGGTCGCACCCCGAGCTGGCCATCGATCACTATCGCCGCGCGGTCAGCGCCGACGGCGCACTCCAGGCCGCCTATCTGTCGCTGAGCCTCGCCCTGCACGGCATGGGCCGCACGCAGGAGGCGGCGGAGGTGGTGCTGGACGGCCTGCGCGGCACGGAGACGGCCGACATCGACGGATGGTACGGCTATCACTGCCGGGACCTGCACGGCTATCGGCTCACGATGGACAGGCTGTGGGCGGAGCTGCTGCCATGATCGGCGGAACGCTCCTCGCGCTGCTCGCGGCGGCGTCGCCTGCCCCGCCGCGCTTCGGCAGCCAGACGGACGCGATCCGCGTGGACGTCAGCGTCTCGCGCGACGGTGAACCCCTGGCCGGCCTCGTCGCCGCCGATTTCGAAGTGCGTGACCAGGGCGTGCCGCAGCACCTCGAGCTGGTGTCGCGCTCCGAGCAGACCGTGCACGCGATCTTGATCCTCGATCTCAGCGACAGCCTCACCGCCGCCCAGCAGGCGCGCATCCGTCGCTCCGCCCGCGACATGCTCGCCCGGCTGGAGCCGCGGGACCGCGCCACCTTGCTGGTGTTCGCCCACGACCTGCGCCTCGTCAGCGGGCCGGCGGAGCCCGCGGTGGCGAGCGCGGCGGTGGACCGCGCGTACGAGTGGGGCGGCACGGCGGTCTACGACGCGCTCTACGCGGGCGTCGCGTTGTCCGCGGCGGTGCCGGGCGCACGGCCCTTCGTCCTGCTGTTCAGCGACGGCCTCGATCGGGTGAGCTGGCTGTCGCCGTGGAAGGTGCTCGAGGCCGCACGCCATTCGGACGCCACCGTCTACCTCGCCAGCCCCGCCGACACGCCGGGGGGCGGGCTGCCCGGCCTGGCCGCCGACACCGGCGGTTACGTGATCGGCGCGCGTCCGGGCCCGGAGCTGGACGAAGCCTTCACCCGCGTGCTCACCGAGGTCAAGAACCGCTACCTCCTCGTCTACGAACCGCAGGGCGTGCCACGACCCGGCTGGCACGAGCTCTCGGTGCGCCTCAAGAAGCGCAAGGGGAAGGTGAGGGCGCGACGCGGCTACTACGTCGCGCCCCCGTGATCAGCGCTTCCAGTACTTCAGGTTGCGGAAGCGGCACTCCATGTAATTGCTGGCGCCGTCCTGGGTGTAGACGCCGTTCTTGAAGTAGTGGGTGGCGTCGCCGCGGTCCGGATCCGTGCGCTTCAGTACGTTGTTCACGTACAGCTTCACGCTGTTGTTGTTGGCGTCGTGGGCGGCCTTGACGTTCACCCACGTGTTGTAGATGCCGCTGGCCAGCACGTCCGTGGAGTACCGCCGCAGCTCGCCGCCGTTGGGCGAGTACACGCGGACCATCGAGGCCGTCGCCGCCGTCACCCCGCCGAACACCTGCTGGTTGTTGACGCCGGTCGTTCCGGAAGGCACGTACATGTCGCCGTCCCACATGTGATTGCCCGACGTGTAGTCGTTGTTCCACCGCAGCTCGGAGCGCGGGAGCGTCGTGCTCGTCGTCGAGTGCGGCTTGTCGGTGATGTAGACCCACGTCGTCCAGACGCCGCCGCTGTAACTGAAGCGGTCGCTCACGTTGAGGTCATACGGCTTGTGGACGGTGTACGTCCACGACGACTGCGTCCAGCCCGAGGTCGGGCTCGACGTCGTGGGCGTCGGGCTGGGAGTGGGCGTCGCCGTCGGCCGCGGCGTGGGTGTCGCCGTGGGGGTTGCCGTCGGGGCGGCGCCGCCGGCGGCGAAGATGCTGACCTCCGACACGCTGTTCCACATGTTCACGGTATTGCCGTGGCCGACGTAGCGGACCCATCGGGCCGATCGGTCGGTGAAGTCGAAGGTCTGCTCCGTCGTCTGCGTTCCGTTGCTGAGCGCGCCCGCCAGCACAGTCGTCCACGTGCTGCTGTCAGTGGAGACCTGCAGGTCGAACCGGGCCTGCCGCTGGTTGCCGTTGTAGACGGCGATCTTCACGTAGGCCACCGTCTGCGTCGAGCCCAGGTCGTACTTGATCCAGGGGCCGTCGCCATTGGCGGACCATCGCGTGGTCAGGCTGTTGTCGACGCTGTTGGCGGGCACGTTGCCATCGTCCGTGCTGGCCGTGACACCGGAAGCGCCCGGCGTCACCTCTGTCTGCGCCTGCGCGCCGGCCGCCGCCAGCACCATGAAGGAGAGGACCACGATCCGGCGAAGCCACACTGTCGTCATTTGAACACCCCTGCTTCCTTCGACCAGCGCGCAAGCCGCGCGCCTCGACAAAGCAAAATGGAACGACGCCGACCTTGTTGTACTAAAGGACAATCTAGGCACCGGAGGGTTTCGGCGCCATGGATCGTTGGCAGGGGCCGGCTCTAGTGCCGGACGACTACAAGGCGTTGGTGAGCTGGTCGGCGATCGCGCGCCACTGCCAGACGAGGCCCTGCGCGGCCAGGAACGCCGCGATGGCGGCGGCGACCCATCGGCCCCAGACGGGGCGCGCCCACAGCCAGGCGATCGACTCCCCCGCGGCCAGGCACACGAGCGGCGTGACGAGCAACGTCTCGTGCCCGTGGAGGAAGACGTCGGGCACCTTCGCACGCCCGAGCAGCAGCAGCAGGTAGGTGAATCCCCACGCCCAGAGGATGCGATGGCCGGGGCATCGACGCAGCAGGTACAGGCCGGCGGCCACCAGGGGCGGATAAACGAGGCCGAAGAACCCGCGCGTGCGGGCGTAGACCGTCTGGATCCAGCTCTCGATCGGGTAGCGGGAGACGGCGCCGTGCGCGCCTCCGATGCGCGGCAGCATGTCGGTGACCATCCCCAGGAAGTCGCGATAGTAGAGCGCCACCGAGAGCACCGAAGCCACGAGCCCCATGGCGAGGATCAGGCCGCCCCGCTTCAGCCGCTCGCGGGCGGTGCCCTGCGGCTCCACGAGCGCGAGGACGAAAAGGAACAGGCTGATGTTCGTGACGCCGGAGATGTAGGCGAGTTGGCACGCGACCACGCAGGCCACCCCCACCGCGAACGTCCGGGCCGCCGGGAAACGCACAAGACGCGCGAGGAGCCAGGCGAAGAACGCCATGTCGACGGCGTGTCCGAAGAGCGCGGGCAGGAACGCGAAGCTCAACCGCGAGGTGTACGTCGGTACCACGACCATGAGGGCGGCCCCCAGCGGTGACGCCTCCACGCGTCGCGCCATCACCCAGACCAGGATCAGCGGCACCAGCGAGACGACGACCCCGCCCATCTTGATGGCCGTGATCAGCGCGTCGTAATCGAGCCCGGCGGCGGCGAACGGCAGGTGGAACGCGGGCGTGTACGGAAAGGCGTACGTCTGTCCGTAGGCCTCCGTCCGCCACACGCCGTGCTGCCAGATGTAGCGCGACGGCACGCGGAAGAAGTCGAGGCCGGCGATCTGCAGGATCTGCACGAGGCGGGCGTGCGTCCGCAGGTCCGGGTAGTAGAAGCGCGGATGGTTCACGGCGGCGCTGCGGATCAGGAAGGCGAGGACACACAGCGCGGCCAGCGTGCGTACGGTCGCGGCCGTGGTAGCGCCGCGCGCGACCAGCCATCGGCCGACGAGGAGGCCGATCACCGCCACCGCGAGGAGCGTCTCCGGCACGGCGGTGAGCAGACGGTGCGTGAGCCAGGGGTCGAAGAGCAGGCCGCCGGCCAGTGCGATCGACAGCGGCGCGGCCAGGAGCCCGGACATCCCGACCGTCCAGCCGGACACTGCCAGCACGGCGAGGACGATCAGCAAGAGCACCGCCGGCCGCGCGCGCGCGAAGCCGGTCAGATGCACGCGAGCGTCCGGCCCGAGATCGATACGCAGCCAGTCGAGCTTGAGGCCCTGGTCGCGCCGCTCGTGGGAGTCGGCGTCGAAGCGCACGTGCACGGGCGCGCCGGACAGCAGTCCCAGATCGACGGATCGATCGACGAAGGTGCCGCCGCGCGCCTCGTATCGATCGACCGGCCGGCCGTCGAACGCCACCTCGACCTGCGCCGTCTCCACGAACATGCGCGCCGATCGATGCACGAGCGTGGCCGTCCCCTCGATCACCACCGGCAGGGTGACGTCGGCGTGATACGTCGTCCAGTGCGTGGCGACCTTGTCGTCGATCTCGTAGTACGGGGTGAAGCCACGGATGTACGGGCCATCGCCCGGTCCGAGGTTGAGCTCGAGGGCACGCGGCCCGCGAGCCCCGATCTGCGCAGCCACGAGCGGCAGCGCGAGCACGACGGCCCACGCCCACCACCTCGGCGGCATGCCGCTAGTCGACGATGCGGTAGGCGCGGACGCGCTCCTCGAGGCCGGACCAGATGTCGGCCGCGCGGCGTCCGCCCGCCAGCTCGGTGGCCACGTAGCGCCCCATGTCGAGGCAGTGGTCCGAGTTGTTGTAGTTGAACATCCCCAGCCGGCCGGTGAGGACGAGGTTCGACGCCGACTTGAGCTTGTCGTACACGCCGTACAGCCGCTGGCGATAGTCGACGGTGTACATCGGATAGAAGCTGCGGAAGCGCCGCACGAAACCGGTCTCGAACTTGTCCGGCGTGGTCAGGCCCGCTTCCACGAGGGTGTCGAAGCACCGCTTCACGAGCTCGGCGTCGGGCGTCGCCCACGTCGCGTCGTTCTCGTCGCAGGTGAGGTCGCAGCACAGCGCGGTGCGGCCCGCCGGCCCCATCGACGCGTCCATCGCCTTCTGCTCGAACAGGCGGTTGAAGGGATAGCGGCGCTCGGGGAAGAAGATCCAGTGGTCGTCGAGCAGGCGGTCCTGCTTGAGGACGAGGAAGACGAGGGCGAGGTCGCGCAAACGAAGGGACTTCGATCGCTCCGCGAGCTCGGCATCGCCGGGGAATATCAGCCGGCCGAGCGCCTCGAGGGGGATCGACGACACGAGCGTCTCCGACGGGAGGCGTTCCGTCTTGCCGTTCATCTGCACGTGGACGGCCCGTACCTGGGGCCCGCTGCACTCGACGTTCACCGGCGTGGCGGAGGTCAGGATGCGGCCGCCCGCCTCGCGGATCCCGTCCGCCAGGCGCTGCGGGAACTCGCCGAAGCCGCCGCGGGGATAGTAGAAGAAGGGGGCGTCGACGTCCTCGCCCGTCTCCTTCAGCTTCAGCAGGCGCAGGATCAGATCCGTCGCCCCCCCGGCGGGGATGCGCGCCCGCGCCAGCTCGGCCGCGAGGAGCTTCGGATCGCCCCACACCTTCCACGCCAGCGGCTCGAACACCAGCTCGTACACGCCGCGGCCGAAGCGCTGCAACACGTATTCCTCGTACGACTGCGGCTCGCGCCGTCCCACGAGGCCGCCCGCGATCGCGCCGGCGTACGTGAGACCGAGCCGCGCCGCGCGCGTGGGCCCGAGCAGCGGCAGCAGGTTGCCGAGGCGCAGCGGATAGTCGAGGTAGCGGCCCAGCAGGCGGATGCGGTTCTTCTTCTTGTGCTCGATGAGGCGGCCGTCCATGATCCGCCGGATCTCGTCGAGGACGCCGGGCACGACGGAGTACAGCTTGTGCGGGCCGTGATCGAGCTTGAAGCCTTCGGCTTCGAAGGTGCCGCACAGGCCGCCCGTCACCGGACCGCGCTCGACGACAGTAACGGGATAACCCGCGCGCGCGAGGTAGTAGCCGGCGGCGAGACCGGCCACGCCTCCACCGAGAACGACGACGGGTGCCTGCGCCATCAGACCTTGCGGGCCACGAACATCGTCTGGCCGACCCAGTAGTGGAACGGCAGCTTGTCGAGGTGCAGCAGGCGCAGCGTGCCCGTCAGCAGGCCGCCGAGCGGCCCCAGATACGGCGCGGCCCGCTTGCCGACGTAGCCCATCTCGAGCGTCTGAAGGTGCTTCTGCTGCCCGGCGAGCTCGAAGCCGCAGCGGCGCATCAGGTCCGCCATCGTGCGCGGCTCGAAGTAGTACAGGTGCACGGTCAGCAGGAACGGCCAGCGTCCGCCCAGGAACCGCGCGGCCCCGCTCGCGTAGTCCGGCACGCTGACGGCCAGCACGCCGCCGGGGGCGAGCAGCTGATACGCGCGCTTGAGCACCGCCGTCGGATCCGGGGTGTGCTCGAGCACGTCCCACAGCGACAGCAGATGCACGCTGCCGTCCGCGACCGGCGTATCGAAGATCGTGCCCGGGTGCAGCGTGAGCCCGTAGTGGGTCTTCGCGAACTCGCACATCCACGTGCTGGGCTCGCAGCCCACCGGCTCGTAGCCGCGATCCCGCGCGACCTTCAGGAACGAGCCGCCCGCGGCGCCGATGTCCATCACGCGCTTCCCGGGCGGCTTCGCCGCCGCCTCCACGCGATCGAGACAGCGCGCGAACGTCCGCTCGCGGAACGAGACCTGCGATACGAAGCCTTCGTCAGTGCCGCCCTTGTAGCCTTCGAGGATGAGGTCCCAGCGCAGGCGCGGCCGCACGTAGTACAGGCCGCAGCCCTTGCAGCGCACCATCTGGTCCTGCAGCGGCTCGTCGCCCGACGAGCGGAAGACGGTCTCGAGATCGACAGGCTTCGAGGCGTCGCGCTTGGACGGGATCACGACGTCGTAGGCGTCGCTGCCGCAGATGTTGCAGGGGACTTCTTCGAACTGCGGGCGGTTTTCGACCGCCCCCTTCGTGGTCTCGACGGCCGTCGTGGTAGTCACCGTGGTCTCCGATTGAGGGCGGCCAGCTCGCGGAACCCGGCGGTCACCGCATTCAGCACCACGCCCAGGACGATCAAGCTGCCGGCGAGCAGCAGCGCGCCGGCGATCACGAGGCCGTTGACGAGGGCCGAGCCCGATGGCGCGGCGCCCGCGACCCAGACACCCGAATACACGCCCGCCATCACTACCAGCGCCAGCGCGATCAGGCTGAAGAAATACAGCGGCCGGTGGTTGCGCAGCAGGACGGCCATCGTCAGCAGGATGCGGTAACCGTCGGCGAACGGCGACAGCTTGGAGAAGCTGCCCTCGGGCCGCGCACGATAGCGGATCGGCACCTCGAGGATCTGCATCTTGTTTTCGAGGGCCTGCAGGGTCATCTCCGTCTCGATCTCGAAGCCTTCGGTGATGAGGGGCACGCCGCGCATGAAGCTGCGGTTCATCACGCGATACCCGGAGAGGATGTCGCGGAAGGAGGTGCGGAATACGAAGTTGATGATCCAGAGGATGGCCCGGTTGCCGAAGCGGTGGAGGTCGTTGAGAGCCAGACGGGACGCGTCCTGCAGGCGGTCCCCCACCACCATGTCGGCGCGGTCATCGGCGATCGGCTTCATCAGGATCGGCAGGTCCTCGGCGAAGTACGTGTCGTCGCCGTCGACCATCACCAGCACGTCGGCGTCCACACACTCGAGCATCTTCTGGACGACGAAACCCTTGCCCCGCCGCTTCTCCCGCACCACCCGCGCGCCGGCCGCCTGCGCCTTGGCCGCACTGTCGTCGCTCGAGTCGTTGTCGACGACCAGGATCTCGGCCTCGGGCATCTGCGCGCGGAAGTCCGCCACCACCTTGGCGATCGTCGGCGCCTCGTTGTAGCAAGGGATGGCCACCGTCACACGCAGCGCAGAATCCTCCAGTCGAGCCGCTTTTTATAACACATTCGACGGCGCCAAATCGAAACGATGCCTTGCCCCCAAGCCGCGAGGCGGTCGGGCAACAGGAAGTGTAATACACTTAAGCCGTGCGCTTCGTCTGGGATCAGGACAAAGCCGACACCAACGCGCAGAAGCACGGCGTCACCTTCGAAGAGGCGGCCAGTGTATTCATGGACCCGCTGGCCCTGATCGTGGAGGATTCTCGCCACCCTGAGAACGCACGGATCATCGGCGAGTCGGAGGCTCAGAGAATCTTGCTCGTCGTCTTCGTGGAGCGCGACGAGGATCTGCTGCGCTTGATCAGTGCTCGCCGAGCGACACGGCACGAGCGGAGGCGTTATGAAGAAGGCGAATAGAAAAACACACCGGGAGCCCTCGCGACGGTCGTTGCGCGAGATGCCGGAAGTCGACTTCGGCAAGGCGCGCGTAAAGCGAAACCCCTACGCAGGCCGGATCGCCGAGCAGGGACTCGTCGTCCAGGTCGGACGCGGCCGACCCAAGAAGCTCTTCGAGGGTGGAGCCACCACGCCGCGTTCCGTCCGTTTCCCGGAGAAGATCTGGGCCCTTCTCGAGCGTCGGGCCAAAGCGAAGGGAATCACGCTCCATGCCGCCCTGCGCGAAGCCATCCTCGAGTGGGCGCGCGGCGCCGCCTGACCCGGGGAGTCAGCGCACCTTGTACACGGCGGCGTCGGCGTGGCGGGCCACGACGTCGAACTGCTTGAAGAACTCCTCGTTCACGGGGCTGACGTTCGCCCGCTCCATCGGCCCGACGACGACGTGGCCGATCTTGTACTTCTCGATGAGGTCCCTCGCGTCGGGCTCCCCCGCGTAGATCCGCTTCATCGCGTTCTCGCGCTCGAGATAGACGTCGCCGCTGATGCCGTGGGTCCAGAGCGTGCCCGGGTAGCCGTAGAACGACCGCCGGCCGCTCAGGATGAACGGAT
>Ga0114129_10014073_pt1 | contig 11398 bp, 11 predicted proteins | sample RhiMetdeltSRZDD1_FD_80071 | JGI IMG/M metagenome (GOLD analysis project Ga0114129, IMG submission 80071) | Populus rhizosphere microbial communities from Tennessee, USA - Rhizosphere MetaG P. deltoides SRZDD1 (version 2) (version 2) | ecosystem: Host-associated > Plants > Roots > Rhizosphere >... | reverse complement strand
TCAATTCCTCCGAGTTGTAAGGATAGATCGTGTCGATCAGAATGATTCCTTCCTTCGTCGTCAAAGCCCAGGACGAGTGAAGCTTGCCGCCGACGAAATAGAGGTTGTCAAAGACTTTAGCCGGCTCAGCGTACCAGACGTCCCGCGCCGGCGCGCTAGCGGGATTCGTAACGTAAGCCGGCATGTTGTCGCTCAAATTTTCGCCGCCGCTCTGAGGCAGGAGGCAGGTCCGAACCAACGTGCCGAGGAACTCGAAGCCAGCGGCAGTCTTGGCCGACTCGAGCGCTTTTTGAATCTCCGCCTCGAAGTTCCGCTTCATTGGTGCCTGTTGCGCGGACACACTGCCAACTAACGCAGCAACGATAGCGATCACTAGGCCGGTAATGGCGATTTGCGATTTCATAACAGCCCCCCATGACAAGCTGGTTTAGCCCTTCGATGACGCAAACATCCGAGAGAACACTTTCCGCGCGTTGCCTTCGGTGATCTTGTAGCGATCTTCGTCGGTGAGCCAGTCGATGGACTGGAAGATCGGCACGAGGTCTTCGAAGTTGCGGCCGGTCTTGGGGTCGATCGCGTTGACCGCGCCGAACATCTCGGTCGCGAACAGCACGTTGTCGGCGCCGACCCGCTTGATCAAAAGCTCCATCGATTCTTTGTCGTAGATCGCCATGTCCCAATAGACCCGCCGCGCCGCCTCCTCGAACGGTTCGAGCCCTTCTCTGACGTGCAAGCCGCGCTGGCGGTTCCACTGAAACGGGATCGCGCCACCGCCATGAGGGATGATGACTTTTAATTTCGGAAAATCTTTGAAGACACGCGACTTCAAAATTTCCACCGCCGCTGCGTTGTGATGCGCGATGTAATAAGAATTGGTCAAGTGCATTGCCGGATTGAGCGACGCGCTGGCGTGGATGGTACAAGGCACGTCGAGCTCCACCAATTTTTCCCAGAGCGGATACCACCACTCGCTGCCGACAGAAGGCGTCAGCGGCTCGCGTCCCCCGGCGACATCGGGATTAACATTGCAGCTGACGAAGCCCAGGTCCTTGACGCAGCGTTCGAGCTCATCGACCCACTCTTTGGGGCCGACGCCAGGCGATTGTGGCAGTTGGCAGACCGGCGAGATCTTGTCGGGCCAGGTTTTGGCGACACGCGCGATCAGATCGTTGCATGCTTCGGTCCAGTAGCGGCTCACGAGAGGCGAGCCGAAGTGGTGGCCCATGGCGCCGGCCTGCGGAGAAAACATCAGCCGGTCAATGCCGCCGTCCTGCATACGTTTGAATTGACCCGCCATCGAGCGCGCCAACTCTTCGTCGCTGATGTTCAGCTTCGCGCGCACGGGCTTGCCGAGATTGGTGATCTGCTGGCCTCGATATGCCTGGAGTTGCAACGGGGCCGTGGTGAAATGGGTATGGGCATCGATGATCATGAACCTGCCTCCTTCTGAACGGAATAGATAAAATTCAAAATCCGAATTTCGAAATCCGAAACACTTACCAAATCTGGAAATCTCAATTTCGAAACTAAATTAGTCTGCTTTCCTTTTTGTTCGTTTGAAATTTGTTTTGAGTTTCGGATTTCGTACTTCGAATTTAGTAATAAATTTTTGCGATTGTCAGTCAGAAGTCTCTTTGTTATACCAATCACCTAAGAATAACCAATAAAAAGGAATGAATATGCCAGACATACCCCGTCTTAACAGCGTAATCAAAGCCCTCGAGCACGGTCAAACCGCTTTTGTCGCCTTTACTCCCATCGATATCGAAAGCGCCGTCGCCATGGCCAGCTCCAAGCTGGACGGGGTCGCCTTTGAAATGGAGCATGCGCCACTCGATTTTCCAGGTCTAAGACAAGCGCTTCAATTCATGCTCGACCGCCGCCAGATTGTCGATCGCGCCACTTTGACTCCCGCGGTTACGCCCATGGTGCGCATACCACCGAACGGTATCGAAATGAATAGTTGGATCGCCAAGCAGGTGCTCGACATCGGGGTGTTTGGAATTATCTTTCCGCACGTCAGCACCGTCGAAGAGGCGTCGAACGCCGTTAGCGCTTGCCGTTACCCGCGCCTGTCTACCGTGCCACGGTACAATCCCCCCGGCATTCGCGGCGATGCCCCAGCGCGGGCAGCGCGCTATTGGGGCCTTACGCAACAAGAATATTACAAACGCGCCGACGTCTGGCCGCTCGCGCCCGATGGAGAAATTCTCGTGGTTATTCAGTGCGAAGAGACTCGCGCCATCGAAAACCTGCCGAGAATTCTCAAAGAGGTGCCCGGCATCGGCGTCGTTCTTATCGGCGAAGGCGACTTGAGCCAGGAGCTGGGTCACCCGAGAGATTACGAGCATCCCGTCGTCGCCGAAGCGATCGACAAAATTCTCCAGACCTGCAAGGAGCACAATGTGCCATGCGGCCATCCACACCCCGACGCCCACAACATCGAGCGTCTAGTGGCATCCGGCTACCGATTTTTGATGCCGTCGGCACCGCGCTCTTTCAGCGTCCTCGATCAGGGGCGCAAGCTCGCCGGCAGGAGTTAGAACAGCACCAGTCGCGCGACAGTTAAAAATACCATCGAACAATCGATGCGGGCAATTTAGATTTCGCCGCCGATACTGAAATCTTTTTCTGCAGCCATCGTATTCTTGCGACTCGATCGGAGATCTGTCGCTGTCAACTTGCATCAACCACTCGCGTGGCGCGTTGCTTGCTTAGCCCCGGACGTTACGCCGCTGTAACATTCGCCGTGGCATTACCCTACATCGCCTCGGCATTTCCCTACAGCACTTTTCTTCACCCTCAAAGCGTTTTCGGTGAGCGAACAGACTTCTAGCGGTGAAAGTGTTTACTCCTTAGGCAACGCCTGTTCGAGAAATAGGCATCTTGTTCAAAGTGACGAAAGTCAGACAGATGATTGGCGTGGATACGCGCAATTAGTCCATGGCATAGCAATTGCGGCCAATTTCATAAATAAACAACGCGGTGCGCTACGAAAGCCCGGTCCTCGAACGCGCTGTACCTAAGCGCGCTTTCAAATCACGAAAACTTAATCGTAAAGAAACAATCGGAGGAACGATGCAGAACGTCAAAAAATTACTGGTCCCGATCGACTTTTCACCGGAGTCAGAGAAGGCGCTGAAATACGCTTCCTCGTTGGCGAAACAAATTCACGCTGAAGTGATTGCGCTGTATGTCATCGAAGACATCTTACAGGAAGGGATCCTCGCGTACATATTTCCACCCGATGGCTGGCCGTTTCTGGACACGCAACCCTCGGTCCGCCCGCTCGATGTTTTACTCCGAGAGCGAGCCCTCGATCTCTGGCGCTTCATCGAGCGAACCGTTCACGATAATGGCCCGACGAAGGTCAAAAGAATGGTGCGCTTGGGCAAAGTACGTGAGGAGATCGCTGCCGTAGCGCGTGAGGAAAATATCGACCTCGTCGTTCTAGAGCTCCGCAAACGTTTTCTATTTACCAGTCAGCGGACGCGAAAGCTCCTCAAGATGATCGACAAGCTTCCGTACCCCGTGCTTTTGCCTCCGCCGATTGCCGAAGACACGCCGGGACGAGGAAAGCCAATCTTCGCGTTTCACCGCAGTCCAGCAGAAAATCCAATATAGAGACGTACATTCACACGGAAAGAAAATATTTACCACGGAGGCGCGGAGGATGCGGAGGGGGATAAATGTAAGGGCACGGCATGCCGTGCCCCTACCGTATTCCGTGTCTCTGCGGTGAATCCCGTTCTTTTCTCTTGGTTGCGGCTTTGCCATGCTGCGTCAATTGAACTGCGAGCCGGGTTGAGCGCAGCGATATCCTCAAGATTCTGGGCAATATCATTTGCGCCAGCCAAATTGCGCCCTTGTGGCTAAGATGGTAATTCATCAGCATGTCCAAGTTCACCGACTTCTGCGCCGATTATTTCAAAAGATATTTCGAGCTTCACCCAACGGAGGCCATCTACTACGGCATCGAAGGTTACGATCATCTGCTTAACGACTATTCTGACAAATGCTATGAAGCCGAAAAGGCGCTCGTCGAGGAATCGCTAGCCAAGCTAGGGCTAATTGCTGTTCATGAGCTGGATCAAGACGAAGCCATCGATCGCGCCCTGCTCGAAGGCAAGCTCGCCATTCAACGCTACGAGCACAGCAAGGAAGATCACCGGTTCAAATACCCGGATAGCTATCTGCCTATCGATGCCATTTACATTCTCACCGTCCGCGCGACCAACGATCTTGCCGGCAATTTGCTGAGCCGGTTGAATCGGACGCCGGCGCTGATTCAGCAAGGCATTTTCAATCTCAGCCGCGCCGAAGCCAACCCGCCGCGTCTGTGGACCGAAATGGCCATCGAAGGCGCAAAGGGCGGGATCAGCTTTTTAGAAAATTTAGCGACCCATCCAAAGGTCAAAGAATCGGCGATGGACACAGCGGCATTGCTCGCGGCGGTTGAAAAATCGAAAAATGCGGTGAGGGATTTCGCGATCTTTCTCGAACGTGATCTGCTGCCGCGCAGTCGCGGTGTCTATGCCGTTGGCGAAGAGCACTTTAATCTACTGCTTAAGAAAAAACATTTTCTAGATCATAATGCCGAAACGCTGCTGTCGCTGGGGGAAAGCTTGTTCGCGAAAACGAAGAAGGAGCTTACCGACCTCGCCAACGAGCTCGCGCCGGGCAAAGATATTGAAAGTGTCGCCCGCTCGATTCAAGACAAGCACCCGTCCATCGACGAGATTCTCCCGGCTTATCGAAGGGCGATGGAAGCCGCACGCGATTTCGTCAGGGACAAAAAACTTGTTTCCTTTCCGCCCAAGGAAGAGCTGCACGTCGTGCACACGCCCGAATTTCGCCGTCACGAGATTCCCTTCGCGGCTTATTTGTCTCCCTCCCCCAAAGATGCCGATCAAGTCGGCTATTACTACGTGACGCCGGTCACCGACGACGATCTGCTCCGCGAGCATAACTGGGTCGGTTTGGAAAACACCTCCGTGCACGAGAGCTACCCCGGACATCATCTGCAATTTTCCATCGCCAACCGCAATCCGAAGTCGGCAACCTTACCGCGCCTGATGAATGAATCGTCGGTGTTTTATGAAGGCTGGGCGCTTTACTGCGAGCAGCTCATGCAGGAGCAGGCTTTCCTGAAAAGCAAAGAACATCGCTTTGTCATGCTCAAGGACCGCCTCTGGCGCGCCCTGCGCATCATCATAGACGTCAAGACCCAAACCGGAAAAATGAGCTATGACGAGGCGGCCGACTTGATGGTGCGCGAGCTCCACTTCCCGCGCGCCCAAGCTTGCGGCGATCTCAATTGGTACAGCCAGTCGCCCTCGGTGCCCATGGGCTACGCGCTCGGCTGGTCGATCATCAATCGCTTGCGTGAAAGAGAACAAAAAAGGCTAGGGAGCAAATTCAACCTGTGCGCATTCCACGACAAGCTCCTCAGCGTCGGAAGCATTTCGCTGCCGCTGGTGGAAAAGCGACACTTCACGTGATGATCGGAAACGACTTGAACCCCTTGAACGGCTGGAACCAGGACCGCGACGTGTTCCGTTCAAATAGTTCAAATCGTTCAAGCCGTTCAAATCGTTATGAAGACTAAACCAAAGCCACGCGGCCCTTTACTGGGCGCGCATATGTCCATCGCCGGCGGCGTCGGCAACGCTCTGCTCCTCGGCAAAAAAGTCGCGTGTGACGCCATTCAGATCTTCACCAAATCATCGCGCCAGTGGGCGGGCAAACCGTACACGAAGGAGGAAATTGAACAGTTTCGCCACAATCGGAAGGAAACCGGCATCACAACCATCATCGCCCACGACTCTTATTTGCTCAATTTGGGATCGCCCGATGCGAGCCTAAGAAAGCAGTCCGTTGCCGCATTCATCGAAGAGCTGGAGCGCTGTGAGATTCTCGGTGTCACGAATCTCGTCGCCCACCCCGGCGCCCATGTCGGCGCTGGCGAACCCCAAGGTATTAAGACCATTGCCAAGTCGCTCGACGAAGCGCACAAGGCTTGCCGGGGCTACGCCGTGAAAGTCACGCTGGAAATCACAGCCGGTCAAGGTTCGTGCCTCGGATATCGCTTCGAGCAAATCGGCCAAATCATGGATGCGACCAAAGAAAACGATCGACTCCGTGTGTGCTTTGACACCGAGCATGCTTTCGCCGCCGGATACGACATCCGCAGCCAGGAAGGTTACGAACGAACCTTTGCGGAATTCAATGATGCGATCGGCATTGACCGCCTCGCTGCGTTTCATCTGAACGACTCAAAAAAAGAATTCAATTCGCGGGTCGACCGCCACGATCACATCGGCAAAGGACACCTCGGGGTCGAGGCATTTCGCTTGCTCTTGAATGACAAGCGCTTTTGGGGTTGCCGATGTGCTTGGAAACTCCCAAGGGACCGGATCTCAAAGAAGACCAAGAAAACCTCACGCTGCTTCGGAGCTTGATCAGGACGGATATCTAACCACGAAGGTCACGAAGAGCACGAAGGAAAAAGAATATTCGATGGATGAAACTCTTCGTGGCCTTCGTGTCCTTCGTGGTGAGTATAACAAATCTCAACAACCTCGAGCTGACGGCGACGTCGAAATCACGCCGGGATTGCGATCCCAGGCAAGAAATGCTGCACGACGATGCCGATCAGATAGCCGGCTCCCGCGGCGCTGACGGCGATTATGAAAAAATCCAGACCGGATTTGAATTTTGATTTACCCGCGAGGCGGCCCTTGAAGGCGCCGACGCCAAAGAGCGTGATGCCCCCGAGTAGACCGGAAAGATAGGTTGCAGGAACCCCGGAAAAGACGATGTAAGGAATGATCGGAATAAACGCGCCGACGATGAACGATAGTCCCATCACCAACGCAGCCTGGAGTGGCCGATTGATTTCCGCGCTGCCGAGGCCAAAGACTTTTTCCTGAAAAGTGCGGAGGAAAACGTTTCGTTCTTGGCTTAACACTTTGACGATGCGGTAACTCTGTTCCTTGCTCAGGCCTTCCTCGCCGAGCGCTCTCAGCAAACCTTCCGCTGCCATATAGGGTTCGCTCTCGGCCAGTTGTTGGGCGTCGGCGAGTTCCTTATCGAAAATTTCCTTTTGCGCACCGGAGGAAAGATAGGAGCCGGCGGCCATCGAAATGGCACCGGAAAACATCGCTGTGAGGCCGGTTATGATGACGATGATATTGCTTTCTATGGCACCCTGAATTCCCGCCAACAGACCTACGGTGCTGATCAACCCATCTTGAATACCGAAGACGAACTCGCGAATTCGCGCCCGACTCTCGATGACCTGCTTTTTCTGCTGAATGACTTCAAGAGCCATGCAAATCTAGAAGTTAAAACTTAAAAGGTCAAATTTTGGACTAGGACCTTGTTTCGATGGTCTCCATGGATGCTCTGGAATTTTGTGTTTCTACTTTTGATTTTTGTCTTGGACTAATATTTCAAGCCTAGATCGCCAGTCGGCTCGCCCGGCTTCCAATCGGACGGACAAAGACGCTCCGTGCGCAAAGCTTTGAGGACACGCAGGGTTTCTTCCACACTGCGGCCGACATTGACGTGACTCACAACCTGGTAGCAAATCACGCCGGACGGGTTGATGATAAATGTGGCCCGCAAGCTCACTCCCTCCTTCTCGTCCAGCACGCCGTAGGCGCGACTGAGGGTTTTGTCCACGTCGCTAAGCAGCGGATACTCCAAACCGCCAAGCTCCTCGGCCCACGAGCGGTGACTGTCAATGGAATCGACGCTGACCCCGAGAATCGCCGCGTTCTCGGTTGAAAACTCCTTGGCTAAATGGCTGAAGCCCGTCACTTCCGTTGGGCAGATAAAGGTAAAGTCAGCGGGGTAGAAAAAAAGGATCCACCATCTTCCTTTGTAGGAAGAGAGCGAATATTCAGCGACCTGGCCTCGCAAAACGCCCTTTACTTTGAAATCCGGCGCATGGTCGCCGATGCGTAACTGATTCATATTTCCCTCAATACCATTCACGGAACGTTTCTCTGCCAGAGAGAATAGGCCGCCTTTTCGTTTGGCGATGCGTTCGAGGCAAACCAACGCTCTTCGATCGTGCCGGCTTTTAGCAAACCGAAGAAATAGATTCTTAGCATCTGCTCGATCAGTTGTGTTAGCGGCAAATCACGCTTGGGCTGGTACCAGGTATAGATCCAGTTCATCATGCCGAAGAGCGCGAAAGTCGCGACGCGCAGGTCAATGCCTTTGCCATCTTCCTGAGCTTGCAGCTCGCCGATGAGGTCCGTGATGACTTTCACGTAACGCCGCTTAAGCACGAGAATCTTGTCGTTGAATTCCCCGGTGAGCGATTCATCTTCATGCGCCATGACTTTCATTTCCGGCATATTATGCAGGAAGAAACTCAGGTGATTCTCGGCGAAGGCGCGAATGCGCGCGCGAATATCCAGGTTCGAATTTGCCGCCTGTTCCCAGCGTTGCAGCAGCGTCAAGAAACAACGTTCCTGAATCAAGAAAAGCAGCTCTTCTTTGGTGCTGAAGTAATAATACAATCCCGACAAACTCATCTTGGTCGCGCGTGAGATATCGCGCACCGAGGTATGATGAAATCCCTTTTCAGCGAAAATCTTCGCCGCAGTTTTAAGTATTCGTTGCAAATTTTCGTCGTAGTGACGGGATGCAGGCTCGAGACGGTTCGACATGGGCAACACCGATAGTTGCAAATCGGCTTTGGAGTGTCAATCGACCGTGTCCCTCGAAGCCGGCGCTGTCGCCGTGAAATAAGCGCGACAAGCAGAGCAAAAAATTTCCGCAGTGTGAATCCGCTGTGTTTTCAAGTGCTCGTACGTTGCACAGAGTTTGTTGAATCGCTCCCCACCATGGTGTATGTCTAAAAGCTCAGAGCGTATGAACTTCGAGAACGTCATCGTCGAAAAAGATGGCCAAATCGCCGTCGTCACGCTCAATCGTCCTCAAGCGCTGAACGCCCTTTCCTCTGCTCTCGTCAAAGACCTCTCGTTGGCGATGCAGGCGCTGGATCAAGACAACGATGTGCGCGTTCTCATCGTCACCGGCGGAGAAAAAGTCTTCGCGGCCGGCGCCGATATCAAGGAAATGGCCGATCGCGGGCCGTTCGACGAAAAAATTCACGAGCGGCTTGGCTACCGCGATCAGATCAACAAGATTACCAAGCCGGTGATCGCGGCGGTGAGCGGCTTTGCGTTGGGCGGCGGTTGTGAGCTGGCGATGAGCTGCGACATCATCATCGCGTCCGAGACCGCGCGCTTCGGGCAGCCGGAAGTGAATCTCGGCGTCATCCCCGGTAGCGGCGGCACACAGCGATTGACGCATGTTTTGGGCAAGCACCGCGCCATGGAGCTTGTGTTGACCGGCGACATGATGATCGCCGTCGAGGCTGAGCGCTTGGGACTGGTGAATCGCGTCGTGCCGGTCGAACTTTTGTTGGAAGAAGCCAAAGCTGTGGCAAAGAAAATTGCCGCCAAGCCCGTTCTCGCGATCAAAGCGGCCAAGGAGGCCGTTCTCAAGGCGGCCAACGCTCCCCTCGATGAGGGCTTGGAGTTCGAGCGCAAGTCCTTTTATTTGCTTTTTGCCTCCGAAGACCGCGCCGAAGGCATGAAGGCCTTTCTCGAAAAGCGCAAGCCGGAGTTCAAAGGTAAGTAGCTAGCGAGATTTCACCGTGGCCTACGAGACGATCCTCTACGAAAAAGAAAACGGCGTCGCGACGATTACCCTCAACCGGCCGCAATCGCTGAATGCTTTTGTGCCGCAGATGAATAAGGAAGTCCTCGACGTTTTGAAAGACGGCGAGCGCGACAAAGAGGTGCGCTGCCTCATGATTACGGGCGCTGGCCGGGCCTTCTGCGCCGGCCAAGATCTCAAGGGCAGGACGCCGGACCAAAAGGGCTCCCTCGGCGCGTCCCTGCGCGAGAAGTATAATCCGATGATTCGCCAAATCCGCCAGATGGAAAAGATCGTAATCGCCGCGATCAACGGAGTGGCTGCGGGGGCCGGGTGCAATTTGGCGCTGGCCTGCGATCTTCGGGTTGCCTCCGAAGATGCCAAGTTCATCCAATCCTTCGTCCGTGTGGGCTTGGCGCCCGATTCCGGCGGCAGTTTCATCCTGCCCCGGCTCGTGGGATTGAGCAAAGCCATGGAGCTTTTGTTGCTCGGCGACACGGTGGACGCCAGGGAGGCGCAGCGAATCGGTTTAGTCGCGCGAGTTTTTCCCGCGGCGGAATTTGCCGCATCGGCCAGAGCCATCGCCGAGCAAGTCGCCCGCGCCCCGCGCGGCATCGGGTTGATTAAACGCGCCGTGAACCACGCCAACCTGCAGAATCTGGAGGCCGATCTCGACTACGAAGCTCACATGCAAGAAATCGCCGGCCGGAGCTCCGACTATGACGAAGGCGTGCGCGCTTTCTTGGCAAAACGACCGCCGGAGTTTACGGGGAAGTAGTTTCTAGTTTCGGGTTTCTGGTCTCTAGTAGAACTAGAAACTTGACACCGTAAACTAGAAACCAAAAGAATCATGGCCAACAAAACTGAAAAGATCGCGGTCCTCGGCGCCGGCACTATGGGCGCGGGTATCGCCCAAATTTCCGCTCAAGCCGGATATGAGACTTTGGTTTACGATGTGAAGCAGGAATTTATTGAGAGCGGCTTGGATCGGGTGCGAAATTTTTTGCAAGGAAGCCGGACGCGTGGAAGGCTTACCGCCGAACAAGAACAGGAAATTTTAGATCGCTTCCGTACCACGACCCGCCTCGAAGATTGCCAAGGAACAACGTTAGTCATCGAAGCGGCACCAGAGAAACTCGAACTAAAGCGCGACATTTTCAAACAATTGGACGCCATTTGCAGGCCGGAGACGCTGCTCGCCACCAACACCTCGTCGTTCAGCATTACGGCCATCGCCGCCGCCGCGCAGCATCAGGAGCGCATCCTGGGTTTACACTTTTTTAATCCGCCGCCGCTTATGGCGCTGGTGGAAGTAATTCAAGGCGACCGCACCAGCGCAGTCACGATCGAGAAGGCCACCGAGCTCATGCGCGCCATGGGCAAGACTCCGGCGCGCGCCAAGGACACGCCGGGTTTCATCGTCAACCGCGTCGCCCGGCCGTTTTACAACGAGGGGCTGCGCATTCTCGGCGACGGCGATGCCTCGGTGGAAACCATCGACCGCATCATGAAGGGGGCAGGTAATTTCCGCATGGGGCCCTTCGAACTCATGGACCTGATCGGCAACGATGTCAACTTTGCCGCCACCGAGTCACTCTACCGATCGTTCTTTGAAGACCCGCGCTTTCGACCCAGCCCGATTCAGCAGCGCATGGTGATGGGCGGAAACTTAGGACGCAAGACTGGCCGGGGTTTCTACGCTTATGACAAAAAGTAG
>Ga0114129_10014071_pt1 | contig 11399 bp, 10 predicted proteins | sample RhiMetdeltSRZDD1_FD_80071 | JGI IMG/M metagenome (GOLD analysis project Ga0114129, IMG submission 80071) | Populus rhizosphere microbial communities from Tennessee, USA - Rhizosphere MetaG P. deltoides SRZDD1 (version 2) (version 2) | ecosystem: Host-associated > Plants > Roots > Rhizosphere >... | reverse complement strand
GTAAGCTGCCAGACTTGATCGATCTGAAGTGCCTGTCCATCCTGCCATAGCAGGTCCGTGACAACCGATTCGGTCTGGCTCCTGTTCACCAGGAAGACTGCACCCTTCTGGGTTTCGACATCGTAGCTGGCAGAAACATCCAACGTTGGCACGGCATCATAGTCCCGGGTCTCCACGCTGGGTGACTTGACGCGCACATCCAGTGCCTCTCCGCGAGCAAGATTACTCACCAGCTTGAACACGTAATAGGAGGGGTGTTTCAGCAAGCCATCCGAACGAGTATGCAGCCATGAAATGACGTTCACAATCTGGGCAACGCAGGCAATCTTGAGCACATAACTCTTGCGCAGGAAGACGTTCAACCACTGCGCCACCACGAGAGCATCCTCCAAATTGTAGAGCTCCTCCGCCAGGTGGGGCGCTTCCATCCAGTTGCCTTGCGTCGGATCGCCCTTGTACCACGCCTGCCACTCATCCCACGAAAGATAGATGTCATGCTTGCTTCGTCGCTTGGCTTTTACATAGCGTAGGGTCCCTTCCAACGTGTCCACAAAACGTTCCAAGAGTACTGCACTCGCCAGATAGCTCGTCGTGTCATTCTTCCGGTTGCCGGCATAATAATGCATCGAGAGGTAGTCCATCTCTTCCCAGGCGATCTCCAAAGCGGTGCGATCCCACTCGGGATACGTAGGCATCTGGTCATTGGAGGAGCCGCAAAGCACAGTTTTGATCGATGGGTCCTGCCAGCGCATTAGTTTTGCGGCTTCCAGCGCTTTGTTTCCATACGCCGCCGCATCCAGATGCCCCATCTGCCAGGGACCATCCATTTCATTGCCAACGCACCAATAAAGGACATTATGAGGTTGCTGAACACCATGACGGATCCGCAAGTCTGACCAGTATGTGCCGGAGGGTACATTACAGTACTCCACAAGGTCCGCCGCCGATTGGATCGTCCCCGTGCCCATATTCGCACCGAGCATCGGCGCAACGTTGACGGCCTTGCAATACTCCATAAATTCGTTGGTGCCGAACTGATTTGTTTCAATAGACTGCCAGGCAAGCTCGCGCCGGCGCGGGCGCTGATCTTTGGGTCCGACGCCATCAAGCCAGTTGTAGCCACTGAGAAAATTTCCACCCGGATAGCGGATGATCGTGTAACCCTGGTCGCGCAACGCCTCCAGAACATCTTTGCGAAAACCGCGCTCGTCCGCAAGCGGTGACTTGGGATCATAGATCCCTTCATAGATACAGCGCCCCATATGCTCGGCAAATCCGCCAAACAGCAGGGGTGAAATCGGCGCGATCGTTCGATTTGTATCCAGGAAGACTTGTGCTTTTGATGTTGACATGTAGAAGCCTATCGTTTGATGAATATTTAATGACAAAGAGGACTTTGGATCGAGCCATCCGAGTCAGCAGTTGATTAAATTGCTACTGTCCAGCCATGCCTGTAGTGGTGACACCGGCAATGATCTTGCGTTGGAAGATGGCATAGAACAGAAGAACGGGCGCGGAGGCGATGAAGGCGGCCGCGAAGGCCAGACCGCGCTGAATATAACTTCCCTGTTGGATGATCACCAATCCCACCGGAAGCGTAAATGTCTCGCGGTCGCTAAGCACAATCAGGGGCCAGAACAGGTCGTTCCACATGCCCAGGAATGTGAAGATAGCGAGGGCTACCATCGCGCCGCGCACCAACGGCAGACAAATCTGCCAATAGATGCGGAAGGGACTCGCACCATCCACGCGCGCGGCATCTTCAAGATCGCGGGGGATCGCGTAGAAGTGTTGCCGCATGAGAAAAATACCCACCACCGAGGCGGCTGTCGGCCACCAGATCGCATGATAGGTATTTAGCAATTTGAGATCACGGAGCAGCAGGAATGCCGGAATGAGGGTAATGGCTCCTGGAATCATGAGGCTAAAGAGGAGAAGGGAGAACAATTGGCGTTTGCCAGGAAATTCCAGGCGGGCAAATGCATAACCACTTAACGACGAGAGGAAAACAACAATCAGTGTCCCTACAGTGGAGATAATTAGGCTATTCGTAAACCATTTCACAATCGGCAATGTCACGTCTGTAAAGATATGGGTGAAGTTACTGATGGTGATGGGCTTTGGAAGCCACTCGATTGGAAAATGGAGTTGATTCGCTTCCCGTGTGAATGCCATGGAAATGATGTAAATGACCGGAATAAAGATGACGACCGCGAGCGGTAAGAAGATCAGCCATAAGCCCAGCGAACGCAAAACACTTTTACGGCTGGGGCTCAAATTCATAAGGAAATTCGTGGTTTTGGATTCTGTAGTCATATCAGGCTCCTGTTGACGCTAATATTCAGTCCGCCCGCGCATCAGTGAAAAAATAATAACGGTGACAACGATCATGATCACGGCCAGCACGACCGCGATCGATGAGGCATAGCCAAAGCGGAAAAACTTCCAGGCAGTTTCATACAGATACATCACAGCTGTGCGTGAGGCATTGCCAGGCCCTCCGCCTGAGATGATGTAGGGTTGAGCAAAGACCTGCATGTGAGCGATGAATTGGGTCACCGTCACGAACAGCAGCGTTGGCATGATCAGTGGGATCGTAATGTAGCGAAATGACTGCCAGGAGTTGGCGCCGTCTATTTTGGCAGCCTCATATAATGTTTCAGGGATGTTTTGGAGCCCGGCTAAGAACACCAGCATCGGGAAACCGAAGGTCCACCAGACTGTGGTAATGGCAAGGGCCGGGATGACAATATCCGGGTTTCCCAGCCAGGAAATACGAGGTCCTCCCATCAACGTTGTCACGAAGTAATTAACAATGCCCAATTGAGTATCCCAAATTCGTATGCCGACTATACCTAAAACCGATACCGAAAGAATTCCGGGTGCATAAAACAGAACACGCAGGAAATCTCTCCCGAAAAAGGAGTGTTTCAGTCCTGTCGCCACCAGCAGACCCAGTACAATGTTGATTGTTACAGTGATCAACACAAAATTCGCCGTGTGACGCAATGACTCCCAAAATATTCTGTCCTTCATCAGGGCCTGGTAATTTTCCAGCCCGATGAAATGCTGTTCTTTCAGCATGATTTTCCAGTCGTAGGCGCTGATCTGTAACCCGCGGAAGATTGGAAAGAGCAGAAACAAAGCAAAAAAGAAGAAGTGGGGAAGAATGAATAGATAGTTGGGAAGCTGCTTGCGTAACTCTTTCCAACTTAACCCTGAGGGCACCGCGACTCGTTTCGCCAGCAAGCCGCCTTTTGTGGAAGTGGGAACTTGTGTCATACGTCACATCCTTTCCTTCCGGAATGTTTCTATTAGGCACAGGTCGATGTGCTCCATTATAGCGAACACACCGACCTGTGGTAAGGGAATAGGGACTATGGACGATCCAGGATGGGCTGGATGACTTCGCAGCCTTTCTTTAATTCGCCTGCGACATCGGCATCGGCGCTGGCAAGGGCATTGCCAACGGCGGTCTCATAGGCGGTCTGGATTTCGATGAACGCCTTGTGGGCGAACGTTGTGCGACCAATCTCATTGAACTCTTTTGCAGCATCGGCGACGGATTGGATCGCCTGTACATCTGCTTCCTGCTGTACCGCCAGCTTGGCTGGCACCTGGCCTGAAGTAGCCCAGAAGGCGCCATTATTCGCCAGGTAGGCCATCAGCTTCTTGGCCTTGGCGACACCATCCTCATCCACACCGGTTGGGATGGACATAATATGCGAATCCAATTTGACGGCCTGTTTTCCATCCGGAGCCAGTGAGTTGATGAAGGCAGTCTTGGTCTTGGCGGCAACGTCCGGGTTATCCCTCATGAAGCCCCCAGTCCAGGTGCCTTCCCACATGAAGACCATGCGGTTGTTTTTGTACAGATCGCCGGCCCACATCTTTCCAGGGACCGCTGGCGGAGAGACAAAATACTTGTACATCAAATCGTGCCAGTATTGAATTGCGGCAACCGATTCAGGAGTATCCAAAAGGCACTGTTTACCATCCTGGCTCATAATATCGCCGCCAAACTGCCACAAGGTGGTAGGAACGGTGTAGCGCGGCCAGGTAAAGTCGATCGCCCAAATATCCACATTATCCTTGTCAAATCCATCCTCGGTGGGGTGCTTGCCATTGACATCGGTGGTTAGTTTCTGCGCCCATTCGATGAACTCTGCGCCGTTTTTGGGCAGATTGTCCGGGTCGAGTCCAGCATTTTTGACAAGTTCGGTGTTGTACCACAACAACCAGCCATGGTTGTCGAAAGGAACAGCCATGGTTTTGCCTTCGAACGTGATATTCTCGATGACGGAAGGATTAAAGTCAGCCTTGTTCAGGGTACCATCGTTGAAGATCACATCATCCATGGGCATCATCAGCCCCTGCGATGCCATCTGATTGACTTCGGCGGCATGGAAGATGACCATATCTGGCGGTGTACCGGCGGCTACAGCTGTGGGGTATTTCTGGAAGAATGTGTCCCAGGGAATGCCTTCAGAGTGGAGACAAACATCGGGGTTATCTGCAACAAACTTTTCCAGCAGATCGGCAAAAACGGCGCCATCTGAACCGGTTAGGCCATGCCACAGAATCAAAGGATCATCGCACTCGCCAAAGGCGTTCACAATCGGAGTCGGTTCAAGCGTTGGTCCCCCCGCCGGTGCCTCGGTGGCTGGGGCCTCCGTAGCTGGAGCCGAGGTGGCTGCTGCAGGTGCACACGCGCTTAGCACCAGGGCCATCACCACGAGCAGGGTCAGGCTGAATAACAACTTGTTGGCATACTTTACTGCGTTCATACCTTCTCTCCTTTTTGAGAATTGAAAAAACTGAATACGACCGACCATTGTAAAACGCAGACTTCGCCTGCGTTCGCAACCAAGGTGAGTAACGGTTAGATATCAGTATTTCAAACCTGCTAACGTCATCGAAGTATGTCTGCAAAGATAAGTACTACGCTGACGCCCGCTCAAAAAAGCGACAGGGCACTTCAAATCGGCGGCTGGGACCATTGTATTCCCCACTGATACGCTCAAACAAAGCTTTTGCCAATAAAGTGCCCATTTCGCCTGGATACTGAGCCACAGTGGAGAGCTGTGGGCGGACCCAGGAAGCAGCGGGAATGTCATCAAAGCCAATAATGGCAATATCCTCGGGAACCCGATAATTCATTTTTTCGGCGGCATCCAGCGCGCCGATCGCGATTGTGTCACTCGCCGCAAATACAGCTGTGGGGGGAGTAGGTAATGCCAACAAGGTTGCGATGGCGCGACGTCCACTTTCAACAGACCAATCTCCCTCCACCACATATTCGGCTGGAACGGACAATCCGGAATCTTGCATGGCTTGTTGAAAGGCACCGTAACGGCGTATCGTTACAGGAAACTTGTGACTGGCACAGATCATGCCGATACGTTGATGTCCACGCTTTTCGATCAGCCAATGGACGGCCTCATAACTGGCCTTCGTATCGTCGGCATAAGCAACATCTACTTCTGGATGTTGAATATGATTTCCGACCGCACCGATTGCGATCCCTGTACGTGTAATTAGGTTTTGCAGATCATCATCCGTCAAATGATAAGGAATCATAACCGCCCCATCTACAGGGCGTCGCAGGAGCGCCTCACAAAAGATCATTTCCTTCTCGTACAAATGGTCCGAATTGGCAACCATGACACTATAGTGATATTGGGAAGCAACATCTTGGACGGCGCGCACCATTGGATGATAGAAGGGATTGCTGATATCGCCAATCAACATTGCAATGACATGATTTTTTTGACCGCGTAAAGAGCGCGCATATTGATTGGGCTGATAACCCGACTCCTTAACCACAGCCAGGACTTTCTCTTTCGTCTCTTCACTGATGGGTACATCGGATTTAGAGGCGGAAGGGCTTAGAATGCGCGAAACAGTACTCTGCGAGACATTTGCCATCCGCGCGACGTCACGCATTGTGACTTTTCGCTTCGTTTTGGGGGATTCGAGAGCCATAAGTTATGATTAGTTTATGCAATCGTATGCGGTACTACGTATTCTAGCATACGGGTACATGAGAGTCAATAATCATCAGAATAGGCATTTCTATGACCAAGCGGATTCGAACCGTTCAACACCAGCTTTGCTGACTTCTGGATCTAGAGAATAGCCAAAGCATTCACTTTTCCCCTACCATCAAACCTTAACATACACAAAAACCGCACAACATTGTCTGTTGGCGGTTTCTGGGAATTTGTGCCCCCACGGGGATTCGAACCCCGGTTTTGACCTTGAAAGGGTCGCGTCCTGGGCCCCTAGACGATGGGGGCGGCACTGATTGAAGCGGGCGGGATTTTATCATCCCACCCTGTAACGGTCAAGCATTTATGCAGATAATGAAAAATGGATTGGTTTAGCGCTGTGTACTGGGTGTATTGGCGGGACCGGCAGGACTGGCTGCGGCGGGTTTCTCCTCTTTGACGCGCTGGTTGAGCATGGCCAGCATATCGATCTTTTCGCGGTTGAAGAGGATGCCGGGACTATCCACTTTGAGGTTCGGAATCAGGATGGCGGTCAACGTTGCATCGAAGATCGGGACGAAGTTGCGCGTCTTGTCGGAGATCAGTGTCACGAAGTCAAAGCGTCCGGTCACTTCGAGTTTCCCTTCCAGCTCGTAGAGGCTGGTGATCAGGCGAACCGGAAGATTCGTGATGTTGGAATACCCGCCGCGCACAATCGCATGCGGCCCAATGTCTTCGCGCCGGGTTGTGCAGACCGCGAAGATCTGTGTTTTTACCAGCCGGACCGCCTCAAAGTGGTCCACCAGTTTGGTGGGCATATGGATGCGCGCCAGACGGGCATCGTGAATTTCAAGGTGCGACTTGGTAATATCATTCAAGACCCCCATGATGCCGTTCGTCGAGATCATGATCTTGCCCACAACGCGATACCCGGCCGTATATACATCGGCAGGGAGGAAACGATAGGTGCGTTGAGAGGCGTCCATGAGCTTCTATCTCGAGAGAGGTCTATTCGAGCATCGGGGGAGGAGCGTTCCGTTTTCGGGGATCGGGCCGTGAGGGACGTTTGACGCGACGGGTGGGGTGTCCCGCTTCGGGGTTGAGGAGCATGCTCAACCAGGAGATGGCGCGTTCATCATATTCGCGCTTTCCGCAAATGTCGCAGACCCAGGCCGGGAAGTTCGGGTAAATGATGAGCTCATCGCCAAGCCAGGTGAAGTACGTGATGCGGCGCATATGCATGATACCCGCCGGGCATTCGTTGCATGGCAGTGAAGAGGGGGATTGTGCCGAACTGATTTCGTTCATATCATCCTCGCCTTTCATTTGACTGCGAATGATTCCTCTGTATGGTTGATGATCTTCCATTCAGGCGGAGGCCAGTAAATAAGCACCGATTTGCCGATCACATTTTCAACCGGGAGCAGGCCCCATTGATGAGAGTCTCTGGAATCATTGCGGTTATCGCCAAGTACATATAAATAGCCGTCGGGAACCTTCCATTCACCGACGTACATTGGATCCTGGGCAATATACGGTTCCTGTAATGCCTGGCCGTTGATGGTCACGACGCCGTCACCAACTTTTACGGTTTCGCCTGGCAGGCCGATGACACGCTTGATCAGATCCTGCCCTTCATCGTCAGGAAAACTGAAGACGATGATATCGCCTCTTTCGGGCTGACCCGTTTTGTACGCCAGCCGGTTGACCAGAATGTATTCTCCATTCTGCAAAGTAGGGTTCATGCTGAAGCCATCCACGCGCACACGGGCTGAGACGGCATTGATACCGAAATACAGGACAACTGCCAGGACGATGGTTTCCAGTATGTCGAGCGCAAATCGCTTCCAATCTTCCTTTTGTTCCGGTTGCGCTTCAGACTGGGTCGGCTCTTCGAAGTGTGTGGTTTCCAATTCTAAAAGTTCTCCGCAAAAGATTATACTGCGATTTGCCTTACCACTGCCTGCCCTTAAGATGGTCTTAACATGTTGTAAGGAGGGGCGATTGGCTATGGAATCGGGGACCCGTTTTCGTATTTTGACCAGTTGCGAATGAAGTCGGCTTGTTCATGCGTCTCAGGAGAATGATGATGGATCTGACTCTTGGGAACCGTGCGCCACCATTCGGCCAGTTGACGCAGCGCCTCTTCGCCGGTGCTGCCTCGCCTCACCAGATAACAGCCTACCGTTGTGCCGGTTCTCCCGATCCCGCCCCAGCAGTGGAGGTAGATCTGTCTGCCTGCCTGTAACGATGAATCGATCGTATCCAGGATCAAGTGCATTTGTTCGGGAGTCGGCAGGCCAAAATCGCCGATGGGGAAGCGATGGTGTTCGACCTCCACGTTATAAAGTTTCGCCTCTTCCTCAAGAATAGGCAGATAGGGAATGGTCTCGTTGGGCCGGGTGAGGTCAATGAACATGTCGAAACCGGCTTCGATCAGCTTATCAATGCGGTGGCGTGTGAAGTCGACGTTGAAGTGGGCCGGATATTCACCGGCCAGGAGTCGATCTGGTTCCACCCAGTAGGATTCGGGAATAGGACGGTTCATCGTTTTCTTGTCTCTCGCCTTGCGGTTATGGCATTTGAATCCAGCCCGCGTCCAGCATATAAAGATAGAGATATCCAACCAGCAGGAGCACCCAGCCCAGCATCTGCAAACGATCCATCAGGGTTTCGAAAGACAGGGCAAAGTTTTCCTGAATCGTTTCCACGATATTTTCAAGGTTATCGAGCTTGGCTCGCACGCTTTCCTTCCAATCCTTGAGGTATAACTCATTGTGAATGGATTCGTACAGCTTGGCCGTGTACCAATCGCCGATGAGCAGCAGGCTTTGCTCGGCCCGCTCGAAATTGATCATTACTTCGAGGCGATGTTCGGCGATCTGGCGAATGAGCCCGCGCGTGGCCCGCGGCCGGCGTCTGTTCTTAAAAAAGGACTCGTTGATCTTATCGAGCAGGTCTTCGATGGATCGATCGAGCATACGGTAACGGAGCAGTTGATAGTTGCCGATCTTGATCAGGACGATGTCCGATTGGAAATCGTTGTTCGGCGCGATGATGACCGCGCCTTCCCAATCGACCAGCGTGAGGTCCTGCGTGGAATAACGCGTGCGTGAAGTAAGGATCTCGTCGATCTCATTTTTTTCAAACACCTCACGCTGCGAGCGGATGAAGTTGGCCAGCGACAGGCCGTTCTTTTCAAGCCATTTATCGGGTGTGGGTTTCGCATCGGATACGAGCAGGACGGAATATTCCTCGAACAATCCGTTGCGGCGATATGCATCGGGGACGTAGCGGCTTTGCAGCATATTCTGGATCTTTGTCCGATTTTGCAGCACCGATATCGCAAAAGGATCGCGCAAATCGTAATGACATTCCACGATCTGCACCACTCCATCGTAGCGCTGACACGTGACCGCCACGGCATATCCTTCAATCACGATTGTCTCTTCGCCCAGACTCACCAGATCAATATCGATGGGCTGGAAGTAGGGCGCGTCCTTCAGGCCTTTGAAGTGCTCGGGCCGCTGAGGTTGTCCCTCGGCTGAATCAGGAAAAGCAAGCAGGTAGCAGATTTCCATTCTGCAAGTGTAGCATTTTTTGCATATTTCGGTTGCGACCTGTGGGAAATGAAAGATGACTCACCGCGAAATTAATCTTACGAGCGGTTTGCCACGGATTGCACAGATTTTCACGGATGTTGAAATTCCACCTGCTAATTCCCACAGAGAAGGATGGGAGTTTGTCGATGGATGCGGCATCTCATACGTCCTACAAGTTAATTGGGGTTGGATTTATACTTGATGGAGAATTAGCCACAGAGTCACAAAGACGCGGAGAGAAGTATTTCTCTGTGTCTCCGTGTCTCTGCGGCCAAACAGGTGAAAAGATGACAATCAACCTCGACGATCAATACAGTAAATGGAAAGAATCCACGCTCAAAAAATCTTTGGAAAAATTCAAAGAACGAAAAGAACGATTCGAGACCTCCGCAGGGATTGAGATACCGCGCCTGGCGATGCCTGCCCAGCCTGATAACGGTGCTTCGACTGCGGGACAGATAAACGCTGTCCCTCCGCTCAGCGCGGAGGAATCCTATTTAGATAAATTAGGTTTCCCCGGCGAGTATCCGTATACGCGCGGCGTCCAGCCGACGATGTACCGGTCGCGGCTATGGACGATGCGTCAGTATGCGGGGTTTTCGACGGCGGAGGAATCCAATAAGAGATATCGCTACCTGCTGCAGCATGGACAAACCGGTTTGAGCGTGGCGTTTGATTTGCCGACGCAGATCGGATATGACGCGGACGATCCGATTGCGGCGGGGGAGGTGGGCAAGGTGGGCGTCTCGATTTCGTCCATCCACGATATGGAGCAGCTGTTCGACAAGATTCCACTCGACAAGGTCTCGACGTCGATGACCATCAACGCGCCGGCGGGCATTTTGCTGGCAATGTACATCGCGGTGGCGAAACGCCAGGGCGTGGACATGAAGCAGCTGCGCGGCACGATCCAAAATGACATTCTCAAGGAATATGTGGCGCGCGGCACGTATATCTTCCCGCCCGCGCCTTCGGTGCGACTCATCACAGATATCTTCCAGTTCTGCACGCAGGAAGTCCCGAACTGGAACACGATCTCGATCTCGGGCTATCACATTCGCGAAGCCGGTTCGACCTCCGTTCAGGAAGTGGCGTTCACGCTGGCGAATGGCATCGCGTACGTGGAGGCAGCTCTTGCGGCCGGTTTGGATGTAGATCATTTTGCGCCGCAGCTTTCCTTCTTCTTCAACGCGCACAACAACTTTCTGGAAGAGGTGGCGAAGTTCCGCGCCGCGCGCCGGGTTTGGGCTAAAATCATGCGCGAACGCTTCAAGGCGCAGAAGCCATCGTCGTGGCAGTTGCGTTTCCACACGCAGACCGCGGGATCGACTCTCACGGCCCAACAACCGGAAAACAATGTCGTACGAGTGACCATCCAGGCCTTATCAGCTGTTCTCGGCGGGACGCAGAGTCTGCACACCAATTCGATGGATGAGGCGTTGTGGCTCCCCACCGAAAAAGCCGTGCGCGTCGCCCTCCGCACGCAGCAGATCATCGCTTATGAATCAGGCGTAGCGGATTCGGTGGATCCACTGGCGGGTTCCTATCTGATCGAATATCTCACGGATGAGATCGAAAGGGGAGCTCAGGAATATCTCGCCAAAATCGATGATATGGGTGGTGCCTTGACCGCGATCGAACACGGCTTCATGCAGAATGAAATCCAGAATGCCGCGTATGCCGCGCAGCAGGCGATTGAAAGAGGGGAGCAGGTGATCGTTGGGGTGAATCAATTCCAGGTGGAGGAAGGTTTAACGTTGGAACGTTTGAAAGTTGACCCGGCGATTGAGTTGGCGGCGTGTGAGAG
>Ga0114129_10014070_pt1 | contig 11399 bp, 9 predicted proteins | sample RhiMetdeltSRZDD1_FD_80071 | JGI IMG/M metagenome (GOLD analysis project Ga0114129, IMG submission 80071) | Populus rhizosphere microbial communities from Tennessee, USA - Rhizosphere MetaG P. deltoides SRZDD1 (version 2) (version 2) | ecosystem: Host-associated > Plants > Roots > Rhizosphere >... | reverse complement strand
GGACGCGCCGCTCGTCTTGTTCGAGTCGCATCCAGCCCCGCTCGCGCCGGGCCAGGCAACCTTCGCCGACATCCAGGGGTGGCTGGCCGACCATGGATACCAGCTCTTCGGCCTGACGCCCCGCGGTCTGCGTCCCCTGGCCGCAGGCGCAACGGGGCCGTTGTCGCAGAACACACTGGCCGCGCGGCCGCCGGCGCACGCCGCGGTCCTGGAGAGGCTGGCCGGCGTGCGCTTTCGCCGGAACCAGAGCTGCTGACGAGCGCTCCCGCGCAGGTCCCCCGGCCCGACCGATCTCCGGTGGGCGACTGGATCGCGTCGAACGCGGTCACCGCCCTCGGCCTGACGGGCCTCACCGCGCTCTCGGGCGTTCTCGCCGCGCGGGCGCTGGGCGTCACGGGTCGGGGCGAGCTGGCCGCCATCCAGATCTGGGCGACCCAGCTCACGCCGCTGGCCTTGCTGGGGCTCGGGGAATCCCTCGTCTATCTCGCGGCGCGCCGGCGCGACGAGATCCCCTCCTTGACGGCGACGGCCGTCTCGATCGGCCTGGCCGGAAGCGTCGTCGCCGGCATCGCCGGAGTGTTCCTCGTCCCGTGGACGCTCGCTCCGACGTCGAGCCGGCTCCTCGGCGCGGCCGTGACGTTTCTCCTGGCGATCCCACTGTCGGTGGCCGTGGGTCTGGCCTATTGTCCGCTGCGAGCCGTGGGCGCCTTCCACACGTGGAACGTCCTCCGGACGGCCCAGACCGCCATGTGGCCGGCGGTGCTGCTGATCGCCTGGGGGCTCGGCCGTCGCGACGCCGTCGCCATCTCGCATTTCTATCTGCTGGGTCTCTCCGCGCTCTTGCTGCTGGTGGCTGGGCGCGTGCGCCGGGCGTTTCCCGGGCCGATGCGCCCATCGATGAAGCACGCTCGAGAGCTGCTGGCCTTCGGAGCGCCCGCGCTCATGGCCACGCTTCCGGATGCGGCGAACTCGCGCGTCGACCAGATCTTCGTGGCCGCGTCCTGGGGCGTCGGGCCGCTCGGCCTGTACGCCGTGGCCAGCACCTGGTCGGGGGCCTACGCCACGCTGTTCTCCGCTCTCATCCACGTGGTGGTGCCGCACGTGGCCCGCCTGGGCGCGGGCGAGGAGCAGAAGGTGGAGGTCCTGCGGCTGTGGAGGCTCGGTGTCGTCCTGGCCCTGGTCATGGCCCTCGCGACCGCGGCGATGGCGCCGGTGGCCGTGCCCCTCCTGTTCGGCCGGCAATTCGCGGGAGCCTCGGGCCTCGCGGTCCTGCTCTGCCTGCCTTCGATGCTCGTGGTGCTCCGCCAGCTCCTGGCCGCGGGGAGCCTCGGTCTCGGCCGCCCCCGGTCCCTGGCGAAGGCCAGCACGGTGGCGCTGCTGGTGAACGTCGGCCTTCTCTGGCTGCTCACCCCGAGATCGTTCCTGCTCGGCCCTCCGCTCGCGGCGACCGTGGCTCATGCCGTCGGCATCGCCGTGTTGATGAGAGACATGCAGGCACATCTCGCGGCTGCGCTGCGGGAGTTCGTCCCCGGCGTGGCCGACGTCACGGTGTTGCCGGCGCTCGTGCGCGAGTGGCGGGGGCGAACGGCCGGGACGAGTACAATCCCTGGCGGCAGATGACGCGCTACCGCGACCGGCTCTACGAGCACTACCGCTCCGGGCTCGGTCTGGGCGACGTCTCGACCGAAGCCGACCCGGCCCGATACGTCCTGCGGCGGCTCATGCCGGCGCACCTCCCGAAGGACAAAAACGCACTCATCCTCGACCTCGGCTGCGGCAGCGGGATGCTCGTCCACCTCCTGCGGCAGGCCGGCTATCCCAACGCGGTCGGCATCGACACCTCGCGGGAACAGGTCGCGGGCGCGAAGGCGGCCGGCATCGGCGGCGTCGAGCGGCGCGAGCTGCTGGGCTTCTTGCGGGACGCGGCCAGCGAGAGCGCCGCCGCCGTCATCACCTGGGACGTCATCGAGCACCTGCGCAAGGACGAGACCCTCGAGCTGGCCGAGCAGATCGCCCGCGTCCTCGGCCCGGGCGGCCGGTGGATCATCCACGTCCCCAACGCCGAGTCGCCTTTTTTCGGGAGGATCCGCTACGGCGACTGGACCCACGAGCAGGCCTTCACCCGCGGCAGCCTGGAACAGCTCCTCCGGGCCGTGGGTTTCCAGGAGATCTCGTACGAGGAGGATCGCCCCGTCGTGCACGGCGTCGTCAGCGCCGGCCGCCGGGTCCTGTGGCACCTGTTCCGGTCGATCCTCAGGGTGTATCTGGCCGCCGAGACCGGAGATTCCGGGCGCCGTCTCATCGTGAGCCAGAATTTCATGGCGGTGGCGACGAAGGGCGCGCCCGCCGAGCGCTGAAGCCCTTGTCCACGACCCGAATCGGCGTTTTCGCCACCCACCCGATCCACTACCAGGTGCCCATCTGGCGAGGCCTGGCCGCGCTTCCCGACACCGACCTCACGGTGTACTACTTCAGTGACCGCGGCGTTCGGGGCGGGCACGATCCGGAGTTCGGGCGCAACGTCGCCTGGGACGTGGACCTGCTCGGCGGCTACCGGTCCGTCTTCCTGGCCCGAGGCGCAGAGTCGAGCGGCGCCTACGGAACGCGCCTTTCCCGTTCGCACCTCAAAGAGCTCGAGCGGCTGGACTGGGCGTGCATCAGCGGCTACACCCACGGCTTCGAGCGCCAGATCGTGAGGCTCAAACGAAGGAACCGCTACCGCGTGCTCATTCGCGCGGAGTTCTCCGACGAAGGGCGGGGCGAGCTCAGGAGTCCCGCCCGCCGACTCCGGGCGCTCGTCCGTCACCTCTACCTGCACTGGTTCTACCGCCGCGTGGACGCGTTCGGCGTCATCGGCGTCGCCGCCCGGCGGCACCTGGAAGCGCGGCGCGTCGAGCCGGCGAGGCTCTTCAGCTCACCCTACTGCATCGACACCGCATCGCTCGAGGCTCAGGTGCAGCGCAATGACCGGTCGGCGGCCCGGGAGAAACTGGGGATCGCGCCGTCCTCGGTCGTCATTCTGTTCAGCGGAAAGCTCGTCCCCTGGAAGGCGCCGCTCCTCCTGGGGGACGCGGTGATGGGCCTCCCCGACGATGCGGTGCTGCTCTATGTCGGAGACGGCCCGCTTCGCGTGGAGATCGAGCGGCGGCTGCGCCCGCGCCTGCACCAGCGGCTCATCATGGCCGGCTTCGTCAACCAGAGCGCGCTGGGGTCGTTCTACGCCGCCGCGGACATCTTCGTGCTTCCGTCGGAGCGGGACAAATGGGGCCTGGTGGTGAACGAGGCGCAGCAGTTCGCCCTGCCGGTCGTCGTCAGCGATCGCGTCGGCTGCCGGCACGACCTCGTCCTCGAAGGCGAGACCGGCTTCGTCTTCCCATTCGGCGACGTGGAAGCCCTGAGGGGCAGCCTGGGAAGGCTCCTGGCGGATCGAGGCTTGCGGAACCGCATGGGGACCGCCGGGAGACAGCGGGTCCTGACCCTCTTCACGCCCGCGGCGGCGGTGAAAGGCATGGCGCGCGCGATGGGCCGGGAAGCCCTTGCGAGTTGAAGATCCTGCACACGGTCGCGAGTCTCTGGGAGGGCTCGGGGGGACCGGTGGCCGCCGTGACGTCGCTCTGCGCAGGCCTCGCCGCCCGAGGGCACGAGTTGACGCTTCTGACGGGCGCCGGGCCACTCCATCCGGCCGTCCTGGAATTGCGATCCCGAGTGCGCCTTCGCACCGAGCCGCTCGGCCCGTATCGAGCCGCAAACTGGAGCCCCGCCTTCCGCGCCGCGTGCCTCGAGGAGGCTCGCCGGGCCGACCTCATTCACGACTACGGACTCTGGCTGCACACGAACTGGAGCAGCGTCCGCATGGCGGGGCGGGCGGGGCGGCCGGTCGTGCGGAGTCCCATGGGGATGCTCTCCGCCTGGGCGCTGCAACGTTCCCGGCTGAGGAAACGACTGGTGTGGAGCCTGATCGAACGACGGCTCTTCGACGACGCTGCGCTCGTCCACTCGACGAGCGAGATGGAAGAGCGCGACGTGAAGCGACTGCGGGTGGTGACGCGGACGGTCGTGATACCGCATGGGGTCGATCTGGAGCGTGAATACGCCATCTCGCGCGTTGCCGCCGCCCGCCAGGCAGGAGTGCCGGAAACGGACGGTCGTCGTGTCGTTCTCTTTCTGTCGAGGATCCACCCCGTAAAGGGCCTGGATCTGCTGCGCCGGGTCTGGGCCGAGCTGCCGACCGACCTGCCGGCTCTCCTGCTGATTGCTGGTCCGGGAGACGAGGCTTCGCTCGCAGATCTCAGGCGCTGGCTCGTCGAGCAGCCCGGCCCCCCGGCACGGTATGTCGGACCCGTCACCGGCGAGCGCAAGCTGGCCCTGCTCTCGTCGGCCTGGGTCATGGCGCTACCGAGCTACAGCGAAAACTACGGCATGGTCGTGGCCGAAGCGCTGGCCTGCGGCACCCCGGTGCTGACCACGACCGGAATGCCTTGGGCCGAGGTCGCGGCGACCGGATGCGGCTGGGTGATCGAGCCGCGGATCGACTCCCTGCGCCGCGCCCTTCAGGAAGCACTGGGCCTGGCCGCCGACGAGCACGAGCCGATGAGGGCCAGGGCGCGTGCTCTGGTGGACCGGTGCCATTCACTCGAGCGCGCGGTGACGCGCATGGAAGAAAGCTACGAGGCCGTCGTCAAAGGCGCCGGACTCCGCTCGGCCGCTACTCCCTAGCCCTCCCGATCACCCAGTCGCCGAGCACCAGCCGGTCCATCCGCGTGCGCAGGAAGCAGTCGAGCGCCTCCGTAGGCGTGTTCACGATCGGCTCGTTCTCGTTGAAGGACGTATTCAGCAGGACCGGCACCCCCGTGGCGTCCTCGAACGCCTTGATGAGGGCCCAGTAGCGCGGGTTCTGCGCACGGGAGACGGTCTGCAGTCGACCGCTGCCGTCCACGTGCGTCACCGCCGGGATCTCGGCCCGCTTCGAGGCGCGCACCGGGTACACCTTGATCATGAACGGGTCCGGGTAGCACTCCTCGAAGTAGTCGGCGACTCGCTCCTCGAGGATGGAAGGGGCGAAGGGACGGAAGGGCTCGCGCCGCTTGATGCGCGCGTTCAGCACGTCCTTCATCTCCGCCCGGCGGGGGTCGGCCAGGATCGAGCGGTTGCCGAGGGCGCGCGGGCCCCACTCCGTGCGCCCCTGGAACCAGCCCACGATCTCACCGGAAGCGAGCGCGGCGGCGATCTCGCGCACCAGCGACGCCTCGTCGGCCATCTGTCGGATCTCGAGATCCCGGCAGCGTTGCGAGGCCCCGCCGGGCTCGGGTCGGAAGTCAGGGATGAGGGACCGTATCGCGTGGCCGATGTCGGCCGGTGCAAACTCCGGGCCCCAGTAGGAATGCTCCATGACGAAGTGGCGAGGCCGGCCGAGCTCACCGTGCCACACGTACTGGGCGGCCCCGAGGGCGGTGCCCGCGTCGCCGGCGGCGGACTGGATGAAGACGTCCGTGAAGCCCGTTCTGCTGAAGATCTTTCCGTTGGCCACTGAATTCATGGCGCAGCCGCCCGCCAGACAGAGCGCCTTGAGCCTCGTCCGCTCCTGCAGCCACCCGAGGCGATGGAAGAATGCCTCCTCGTACATGGCCTGCAGCGAGGCGGCGAGGTCGTGGTCGCGCTCGGTGATCGGGCCGCCGGGTTCCCGGGCGGGGCCGAAAGCCTCGGTGAAGCGGCTCGACCAGAGAGGGCCGAGCGTGGGCTCGCCCCCTTGCCACGACATCGTCACGCCTTCGGAGGCGTGGCGGAAGTAGTCGAGGTCTGTCTCGAAGCGGCCAGCATCGCAGAGACGGACGATCTCGCGCATCCGGGGCAGGAACGACGGCCGGCCGTACGGCGCCAGTCCCATCACCTTGTACTCGTCCCCGTACTTCGGGAAGCCCAGGAACTGGGTCACGGCGGTGTAGAAGATGCCCAGCGAGTGCGGGAACATCACGTCGTCGAGGATCTCGAGGCGAGTCCCGCGGCCGATCGCGCTCATCGACGAGAGGAAGTCGCCGAAGCCGTCGATGGTGAGGCAGGCGGCCTCTTCGAACGGCGAGCAGTAGAAGGCCGAGGCGAGATGCGCGCGATGGTGCTCGACGTTGTGGATCGTCCCGCGGAACGGCCGTTCGGGGCCCGACTTCGCGGCGAGCAACTCGCGCAAGCCGCCGATTCGGCCATGGTTCTGCAGCCGGCTCCGGATCGCGTCGAGCCCGGGGCGGTGCTTGAAGGCGAACAGCGCCTTCTCGAACAAGTGCGCTTTGGGGTCGCGCGAAACGGCGACGTGCGCGACGTCGGCAAGGGTGATTCTTCCCATCGCGAGCACCGTCTCGATCGCTCGGGCGGGGAATCCGGCCCAGTGCTTGACGCGGTTGAGCCGTTCTTCCTCGATGCCGGCGTGGAAGGCACCGTCCTTCAGGAGAACGGCCGACGAGTCGCCATGGAAGGCGTTGACTCCAAGTATGTTCACCTGTCGCGGCAGTATAACCCTGTAGAATCCGGCCTACGGAGAAGGGCCCCGCTCTCGAACGTGAAGCCATGCGCCTGCTTCTCGTCAATCAGTTCTATCCGCCGGACATGGCGCCCACCGGGCAATACCTGCACGACCTGGCGCGGTGCCTCCTGGCCCGTGGGCACGAGGTGACGGTCCTGTGCTCGCGGCGATCGTACGATGGGGGTGGCGAGTACCGCGCCGACGACGTGTGCGACGGCGTGCGCGTACGGCGGCTGCCGGCATTCGGCTTCGGACGGCGGGGATCGGCGCGGGCGGCCGACTACCTGTCATTCCACGTTGCCCTCCGGCTGCAGGCGGCGCGCGTGGGCCCGTTCGATCTCACGCTCAGCCTGACGACGCCGCCGTTCGTCGGCTGGACAGTGTCACGTGCCCTCCGTCGCGGCGCGGGCGGAACGGCGCACTGGGTTATGGACCTCTATCCCGACGTGCTGGCGGCCCACGGGGCGGTGCGTCCCGGCGGCGTCGCGTATCGCGCGCTGCAGGCCTTCGCGCGCCGGCAGTTCGCCGGTGCACGGCTGGTGCTCGCGTTGGGCCCGCACATGCGCGAGCGGGTGTCCCCGTATGTTTCCGGAGAGACGCGACTCGAGTGGGTGCCGCTGTGGGGAACGGCAGGTGCGGTGGCTCCGGACGCCGCACGCGTGCGAGCGCTGCGAGAGCAGCGCGGCTGGGCGAACGACGCGTGCGTCCTGCTCTACTCGGGCAACATGGGTCTGGGCCACCGGCTGGAGGAGTTTCTTGCCGCCGCCGGGCGGCTCGGGGCCGACGGACCGGTCTGGGCGTTCGCGGGAGGCGGGCGGCGGCTCGATGAGGTGAAGTCCTACGCCGCCGCCCACGGTACGGCGCGGGTCGAGGTGCTGCCGTACGTCTCGCAAGCAGAGCTGGCGGTGAGCCTCGCGGCCGCCGACGTGCACCTCTTGAGCTTGCGCGGCGGCTGGGAGGGCCTGATCGTGCCCAGCAAGCTGCAGGCGGCCTTCGCCCTCGGCCGACCGGCGATCTTCGTGGGGCCGCGGGAGAGCGAACCCTTCGATTGGATCGCGGCGTCCGGGGGCGGCTGGGCGGTGGCCGAGGGCGACGTAGACGGCCTGCTGCGGGCGGTGGCCCAGGCGGCCGATCCGGAGGAGCGGGCGCGGCGGGGAGAAGCCGCCCTTCGCTTCGCAGGGGGACACTTCCACCGAGATCGGAACGCCTCCCGTATCGCCGAGCTGATCGAGGATCGCGTCCCGCACCTGCCCCAGGGGCAGACTTAATCCGATTGCTCCCGGGACCCCGCGTATTGTGAGACCTCTTCGTAGAGTCGGGCGTACTGCGAGGCGATGAGCCGTGGCTCGAAGCGGCGGACGTTCTCGAAGCCCCGTTGAACCAGAGAGGCCCGATAGCTCGCGTCGTCGAGCACCCGCGACACGCCGCTTCGGATCGATGCCACGTCGTAAGGATCCACCAGGCAGGCGCCCTCGCCGGCAACCTCGGGCATCGCCGTCACACCGCTCGTCACGACGGGCCGGCCGGTAGCCTGCGCCTCGATGATCGGGAGGCCGAAGCCTTCGTACGTGGATGCGAAGAGGATCATGTCCGCCCTCGCGTAGATCGAGGGCATGTCGGCGTCGCTCACCTCCGGCAGGTTGCTCCAGGGCACGCCGGCGGATCGAAGGGCCTCTTCGCCGGGGGCGTCACACGGGCCCACCACGAGCAGCCGGCACTGGATGCCGGCGAGGGCACGCGCCACGCGATGCAGGTTCTTGTTGGCGCCGGTGCCGACCTGCAGGATGACGGGCTCGTCCGGCCAAGGGTTCGGAGCCGCCCGCACGAAACCGTCCGGGACCGGGCAGCCGATCACGCGAATGTGCTCTAGGCTGCGTCCCGAGAACGCTGCCAATTCCTTACGGGTGGCGTCCGAGATCGCCGTGACAAAGGCCGAGGCACGAACCGGCAGTTGGAGCCAGGCCAACCGGAACAACAACCGCTTGTACCCGTTGAGCACGTGCATGCCCCCACAGTCCGCCACCGTCAGCACGGTCCGCCGTCTCGGCAACCCGAGCGCCACGTAATGGATGTCGCCCGTGATGTGGTGGACGTCCGCCTCTATCCGAGCGGCGCTGGCGATGTTCCGCGCCCGCCGCACCAGGCCCCGGCTGGCCCACGGCGCTACGGCGGTGCGCACCTGCAGCCCGGGATCGAGGTGGGCCCGGACCGTCGCGAATACCCTTTCGAGGCTGCGCTGGCCCTGCGCGGGATTGCGTTGGTGGTGGACGACGCGGATCAATTCTGGGGGAGCCGGGCCAAATCGTCGAGTACCACTCGCGCGCGATGCACCCAGGTGTGGTGGGCGACCGCTCTCGCCCGCGCCGCCGCCGCCATCCTCGACCTGCGCTCCGGCTGGCCGAGGAAAAAGCTCAGCTTCTGCCTGAGATCGGCGACGTCGGTGAACGTGGCGACCTCCGTCTCGGGGTCGAAGTAGGTCGATGCGGCGGGCACGTTGGTCAATTGGAAACCGCCCAGTCCCGCCAGCTCCCACAGACGCTTGTTGGCGCCTTCGACCTCTCCGAAGTGGCACGCGTTCAAGCAGACGGCCGCGCCCCGGCAGGCCAGGAGCTTCTCCCTGCCCCTGACGTCGATTCCCGAATGCTGGACCTGGGACAGCAGCCAGCGCCGCGCACCGGGAGGGGGGCCGTAGAGCCGAACCCGGAAGCCCTCGAGCGCCTGCAGGAGACGGACCCGATAGGGATAGAGATTACCCCACAGCATGACCTCACAGCGATAGGGCTCCACTTCTTCCGGATTGGGCTCAACCAAAGGCGTAGAACCGTCGAAAGCTTCCGGCAAGTACCGGACGCGGTCATCGCACAGGAAATCGCCGAATCGACGGACCATGAATGGGTCTTTGAGGTAGATGAGGTCGTAGGGCGCCAGGACGAAGTCGTGTTGCGCCAGGTTCACGACGGCGTCGGGATACCAGCCGACGAGCCGCAGGCCGAGGCGCCGTTTGAGATGCCCCGCGACTCTCGGCGACAGGAGGGGAAGTGTCACGACCACGAGCACATCGGCGCTCTCGCGGTGGAGCCATCGAAGCAGCGGCCCTTCGAGACGGGAATACGGGTGGCCGGAACGCATCAGGTCGAACCCGCAAAGCAGATTCTCGAGCACGGCGGCTGGCCCCCGGGGGATCGGCGCGGCGCGGGGCACGAACCCAGGGAGCCTGACGCTCACGTCGTGCCCCAGTTGCCGAAGGGCCGCGGCTATGTCCGCCTCCATCGAGGAGGCGTTCTCCCGGCCCAGGATGGCAAATCTCACCGCCGAGCGCCGGCCACGGGCGCGACCGGCGGCACGCGCCGCCCCGCGCGGAACGGCACCAGCAGCAACGCGAGGGCCGCGATGTTCTGGGCGAGCGCTCCGAAGCTCGCCGCCGTCGCCGACTCGATCGCGTTCGGGGCCAGCATCATGGCCGCCAGGATCGCCATTCCACCCTCACCCGCGGAGGGGCGGTTGAGCGCTCTGTCCAGCAGGGCGTACACGTAACCGATCAGGGCCATCAGCGGCAGCGTACCCGCCAGGCCGAAGTTTATGTAGGCTTCCACCAGGTGAGGCATGCCGATCATCGTCTGCCCCAGTTGCCCGACCGTCAGGTAACCGTAGGCCACGCCGAACCAATCGTTGGCTTCCTGGGCGATGGGCTTTTCCGGCCAGAGGATGCGAGGAACAGCCGAGACCGCCAGATAAGAGTACGTCTGGCCATCCTGGTACGGGATCGTGTCCGGTGTCATCGTCACGACGCGGGCGAGGACGGGCAGGTATGCCACGCGCGCCCCGCCGGACAGGAGGTGGTCTCCCACCGTCGAACCACTCGCCACGTCATCGGGAAGGCCCCACGCCAACTGCCCCCAGAGGCTCAGGCGTCCCGCAGCGTTGCCGGCATCCCCCTGGGTCCAGATGTCGTCGCGCCAGGCGCCCTTGATCGGTTGAAGAACCAGGAAGCCGACGACAAAGACGGCGGCTGACAACCATGGGACCCGTCGCTTGGCCAGCCAGAAAACCGCCAGCACGATCGCCAGGGGCATTGCCGTCTCGGAAAGCATCCCCTTGGCCAGGCCCTTGAGGCAGGCGAGCGACAGCAGAAGCCAGAACGCCCACGTCCACCAGCCGGTCAGGTGGCCGGAAAACTGCCAGTAGGCCAGCACGGCGAGCCCGACGAGCTGCAACTGCAAAGCCAGGCCGAACAGCGCGAGCACCTGTGGGGTTGGTTCGAGGTACCCCAGTGCAGCTCCCCAGCTGAGCACGATGGAAAGGAACGCCAGGGGCACGAGAAAGAGCAAAGATCGCTGCCGGTCGAGCGGCAGTCGTATCGTCGGGACCGGGAGCCCCAGCGCGCGGCTCGTGCCCAGGGCGAAGCCCGCTTGCAGTCCGACCACACCGAGCACGCCGACGACGAGGGCCTTGGTCAGCTCCTCCGGCAGCGGTGCCTCACTGAGCACCGCGTCGCAGTGCGAAAACAACGGGACACCATAGCCGATCGCATAAAGGAGCGAGATCACGGGAAAGAACGGAAGGGACATTCCGGGTGCCGCCATGTACACGACGACGGGATAGCAACAGATTGCAATGATGCCCGCGGCCAGAAGCCGCTGGGTGAAGGTGGTACCGTCCAGCGGGATGAAGAGCGCGGCCACCAGCATCAGCGCAACACCGGCTGCCGGGTAACGGCCACGGATCCACGCCGCACGTCTTGCGCCCTCGAGGCGTTCACCCGGGGTCATCGAGTGGCGGGCGACCCACTCGCTCGACATCGGATCCCGTCGCTCAGTCCTCTCCACGCGGCTCCCACGCCGATCGACCCCGCGCTGTCTAAAGCCGCCGGAATCCAGCCGAATTCGGC
>Ga0114129_10014069_pt1 | contig 11399 bp, 14 predicted proteins | sample RhiMetdeltSRZDD1_FD_80071 | JGI IMG/M metagenome (GOLD analysis project Ga0114129, IMG submission 80071) | Populus rhizosphere microbial communities from Tennessee, USA - Rhizosphere MetaG P. deltoides SRZDD1 (version 2) (version 2) | ecosystem: Host-associated > Plants > Roots > Rhizosphere >... | reverse complement strand
GCGGTCATGGCGGCATCATCGGTAGAATGGGACATCCCGGACCGCCGCAATTTTCGTTCAAACCGGTCAAGCTGCATACGCACGTTTCCGCGGTGAACATAAGCCGACTGCCGCGCGAGGTTCAAGGTTCCATGGTTCAAGGTTCAAAGGTTGGTTGCCTTACAGTTGCGATTAAAGATGGCGCGGGAAATTTGTTGCCCGCGGCGATTCCTAAAGTGACGATTATCAAGCACGCGCGCTACTTGCCCGAGGACACCTCGGGCGATGCGAGTAGCGAGGTCGATATTCTAGCCCGGATTGAAAAAAATCTCCGCGACTCGCCGCTGGCTGGATTTGTCGCCGAGGGCTCGGCGCCGTTTGGCGCTATGAGCAATTCCGTCGACGCCGCGCTGAAGCGCGCCACGTTCAGCGGCATGCCCGTGGTGAAAGTTGGCCGAGGGAACGCCGGCGGATTCGTCGATCCGACGCGCGATCCGCTGGCGATTGCGGGAAGCAACCTTACGGCGACGAAGGCGCGGTTGTTGCTGATGGCCTGCTTGATGAAATGCGGTTGTCTGCCGCCGGCGGCGGATCCGACGAAACCGACGGCAGCCGAGACAGAAGCAACCAAAGAAAAGTTGGCTCAATACCAAGAAATCTTCAATACGCACTGACCGGCTTTAGCGGGTCGGTCGTGTGGAGGCGATTTATGTCCGGAAAACATGGACATTCGCACAAGCCGTTCGAAGGGCACATGCATGACTTCAATGCGCATATTAGAGCCGTCGAAGAAGATTTGGAGTACTACCGGGCCAAGCGCTTTGAACCGCGCATTTTCTATTTGCTACGGCGCGGCGTGTTGACGTTCGCTGATTTGTTGCAGGCCCGAGTGGCGCTCAAGCGGAAGAATCAATTCTTCAAAACGAGAAAACCACAAGGGAAAAACATCGAAGCTCGCGTGCGCTATCTGGAGGAGTGGCTCGATGAATATGTAAAAGGCATTGCGTTAGTCTCCGCGCGCGCGGTTGAAGCGATGGACATGGTGACCGAAGACAACCGCAAGGAGCGCGGCGACTACGATGACTTTTTCAAAATCAAAAAGAAGGCGCACCACGGCACCCTCGAGGAACGCATGGTGAATGTGGAGCAGGACTTAAAAGATTACCAGGAATTGCTCGAGGTATTTGTCCAAGCGCTGATCCATCGCGGCTGGTCTACCCGGGTAGAGTTGGAGCAGCGTTGGAAGCAGCTCCACGAGGAGCGGCCGTGGGCGGGCGGCGTGATTGTCGCCAAGGCATGGACCGATGCGACGTTCAAGCAAGCGCTGTTAACGACCGGGCGAGAAGCGCTCAGAGAAATGGGCGTGCATCAAGGCAAAGTCGGCAAGCTCGTGGTCGTGGAGAATACGGATTCTGTGCACAACGTTGTCGTGTGCACTCTATGTTCCTGTTATCCCTACGACATTCTTGGCGATACGCCATGGTGGTATAAGCACGAAAGCTACCGAACCAAGATCGTGCAGAATCCGCGCGCGTGCATGCAGGAAATGTTCGGACTGGAGATTCCCGCGAGCAAACAAGTCCACGTTTACGACAGCACTTCCGACGTACGCTACTTCGTTTTGCCGAAATGCCCCGCTGGTACAGAAGGGATGTCTGAAGAAGAGTTGGCTAAGCTCGTCACCGTCGATAGTCTGATCGGTGCGGCCGAAGCATTGAGTCCGTTCCAGCTCAAAGAAAGAGAAATCGCCCACCGGGAACTCGAAATGCCGCGAGTGCGGCCCGATTGAGTAAAATTTTGAAATCGATGAACAGTAAATTTAAAATCGGCGATCCCGTCGTCATTGCACCTGAAAATCCTACAGGCAACCCGCGGACGCCCCGGTATATCCGAGGCAAACGCGGCGTCGTCGGAATGGTGCACGGCGTCTTGGAAAACATTAGAGACCACCGCGGCATCCATCAGCCGCTCTATGCGGTGAGGTTCGACCTGAGCGAGCTGTCGACTAGCCAGGATCGAGATTTCATTTGGGTTGACGTGCATGAAGAATGGTTGAGTCTGCAGTCGGATGGTTAATGAACTCACTTCGGGCAAATCCTGCTGAGCGGACGTAGCCTCGATCCCCGTGCTCCTTTACGATGATCCCGTATCCACGCATTGAAGCTGCCACAGGGCGGCATTTTTTTGTTGTGTATTTTCTTGACAGGATGTATATATTGTTGCCAAAGGTGGAGTAATTCGCCAAAGCTGTCGTTCGACAACGGTCTAATCCAGCCCTTCCCCACGACGATCATTTAAAAATCCACCTTCAATTTGGTTTCCCCATTGGCCCGGCGTTTAAGAGGTTCTTAGCGGAATCGATGAATAGGGCCCGAAACACCCCGACTTCCCTTCGAAAGTTTGCATCGAAAAGCTTTTCCATCGAACTGTCCGATACTCCAACGCGACAGGCGGCGCTTAGCGCACTCAAGAAGATTTGGATAGGCGCAGTGCGTTGGCTTCGTGCGTTGTAAGCCGGTGCATCGAAAGACTTCTGTCCCAGGAATCTGCAAAAGTGTCAGTTATCTCGGGTGAGCGAGATTTATAAACTTCCCCAAACACTCAGCAGGTTGCTGGGTCAAGAGAGGAGAAGCAATGGCAGATCAGAGCGAAAGCCAAGGCGCGAATGGACTGGTTGCGAGAGGCGCCGCAGCACTCGACGCACCGTTAAGTACGCGGAACGCAGCAAAAGAATTGCAAACGCTGCGAAGTCGCCGTGGGCAGCGGGTTAAGAAGCCAACCAGATTAGAGCGCACGCGAAAGCTACATGAGGTGCTGCTCAATCTGGCGCAGGAACTTAAAAGCAATGGTTTTTTCTCAGTAATGTCGCCGCCCGGCCCGATAACGATCATCGGGTCCGAAATCGAGGACCCCAAAACGCAGGGCAAGATCGGACATGTGTGCGAGCCACTGGGGATCTATATCCAACGGCTGTCTGTCGAAGATAACTTTTTCCAGCGACCGCCGTTCGATCATCTGACCGATCCGATCTACCGACGGCTCATTCGGGATTTTGTCGAAGGCGCGGCGATGCCTGAGAGCAAAGTAGCGGCGCTGAGCTGGGCCGGCGGGGTGCGCTCCCTCGACGCGGACAATATTCGGTTCTCGATCATCGACGGCCTGCAGCGGCTCTATTGCTTTCTCATCGCGATATTATTGGTCTGGCGCCACGAACATCTCGTGCAAGACGGCGTGATTCCCGAAGAGGCATGGCGCTTCTTCACTGAGTCCGTGAAACGCTTGGGCGACCCAGAGATTGCCACTGGAAACCTTCTGCGGCGAACAATTCGTTACGAGATCTTTTATGCGATCAGCCTCGCGGGGCTGCTTCACTACATGGTGACATTCAACTCGAGCCAACGACGGATGAGCTTGCGAGTACAACTGGAAATCATGAAAAAACCGCTGATTGAACATTTAAAGAGCGAAGCTATTCCCATTTGGGAGGATATCGGCCGGATGCCGGGGGAAACGAGGCCGAAGGACAAATTCCTGGCGTCCGATATCGTGCTGGCGACTCAGGCGTTTATTACGCATAACTCCCATGTGACCAGCGCAGTGGAAACCAAACGATTTCTTGACGAGAACCAGCCTTACCTCGATAACATCGGTGACATCTCTGACATCATGCGAACATTGAAGCGCATCAATGGCGAGGTCCACGCGAGGATGGCGCAGGTTTATCGGTCAAACCCCACGCAGCAATTCTTGATGACGAACGGTGACCCGTTTCTGCTCGGATTCGTCGCCGCATGCGGCTATGTTCGCAACCGGGGAAGCATGGAAATTCTCGACAAGGCGCTGGACAAGCTGCTCGGAGAATTCGATCGGGTCTGCGATGATCCTCTGCGGTTGGGAGCCTACGAGAAAGCTCTAGCCAGGGTGAATGCCTCTCGGGGTAAAGACGCGCGCCGGCTCGTCGATGATACATTCCGCCGATTTTTCCTGGGTGTGACAACCGAACTGGACTGGTTGGACACAGCCAGCCAGATAACCGGAGGCTTGTCTCATTGAAGCCGTGAGGGCAAATCTCGAATCGCGGGTCCATAACTTTTAAAACTCCACAGCCGGCACACCTACGCTGCCAGCGAAGACCACGGGACGGTCCTCAACAGAACCCGTCGCGGGCGTGGAGAGACTCGGGCCCTATCCTTAGCCCCAAACCTGCGCAGCTGTTTCTACTACGCGATCCAACTTTTGCCACATCTCGGCTTCGCTGAGAGCTTTAGAGTCGATACCGCCAAAGCCGCACTGAGGGCTCAGCGCAAGTTGCTCGAGAGGCAGATACTTGGCTGCCCGATCAATCCGGCATTTTAAGTCATCGACCGTCTCCATACTGGAACTCTTGGTCGAGACCAAACCCAACACAACGATTTTGTCCTTCGGGACGAGCCGTAACGGTTCGAAGCTACCGGCACGCTCGCTGTCATATTCCAAAAGCAACCGTTGGTGCTTTAGGTTATTGAACAATTGCTCGGCAATAGCATCGTAAGAACCTTCGCGGTGCCATTGAGGTACCAGCTTTCCGCTCTTGGGATCGATGGTTCGTGCATTGCCGCGGCAGATATGAATGCCAAAGGTGACTCCAGGAAAACCTCCGATGAGTGCATTGTCGGCCGCTATGGATCGTTGGAAATTTTTCTCCGGATCTTCACCGCGAGAGCGCATTCGATCCAACGAAATCTTATCGACGTAAGCGGTGTATCCCGGCGCGTCGATTTGAATGTACTTGCAGCCGGCTTTCACGAGTTCCGCGATGATCTGCCGTTCAATGGCAACCACGTGTTCGACGAAATCATCGAGGTCTTTATAAACCTCCTGCGACGCTTCCCACTTGAAACGTTGAGCGATCCGGTCCGGACCAAGCACGGTGACCTTGATCGGAACCGTAGCGCCGCTCTGGGCATAGAGATACTCCTCCAGAGGTAGATTGCGCATCAGCTTGAGGCGTTCTGCAGCGCCACGGCGAGTGACGATCGCCGGGCCGGCTTCGTTGAAGTTTTGCTCGGCGCGCTCAAAAGGATTTTCGTTAAGGTCGCGCTTCTCATAGTAGAGGGAGATATTCTTCGGCACGTCGAAGCCGCTCACGCACTCGGAAAAACTTTCCTGAAAGCCGTGCCGGCGAAATTCACCATCGGTGACGACTGGCAAACCGTGCGCTTCTTGCTTCTGGATGACATCGCGGATCGCTTGGTTTTGAGCCTTGGTCAACTCTTCGCGCGCTGCTTGGCCGCGATCAAACCGAGTAAAAATATTTTTCAATGTCGCCGGACGAACCAGGCTGCCGATGTGATCGATGCGGGTCTTGTTGAAGTCGATGTCAGGCATAGTCTCCTCTAGAATGTTAGGGTCCCAACTTGCAGGGCGACCGGCCGGTCGCCCCTAGATCTAGTCGACGAACTACCGAACTGCGATGAAATTTCTGTTAGCACCAAGCCTACATGAAATACACAAAGATCGAGTTCGCGACAAGAAGACCCTTGTGCGTGAATCGGAGGAAGCCGCCTTCTTCCTCCAAAAGCTCTCCCGCGATCCAGTTAGAGATTTGCGGGAAGATTTCACGAGGGGTTTTGTCAAATCGTGCACGGAACGCGTCTATTGAGATCCCTTCGGTCATTCTTAAGCCGAGAAACATGAACTCGCCGGTGGCCTTGTCGAGATCAATTTGCTCGCAATCAATGACGGCGTGGTTCGCCTGATTGACTTGCGTCATGTAGCGGCCAGGATTTTTTTCATTGCTCGATCTTCGGCCCGAGTAGTCCTTGGGGCTCGTCATCTTGTAGCTATGGGCTCCAGCGCCCAGGCCTAAGTAATCGCCATAACGCCAATAATTGACGTTATGGCGCGAGTGCCGGCCCGGTTGTGCGTAATTCGAGATTTCATACCGTTGCAATCCGGCCGCCAGAAGTCTTTCTTCGATGAGTTCCGACATGGCAACCTCTTCGTCTTCGCTGAGTGATTTCATCCGACCGGAACGGTACTCATGGTGAAACGGAGTGCCCTCTTCAAAGGTCAAATTGTACGCCGATAGGTGCGGTGGGTTAAATTCTAATGCTTCATCGAGGTCCGCTTCAAGTTCTGCCAAGGTTTGGTCAGAGTTTGCATAAATCAGGTCAAGACTAAAGTTGTCGAAACCCGCGTGACGTACGATCTGCAAAGCTTTGCGAGCCTCGTCGGCTGAATGAACGCGTCCCAAAAATTCGAGAATTTTTGGTTGAAACGATTGCACGCCGACGCTGATGCGATTCACGCCGGCGTCGCGGTAGCCGAAAAATTTGTCGCTATCGACCGTGCCCGGGTTGGCTTCAAGCGTGATTTCGCAATCGGCATCAATCGGAAACGTGGCCGCAACCCACGCCAAAAGCTTGCCGATGCTGTCGGGGTGAAATGTCGATGGCGTGCCACCGCCGAAGAAAATGCTTTGTACCGTCCGACCCTGCCAATCACCGGTGGTTCCGTAATATTGAAGCTCGCGCAGCAGGGCATCGGTATAGCCTTGTTCGGGGATTTCCTGGACCACGTGAGAGTTGAAGTCACAGTAAGGGCATTTGCTGATGCAGTAGGGAATGTGGATGTAGAGCGAGAAGGGCGCTAACATTAAGTCGTTATCATATCAGGCAAAACTGCGCCGGCAAGCGGCTAGCGACGCCTTTAATGCTGTTCGCCTTATCAATTCGACCGGTCTTTGAATTTCACGATAGGTGTTGTTATGATTCGCTCTGAAAATTTTCAGGAGTTTCATGATGTCGGTTCACGAGCATAAAGAAAAGGGCAAAAAGAATATTCGATGCTATGTGATTACCGTAAGTGACACGCGCGACAAAACGACAGATACGAGCGGGCGAATGATTGAGAAGTTTTTGGTCGACGAAGGGCATCAAACTGCGGGTTACCGCATTGTCAAGGACGAGCCGATCGAGATCGAGGCCTCGCTTGTCGAAGCGCTTGCGAGCGACAACGTCGATGCCGTGATTGTCAACGGTGGCACGGGCATCGCGCCGCGCGACGGCACCTACGAAGTGGTCAGCCGATTTTTGGAAAAGAAGCTCGATGGTTTCGGCGAGATCTTCCGCTATTTGAGCTACCTCGATATCGGCTCGGCGGCCGTGATGAGCCGTGCGGCCGCCGGTACCGCGCGGGGCAAGATTTTGATCTCTTTGCCGGGCTCGAGCGGTGCGGTGACGTTGGCGATGGAAAAATTAGTTCTCCCCGAAATTCGCCACATGGTTTCGCAACTGCAGGGAAAATGAAAGTCCGGGTCAAGTTCTTCGCGATTTTACGCGAGCGCGCGGGAACTTCCGAAGCCGCCAAAGAGATGGCGGAAGGCAGCACAGTGGCTGATCTTTGGCGTCAATTGCAAAAGGACTATCCTAAGCTGGATGTGCCAGGTATTCGGCTCCTTTACGCTGTCAATCAAGATTACGTCGGCGTCGATCACAAATTGAAAGACCAAGACGAAGTGGTATTTGTTCCGCCGGTGAGTGGAGGTTGATCCAGGATGTTTCACGTGACCAATCAACCGATCGATCTAGATGGACTAGTCCGTTTCGTGGCTGATCCCGAGGCCGGCGCAGTGGCTACGTTCATCGGCACCACTCGCAACAACAACGAAGGGCGCAAGGTCATGGCCCTCGACTATGAAGGATATGCGGAAATGGCCGAAAAGGAGCTTCGCCGCATCGGCGAGGACGCCAAAACAAAGTGGCCGATCTGCCGGATGGCGATCACACATCGCCTTGGCCCGGTTCAAATCGGCGAGGCGAGCGTCATCATTGCTGTATCGTCAGCGCATCGCGATGCCGCGTTCGCCGCATGCCGCTTTGCTATCGAAGAGATCAAGAAGACGGTGCCGATTTGGAAAAAAGAAGTCTTTGAGGGCGGCGAAGTTTGGATCGGCACCCAAACCGGGCAACGACTCGACCCTTCGTAAAGGGGACGACCAATGAAATTTGGAATTGTGGGTTGCCATTTCTTGATTGACTCTCAAATCCAAAATCGAAGATCTAAAATCAAACATGGACGCTTCACTCTTGGCGGCTTTTGGATTGGGGTTGCTGCTGGGTATTCAGCATGCCCTCGATCCGGATCATCTGATCGCGGTTTCGACGATTGTCAGCGAGCATAGAAACTTTAAATGGGCGTCGTTGATCGGCGCTTTCTGGGGATTAGGCCACACGACGACATTGTTCATCGTGGGTTTGATCGTTATCGGCCTGCGTGTCACCATTCCTCCCCGACTGGGCTCGGGGCTCGAGCTTCTGGTCGCGGCGATGCTAGTTATCCTGGGCTTAAATGTGCTTCGAAAGTGTTTCGGTCTGGAACGAGTTCATCTACACACCCACAGCCACAATCCGGAAACTCATACGCACTTTCACGTGCACGAGAATCCAGGCCAAGATCATGCCCATCCTCATCCGTTCAAAGCGATGCGCCGGCCGTTCATCGTTGGCATGGTGCATGGACTAGCCGGCAGCGCGGCGTTGATGTTACTGGTGCTTTCGACGATCGAATCACCCATCGGCGGGTTGGTTTATATCGTCATCTTTGGTTTAGGCTCAGTGGGCGGAATGCTTTTGCTCAGTGGTATTATCAGCCTTCCGTTTATTCTCACCGCGCAGCGTTTCACTGTCATGAATCGCTGGATTCGCGTCGTCGCCGGCGTCGCCAGTGTGACCTTCGGTATTTTTTTAGGTTGGGAAATCGGTTCCGAGTTAAAATTCTTCTAAGTTTAGTGAAAGCCTTTACCCGACAATTCCTACTTGTGGCGTTGCCGCGCGCCTAATTTTTCTCAGTGAATCATTCGCAACGAAAGGGCCGTCGCTACCGGATCACGTTGGTGATCGTCAAAAGATAAGCGATGGCGAGGACTAGGTAGGCGAGACAAGACACGCATAGCAGGACCAGATTGAGCCGTCCCGGCCGCGCCATGGCCGGAAGATGGCGCGGCAGATAAACGTGATTGAGAAATACCAACGCCACGGAGAATAGCACTGTGCCAACGAAGCCGATGACCGCAGAGAGCAGGATCAGTGGGCCTGGTTCAGCGGCGCCCATGGTGGCCGCGGTGATGGCCGTCAGTAGAAATAAAAAAATGAGATACCAGCTGCGCGCCGGAGTGGATTGGGTCTTAGGAAAGAAGGCATAGAGACAGTCCGTGTGAATCCGACTCACGGCATCGACGGTAGCGAGCCAAGTGTCGGATAGAAACGCCGCGGCGATGATCAAAAAAAGAAATTTACCAATAACGCCCCAGCTCACTTCAAAGAATCGACTTTGTACAACCGCCAGCTCATAGCCCTGCGGGAGCAGTCCTTTGGGAAAGAGCAGCGCGTAGGCGAGCAGACAGGTCATCAGGGTGGTCAGCAAGTTACCGCCGATTCCGATGCTGATATCCCAAAACAAATAACGGCACCAACGGCGGACATGAGCCAGGCCCTCGTCGTTGCCGGGGGTGAAGCCCGACGCGGGAATCGCCTCGGCCTTTCCAGTGATCGGCCCGGTGAGCCGGCCCATGTAGTGGGCCATGCCGGCGCCCTTGTCGCGCACCCAGTAAGAATAGAAGAGGGTCCAGAATCCGCCCAGGCCTGCGAAGGTGATCGCCGTGAGCAATTTCGTCGCGTCCGCCGGGTCCCAAGGCCGAGGCATCGACAGGTCGGGAACAAACAAGCCTTTGACGAAAGCCGGGAGCGCGTGCAGAGCTTCAGGGTTGGCGCTGGCCCAAATCAAACCTACGAGCGTGAGCAAGGCCACTCCCCACATAAATGTTTCCACCAGTTGGTAGATTACTTTGCTGAGAAGAATGGCCGAGAGAAAGACGACCATCGACGAATAACCCCAAAAAAGCGTCTGGCCCCGCGCGCTCCAACCTTTAGGAAAATCTGTCAAAGCCGCCAATGAGGTGCCGCCCGCTGCGGCAAAAGCGCCGAACCAGAGAAACGAGAGCGTGAGTAGGATCCATAGAAAAAAAGCGAAGTGGCGCTGCAACCGGATAAAACCCTGAAAGATGCTCTCGCCGGTGAGCAGAGTGTAACGGCCAATCTCGTAGGTGACGGGGAATTGCAGCAAGCAAGCCGGCAACAGAAGGAACAAAAAGCTTAGACCATATTTGGCGATGATATACGGCCACCAGATAAGCTCGCCGCTACCCTGCGCCAGAGCCATGAAGATGACCCCCGGGCCCAATGCGCCGAGCATGCTCGGCAGCGGCGGGAGCGGTGCCTTCTTGTAGAACGGCAAGACTCCCCAGGACGAATAGTCCGCCATGAGCTATTTTTTAGTCGATGCGATGAACCGCATCTTTTGGCAGAGATGTGACAAAAGCTTGGAGCGCGTGATCGAGATAGTTGAGATCCTTCGATTCGAGCGTGACCTTCACCTTGTAATCCTGCAAATCGAGAACCGGATAGGAACCCAGCATGAGTTCGGGAAATTTTACGAGAAGGTCATTGAGCATGGCGGCAATCACGCCTTCGCCATATCGCACGTAGACGTTCTTGAGATAGTAGGGCGCCTCGCGAAACCGCTCTTTTATCGCGTGAAAACGTTCTTGGAGAATCTTCGGTATGCCGGGAAAAATGTAGACATTGTGAATATTCACAACCGGCGCGAATAACGCTTCGGTCGCTAGGAGGGTGGCGCCCTCGGGAACATTGGCCATGCGCAACCGAGCTTCGTTCACCTCGCCGCCGAGCCGCTGGCGCATGCGCCGTTCGATGTCCGGATGACGGACGACGTTTAGGCCCAAGCCATGGGCGATGCCGTCGATAGTGACATCGTCGTGGGTTGGCCCGACGCCGCCGGTCGTGAACACGTAGTCGAATCGTTTGGAAAACGCCGCGACTTCGCGACCGATTAGCTCTATTTCATCTTGAATCGTCGAAATCTTCTGCACTTCAACGCCCAGCTGACGGAGTTCGGCGCAGAGAAAATGAGAGTTGATATCCTGTGTTTTTCCCGACAGGACCTCGTTGCCGATGATGACGATACCGGCGGTTTTCGACATGCTGTCTATCTCTTAGCGCAGTGAAATGGACATGGCCAGTGCTCTAAGCCCAAAGAATAGCTCAGCGGTCGAATTCGCTGCAGCTCATGAAAAAGTTGCAATTGGGATTGGGGCAGACGTATTTACATTTCTGATTGATCAGTTTCGTATTGCAAATGGGACAATAGTCCCACCAGTTTTCTTCAGGCTCGTTCTCGAGTGGCAGTGTTTCTGGACGATTCACCGGATGTTCCCCTTAGTGTGGATTTTAGCAGCGACGCGAGCCGCTGCGATCCGTGAGCTCTCTTCCGCCCGCAGAATCTTCCGAATCGCGTGGCCACAGGATTTCATGAATCCTCCAGAGCTGTCGAGCATGCCGTCCGGCAACGGGTAATTGATT
>Ga0114129_10014066_pt1 | contig 11400 bp, 9 predicted proteins | sample RhiMetdeltSRZDD1_FD_80071 | JGI IMG/M metagenome (GOLD analysis project Ga0114129, IMG submission 80071) | Populus rhizosphere microbial communities from Tennessee, USA - Rhizosphere MetaG P. deltoides SRZDD1 (version 2) (version 2) | ecosystem: Host-associated > Plants > Roots > Rhizosphere >... | reverse complement strand
AGGCCGGCATCGATGCCTTCGCGGCCTACGCGGACGCGGTGTCCCTCACCCGCCGGCAGCGCGCCGGTCATCGCACGTGGGTAGCCCAGGACGAAGGCCGGATCGTCGGCCTCGTCGAGCTGCGTCTGCCCGCGCACGTGGCCATGTTGTTCGTGGCCCCCATCGCCCAACGGCGTGGCATCGGCCGTCGCCTGCTCGAACACGCGGCCGTCTTCGCGACGTCGCAGGAGCCGCGCCCCGACGCGCTGACGGTCCACGCCCCGCCGAACGCGGTGGCTTTCTACGAGCGCTCCGGCTTCGTCGTGTCCGCGCCCGAGCGGGAGAAGGACGGCGTGCGGTTCACGCCGATGCGCCTCACGCTCCGTAGTCGCGCCTGAAGATCATGACGGCTTTGACGGGATCGTCAGGCGCCTTCCGAGCAGAGGGAGCGTACACACTGATCCCCACGAGCCGGGACTCGGCCCCCGCCCCATCGATCTTCACGGCCGGATCGAGCCCCTGAAGCCAGGAGCGCACTTCGGAGAACGGGCGCCCCAGTATCTTTCGCCCCTCGAAGAGGGGCTCCTGTGGAGAGGCGAGCTCGATGGCTTCCGCGCGACCGTCGGAGTCGTAGTAGACGAACGCGCTGTCGTCGATGACGTCCGACAGGACCTCCTCGTCCGACTTCCGGAAGCTCTTGGCACGCTCACCACAGAGCGCATGAACGCGCTCCTTGGTCATGCCCAGCCTGAGCGGACCGAAACCGTTGTACGGCTCGATCATGACGGGCTTGAGCCATCGGGTCGTGAGCGCGCGCTTACGACCAGCCCACCGCCGATAGACGGCCGCCACCATCACCTTGCCCACGTTCTCGGCGAGATCGCGCACCGCGCGCGCCGCCCAGCCCACGGTGGTGACCGGCCACCTCTCCGAATGCGTGAGGATCGAGACCTGCCGGTCGCCCGGCGAACGCAGCCAAACGATCAGATCGTCCGTGGTTTCGGCCACGACCTCCTGCGAGGACGCCAAGCGGTCGCGGACGTTGTAGCGGTTCGGGTGCCACGTGCGTCCCGTGTCGCTGAAATACCGAACGACGGTGTAGTCGACGTCGCGATACGTCTCGCCCACGAGGCCGAAATCCGACGGCTGCGCCGTGCGCCAGATGTCGCGGTTGTCCCAGGGCAGCATCGGGCTGCCGTGCATGCTGGCCACGCGCACCGGCGCGTGCGCGCGCAAGACGCGCAGCGCGTCATGGAAAAGCGCCGCCGCACGCACGGCGTCGCCGCGGGCCTGGCTCAGGGTCTCGTAGTGGTAGCCGATCTCGTGGCCCATGCCCGCGATCGGCGCGATCACCGACAAGTCGTACGAGCGGCGCTTGACGCGGAAGAAGTACGTGGCGACCAGCCCGCGGGCACGCTCGACGTCGGCCATCCGCCGAGCCTGGGCCGGCGAGCTCTCGACGTCATGGCGCAGTAAGACGAGGCGCACCGGCCGCTCGACCGCCGGGCGGGTGAAATAGTCGCCCATCGTCCACGCGTGATAGCCGGCCGCAGCCAGGGCCGCGCACAGCTCGTCGTACTTCGCCAGGGTGAAATCCAGGGACATGGCGCGAGGCCATGACCGTACCACAGGGGGCCCGCCCCCTGCGGGCTCGCCCCCCAAGGAGCGGCTTCGCGTTCGGATAGGGGGCCCCCTGGTCCGCCCTCAGCGCCTCCAGAGCTTGAGGTTCCTCCACTGGCTCTCCATCCGCAAGCTCGGGCTGGTGTTCGAGTAGACGCCGTTCTTGAAGTAGTGAGTCGCGTTGCCGTGATCCGCCCCGGTGAACTTCAGGACGTCGTTGTCGTAGATCCGGATCACGTTGCCGTCGGCGTCGTGAGACACCTTGAGGTTCCACCAGTTGTCCCAGCCGTTCGTGCGGATCACCTCGTTGTTGTAGTGGGTGACGACACCGTTGCGGATCAGCGTCATGTTCGACGTCGCGCTGGACGAGCCCCCGAACACCTGCTGGAAGCAGACCCCGCTCGTCGGCGAGGGGATGTAGACGTCGCCGTCGAACATCCGCTGGCCGGACGTGTAGTCGATGTCCCAGCGCATCTCGGTCCGGGGGGCGGTGGTGTTGCCCTCCTGATGCGAGGCGTCGCTCGAGAACACCCACATGCGCCACACGCCGTTCGAGTACGAGAAGCGGTCGCTCACGGAGAGGTTCCAGGGCTTGTGGATTCGGTAGGTCCAGGAGGCCTGCGTCCATCCGTTGGTCGGGCCGCCGCCACCGGGTGTGGCCGTCGGCACCGGCGTGGCGGTCGGCGCCGTGGTGGGCGTCGATCGAGCGCCGGGTGTCGACGTGGGCGCGGGCGTGGGTGTCGGCCCGCTGCCCGAGAGGCTGACGATCTGGAACTGCTGGTGGGTCGCACCGCTGTACGTCCGCTGCACCACGTCGGCGCCGTCCGCGGTGCCGCCGCCCACGACCTCGGCCGACTTCCCGCTGTTCCGGTTCGTGAAGCGGTGATACCCGGTCCCCAGCGACACGATCGCCCACTCGTCGTTGGTGGCCGTCCCGCCGTAGGTGTACTGGAAGATGTCCGCGCCCTCGGCGGTGGACGCGCTCGCCACCACCATGTCCTTCCCGCTGTTCCGGTTGATCACGCGGTAATAGCCGCTGCCGATGTCGCGCAGCTCCCACTCGTCGTTCGTGGCCGCGCCGCCGTAGGTCCACTGGAAGACGTTGGCGCTGTTGGCGGTGGAGGCGCTCTGCACCGCCACCGCCTTCCCGCTGTGGCGCGGCGTGAGCCGATAGTAGCCGCTGAACTGCGCCGAGGCCGGGCCCGCCGCGAGGGCGAGTCCGGCCAGGATCGTCGTGGTCACGCCATGGATCTTCATCGAGCCGTTCCTACTTTCGGAAATGCCGGACATTGCGCCATTCCACCTTGGCCGACGACGTGCGCAGCGTGCCGTAGGCCCCGTACTTCGTGTAGTGGTTCACGTTCCCGCCGCCGGGATACCCGGCGTCCTTGAGCGAGCCGTTGATGTAGCTGTCGATCGTGTTGGCCCCGGTGTTGTGGACGGTGTTGACGCGCACCCAGGTGCCGTAGACGCCCGAGACCAGCGTCTTGCTGCCCGCCCATCCCGACCTCGTGAGCTGGCCGCCGCTCGCGCTGTAGGCGCGGATGTGCATGGCGGGCGCACTGCCGTCGTCGGCGTTGTCACGCCCGAAGACCTGGTGGACGGCCTCGTCGTTGGTCGGTGAGCTGACCCGGACCTCTCCCTGGAACTGCCGCTGGCCCGTCGTGTAGTTGTTGTTCACGCGGCGCTCGATGCGGTTGCACACGGGATTGAACATCCGGAAGGTCTCGATGCCTCCCGAATTCGTGTAGGAGCACCCGTTCGGGTCGTCGTTCTGGAGCGTGCTGCTCGGCGAATACTGCGTCCAGCCGCTGCCCACCTGGGCCGGCGCCACGGCCGCGCTGCCTAAGAGCACGACCGCCGCCAGCGTCGTCCGAGCCTTGTTCCTGGACATGTTTCGCACCCTTTAGTTCATGGTGAGGCTGGAGATGGTGTCGGTGACGCTGCTCCCCGTCGCGCCGTAGATCCCCCACTTCGGCTCCACGGAGTCGGAGTCGAACGTCCGGGCCTTGTAGCGATTGAGCTTCTGCGACCCGTTCAGCCAGTAGCTGACCCAACCCGTGCTCGCGGAGTCGGAGACGTAGATCTGCAGCTTGACGGCGTAAGTCGTGTTCGCCGAGATGCTCGTCGACGTCACCTGGATCGCCGTCCCGTTCGGCGGCGGGCGATACTGGAACACCAGCTTGTTGCTGATGCACTTGAGCACCAGCGGGTAATTCTGCAAAGACCCCTCGGTGGGATACGCCTTCCATTGGAAGATCGCGTTGTTGTTGACAGTGGTATTCAGTTTGAAGTTCCACTGGATCGTGTAGGTGTGGCCGCGCGTGGGATTGATGCCGTTCGCGCCCTTGGCCTCGCAGCGATCGACCCCCGCGGGCTTGCGGAACTGGAACGTCCCTCCGCTGGCGGTGACCGTCCCGCCCGAGCAGTTCGCCCCGATCAGCTTGAACGAGCTCGTGCTCGTGGCCGTCCACGCCTGCGCGGCCCGCGGCGCCGACACCACCGCGATCATGACCGCGGCGCAGAGGAGCCCCCTCACCGTGATTCTCGACATGTTTGCCTCCAGGTTCGCTAGCGTCGATGGTACGGTCCTGGCCGAAGCCGACAACCACCCCGGCCCCCGCCCACGAGTAGACCTTGTGGGTACCCGTAGAATTCGGCCGTGAGGACGCTGCGCCTGCTGGTCGTGGAAGACCACCCCGTGAGCCGCGCCGGCCTGGTCGCGCTCATCCAGGGCGCTTCGGACATGACGGTGGCGGGCGAGGCGGCGGACGGCGAGGAGGCGATCACGCGCTTCCGCAACCTGCGACCGGACGTCACCCTCATGGACCTGGGCCTCCCCCGGACGGGCGGCCTCCAAGCCACGGCCACCATCCACGCCGAATTCCCGGCCGCGCGGATCATCGTCCTGACCGCGCTCCAGGGCGACGAGGACATTCATCGCGCCCTCGAGGCGGGGGCGCGAGGCTACCTCCTGAAGGACGTGTCACGCGCGGAGCTCCTGGACGCCATCCGCGCCGTGGACGCCGGGCGGCGCTGGCTTCCCCCGGCGCTGGCCGCGCGCCTCGCCGAGCGCGAGGCCGGGCTCGAAGACTTCACCCCGCGCGAGATCGAGGTGCTGCGCCGCATCGTGCGCGGGGACAACAACAGGGAGATCGCGCGTCGGCTGGAGATCGGCGAGGCCTCGGTCAAGGACTACGTCAACCGCATCTTCAGCAAGCTCGGCGTGAGCGACCGGACGCGCGCCGTCGCCGTGGCCCTCCGTCGGGGATTCGTGCACCTGGACGAGAGGGAATAGCGGCATGCGCGGCACGGCCCGCGGGTTGCTGATCCTCACCGCCGTCCTCGCAAAGGCCGCGCCCCTCCACGCCCTGAGCCCGGCACGCGCCCTGTCGCAATACGCCGTCGTGCAATGGGACGCCGCCGCCGGACTTCCGGGCGACAGCGTGCTCGCGGTGCGCCAGGCCCGCGACCGCTACCTCTGGCTCGGCACGAGCGCCGGCCTCGTCCGCTTCGATGGCGCCCGATTCGTCCTCGCCGGCGGAGCGGCGACGGCGGGTTTCGGCGACGGCGGTGTCTCCGCGCTGGCGGAAGGCCCGGGCGGTGCCTTGTATGCCGGCACCACCTCGGGCGCGCTCCTCCGGTACGAAGGCGGGACCTTCACGCCGCTGCGCTTCAAGTTCGCGGGCAACGAGACGACGCCGATGCGCTCGCTCCTCCATGCCCGCGACGGCACGCTCTGGATCGGCGCCGAGAACTGGCCGGTGTATCGATACACGGGCGGGCCGGTGATGCCGGGCCCACTCGACTTGGCGGAGCGACGCGGCCCCTTCAACGCCATGGCGGAAAGCGATCGCGGAGTGTGGGTCGCCATCGAGGGTCACGGCCTCCGGCACTACGCGGACGGCGCGGTCACTCCGGGCTGCGCGGACACCCCCACGCGGATCCAGGCGCTGCTCGCGGATCCGGACGGATCGGTCTGGATCGCCACGCCGCAGGGCCTCGGCCATTGCCGCCCGGGCCGCGGCGGGGCCGCCCGCGACAGTCGCTGGCTCGGCGTCCGCGACGGCCTCTCGCACGAGAACGTGACCGCGCTGCTCCGGGACCGCGACGGCAACGTCTGGATCGGTACCACGGCCGGCCTCAACCGATGGCGCGACGGGCGCGTCGAACGGCTCACCCGCCGCGAGGGCCTGGCCGACGACGACGTGCGTTGCCTCGGCGAAGACGACGAAGGCAACCTCTGGGTCGGGACGGCGCGCGGCCTCGTCCGGCTGAGCGACCCGCCGTTCGTCACCCATGGTCCCCTTCAAGGACTGCCCGACGAGCGGGTCCGTAGCGTGGCCCCGGGAGAAGACGGCGCCGTCTGGGTCGGGCTGGAGTCGGGCGACGTGGTGCACGTGCGCGACGGAGTCGTGCAGCGTGTCCGGCTTCCCTGCGGCGCCACGCCGTGCGGCGTGATCCTCACCTACACCGATCGCGCGCGCCGCGTCTGGGTGAGCCGGGACGACGGACGGCTCTTCCGCATCGAGGGCGCGCACGTGTTCGACGAGACGCCGATCGGCCTCCCGCGGAGCTCGACCCGTGTGTCCGCCATCCTCGAGGACGAAGGCGGGCTGGTGTATTTCATGCGGCCGCTCGGTCCCGTCCGCCTCCGCGAACGGCGGGCCGTGCCTCTCTTCGCGCGCGGCGCAGACATGGAGTACGTGACCCAGATGCACGCGGGCCGGGACGGCACCTTGTGGATGTGCGGCCTGCGCGGCCTGATCCGTGTGCAGGACGGCGAGACGACTGTGTTCCCAGCCTCGCCTCCGACCATACCCCCGAGCGGCTCGGGCCGCACGCGTGTACGCGGCCTCGTCGAGGACGGGGACGGCGCCTTCTGGCTGGCGGCGGCCGGCGGGTTGGCGCGTTTCGAGAACGGCGCAATCTCGGGGATCCTCACCACCGCCGAGGGGCTGCCCGAGAACTATCTCCGCCTCGTGCTCGACGACGGGCGCGGCTTCCTCTGGCTCGCGTCCCGCGCGCGGATCTTCCGTGTCGCCAAGGCGCAAGCCCGGGAGGTCCTGGCCGGCCGCCGTGCGCGTGTCGAGCCGCTCACCTTCGACATCTCCGACGGGCTGCGGACGACGGAAGCGCTGCTGAGCAGCGGCCCCGGCTTCCGCGCCGTGGACGGACGGCTCTGGGTGGCGACGATCCACGGCGTCTCCGTGGTCGACCCTGCGCGGCTGGCCGCCGACGGGCCCGCACCCGCGGTGGTTCTGGAGGGCGTCGTCGTCGACGGGGACTCGCAGCGCCGGGACGAGTACCCGCCCGGTCGCGGCGAGGTCACGATCGAGTACACGTCCCTCGCCTATCGCTTCGCGCGCCGGATCCGATTCCGCCACCGCTTGGACGGCCTCGATCGCGACTGGGTGGAGGCGGGCTCACGGCGGCGCGCGTACTACAGCAACCTCCCGCCCGGCCGCTACTCGTTCGCGGTAATGGCTTCGGACTCGAACGGCGCGTGGACGGGGCCGGCGCTCACGCTGGGATTCCGCATCCAGCCGCATTTCTACGAGACGTCGCTCTTCCACGCTGCCGTGGTGGCGGCGCTCGCCATGCTGGCGCTCGGCGCCCACCGCGTGCGCATCGTGCAGACGCGGCAACGCCTCGGCCTCATCATCCACGAGCGCACGCGCATCGCGCGGGAGCTCCACGACACCCTGGCGCAGAGCCTGGCCGGAACGAGCCTTCAGATGGAAGCGGCGATGGACAGCCTGCCCGCCGGCCCCTCGTCGTCCCGCACGCTCCGCCACCTGGAACTGGCCCGCTCCATGGTCGCCGTCGGTCTGACCGAGGTCCGCCGATCGATCTGGGTCCTGCGCGCGCAGACGGCGCGCGGCTCGGGCGAGATCGGAACGACGCTGTCGGAGAGCCTGCGGCAGCTCACGGTGGACTCCGGCATCGCCCTGGCCGTGGACGTCCGCGGCGCCCCGCGTGCGATGACGCCCGAGATCGAGCGCGACCTGCTCCGCATCGCCCACGAGGCGGTCACCAACGCCGTGCGCCATTCCCAGGCGGCGACGATCGGCGCCGTCCTGCATTTCGCCGACGACGGTGTTCGCCTCGAGGTCCGGGACGACGGCCGCGGCTTCGATCCTTCGGCCGCGACCGCCGCCGGACTTCATTTCGGCCTGATCGGCATGTCGGAGCGCGCACGGTCCCTCGGCGGCGAGCTGCACGTCGTGAGCCGCCCGGGCCAAGGGACCGCGATCGACTGCCGGCTCCCCTACCGGCCGCCCGGTCCTACTTCCGCCAGAACTTGACGCTGCGCCACTCCGACTGCGGGCTGCTGGAGCTGCCGTTGTACACGCCGTACTTCGTGTAGTGGGTCGCGTCACCGCGATCGGCATAGGTCCCTTTGAGCGAGCCGCCGATGTAGACGGCGACGGTATCGTTGTTCTTGTTGTGAATCGTGTTGAGGCGGATCCACTTGCCGTAGACGCCGGTGGCCAAGGTCTGGGAGTCGTACCGCCGCAGATCGCCGCCACTGACGTTGTGGGTGACGACCATCAGGGCGGTGGCGTTGGTCACCCCGCCGAACACCTGGTAGACGCACGTGCCGTTCGAGCCCGACTTGACCCTCACCTCACCCTGGAACTGGCGCTGGCCGCTCGTGTAGTTGTTGTTGACTCGCACCTCCGCCCGCTCGTCGCCGGGTTTCATCTTGAGAGTCTCGATCCCGCCGCTGTTCGTATAGGTGGCGCCCGCGCCGCGCAGGTCCGTCTTCTTGGTCGGAGAGTACGCCGTCCAGCCGCTGCCGATCTGCGCGTACGCGGTCGGGGCCGCGATCGTGAGGAACAACGCGCCGAGAACAGTCCTTCGCCGTGCGGCCCCGAGGGCCGCCGTCTTCCGCTGCATGTGTCTCCTCCTGGTTTTCGGAAAAAAGTGAAGACACGATAGCGGCCGGCTTCCGCCCGCGACAACCACCCGCACCCGTCCTCTCCCATGGATCGAACGGGTGTCGGTGACCTGCGGCCGAGTCGGCGCCGCGCGACAAACGGCACGCTTGCGCCTGGAGCAGGGAGGACCCGAGAGGTACCCGTTTCCACCATCCGCCCACCCTCCGATCTATCCCCACAAGCCTTCCAGGCTGGCCAGTTGCCGTGCGCCGATCACAGCCTTACCTTCCATCCGAGCCCACTCGACAAAGAAGCGTTTTCGTCAGCCGGCGCGAGCGTACACGCGGCACCCGCGCCTTCGTCATTCAACGCGTGAAGGAGGACTCGTGCCCAACAACGGACGGATCACGTCGGGACTCGCGGGGGCCGCTTTGGCGGCCTCGTTACTGGGAGGCGGTGCCGCCGAGGCCACGCTGATCTGGGACGGCGCGGCGTCGCAAGGGATGGGCATCTTCAAGACCGTCGGATCGAACTGCGGCGCGCCGGGCAGTGTCGCCGCCGCGAGCGACGCGACCTACGGCACCGTCTGGCGATACAACAAGCCCAGCGGCTCCGACCGGTGCGAGAGCCACGGCATCACCGTGAACGGGAGCGGCTACGTATTCCAGAACGGATCCAGCTACTACCTCGGCTGGCGCAGCCGCCTGACCAGCACGGCCGACAACAACGCGAACTTCCAGTGGAAGGCGTACCCGACGGACGGGTCGCTGCAGAACTGGCCCATCGTCCTCAAGATCATCAGCAACAGGATCACCATGATCCAGCGCCAGCCGGGGAACGACGTGCGCACGGTTTGGTCCGCTCCTGTCTCCGCCAACCAGTGGAACCACTACGTCCTCTACATCGGCGTTTCGAGCGGCACCACCAGCGGCTGGGTCGAGCTGTGGCACAACGGCACCAAGCAGACGCTCAGCAACGGGACGCAGCGCTGGTCGTGCCGGACGTTCGACAGCGAGCACGTCTGTCCGAAGTGGGGTACCTACGGCGCCAGCACGACCTCGATCAGCAACTACGTTCACGCGCTGAGGGTCGGCACGACCTACGCCGACGTCGGCCCGGGTGGCGGCACGTCGCCCACTCCCACGCCGACGTCCACTCCCGCGACGGCGACGCCGACTCCGTCGCCGACACCCACCTCCGCCCCCGGAGCCACGCCGACGCCGACCGTTCCCCCCGGCGGCGGATTCAGCGGTTACTACCGGATCACGGGTCAGCAGAGCGGCCGCGCCCTGGTGGTGCAGGGCGCCTCCACCGCCAACAGCGCCAGCGTGATCGTTTACGACTACAACGACAACGCCACCGACAACGACGAGTGGCTGGTCTCCAGCATCGGCGGCGGCTACTATCGGATCACCGCTCGCCACAGTGGCAAGGACATGGTGATCCTGAGCGCCTCCACCGCGAATGGCGCGGGCGTCATCCAGTACACCTACGGCGGCACCGCTACCAACGACGAATGGACGATGGTCGATTCCGGCGGCGGCTACTACGAGATCCGCAACCGCAACAGCGGGCGGAACGTGCAGGCGATGGGCACGGCCAACTCGTCGGCTGTCCAGCAGCAGGCCGACGACGACGGCAGCGACCAGCGCTGGCAATTCGTCAGCATCCCGTAGCGGGCCATGGAGAGGGGGGAAGCCGTCACCGTCGGCGTTCCCCCCTTCGTTCGTCTAGAACTAAAGCATCAGCCCGGCGCCGCAACCGTCACGTAGACCCGCCGCTTGTCCGAGAGTCGGGCCACCAGCTCCTCGGCCGAGCACGACTCGAAACGAGGCAGCTTCACCGCATCCGGCTCCCAACCCTCGCTGTTCAGCGACATGTAGGCCTCGTCGTTCGCGCCCTCCTGGCGCAAGGAGAACCAGCGAACCTGCGACCACGTGTAGCGTCGCGTGCGCCGGCGATGGGTGACGATGAGCCCTCGCGGCCCGACACGGATGCTGGACGGGTACAGCACGCGATCGACGAGCGTCGTCCACAGCGCGAGCAGCACCACGACGGCGAGTACCGCGAGATGCTCCCCCACGGTCCAGGTGTGGTAGCGGGCCACCGTCAAGCCCAGGCGTCGCCGGAGCTCGAAGAACAAGACGGCGATGACTCCGCCGATGAGCGTGTAACGCAGCGTCTGCGCGAACGTCGCCGCCGTCGGAGCCGGGTCACGGATGATCACCTCCGCCTCGACCACCGGGGCGGGGCGCGGTTTCCACGTCATCAGGTCGCGGTTGGCCATCAGTGGCCTCCGATGTTCGCTACTTCCGGCTGCGCGCCAGCCAGCGCTCGATGACAGACGCGATCTTCGCCGCCGCCCGGCCGCCGCCATACAGACGCCGCGCCGCGCTCGTCGGCATCCGCGACGGCAGCGCGCGCACGGCGGCGCGGATCTTGGCGGGGCTGGCACCGACGAGGCGATTCGCGCCCGCGCGCACCGTCTCCACCCACTCGGTGCTGCCGCGCATCGTCACGCACGGCGTGCCGAGGATGAACGCCTCCTTCTGCAGGCCGCCGGAGTCCGTGAGCACCGCGCGTGCGTCGCCGGTGAGGAGCAGCATCTCCAGGTACGGGGCCGGCCGCAGGAACCGGAGGTTGCCGTGTGGTGAAAACCCCAGGGCCTCGGCGCGCTTGCGGGTGCGCGGGTGCAGCGGCATCAATACCGGCAGTGGCAGGCCGGCCAGTGTCTCGAGGATGTCGCGCAGCCGGCGATCGTCGTCGACGTTCTCCTGCCGATGGAGCGTGGCCACGAAGAAGCCCCGCGGCGGCAACACGACCTCCGGCTTCGCCGACCGCCGGGCGCGCGCCAGGTTCTCGAGGACGGCGTCCATCATCACGTCGCCGGCGTTCACCACGCCGCGGGTGACCCCTT
>Ga0114129_10014065_pt1 | contig 11401 bp, 9 predicted proteins | sample RhiMetdeltSRZDD1_FD_80071 | JGI IMG/M metagenome (GOLD analysis project Ga0114129, IMG submission 80071) | Populus rhizosphere microbial communities from Tennessee, USA - Rhizosphere MetaG P. deltoides SRZDD1 (version 2) (version 2) | ecosystem: Host-associated > Plants > Roots > Rhizosphere >... | reverse complement strand
GTATGATCGAACGGACAGGCGCTGATGTTCGTGGCATGCAGCATCCGAAGCCCGGCAGCCAGCGCCGAGACGATCGCGCCGTGCTGATCCGCGGCATGCGGTGTCGCGGCATCGGCGCCGGCCAGCGCGGTCAGCAGCAGATACTCGCGCCCTTTCCAGTCCTGGTATTGCAGCACCGCAGGCACGGGCAGACCGACCGCGTGCATCCAGCCGAGTCGCTCGCCCTCATCGAACAGCGGTCGGTGGCCGGGGATCGAATCGATGGGCCGGGCCTTCAGGAAAAGAGGCGCGCCGGTGGAACGCTCGAAGCGGGTAACGGTCGTTCCCGATTCGCCAGTCCCGACCTCGGTGCGCGAATGTTTGCTCAGATCTGCAGCAAGCGGGGGCGGAAGCAGAGGAGAGGTTGCGGTCGTGGTTTGCACGTCGCGAACGCCTCGGTGGAGGGGATCTCCGAATATGACAGCCTGCAGAGCGGGCGGGTTGCTCGCCACCCAACGGGATATGATGGTCACACGCGCCCGCGATTGGATGTCCCTACGGGCGTAAAGGGTTCACGGTGTCCGCTCCAGGCACTGGCCACACGCTGGAACCAATGCAACCTTTTGCGCCATGATGACTACGTCTCGTCCCACGGAGCGCGCGCTTCTTTGCGTGCGCCGCTTTATCACTCTGTCGCTCGTCGGTCTGCCGTTGACGGCGTCGGCGCCTGGAGCCCGACAGCTCAACGCCCAGGGCGCGCCCCCAGACCTTCTCATCCGAAATGGTCGGGTCATCGACGGTACGGGTGCGCCGGCCCGGACCGCCGACGTCGCGATCACCGGCGACCGGATCACGTTCATCGGCGACGCCGCACGGTCGAACGTCTCGGCACGCAGGACGATCGATGCCCGAGGCCTCATCGTCGCGCCCGGGTTCATCGATCCCCACACGCACGCGCAGGAAGACCTGTCGAGCAACGACCCGAAGCGGCGCGCGAACGTCGACTACCTGATGCAGGGCGTGACGACGGTCATCACGGGGAACGATGGCGGGGGACCCTACGAGGTAGCGCGAACGCTCGACAAATGGCGAGCGGACGGCATTGGCTCGAACGGAGCCCTGCTCGTGGGTTACGGGAGCGTTCGCCAGGCCGTGATGCGGATGTCCGACGCGCGGGCCATCGGCCCGCAGCTCGACTCCATGCGCGCGCTGATCGACAAGGGCATGCGCGAAGGCGCGCTCGGCATGTCGACCGGCCTGTACTATGCGCCGCAGAGCTACGGGACGACGGAGGAAGTGATCGAGATGGCGAAAGTCGCCGCCCGGTACGGCGGCATCTATGACACGCATCTACGCGATGAGAGCTCCTACACGATCGGTCTCCTCGACGCGATCCGTGAGGCGATCCGCATCGGTCACGAAGCCGGAATGCCGTCACACATCTCGCACATCAAGGCGTTAGGCACCGATGTCTGGGGTCGATCCGATTCCGCGATCGCGATCATCGAAGCGGCACAGAGGGCCGGCGACAAGGTCAGCGCGAACCAGTATCCGTATACGGCATCGGGATCGTCAGTAGGTGCGTCGCTGCTGCCGAGGTGGGCCGAGGTGGGCGGCGGCGATTCGCTGCGGGCCCGCATCGCCGATGCGGCGACTCGAGCGCGCCTCGTGACGGACATGACCGACAACCTGCGTCGGCGCGGCGGCCCGGCCTCGCTGCTCATGACGTCGACACGCGACTCGTCGATTCTCGGGCGTACCCTCGAGCAGGTCGCGAAAGCACGCAACGTGTCGCCGGTGGAAGCTGCCCTCCAGATCATTCTGAATGGCGGTTCGTCGGTGGCGTCGTTCAACATGAACGAGAAGGACATCGAGGCGTTCATGCGCCGGCCGTGGGTCATGACGGGGTCTGACGGGTCCGCTGGTCACCCACGCAAGTACGGTACGTTCCCCAAGAAATGGGCGGACTATGTGCGCACGAAAAAGATCCTGACGCCGGAAGCGTTCGTGCATCAGTCCAGCGCGCTCACGGCCGAGACGTTCGGGTTGAGGGACCGCGGCGTGCTTGCGAACGGCAAGTATGCGGACGTCGTCGTGTTCGATCCGGCGACGTTCAAGGATGTGTCGACGTACGAGAAGCCGACGGAGCTGGCAACGGGCGTGAAGTACGTGATCGTCAACGGCAAGGTCGCGGTCGACGGCGGGAGCTACTCGGGCATCACGGCGGGCGTTGGCATAACCCGCGAGGCGGCGAGTGGAAGTCGTTAGGTCAGCTGATCCGCTTGACCACGTCGTGCGACCCGGTAGCTTGCCCAACCCGTGTTAACCGACGCCGAACTACGCCGTCTCCTCGCGAGTGGTGAACGATTCACCACCGAGTTCATTCCCGAAGCCGACGCTCCCCTCGCCGACGAGCGGCTCGCGGACGCGGTCGTTTGCCTCGCGAACGGGCATGGCGGCGTCGTCCTGGTCGGCGTCGGCAAGGATGGTCGACCGACAGGCGCGCACCACCGGCACGGGAGCTACACCGACCCGCACCGTGTCGCGCTCATGGTCGCCGGGCGGACCGTTCCCAGCTGCCCGATAGAGTGCAGCGTGATGGTGATCGACGGCGTCGAGATTCTGGCAATCGAGATTCCCGCGGGTCGACCTGTGACTTCGACGAGCGAGGGTGTTTATCGGCGCCGAGGGACAGACGCGCACGGACGGCCCATCTGCGTGCCGTTCCTGGTCCACGAGATTCAAGGCCGCGAGGCGACTCGCGGCGCGCTCGACTACACATCGCTCATCGTTCCCGAGGCGAGGTGGGAGGATCTCGATCCGCTCGAGATCGAGCGCGTGCGTCGAACGATCGCGCTGAATCGCGGGCGGGCCGACGCCACGCTGCTCGACCTGTCCGACGCCGAGGTCATACGTGCACTCGGCCTCGGAGAGGGGGGTGGGGAACGCGGAGACCGTGTCGATCGGGTGCGCGTGGCGGCGCTGCTCATGGTGGGACGCGAAGAGGCGATAAAGCGCTACGTCCCGAACCATGAAGTTGCATTTCAGGTGTTACGAGGGACGCGGGTCGCGGTCAACGAGTTCGTTCGATGGCCGCTCGTACGGACAGCCGAAGAGGTCGGGCTCAGGTTCGACGCGCGGAATCAGGAGGACGAGCTGGCGGTCGGGATGGTTCGCGTGGGAGTGCCAGCACACAGCCCGTCGGGATTTCGCGAAGCGCTCGACAACGCGTTGGTCCACCGGGACTACACGCGCTCAGGCGCGGTTCACGTCCAGATCCGCGAGCTGGGTGGTCCGGGTGGCGTGGGTGACGAGATCGAGATCTCGAATCCGGGCGGGTTTCCGGAGCAAGTTCGTCTCGACAACCTCCTCGTCGCGCCGCCGCGCCCGCGCAATCCGGTTTTGGCGGATGCGTTCAAAAGGATCGGACTCGTGGAGCGGACGGGCAGAGGGATCGATACAATTTTCGAGGGGCAGTTGCGCTACGGGCGTCAGGTGCCTGATTACTCGCGCTCTAGTGTCGCGACGGTGCAGGTCGTCTTGCACGACGGGCCGGCAAACGTAGCGATCACGCGGCTAGTCGCGGAGCGGGACGTGCCGGGTCGTCGATTGACGCTGGACGAGCTTTTGGTGCTGAATGAGATCGCGCGGGCGCAGGAGCCGATGGGGATCGGGAGAGCATCGACGCTGATTCAGCGGCTCGAGGGTCCGGCTCGAGCGGTTCTCGATCGGCTCGTCGAGTCGGGTTTGCTGGACGGGTGGGATGACCGTCGGGAGCGAGTTTACTACTTCACTTCGCCGGTGGCCCGCGCGCTTGGCGTCGAGGACCTGGACGAGGATGTTGCAGCCGAGCACGCTGGGGAGCGCGAGCGCAAGATCTTGGAGCATGTTGACTTGCATGGCAAGATCACCCGATCCACGGCTGCCGAGCTGTGCGGATTGGAGGGGCGGGAAGCCAGGAACGTCCTGGAAAAGCTCGTCCGCCGGCGTGAGCTCGTGGTGCGAGGGGAAAAGCGGGGCGCGTACTATGAGCGCGCGGGGGCAGTCGTGGCGGACGAGCTCGAGCGGGGACCAGGGGCGGAATGACTAAGTTTTGGCGGCTCGGTTCCAAGTTTTGAACATTGTCCACAAGCTTTTGAACATGCGCCAAATCGATCAGCCAAAACTTTGGGGTCAGATGAGCTCACCTGACCCCTTCAGTCCCCTCAGTCGTCCGACGCGTGATTCAGGCCGTCTACCAGCTTCTCCAAGGTCGATGCCAGCGAGTGGACCTCGCGGTCGCTCAGATGTGCGGCAGCGCGAAGCAGGCGCGAATTGCCGGTTTCCGGCGCCCGGCGCAGAAGCGCTCGGCCACGCGCCGTGAGTCCGAGGGATAGCCGGCGACGATCGTCGTCCGCCGATTTCCGCGCCACGAGGCCCTGTTCGACGAGTCTGCTGACCACGACGCTTACCGAGCTGATGTCGGTGTGCGTCCGTTCAGCGAGCTCGGTGAGCGAGGTCGTGGGACTGTCAGCGAGCTGACGAAGCGCGTGAAGCTGGGCGCCATGCACGCCAACACGCTGCTCGGCTTCGCGCGATGCGAGGCGCAGCTCTCGCACGATCGACCGAAGGGCATCGAGGATGACGCTGACGTCGTCGCTTCGCTCGACGTGATTGACCGTGGGCGTGAGTTTCGTCAACAACGCCGACTCAGAAGAGGTCTTCATCTGTACGCTCGGTAGTGGTCCAGAACAATGCGCCCGGGATCTGCGCCGCAGGATTGGACACAGGTCTCACTCGTGGTGCCTGTGAAGCGCATCGGCAAACTCGGCGAACTCGTGTGCCAAGCTCGAACGCCACCACCTTCGCTTGGCGTCCAAACCAACTAATAGCGTAAGGCCAATCGGTGAGCAAGCGAGGGCGGCCGCTACGTGGAGATCTTCCTCCGCGCAGCGGCCGCCTCACCACCCGGTAGTCGGTGTTCTAGTGCTGGTGCGCCTGAATGCTGCCACCTCCCAACGTCATCAAGACGCTGCTGTCCACTGGCTCGCTCGGTTCGTTGTCATAGACAATCTCGCCGGTCGCGCGGTTCCACACGCGAATTCGGATTGCGTCGATCGATGCACCATCGTTGGCGATGACGAGGAACCCGTAGTCGCCTGTGCCGCTCATTGTTCCGCGACCCTGGAGCTGTGCGACGCCGCCGGCCACCACGAGCCAGTCGAACGACGTGCTGTGGAAGTCGATCCGGCCGGCGTTCATCTTGAGGTCGAAGCTCCCGGTCGGTACCGTGTCCTCGCCTTGATAACGCGCGAGGATGTTGAACGACATCTTGCCCGTGATGTACGACGAGACCGTATACAGGCCCGGCGGTGACGAAACCCACCCGCCGCCCGTGATCCAGCTCGCCGGATCGTACACGACTACTCGAGCGGTGGCGGTTTTCGTGTCGCTCCCACCGTCGTCGTCGGTCACCGTGAGCTTGATCTTATAGAGTCCGGGCGTCGAGTACGTGCACGTTCCACTGGCGGTCCCGTTAGGCGCGCTGAACGGCGCGCCGGCTCCCGAGCCGCAGTCGAGCGTCGCCGTGTGCGTGTCGAGCGTGCCGGGGTCGGTGAACGTGCCGGACACCGGTACGGCGACGCTGTTGTTCGCCAGCCTGAATGGTGCCGTCGCTATCGAAAGCGCAGCCAGCGACGGCTTGACGTTCGCAATGGTGGCCGTCGTTCGTGCCGTGTCGACGCCGCCCTTGCCGTCCGCCACGGCGAGCATGATGTCGTACGTGCCGTTGTCGGCGTAGGCGTGGCTCGCCGGGGGCGTCGAGCCCGAACCGACGGTGCCGTCACCGAGGTCCCACGAGAACGTCAGCGCGTCGCCATCGGCGTCGGTACCGCTCATCGACAGCGTGACTGCCGAGCCCTCGAGACCACTGTATGGGCCACCGACCGATGCCTCGGGGTCGGCATTCGCGACGCTCACGCCGACGTGTCCGACGGCGACGTTGTCGAGCGTCAACGCGGCGATATCCCCGCCGAGCGTGAACTTGAAGCTCTTGAGGTGCTCGTTCGCATTCGACAGCGCGATGCCGAAGAATCGACGTCCGTTCGTTGCCATCGGGACGGCGATCGATGGGAACGAGTACGTGCCAAGGTTCGTGGTGATCTCGAGCCCAACGGAGACCGTGCCATCGCCGAAGAGAGCGAGATCTGCACCGAAGAGATTGAACGCATCGGCGTCGGCGAACTGGCCGGTCACGGCCTCGCCGAAATTCGCGGAAACGACGTTGCTCGTGATGCCGCCGGAGACACCGGAGCTCAGGATAACGTTCCCGCTCGCCGTATACGTGACGCCATGGGTCGTCCAGGGCGGATCGATGAAAAGGATATCGGCAACGGTGAGCTCCTCGAAATCGTTCAGCTGGTCGATGGCGCCGGCGGCATTGAATGCCGCGCGCGTATCGAACGTCGAGTAGCTCGTGGTGACGACCACGGACGGGCGGCTCGGGACCGACGACGTCGAGCGCGCGGGCCCGACGAGGCCGTCCCCGTTACACGCCGAGAGGACGAACAACAACGACACAACAAGTGAGACGTGGGGAGTGGCCGACTCGCTCGACCAGCGCCGGTGTACCGACGAAGGGGTGATCATTGTTGCTCCGACCGTGAATTCCGCGTTAGGCCCGCTCGCGGCGCGGGCAGGGTCAATCAGCGTTATGCCGCTGACCCGTGCGTCGTACTCACGGTCGCGCATTAGAGACGCGCTGGCGGTGACCGAACCCACCAGCGAAATGGTCGTGAATTACGAGGACGTATTGTCCATGATGTCCGGTCGTTCCGACCGGGTATCAGCTATGAGCTATCAGCTATCAGATAGCACCGAAAAACGGCGCCTATCGCCGAGAAACCAGCGCCCCGTGTGAGGGGAATGCGCCCGTGTGCACGACGACGCGATCACCATACGCGTTATGCAGTCGAGCGGCGAGTGAGCTCGCCGCCGCATCACCATCGACGACCGCATAGACCGCCGGGCCCCACGAGCTCTGGCCGACGCCGGGGGCGCCGCAGTCGCGCATCAGGCGAATGATCTCGGTCGACGGGCCTGGCGCGAACGTTCCGCCCTGGGCCGGTGCAAACCAGCGCCCGTTGATCTCCTGCAACTCCGTCAGCGCAGAGCCGAACGACACGATGTCGCCGTCGGCCAGCGATGGGAGCATTGCCATGAGCACGAGGTATGACGCGCGTTCCGTATCGCGCTCATCGGGCACCGGCAGCGCAGCGAACGCTTGGGCTTCGGCCGCGCCGCTCACGCCAGGTCGCGCGTCCGGCAACGCGAGCACGCATCGCCACGTCGACGGGAACGGAAGGCGTGCCAGCAGCGGACCTACGCCACCGTCCACATCGACGCGACGCCCACCTTCGACCACAAGGCCTCCGCCCGCGAACGTCCACGTTCCGACCGCCGAGCGCTTGGCACGACGCACCGCCCGGGCCAGTTCCGGGGCGTTCGCGTGCACGCCGTGAAGCTCGGCCAACGCGCGCGCGACCGAGAGCGCGAGCTGCGTTCCCGACCCGAGCCCGAAATGCGCCGGGACCGCGCGGTCGATTCGGATCTGCGCGCCCCGGGGCAGCCCAAAGTGGCCCAGAAAGCGACACGCAAACTCGCTGGCTCGCTCGGCGTCAGTTCCCGTGGCCTCCACCGAGTCGGCCAGCGAGACCGTGATCCGCGTCGTGACTTCGGGGGCGCACGCACCGACGCCGCCAAACCGGCGACCCAGCGCACCACGGAGATCGAGCAGCCCGAAATGGAGGCGCGCAGACGCCTCGACCGTCACCGTCTCGGTCGTCACCTAACGAGCCGACACGATATCGGGGATCGGAGCCGAACGGATATGATCGGTGAGGAGCGCCATCGCTTCGTGTTCATCCGGACCGGCAGTCTTGTCGACGATGACCTGTAGGCGGACAAGCTCCGCCTCGAGGAAATCGCGCGCAAGAATATGCACGCGCGTCGCGTAGATCGCCGCTTCCAGCACTGCATGGCGCGCGCGATTGAATCCGATGAACTCGCGACGAAACCCGCGATACACGACGTCCGTTTCGATGCGGGAGCGTGGCGGCGTACTGTCGATCGATCTCACGGTGAGCTCCCGCCAGGAGCAAGCCGCAGCGAGCGAGACGCCTCGCACGGCGATTGCCGGAAGGACCGGGTACTCGGGATTCGAGATCGCGGCCCGCGCGAACACACGCACGTCGTCAATCAGATTCACCACAGCGACCCTGGTTGCCAGCACGTTCCGATACGTTGCGGTCTCGAGGAATGGCTTGAGCACGGGTGGCTCATCACCGCCGGTCCAGTCGACACCCATCGGCGCAATGTTCACCGCGCCGCTCTCGTCCATGGTCGTGACGATGGTCTCGATGATCATGGCGACGACTGGCTCGCGCGCTCCGAACGCTGCGTTAGGCGGACATGCTCCGATTTCACATCATCGGGAGGAGTCAGGTAGCCCCACGAGAGCGAGCCTTCCTGGCGGTATGTCTTGCCGAGCGTGATCGCGAGCTTCGCTTTCGCGAGCTCTTTGCCCAGGTAGAACGCGTGCGTGGCCTCGGTAACGCCGAGCTGCGCGAAGATCTCCTGAATGTCGGTCCCGCGAACGAAACGCTCTCGGTTGAGCACGGTGATGACGTCGCGGTCGGTGAAGATGCGGAAGTTCGGATCGGTGATGCGTCGCTGGAGATCGCGAAGCTCCTCCTCGGAGTACGCGAGAACGGCCGGATCCTTTACCGTCACGAGCCGATCATCGACACGCTTCGGGACAGTGCGCTGGGTGATCGCGTAGTGCATGAGCTCACGGGCAGCACCGACCTCGCGCACTGCGCCACGTGCCCACGGAATCACTTCGGTGGTGAGCACGGTACGAATCCCGAGCTCCTGGCAGATTGCGATAAGCAGCGCATTCACGCCGGTCGAGTCGGCGGCCGTGAGCTCGGAGATGTTGCCGATCCCCATCATCATCTCGGCGTGGGGATAGCGGCGCCGCGCTTCCCCGTAGCGCTCGAGTGATGCCATGAAGCCGAAGCCGATCGGCTCGAGCACGGGATCGATGAGATACTTCACCCCGGCGTCATCGAGCGCGGCGACCGTGCGATCGATACTGTCGAACGACTCCCCGGCGTCCGGTACGACGACGGCTCGAGCCCCGGCAGCCGCAAGATCGGGCAGGACTGCCAGATTCGAACCGTTCACACTGAGCACGAGCTCCACCCCTGCGGCGACCGCGGTGCGGATCTCGGTGGAGTCGAAGCTGTCGACGCTCACCCGCATGCCAGCGGCGACCAGCTCGCGGACCACGTCACCGAGCGCGGGAAACGCCAGCCCCGGCGTGCAGCCAACGTCGATGATGTCGGCGCCCGATTCGCGAAAGTACTCGGCAGCGCGGCGCGTCTCGTCGCGCGTGAGACGGGCAACGTTGTTGATCTCGGCGATGATCTCGATGTCCCACGCCCCGTAGTCGCGCGGAACCTGCCGGCCGAAATGGTTCGGGATCTCACGAAGGTCTTTCGGGCCTTTCTCGACGCGCACCCCGACTTTCTCGCGAACGACCTCAGCGTCACCCTCACACAGCCCGGGAATCAGGACGAGATCCGTATCGTCCGCTGGAGCATCGAGATGACGAGCGATCCACGCCGTGGTCATGAGCGCCGCCACGGTGATGCCTAACACGGCGACGTCGTACGCGAATGGCGGCGACATGTCGGCGAGCACCCGGCGCAGTGCCGGTTCTGCGAGCTTGCCTGTCACGAACAACACTCGGCGTGGCGCGTCGAGCCGCCCGTCTGCCGCACGACCGACACCCGCGCCGCCGGTCACCGCGGATCGCCGCTCCGGACGAACTTGTTAGGCGTCCCCGCCAACGCGCCACCCTCGGCCGGGCGCCAGAGCACGATTTCCTCAATACGCTTGGCGAGCGCGAAGTCCTTGTCCGTGATACCGCCGGCGCTGTGTGTCTTGAGCTTGACGCCCACGCGCGCCCACGTGACCGAGAGATCGGGATGGTGATACGCCGCCTCGGCGACGTAGCCGATGGCGTTGACGAGCATCAGCGTCGTCGGCCAGCCATCAGTTTTGTAGTAGCGACGGATCCAGCCGTCCTCGAGGTACCACCCTGGAAGCGCCGCCAGTCGCTCCGCGATCTCGGCGTCGTCGTATGTGGGTTCTTTTGTTGACACCATGGTATCCTCCGAGGATCACCCATTGACCTACATCACGACGCCGCCACCGACGAGCATCGTTTGCCCGGTGATGAACGACGCGGCCGGCGACGCGAGATACACGACGGCCCCCGCGACATCCTCGGGCGTTCCCCACCGCTCGAGCGGAGTCGACGCAACAACCTGGCGTCGAATGGCCTCGTCGACTTCGTTGCCGTAGGCCGTCTCGATCCACCCGGGCGCAAGGACGTTTACGCGAACGCGCGGTGCCACTGTCCGCGCCAGCGACTTGCTGAACGCTAGCACCCCGCCCTTCACAGCCGAGAACAGTTGGGCTTCCATGCCGGGCATGCCACTCAGCACGTGATCCCAGCTCATGTTGATGATAACGCCGCCACCGTCCTGTGCCGTCATGAGCTCGGCGGCCTGCCATGAAGCGAGCACCGTACCGCGGAGATCCACGCGCATGAGCAGATCGAGCTTATCGGTGACAGGAAGCGATGACGCGGGGCCGGTGAGGACGTCGGCGCCGGCGTTGTTCACCCATGCGTCCACTCCGCCAAGCGCCGAGCGAACTGCACCGACGAGCCCACTCACCGAGGCCGGATCGGCGAGGTCGAGTCTCAGGATGCGCCCGCGACGCCCGAGCGTCTCGATCTCGCGCGCGACGTCGCGTGCGCCCCGCTCGTTCACCCTGTACGTGAGGGCGACGTCGGCGCCGGCGCGCGCCGACGCGATGGCGATCGCACGGCCGATGCCGCTCGATCCTCCGCTGACGAACACGCGCATTCCGGAAAGCGCAGGTGTTGTGCTTGGCGTCCCCAACTTCGAGGCTCCGCGAGTGGACGCGAGGAAACTGCCACACGTGAGCAGCGCCAGCAATGAACGTGGACGTTGGAATTACCGGGAGCCGTTGTGACCGGACATCCGTCGCCGACCTGTTGCAACAATTGTTGCTCCCTACTTTTGTCCCGGCGGAGTTTTCCTGGAGGACGACCACCGAGATGCAACTCCTGGTGAGTGTGGCGACTGCCGCTGAGGCGATTGCAGCCGTCGAGGGTGGCGCCGACATCATCGACGCCAAGGATCCGGCAATGGGCGCGCTCGGCGCGGTGCGGCCGGATGTGTTCTGCGAGATCCGAACGGCCGCTCGCGCTGACCAACTGGTGACGGCGGCGCTTGGTGACGCAGGTGACGCGACCGCGATCGAGGACCTCGCGCGAGAATTCGCC
>Ga0114129_10014064_pt1 | contig 11401 bp, 7 predicted proteins | sample RhiMetdeltSRZDD1_FD_80071 | JGI IMG/M metagenome (GOLD analysis project Ga0114129, IMG submission 80071) | Populus rhizosphere microbial communities from Tennessee, USA - Rhizosphere MetaG P. deltoides SRZDD1 (version 2) (version 2) | ecosystem: Host-associated > Plants > Roots > Rhizosphere >... | reverse complement strand
GCGCTCGTCGCGAAGTACTACGAGACGGGCAAGTCGCCGCTCCCGTGCACGGCGCTGTCCTCGTCGTGCTTCATCGACGCGTACTGGAACCTCTACCCGTGCTCGATCTGGAGTGAGCTGGTCGGCAACCTGCGCGACAACGCCTTCGATCTGCGCTCGCTGTGGGAAGGCGATCGGCGCCGGGAGCTGCGCGCCGACGTGATCGACGAGCGCTGCTCTCACTGCTGGACGCCGTGCGAGGCGTATCCGACGATCCTCGGCAATCTCGGGCGTGCGGCCGTGTCACGCGGTCCGCGCGAGTTGCCGGCCGCACACGCCGAAACGGTCTGAGCCAGCCAAAATCCGTACCAAACCTACCTCTGCCACGCATTTCGTCATGGCGTGAGCTTTGCTCGAATCGAACGGCGGAGGTGCCGCAATGCCAGCGGGGCAGCAGCGGTGGGTTCGATTCGCAGGCTCGATTCTGATCGTCGCCATCGTGTTCCTGCTCGCGCCATGCGCGGCGCGCGCCCAGGATCAGGATCGGCCGTCGGCGTTCTGGGACGTCACCAAGCGGATCGTGTTCGATCCGACAACCTACGCGCCGGCGATCATCGGCTATGACGCGACGATGCGCGACTGGAACAGCTCGCAGCCGTTTTTCCGTAACGGGTTCATGGAGCACAACCCGCGCTTCACGATGAGCGGTCTGTCCGACGACTTCGCGCTGAGCTACGGCGCCGGCCGCAAGCGGATCCTGTCGGACGCAATCGGCAACCTCGAGCTCTCGCTCGCGAACAACCTCGTCGATCAAGTGTTCGAGCGGACGTTGATCTCGAAGTATCCGAATCACCGGAAGCTCGTTCGCACGCTCGGCTGGATCGAGCGCATCTCGTTCGCATCGTACATGTCGTACCGGCTCTCCGCCGCGCACTACCGGCAGTGGCAGTTCAACGAGCAGCGCGCTGGGCAGCTCGGGCTCAAGTAGTAGCCAGCCTCAGGGCCTGCGCGACCGCCGGCGCGTACAGGAGCAGACGCGTCGTGAGCTCGAAGCGGTCGCGCAGGCCGTCCATCAGTGGAATCGTCTCGATCGCGTTGAGAATCAGCGCGGCGACGCAGACCAGCCTCACGAACCGTGGCGGCGCGATGTTCACGTCCGTGTAGATTTCCGCATACGACCACAGCACGAGAAACGCGCAGACAATCGAGTACGTCCAGATCCGGCTGGTATCCCACGCGACCAGATGCATCATCTGCGGCGCCAGGCAGACGCCCAGCACCAATACCGTCGTCTGCGCGCGACGCTCGAAGGCCGTGAACACGTACGCGAGCAAGGCGGCCACCGACGGAACGACCGCACCAAGGCGTGACTCGGACAGCAGCCGTTCGAGAAAATGCCCCTGGTGTAAAGCATACGAGTCGAGCAGGGTGATCGTGACCCAATGAGGGACGCGAACCACGTGAAGACCCTTCTCCACGAACGGGTACGTGGCGAGGTACGCCGTCAGCGATTGCTCGACGTCGCGGGGCGCTATCGAGTTGCGCATCGTGACCAGCAGGAACGCGGCGGCCGGCAGCAGGAGCGGGGCGAGCCGCAGCGGTGGACGCCCCGCCTCACGGTTTCGAGCGTCGACGAGAAACCAGCAGAGACACAACCCCGGAAGGCCGACGAGGATGGCACTCTCGTGGACGAGGATGGCGAGCGCCTGGACGGCGGCCGCCCACCACAATTTCCCTCGAACGGCGAGCGCGATCGAGAGCATCGCCAGGAGAATGATGATGTTGTCGAAGTAGCCGACCAGATGCGCGCTCATCACGATGAACGGCGACGACAGGAAGACCACCACGGCCAGGATCGAATCGTTCGACCATCGCGACTGGCGCGCGCTGCGCAGCCCCACGGCGAGGAGCGCCGCACAAAACCCGGCAAATAGCAGGACCGAGAGTACGTCCACAAGCTGTTCGGTCGGGCGCGCCCCGGTCGCGCCTGTCGCGAGCGCGAGGATCGTTCCGACCAGCCCGCGTTTCACCAAACCGAACCGATAGTCGATCAGCCAGTGCTCTATGGCGAAGTCGTTTGGCAGACGGACGCCGCGGAGCACCGTCACCGCCAGCATCCATGCGAACAACACGAACACGTCGACCCTGCGCGAGATCGTGGCCGCGCGCACGTTCATCGGGCGCTTTCCGCGGAAACCTGAAACACGTGAAGCGTGTGGTTGAGGATCGCCGTGCGCGGATGGCCCAGGAGCCAGTGGTACGCGGCTGGATCCTCCAGATACTGGCCGGACAGATGCGTCGCGCTGACGACGATGGTCCCTGCGGCGCGCTGCTGCTCGGCGAGCGGCTGCGCGCGGATCCCGTACTCCCGGGGATCGACGCCGCCGAAATACGCGAGCCGAATCGTCCCGTCCGGGTGCGCGTGTTCATAGGCGCGCAGCGCGAGCAGCCCCTGGCCCCAATCGAGATTGCTGTCGGTGAGCAGCGTGTACGCCTGGCTGGGCCTCACGAACGGCGTGAAGTACGACAGGTCATCAGGTGCGTAACGCAGACAATCGGCCGCCTGCAGCGCGATGAGGACGCCGATGAGCGTCCGGGCGCCGCGCCAGGCGGCGATCGCCGGCCACAGCGCGGCACAGACGAGCAGCAGAAACGGATACACGAGCAAGATGTACCGGTCCCCGATGTCGAGATTCGAGAACACCGCCATCACGAAAAACACCACGGGGAACAGGAACATCGCCGCGAGATGCGCCGATCGCGGGACGCGGTTGAACATGAACGCGACGAGCGCCGCACACGCCGTCGCCCAGACGATCGGCGGCCACTTGAGTGCCGCGACGATCGGGATGTACGAGCGCCAGCCGCCGGACCGCCGGACGCGGCCGAGTAGAAACGCAGGCTGCCCCTTGACGCTGTGCTGTACGACCCCGCCGAACGCGACGACGTATTCGGGCGCGGGTACGGTGATCGTGATCGGATGCGCGATCGGCAGCGGCACGACCAGCTCGCCCGGACCGGCGTACGGCCCGGTCATCTCGCCCTGGCGCACGGTCACCTGCCCCGTGTGAAAGAAGTAGATCGCCCACACGGTCGCCAGCGCGACCGTCAGCGCGCATGCCGCCTTGCCGACGCGCACGAGCAGCCGGTCGCTCGCGCGTCGATGTCCGATCATGACCGCGAGGGCGACCAGCGCCATCGGCGGCGCCGAGAACTTCGAGGCGAGAAAGCCGCCGAGCACGAGCCCGAGCCAGACCGTCATCGCCCATGACGGCTGCCGCCGCCAGCGCACGATCGTGATTGCCGTTGCGAAGAACAGCAGCGTCGCGGCGCCGTCAACCGTCGCGACCGAATAATGCGCGATGAGCGGCGGCGAGAACGCGAACAGCGCGAGGGCGACGTTCGCGCCGCCTTCGCCGAATCGATCGCGCGCCGTGATCCACAGAAGCGCGGCCAGCGCGACGCCGAGCGCCACGTTGACCGGCCGCGTGTACCACGCGAGCATCTCGGGATCGGGACGGATGCGTCCGAGCTTTTCGACCTGCCAGCGTGCGCCCCCGGGCAGGAGCGGCAGCGTCAGCAGCAGCCGCGCGAGCGGCGGCTGATCGTTCCAGCGATCGAATCGGCCGAAGCGCCAGGCGTCGAGGCCGGTCATGACGTGCGCCGGCTCGTCGTACGTCAGCGACTGCGTCCCGATGAACCACAGGCACTGGCCGACGTAGACGCCGACGAGCAGCAGCGGAATCCACGCCCGAGTGCCGCCACGACGACCTGCGGGTGCGGCGGGGGCTTCGTCAACGCGCATCGTTGCGGGTGAGCCGCCACTCGTCCGGAAGGACCTCGAGGACCTCGCTCTGACCGAACCGCGCCGCGGTGCGCAACCACGACGCGTCCCGGATGGCCCGCCGGTCGAGAACCGGATCGGCGGGAGTGTACTTGTCCCAGTGAATCACCACATACCGGACGCGATGCCGCGAGAGGATCGCACGCGACCGCCCGCCAGGAAAGGATTGGACAGCCTCTCGAAGCCGCTCGTAGCCATTCGGCGCGAATCCGCTGTATCCATCGACCAGCCCGTGCCAGTGAACGGTCGACCAGTAGACATATCGCGCGTTGCGCCAGAGCTGCCCATCGTCGGCCATGGGCAGCTCCAGGACCGCGAATTTGTCCGGCTGTTCGGCCAGCCACGAATACACGGCCGGCGGTTCGGGCACGTGCACCAGCGGTACGCCGCCGGCGGCCGGCTGGTCCCGTCGCAGCGGCGCGGAGAAGAGCTCCAGGAAGACGCACGCGCCGAGAACGATCTGCCACGCCGTGCGTCGACTTTGGGGAAGGCGCGACTCGAGGAACGCGCAGCCGTCAGCGGCGAGCACGGCGATGGCGAACAGCGCGATCACGCCGAAGCGCGACACCTGCCGCAATCCGTGGAACACCGGCACCAGGTGGTACAGCGGCGCATACACCGAGAATCCCGCTCCCAGTCCTTCGGGCCCGAAGGATGCCAGCACGCCGAACGCGGCGACTGCCGCGTACAGGATCGACGTCGAACGGCGGCTCGTGACGAGGCCCAGCGTGGCGAACGCGAGCGCCAGCACGCCGGGAAACAGGTAGTCGCGCGGCGCCTGCCGCCCGGGCGGCACGCCGAGTGCCTGATGAACGGGCGCGCCGGATGCAAGATACGCTTCGGCGTCAGCCGCCTTGCGGGCGACTTCGTCGAGCGGCCGCTCGAGGCCGGTACGCTGATGGACGCGCTCGTACTCGCCGACGACCGGCGCCAGCGTCAGCGCGGCCAGACAGAACGCGCCAGCCAGCGGGACGATCGTCCGCACCTGACGCATCCGCGGATCGACGAGCGCGAGGAGCGCGCAGGCGACGAGAAGCGTCGTTGCGAGAAACACCCCGTAGTACACGCAGCACAATGCCGAGAGCGCCAGACAGACCGCCAGCCCGACGGCGTACCGGAACCGCCGACGCTCGACGAAGAGGTGCAGCGACAGAAACGCGAGGGGCAGCCACTCCATCGACTCGAGCTGGATCTGCGGGATATGGGCGAGGCGATAGGGCACGAAGGCGTACGCGATTCCCGCGACGAGCGCCGGCCACTCGCGGCCTGTGAGGTGACGCGCCAGCAAGTACATGGCGAACGCCGACGCCGCGAACGAGAAGAGCAGCACCACGTTGAACGCGAGCGCGGGCGTGCCGCCGAGCCACAAGATGGGGCCGAAGATCGGCAGGTACCCGAGCAGCGTCTCCGAGTAGGCAAGCGTGTGGCGATGAGGGAAGAAGATGTTGGCGTTGAACAGCTCCTGCGGCTGCCGGGGCAGCACGTGCGCGTCCCACGCCATGATCCACATGTTGAGCTGCGCGTCGGGATGATCGAAGAACGCGTACGAGTGTGGAGCGATCGCGATCGGGTAGGTCGCTGCGATCGTCAGGGCGCTGAAGAGTGCCGCCGCCCGGACGCAGGACATCGTCGCCGGACCGATTATGAGGGCCGGCCGTGCGGCGCGCCAGACATTTACATATAAAAAGTTGGCACTGTGCGCTTTTCTATGCGAAAAATCAACGCGGCATAAGGCAATCCTAAATAGCGGCGAATCGTCTCCGTGGAATGCCGGGCCTGGATGCAGCCGCTACGCCGATCGACGCTCGGTCGCATCGCCGTCGAACACGTAGAGGATCGCGCCGGGCAGGTTGCCGACGATCCCGAGGGCGACGAACAGCACCGACAACGCGAACGCCTGCGGCGCGCCGACGCCGGCTCGCCCGAAGAACCAGACGAACGCCGCCTGGCTCGTGCCGAGGCCATTGAAGGTGATCGGCAGCAGCATGACGAGCAGAATCAGCGGCACGAAGGCGAAGTACACGCCGACCGGCGCGGTGATGGCGAGCCCGAGGCCGAGGTAATACGCCTGCACGATGCGCAGCACCTGGACGCCGATCGAGCAGAGCAGCACGTTCGCGAGAGGCCTGTGGAACGACGCGTAGCGTCTCAGCGCCTCGACGACGCTGAGGGCCGCGGGCCTCGCGCGCGCCGGGAGCCGTTCGATCAGCAGCGCCGCCGCCGACTCGGCCCGCGCGCTGAAGATCAGCGCGAGCGTCGCCAGGCAGGCGAGGGCCGTCACCGTAAGGCCCGTCAGGATTGTCCGGTTGTCCGCGAGATCGCCGGCGAGCGCCAGGCCGACGACGGCCATCACGAGAATCGACGCGACGCCGAGCATGCGGTCCATGAACACGGACGCCACCGCGTCCGCGCCGCGAACGTTCAATTGCGCGATGTTGTACGCGCGGACGGCGTCGCCGCCGATGCTCGCGGGCAGAAACGTCCCGACGAACGTGCTCACGAAGAAGATGCGCATCACCGCCGCGAGCGGCGGCCGCGCGTGCGGCTCGATCGTGCAGAGCAGCAGGACCCACCGGTAGGCCATCAGCGCGCGATCGACGAGCACCAGCGCCACGGCAACCGCAATGGGCCGCCAGTCGGCGCCCGCGCCGGCCGCGAGGACCTCGCGGGGGTGACTCTTGTAGAGGATGTATGCCGTCAGGCCGAGGGCAACGGACGCGCGCAGGACGCCGCGCAGAACACCGAATCTTTTCTTCGTGTCCTTCGCTTCCTTCGTGTCCTTCGCGATCAAGGCTGGGGAGTCGGCAGGGTCTCGAGGTGCCGCGCGGGATCGTGCTTCACCTGATACGCGCGCACGAGGAACTTCGCGTACGGCACGAACTGCTTCATCGCCCCCACGTTGACCTGGCACGGGCTGAGGCACGTCGGACAGATCGTCGCCTTGACGTGCTCGCGGTGGGCGAGGTTCTCGGCCTTGAAGTACAGCTCCTCGGCCGGCGTGGTCAGGACGTTGCCGATCGCCTGCGAGTTCTCGCAGTAATAGAGGTCGCCGTATGGGTTCAGCAGCAGCCCCTGCGTGCGGAACGGACAGGGCATCGTGCGCTGATAGCCGTTGGCGATCATGTCGGCGTAGTGCAGGTAGAGAAACGCCTGTCCGCTGAGGATCGATTCCTCCGACACGCGATCGAGGAAGAACCGGCGCATGAACTCTTCCTCGCGCGCCTGGAAGCCGATCTTCTCCTCGAGGTCCTTGTTGTTCAGCATCGCGTCGGTGAAGCGCAGCATGTTGAACACGATGTCGAGCTTCCTGGCTCGCGCCCACGTCAGGATGTTCTGCGCGTCCTCGAGGTTGGTGGCGAAGATCGTCGCCGCGATCCCGAACTGGAAGTTCGCGTGCTCGTCGGCCAGCGCCTGCATCGCCTCAATCGTCTGCGACGCCTTGTCGAAGCCGTTCTGGACGTGCCGCACCTGATCATGGATGTCGCCGATGCCGTCGAGCGAGACGCGGACGCTGACGAGCAGATCGCGCTCGGCGCAGAACTTCACGATCCGCGTCAGCATCGGAATCGCGCGATGCGGCGTCAGGCCGGTGGTGTTGATGCCGACCTTCCGCATCCGCGGGAGATGCCGCGCGAACATCTCCACCATCTCCGGCAGGTCGTTGCGGGTCGTCGGCTCGCCGCCCGAGATGTTGAGGTTCTCGATCGCGCTCCAGAACGGATGCGCCATCGCCGGCTCGAGCTGAGCGAGCGTCATGTCCGCCTTGCGATCCCCGTGCTTCCAGTTGTTGCACATCTCGCAGCGCGCGTCGCAGACCCACGTGCAGTTGTAGATGAGCACCGTCGGCCGGATCGGTCCCAGCTTCGACGCGACGAGCGTCTGCACGAGGTCGCGCGGCACGCCGGCTGCCGCGCGCGCGAGATAGCGGAGCGTGAAGGCGTCCTTGGACATCGCAGGAAGGTTTCATTGTAGCATTGTGGAATTCCAGCCTTGCGCCGATCGTTCCCCTCCGCTGCTCGTCTTGGCTTTGGTGCGCTCCTCGGCATTTCCGTCTGGCCGCTCGCCGCCGCGCTGCTGCCGCTCGCGCCGATGCCGGTGCGCTTCCTCGTCGTCTGGCTGGCGTTCACCTTCGGTGCCGGCGCCGCGATCGCCGTCTGGCTGACCGACGACCTGGATCCGCTGCGCCGGACGATCGTGCTGCTGGGCGTCGGCACCGCGGCCACGCCGGTCGTCATCCACCTGCTCGGCCGCGCCGGCGCGCTTGGCGCGTTCCCGTTCGTCGCGTGCGCGATGGGCGGCATCGGTGTCGCCCGGTGGATCGCGGCGCGCGCGCAGGCGCCCGGGACCGCGCCGCGCGACCTGCTCGCGTGCGGCGCGCTCGTGCTCGTGGCCCTGGGCACCGGCGCGATCGCCTTCGCCCACCGGCTGCAGCTGTCCGACGAGGGGATCGCCGTGTACGGCGCGTACGACTCGTTCGACCTGAGCTTCTATGCCACGTGGGCATCGGAGGCCACCCACCGCGTGCCGCCGATGGCGTCGTACTACGCCGGCCACCAGTTGAACGCGGCGTATTACACGCAGCTCGTCTTCGCGATGGTCCATCGGTTCGCCGGCGTGCCGCTGCTGTCGATCTATTTCCGCTACGCCTGGCCGGCCTGCCTCGCCCTCGGCGCGCTGACGGCGTTCACCTTGATCCGATCGCTCGCCTCGACGGCGGTCGCGGCACTGGCCGTCACGCTCATCCTGATCGGCGGCGACCTCTCTTATCTCGCGGCCTGGTATCTCCCGCACGACACTGTGCAGTGGGACTACCTGCTGTGGCCGACGAATTTCCTGGCGCCGACGATGGAGGTGCTGCACTTCAACACATGGGCGCAGGCGTTGCCCGTCTGGTTCACCGCGCTCTATGGGTTGGTTCACGGACTCCGGACCGGACGATGGGCCTGGCTGGGGCTGGCCGCACTGCTCCTCGGCGTACTGTTCCAGTTCAAGCCTTTCGCCTACGCCGTCATGATCGCCGCGCTGGCGGGCGCGGCGGTGTTTTCGTTCGACTGGCGATCCCGGCTGCGGTTCGCGGCGACGCTCGTGCTGAGCCTCGCGTGCGCCGTGCCGTTCGTGTACGCCGTGTCGACCATCGGCGAGGACCGGCGGTCGCGCCTGCTCATCGACTTCTTCCTGCTGCCGCAGCGGATGCTCCTCAAGCTGGATCTCATCGACCAGTTCACCGCGGCCGCCGCGCGGCTGGCCCCGACGGCCGCGTTCCGCCGGCCTGTCTACCTGCTGCTCGCGACGACGGTCTTTCTGATTGTCGGCCCTGGGGTGCGGTGGCTTGGCGCGGGTGGCGTCTGGCGCGCCCTCCGCAGCCGCGATGCCGGCGGCGATGCCGCGGCGACGCGGCTCCTCGCCTGGATCGTCGTCGCCGGCGTCGGCATGCCTTTCGTCCTCGTCACGGATCCGTACGTCGACACCCTGCAGTTCTACCAGACCGGCCTCTACGTGCTGTGGATCTTCACGGCACTCGCGCTCGCTCGCATGGCCGCGACGCGGCCGGCGCTCGGCGTCGCGGCGACGATCGTCGCGGTCGTCCTCGCGCTGCCGTCATCGGTTCACTACCTGCAGATGAAGTGGACGGACAATCGGCGGCCGCCGCTCGCCACGGCGAGCCGCGGGGAGATGGCGATCGCGGATTACCTGCGGACCTGCGATCCGGAGCGGACGGTCATCCTGCACGACAGACCCGGAGACGCGTCGCTGATTCCCGTGCTGTCCGAGCGGCGCATCGTGCTCGGGTGGGGACCGAAGTACTACGCGGTCGGCAGCGAGCGGCGATTCGAGGACGTCAACCGGTTCTACGCGTCGGCGTCGGGGGATCCGGACGCCGCGCTGGAGTCGCTGCGGCGCCACCGCGTGACGCACGTCATCGTGCATCCGGATCGCGACCGCGTCCACCCCGACGTGCTGGCGCGGCTACACCCCGTCCTGCAGACGTCCGACGGCGTCGGTCTGTACGCCGTGCCCGGTTTCTAACGCGGGCGTCGGGCCGTCCGGCAGATGGTTCGCGGCGGGCGCGTGCGCGAGAACCTTGAACCGGCCCAGCGCATCCTTCAGGCGGTGCTCGAAGACGGTGGCCGCCTCGTGCGATCCGAAGAAGACGTTCCTGAACGTTCTCAGCACGCGTGCCGGCCGCAGCAGGTAGCCCAGGACGTATCCCGTGAGCATGAACGCGAGCCGCCAGTGCGACAGCTCTCTCGCGCTCATCGCGTCGTTGAACGTCGGCACGTCCGTCTTGGTGAAGTCGCTGTACATCGACGTGAGGCCCAGGAAGTACGCGTCATCGAGCTTCACCTTGTTCGCCGCCATGAGCCCCTGGAAGATCTCGGATCCGGGATAGGCCGAGAACAGGTTGACGCTGACCTCATCGACGCCGTGAACCGCGAGCTTGACGCCGTAGCGGAGGGTCTGGAAGATGTCCGCGCGGCTCTCGCCGGGGAATCCGATGATGAGATTCGTCCGCAGGATGAGTCCCTGGCGCTTGGCCTCGAGGATGGACGCCGTCAGGCGATCCAGGTGGACTTTCTTTTTAATCATTTTCAACGTCGCCGGCGACCCGCTCTCCGGCGCGTAGACCAGATAGTTGCACCCGGTGCGGCGCAAGTACTCGAGCGTCTCGCGATCGAGCGCCTCGCTGCGCGTGCCCGACGGCAGGGACCATTTCAGGTGGATCCCTTCGTCGAGCAGCCGCTGGCAGAACTCGATCGTCCAGCTTCGCTTCGTGATGGCCGTGAGGTCGTACAGCTGCACCGCCGTGATCGCGTACTTCTCCTGATAGAATTTGATCTCGGCAATCACATCGTCGACCGGACGCAGCTTGTACAGCGTCGTCCACATCTGCGGGCTGGAGCAGAAAGTGCACTGAAACGGACAACCGCGCGAGATGAGCATCGGCATGTCGCGCTCGGTGCAGACGCCGTACGACTTGCCGGCGGCCCAGAATTTCTCGAGGTAGCCCTCCGGCCAGTGGGGCCAGGGAATCGTGCCGACATCCTTGATCCTGGGCAGCGAGCCGTTCAGCACGAAGCGGCCGTCGGCGTCGAGGAAGGCGATGCCGCTGACGTTCTCGTAGCTGCCGGCCGTGAGCCAGCGATCGAGCAGCTCGTAGAAAGGATGCTCGCCCTCGCCGCGCACGCAGACGTCGAGCGCCGGGCAGTCGCGGAGAGAGTATTCGGGCAGCGCCGTCATGTGCTCGCCGCCGGCCGCGATGAGCGCGTTGGGAAACCGCGCCCGGATGGCCGTGATGAGCGCGCGCTGGACGGGCCACTCGCCGGAGAACATCGCCGAGACGCCGATGACCTGCGTGTCGGGCGGAATGCGATCGACGATTTCGTCGAAGCGCAGACCCTGGCAGATGTACCCGGGATGATCGTCGAGCGGCCAGTAGCGGTTCAGGCCTTCGCCGATCGCGTCGACGATCGTGACGTCGTAGCCGTACTGGCGCACGTAGCCGGCGACGTAGGCGAGGCCGATGCAAGGCGTTGCCTCGTTGTTCGCCGCACGGACAGTGGAGACGAGGGGACCGCG
>Ga0114129_10014063_pt1 | contig 11401 bp, 9 predicted proteins | sample RhiMetdeltSRZDD1_FD_80071 | JGI IMG/M metagenome (GOLD analysis project Ga0114129, IMG submission 80071) | Populus rhizosphere microbial communities from Tennessee, USA - Rhizosphere MetaG P. deltoides SRZDD1 (version 2) (version 2) | ecosystem: Host-associated > Plants > Roots > Rhizosphere >... | reverse complement strand
CGCTCCTCCTCGAGCGCCTGAGCCCTGGCGACTCGCTCGCAGACCTCGCGTCTGCTGGAGACGACGAGGCCGCAACCGCCATCGTTGCCGACGTGATTCATCGGATGCACGCGCCGTCAACACCACGAGGGTGTCCACACGTGATGGATTGGTGCGCGGGATTCGATGGTTACCTGCGCAGTGGCGACCAACGAATTCCAACATCGCTGGTCGACGATGCGCGCGCCCGCTTCGCCTCGCTCGCGTCCTCGCAGCGCCGCCCGCGGCTGTTGCACGGTGATCTTCAGCACTACAACATCCTGTTCGACACGAACAGAGGATGGCTGGCGATCGATCCCAAGGGTGTCGTCGGTGAAGTCGAGTACGAGGTCGGGGCAGTGCTACGGAATCCGGCCGAGAGTCCAGACCTCTTTGCATCGGCGGCAACCGTCGCGCGACGCGTTAGTCAACTGTCAGGACTGCTGGGTATCGATCCCGGACGTACGCTCGAGTGGGGATACGTTCAAGCCGTGCTGTCAGCGATCTGGTGCCTCGAAGATGGGCACGAGGTCACTGCGGACAGCGCTGTGCTCAGGTTGGCCAACGTCATCCGCTCGATGATTTCAGGTGCCGACCCACACGATGAGTGACCGTCGCAGCGACACGTTCGTAGGTCATTGACGGTCCGTCTGTGACGGGTCGTCGGCCTTTCGAAGCGCCTTGTCCCAGATACGTGGCGGCTGGCTGACCGCCTGAGCAGAATCTCGACATGATTCGCTCAATCGCCCTTGTGTCAGCTCTCTGCCTGTCGGCCGCGGTTGCGGGTGCCCAGACGCCACCGCGATTTCTATATCCCGCACCGGCGGCCGACACGTTCGTGGTTACGCAGGACGTTCAGTACGGCGCCTCCGCCGAGACGGCGCTCAAGATGGACGTCTTCCGGCCAAAGGGCGCCGCAACAGCGCCGGCGCTCATCTTCTTCAATCGCGCCGCCGGTGCGGACCGCCGGCACCCCTTCTACCTCGGTTGGGCCCAGACGACCGCTTCGAAGGGCGTCGTGGCAATCCTGCCGGACCTCCGCAACGGTTCCGAAGCACAGGACTTCACGCTGCTCGTGCCCTACCTCACTCAACACGCGAGCGAGCTCGGTATCGATCCGAACGCGATCGCGGTGTACGCCGGCTCCGGCAACGTCTTCACGGCATTTCCCACCGTCGAGGATCCAAAGATGTCGGCGATCAAAGCGGCGGTGATGTACTACGGCAGCGCGCAGGTCAAGGAGTTCCGCCGTGACCTGCCTGTCCTGTACGTCAGGGCGGGGCTCGATCGTCCAGAGGTCAACCAGGCCATCACAGCCATCGCTACGCGAGCGGTCTCCGACAATGCGCCGATCACGCTGCTGAATCATCCCACCGGTTACCATGCCTTCGAGATGCGCAACGACGACGAGGCGACGCGGGCGATCATCGACCAGACGATCTCGTTCGTGAAACAAGCCACGGCGGCGTCTTATCAGGCAGCGCTTCGAATCGGGCTTCAGGAAGCAACGGCGGCAGGCCTCATTCAGGCCGGCAACTTCGCTGAAGCCGCGAAGACGTACGCGTCGCTCGTCGCGTCACGGCCCGACGAACCGACGCTCAGGCTCGCGTACGGCGAGGCCCTCCTGGGTGACAAGCAGTTCGAGACCGCCTGCACCGAGTTCGAGAAGCTGAAAGGCAAGGGGCTCGGGTATCGCGATCTCGGTCTGCCGGCGGCGAGGGCGTGCATGCAGAAAGGCGATCCCGAAGCAGCGATTGCCTGGCTGCGCTCCATCCCACAACGCTTCCTGCCGCCGTCGGTCGCGAAGGAACCGGTATTCGCGTCGATTCAGGAACGCCCGGATTTCCAGGCACTCTTCCAGCCACGCTAGCAGCGCGGAGCTTCAGCTCCGCGTCTAACTGGAGCTTTAGCTCCGCGTCAAACTATGGCATCCTCGATACACGAGTGATTCGTCGTATCCCGCTTGTCCTTACCGTTGCGGTCGTCCTCGCCATCCCATCCATAGCCAGGGCCCAGATTCCGCCGGCACAACCGCCCGCGCCGCCACATCAGCACCACGCCAGCGATACGTCCCCGTCGATGTTTGCCCCGCGGGACGCGTCTGGCACCGCGTGGCAGCCCGACCTGACGCCGATGTACTCCGTTCATCGTCAAGCGAAAGGCTGGAGCCTGATGGTGCACGGCAACGCCTTCGTCCAGTTTCTCTACGAATCCGGCGGCATCCATCATGGCGGTCACCAGGGGGGCAGCATCAACTGGGTCATGGGCATGGCGAGGCGGCCGGTGGGCCAGGGGCGATTCGGCGTGCGACTCGGAGCGAGCATCGAGCCCTGGACGCTTCCGGGATGCGGCTATCCCAACCTGCTCGCGACGGGAGAGATGTGCGACGGCGACACGATCCACGACATCCAGCATCCGCACGACCTCTTCATGGAACTTGCGGCTGATTACGATCGTCCGCTTGCCGGCTCGCTGCGCTGGCAGGTCTACGCCGGGCTCGCCGGCGAGCCCGCACTGGGCCCACCCGGCTTCCCGCATCGTCTTTCCTCCATGTCGAATCCGATCGCGCCGATCGGGCATCACTGGCTGGACTCGACGCACATCTCGTTCGGGCTCATCACCACCGGGATCTACGACAAGCGCTGGAAGGCAGAAATGTCGGTGTTCAACGGCCGCGAGCCTGATGAGCATCGCGCCGATTTCGATCTCGACGCGCTCGATTCCATCTCGGGCCGCCTGTGGTTTCTGCCAAGCGACCGCCTCGCTCTCCAGGTGTCTGCTGCACACCTGACCGAAGCGGAGGCTGAGTTTCCCCCCGAGCCGCGCGCAGACGTCAATCGTTTCACCGCGTCAGCGACCTACCATCGGCCCTCCCGCGACGGCACCTGGGCAACAACTGTTGCGTACGGCATGAACTCCGAGACCGGCGTCATTCCGGGCGGCAGGCTCGACGAGCTGACTCACGCCGTGCTCGTCGAGGGCACGCTCAGTCCCAACGAACGCCACAGCTGGTTTGGCCGGTTCGAGATAGTGGGGAAGCCAGCCCACGATCTGCACGCGCACGAATTCATCACCGAAGTCTTCACTGTGGGAAAGCTGCAGGGCGGCTACGCCCGCTACTTCAAAACCTGGCGCGGCCTCCAGCCCGGAGTCGGCGGGACGGGTAGCCTGAGCTTCGTTCCTGAGGAGCTTTCCAGCCGCTACAACGGCCGCGTGGCCCCCGGTTTCGGCGTCTTCGTTACCCTTCGCCCAGCCCGACACGTCATGTAGGCCGGCCGCTCGCCGAACCAGGAGCGCGGTGGCGCTCCAGATGTCTACGTCGCGGCTGCAGCACCACGGGACGCCGCGCTCGCACGCTCGAGCAGCAATGTCCGCTCGCGCACGTTACGCGTCAAGCCCGCGGCCCGCTCGAACTCCTGACGAGCCTCGTCGAAACGGCCCAACTTGTTGAGGAGATCCCCACGGACGCTCGGAAGAAGGTGATAGTTCTTCAGCGCAGCCTCCGACGTCAGCCTGTCAACCAGGTCGAGCCCAGCCTGCGGTCCATCGGCCATTCCCACGGCGACCGCGCGATTGAGATCGATGACGGGAGAAGGAATGAGTCGCGCGAGCTCGTCATAGAGCCGGACGATCGATGGCCAGTCTGTCTCTGCGGGAGTGCGAGCACGGGCGTGACACGCGGCAAGGGATGCCTGGACCACATACGGGCCGCGGGCGCCGCCCAGCGCCGCGGCGCGGTCGAGCGCGGTCAGGCCGCGGCGAATCAGGAGCTGATCCCACAACGCGCGGTTCTGGTCGAACAGCAGAATCGGTTCGCCTGCGGGCCCGACGCGCGCGCGCGAACGCGAGGCCTGGATCTCCATCAGGGCGACGAGGCCGTGCACTTCCGGCTCGCGCGGGGCGAGCCCTGCGAGGATTCGACCCAGACGTATGGCGTCGTCGCAGAGGCCTGGCCGCATCCAATCGTCACCGGCCGTCGCGGCATACCCTTCGTTGAAAATGAGATAGAGGACGCCGAGCACCGACGACATCCGTTCGGCGAGCTCCGCCCCGCGAGGGACCTCGAAGGGAACCTTCTTCTCCGCGAGCGTCCGCTTGGCACGGACGATGCGCTGCGCGATCGTCGTTTCCGGAACAAGGAACGCTCGCGCGATCTCGTCGGTTGTCAGGCCGCCAAGCAGCCTCAGCGTCAGCGCGACCTGCGCTTCGTTCGACAGGACGGGATGACACGAGATGAACACGAGCCGGAGAAGGTCATCGCCCACGTTGTCGTCGAGGGCCGCGTCGAGATCCGGCCCGCTATCCCGGTCTGATTCGAGCTGATACCCGAGCTCTTCATGCTTGCGCTCGAGCAGCTTGCTGCGGCGCCAGAAGTCGATGGCCCGGTTTTTTGCGGCCGCCATGAGCCAGGCGCCAGGATTTCGCGGCACGCCTGACTCTGGCCATTGCTGAAGGGCGGCGACGAGGGCATCCTGAGCGAGATCCTCAGCCACACCCACGTCCCGCACGATGCGCGCGAGGCCCGCGATCAGCCTCGGCGACTCTATCCGCCAGACCGCGTCAATGGCGCGGTGAACATCGGTAGCCGTCACGCTACCGATCACACCATCTTCACCGGGTCAGGGCAAGCGGACCCCGGCTCCTACTTTTTGCCAGCGACCTGCGCGTTCTTCTCGGCGACCTCGCGAATGCGGTCTTCCTGCGCTCGCAGCTCAGGCGTGAACTCGGCACCGAAATCCTCGTTCTCGAACACCTGTCGAATTTCGATCTCCGCACCACCGTCGAACGGCGCGCGCTTCACCCAGTCGATAGCCTCCTTCAACGACTTGCACTGAAACAGCCAGAAGCCGGCGACCAGTTCCTTGGTTTCGGAAAAGGGGCCGTCGATAACCGTGGGCGTCGACCCAGAGAACTTGACGCGAGCTCCCTTCGAGCTTGGCTGAAGACCTTCACCGGCCAGCATCACGCCTGCCTTGGCAAGCTCTTCGTTGAATTTGCCCATCTCCGCCAAGAGCTTCTCGGATGGCATCTCTCCAGCTTCGGAGTGCTTGTCAGCCTTCACAATCACCATGAACCTCATCGTTGTCTCTCCTTGTCGTAAATCCTTGCTCTATTCACTCGTCGAACAAAGGATGCCCAATTCGACAGGCCCTACCTCGTCCCACAGCCTCAGCCATCCCGCCACATCGAGGGCAAATCTGTCCCAGTTGCAACAGATCCGGCGTTCGTCGAAAACTCGCAAGTCCGCTGCCAACAAGCCCTTATCGACAAGCTTGCGCGCCGGCTCGTGGCACGGCCCTTGGTCGATGGTCAGGCAGAGAGTGTTGTGAAAACGTCTTTGTTGAGACGCGCCCGTATGGTGGCCGCCGCGGTGGCGGTCGGGGTCGCCCTAGCCGCCTATCTGGCGGCTAACGGCCTCGAGCTGCTTGCGGTCCAGTTCATCAATCCAAACCTCACGGACATCGTCGAACTGTCCGATCTTCTATTGGCAAGCGCTGTGGGTGGGACCCTTTTTCTCTGGTTGCACTTGAAGGCGACACGCAGTGAGCTTCACCGGCTCGAGCGAGCGCAGATCGTCATGAACACCCAGCTTGCGACGGCCGCGCAAATTCAGCGGCGTCTTCTGCCGGCGCAGCCATCGACGGTAGAAGGAATCAAATGCGCCGTGCGGTTCGAGCCCGCATGGGAGATCGGCGGGGACTTCTACGACTTCATTCCTCTCGGTCGCGATCGCATGCTCATCACGGTCGGCGACATTTCGGGCAAGGGGATACCCGCGGCGATGCTGCTGGCCTTTGCGCGCACGGTGCTTCGGACCGGAGCGACGAGAACGACCGACCCTGCGCAGCTCCTGGCACTGCTTTCGAATGCGCTTTACGAAGACAACGGTGGCACTCCGTATGTGACGTGCATCGTTGCCCTGGTGGATGCTCGGCAAGGCATCGTGACCTATGCCAACGCCGGGCATCCCCCTGGGATCATCGCTGGTTCGAGCGTTCGCGTGCTGGATACGGCCGGCCCTCCGGCCGGCATGTTCGATCGCGCCGTCTACACCTCAGACACGCGAACGCTCAACCCCGGCGACCTGACGATTCTCATGACCGATGGCATCAGTGAAGCGCTGGGGGAGAGCGACACGTCCATCGTCACGCTCGTCGCGGGAGCGTGGCCGACAGGGCAGCCCTCAGCGGTGTGCGATGCGATCATGGCGTACGCCAGATCGGCTGACGGCCCGGTGGGCGTGGAAGACTGGACCGACGATCGAACGGTTGTGGCGTTTCAGTGGGAAGGACGCGAAGCGGATCGCAACGGATCAAAACAACACGGCAACGTCGACGACGACGTTCGTGCGCGAGTTGTAAATGACCGCGTTCCCGCTGATGACGCCGCGTGAATAGCCCCGCGGTAAGGGTGGAAGCTGACGCTCGATCGCGGTAGGAAACGGTTCGTACTTCTTCTGCCAGCCCGGAGGAAGACTGCCGCCGCGGGCGACCTTCTTCTTGAGGCCGGGAGGGAGGTCACGATAGCGCGGCGCGTAATGGTTCCGCAGGATCGTGATGTCGCCCTTGCCAAACACCACATGAACGCTGGCTGCGACGACCGCTCCATCGCTCTTGGCGGTAGCGGTCTCGTGCTTCGCGTGCTTGGCGTGTTGGCTTTTCCCCTGGTCCGGTCCGGCGGCGAGAAGCACCGTACCGCCGAGCAGTGAACAGATTGCGGTCGCGCCGATCAGCCGTTTCATGGGATCTACCCCCACCCGTGGATTCGCAAGCGTCCTGCCGTTGCTGGCGACGGGCGGCCGATGTGGCTTAAGTTGCTCAGGAGCAACGGTCTCGCCTCTGCCGGCGCCCTTAGACGGCAACAAGAGAAACGAATAGGAAGACGCAGGATGGTAATCGGTGGTACGGAACGGTCAGACTACTCGGCGTGGAGAGTCAGGATCGGATCGACGCGGAGCGCGCGTAGAACCGGTAAGACGCAGGCGCCCAGCGCCACGGCGGCGAGCAGCAGCGACACCCCGATGTAGGTCGCCGGGTCGGTCGGCCTGACGGTCCAAAGCTGCGTTGCGATCAACCGTGTCAGCAGCAGCGAGCCGGCAATGCCAATTCCAAGGCCAGCCACAATCACGATCAGCACGTGGCGGCCGATCGTCTCGATCACGTCACGAGTACCGGCACCGAGCACAATCCGAATGCCGATCTCTCTCGTGCGTTGGGCGACGGCGTAGGCCGTGACGCCGTAGAGCCCCACCGACGCCAGAAGCGTTGCCGCAACGGCGAATACGCTCAGGACGAAGACGTACGAATGCCGCGCCCGGACAGATTGGTCCAGTGCGGCTTCGACGGACCTGATGTTGAAGATCGGGTGATCGGGATCGACCGCAGCAACTGCCCGGCGCACCGCGGGCACGAGCGACAGGGGGTCAACAGACGATCGAACCATGAACGTCATGTGGCCGTGCATGTTCGCCCACGGAGCGCGATAGTGTGACGGCTGCTGCAGGTACGACGCGTAGACGATCGGCTCGCCGCTGACCTGGTTCAGACGGATGGGAATATCGCGGACCACGCCAACCACTTCGCGCACCTGTTCTTCCGGCAGCACATCGAGCCTGAAGCGCTTGCCGATGGGATCTTCCCCAGGCCAGAAGCGGTTGGCCATGGCCTCATTGACGATCGCCACCCATGGCGCAGCTGCCGTGTCACGTGCGTCGAGCTCGCGCCCGCGAATCACCGGCGTTCTGAGCGTGGCGAACAGATCTGACGTTATCAGGAAGTACCTCGCACTCGACCAGGAACGCTCGGCGTCGGTCCGGGGTTGAGCCCGCCCTTCGACCCGCAGGCTCAGGATCGGGACGATCGGGCTGTCGACCGGTTGAAGAGATATGCCCGCAACCGATTCGATCCCCGGGACAGGCCGTAGACGCTCGTGCACGCGCTCGACGGACGCGATGATGAGAGGTGGTACTGGAAAATACGGGTGCCCCTGGTAAGTGCCGATCGGCTTGTAGTATCCCGGCCCGGGTATTCGATATTCGAATGCGAGGACCCCATTCGGATCGAAGTTGAGATCGCGAGTCGCTTGACGAAGGAAACTCTTCATCAACAACCCGGATCCGATCAGCAACACGAGCGCCAGGCTGATCTGCGCCACCACGAGCGCCTCACGCAGTCTGTGGACACGTCGCGACCTGCCCGCACCTGGTGATGTGCGATTGGCGACGTTCATCAGTTCGATCCCTGAGGTGCTCAGCGCGGGCACGATGCCGAACACCAGACCGGTGGCAACTGCGATGACGGCCAGGCCCGCGAGCAGGCGCGCGTCGAGGCTCACCGCGGTCAGTTGCATTGCTCCCAAGGGCGGCGTCAACCGCGCGAGACCCCGCAGGCTCACCCACGCCACGAACAGCCCCATCGCCGCTCCCAAGCACGCCAGCATTACGCTCTCGGTGAGCAGTTGCCGCACGATCCGGCCGCGGCTGGCACCCAGCGCGGCGCGCATGGCGATCTCAGGCGTGCGGCCAGACCCGCGGGCCAGCATCAGCGCCGCCACGTTGGCACACGCGATGGCCAGCACGAGTGCCGTCGCGATCTGCAGCGTCAGGAGCGGCGCCACGGTCCACCCCCATAGGGCCTCGTGCATCGGCTGAACGCGCGCGCCCCAACCCCCATGAATGTCCGGAGCCTCGCCGGCGAGCGCGAGCGCGATGTTGTCGAGTTCAGCCTGCGCCTGATCCACGGTCACCGCACTCTTCAGGCGCCCGACGACGACATAGAAGCGCGCGGACGCCTGCCGTTCGCGTCCCAACAAGCGCATCGGCACCCAGTACTCGACACCATCGTCGGGATAACGGAAATCGGGCGCCATCACGCCGACGATCGAGAACGTGATCGCGCCGAATCGGACGGTTCGGTTCAGGATGTTTGGATCGCTCGCGAACCGGCGCTGCCAGAGACGATGGCTGATGATGACGACGGAAGCCGGTCGTGTGTTGGTAAGGTCGTCGTCCGTGGGCAGACGGCCGAGCAGTGGTCTCGCCCCGAGCAGGGGGAAGAGGCCCGGCGTGAACAGCGCGCCGCCGATTCGTTCCGCGGGCGAGCCATTCTCTTCCGAGCCGAGGTCACGCTGATCGACGAGCGACGCTTCGATCGCATCGAACGAGCGGGCGCGCTCTTTCCACGCCAGGTAGTCGGGAAGCGAGGCGTTGGCCTGCCTGCCACCTTGCACATCGATCGTGCGAAGGATTGTCAGCCGGCCAGCATCCGGGAAGGGAAGCGGTCTGAGCAGGGCTGAATTCAGAACGGAGAACACGGCCGCATTGGCGCCGATGCCGAGGGCGAGCGAGACAGCCGCGACAACGGCAAAGCCAGGCGTTCTTCGCAGCGTTCGCACGCCGTAGACGACGTCCTGTTTGATGTCCCGCACCCAGGAGACGCGGCGCTGGTCGCGGCATTGTTCTTCGAGAAGCGCGGGGTTCCCGAACGTCTGGCAGGCCCGCCGGCGCGCCTCTTCAGGACGCATCCCGGCCGCGATGTACTCCTGCACCAGCAGGTCGACGTGAAACGCGATCTCCCGCGACACTTCTCGATCGACCGCACCCTGCCGGAAGATCGACCGGAGCCGGTGGAAGCCGATGCGAATCAACCGTGCGAACGTCATCTCGGATGTCCGATGATCGATTTCCGACTGTCGATGCCGAAGCCTACGCGCGTTTCAACAGCAACCGCACCGCTGACGAGAGCCGGTTCCATGATTCCAGCTCTCGTTCCAGCTGCTGACGTCCCTCCCGAGTCAACGCGTAGAACTTCGCGCTGCGCCCCAGGTCCGTGTCCTTCCAGTCAGCGGCAATCCAGCCCTGATGTTCCAGGCGATGCAACGCCGGGTAGAGCGACCCCTGCTGCACCGACAGCACATCGTCGGACAGCTGCTGAATGCGCTTGGAGATCGCCCATCCATGCAGCGGCTCGCGCGAGATCGTTTTGAGGATCAACAGATCGACAGTTCCCTGGAGCAGGTCCGAAGGCTTCGGCATGGCGGCTTGACAAGCATACCTAGAACATCGACAATTCGTCAACCGCGATGCCTCGACTATCTACAATCCTCGGCCTCACGCTGTTGCTCGCAAGCGCGGGCGTGGCTGGTGATGGACAGACCCGCGACGTCGATGGTCGCGATCGGCGGCTCTTCACACCCTGGGGTAGCGCGAACGTGCTGCTCTTCATCGGCAGCGATTGTCCTGTCTCCAACGGGTTCGCGCCGGAGATCCGCCGGATCTGCGACCGCTTTGCGGCACACGGTATCTCCTGTTTCCTCGTCTACGAGGACACCGGCATCGACGCGCCTCGCATGCGCGCTCACATGGCCGAGTACGGTTACGTTCGAATGCCGGCGGCCATCGACGCCGACCGAACCATCGCGCGACGTGCGGGCGCCTCCGTTACGCCGCAGGCAGTCGTGATCGACCCGGGTGGGACCGTGCGCTATCGGGGACGCATCAACAACTTCTACGCGGCACTCGGCAAGCCACGTCAGCACGTCACCGTCCACGATCTCAGGGATGCCCTCGAAGCGCTGCTGGCAGGACGGCCGATCCCGAACCCCGAGACTGAAGCACTGGGCTGTTTCATCAACACAGGGAAATGACCATGAACACGAGAGCCTTCCCGGTCTTCATCCTTTCGGTGACGACGCTGGTATCGGCCGTGTGGGCGCGGAGCGGTGCCGTCGCCGGTCAGCAATCTGCGGCGGGCGCAGTCACGTTCAGCGAACACGTCGCGCCGATCCTCTATGCGAATTGCGTCAGTTGTCACAGGGCTGGCGAGGCCGCGCCGTTTCCACTTGTCACTTACGAGGATGCCGCGAGTCGCGGAAAACTCCTGGCAACGGTGACCCGATCGCGTTACATGCCGCCGTGGCAGGCAGAGGCCGGGCACATGGAATTTGCCGGCGAACGGCGGTTGAGCGACGCGCAGATCGCAGCAATCGGGCAGTGGGTTACACGCGGGATGATCGAGGGTGACCGTTCGAAGCTGCCTCCGCTTCCGACATTCACGGACGGGTGGCAACTGGGGCAGCCCGACCTGATCATCGAGATGCCGACCGCCTTCGAAGTGCCCGCCGATGGCCCGGACATCTATCGCAACTTCGCGATCCCAACCGGGCTGACCGAGGACAAGTTCGTACGCGCGATCGAGTTCCGGCCCGTGGCCCGCAAGGCCGTGCACCACGCGCTGTTCCAGTTCGCCCGAACCGGATCGACGAAAGAGTTCGAGGATCCCAGTGGCAAACCGGGGTTCGGAGGCCTTGCGCCGATTGCCTTGCTCCCGGGCTTCGCTCCCTCCGGCGAGCTCGGCGGGTGGGCCGTCGGCGCAACACCGCGCTT